>Ga0306923_10005888_pt1 | contig 12012 bp, 6 predicted proteins | sample sta12Can44000108_FD_203841 | JGI IMG/M metagenome (GOLD analysis project Ga0306923, IMG submission 203841) | Lab enrichment of tropical soil microbial communities from Luquillo Experimental Forest, Puerto Rico - statanox.12C.anox.44.000.108 (v2)... | ecosystem: Environmental > Terrestrial > Soil...
TGGCGCCGTCGACGTCGAAGCCGAAGAGGCCGTCGTGGTCGACCAGGATTACAGCGACCGCCCCGGCTACGATCCCGATTTCCTCGAGACCATCTCGGTTCCGCTTCCCACGCTCAGCGCAGCCATGGAACAAGACACTGCCGTGGTGGCGTCCGACCAGCGCAAGAACGGCAATCGGTTCGAGCTCGCCTACTACCACTACAGCGTCTACATGAACAAGCGCCGCCGCACGGCCTGGTTCTCCGCTGCCAACGTCGATGGTGATCACCGCCCCGACAATCGGAAAGCGCCAGGGCGACCGCTGGTACCGCGATCCACGCATCGATGAGAGCGAGCAACTCCGCCAGGAGGCCTTCGAAACAGGCATCGATCGCGGCCATCTCACGCGCCGCGAGGACACCGCGTGGGGCAGGAACTTCAAAGACGCGACCGCGGCCAATAACGACACGTTCCATTTCACCAACTGCTCGCTTCAGGCCTCCGCTTTCAATCGCGGCAAGGATTGCTGGCAGGGCTTCGAACAATCCCTGCTCTCGTTCCAGTTTGGCTCGGGCCTTGGTGCTGAAATGTCGGCGCCGTCCATGTTCGTCAACAAGCTGATACCGGTCCTCTGACTGGGTATCCTGGACCACGACAATGTTGGATTTGGTAGATTCCCATGTGGTCCTCTGCGGCACGGCGATGCGAATAACACACACAAGACACACACGGCAATAATTTTCGCCGTTTCTCCTCGGACAATATCAGGTTTCCTAAACCTTAAATCCGAGTTCGATTCCCGGCGGGGACAAGACTCTCAAGATCAAGAGGTTGAGCGGGTTACAATGTTCTATCGCGTCTGTTTTCGCGGCTTTGGTATTGTCTTCGCTTTCCCCTTTCGGGATGCCCGCTTGCAAGACGGGCAAGGCCAACGCCAACCGAATCCAGATCGTTGCGGCATTCCGGCGCCAAGGCATAATTTGGCCTTTAAAAGTCCGCAAGGTTCAGAGATTGCCAGTCCCGCTGGCTGGGGCAGCGCCGGGAGGAATTTCGGTGTTCTGATCCACTCCTGGGGCGTAGGGATCTTGTGCGCAGCCTCCCGTCAATACAACCGTTGCGAGCAGAACCGCAGCAATCATCCGACATAGATTGATTTTCATTCGAGTTTTCCAGTCCTCCTCTTGTCGAATATTGTTTATCCTCTTGTCGAGTATTGTTTAAATTCCCCGTTGATACAACTAGTCCGAAAAGCGGCTTGCATTACAGGCCGGTCGACGCCGAAACCGCGGTGAAGAGGTCGGCCAGCGGTTCCCAAAAGAACCGAAGGTTTCAAGCGCTCCCCCGGTAATCGGTACAGCAGCAAAGCCAATAAGGCAGTAGCGGATTTGTCGCTTGTGGCAGTTGTACCATTCATGGCCCTGAGGGAATTTGCGTGTCGCCCACGAACCCTTAGCAGAAATACTGCGACCTGTCTCCATTTCTGCACGCTGTGCCACCGTTCCGTTCCTAACGTCCTGGACTAAAGAACCCGCTTTACTACAAAGCCTCGAGCCGAGCGCCCAGCCGGAGTCAAAAAAGCCCGTGGATTCAGTTTAGTTTAGTTTAGTTTAATGCGGCGCGCGCAGGAGATGCAGCGCGCTCAAAATATCGTTGATCGATTCAGTGACTGTTTTCGGCTTATTGGGTCCGTCACGACCGAGCTGCCGGGCACCAGTTTCGCTCTGTCTTCATTGACCTGGCGATACCGTATCGTCCGGCATCAACTGTTCGTTGACTGCCTCCGTGTGTTGTCGATCTAGTGTTCCGTCTGGCTTGTAGTAGATCTTCAATAACCATCCGTACGCCTTCTTACGCCATTTATCTGGCCAGTGCGCCGATTGCGGTAGATCTCCCTGGTTAGCCCCGAGAGCCGATGCCAGATCCAGAATCTCACCGTGATGCCAGCAAATCAGAACATTGGCATTGTCGAACTTATTTCCCTCGTTTTTCTTTAACTCTTTGACCAGATCTTTGAAGTGCTTGTTCTTAAAGTCACTATCTATTTTCACGCCAATAGCTTCAGACAAGGGCTGGATGGTCAGAAACGGGCGATCGCTTTTGTCACTTTCCGCTGAAGCGAAAAGATAATTCCAACGTATTGGTTGCCCGTCATACCTCACCTGGTTCTGGAAGTATTGGACGTACTTCTGGGCACGAGCAGAGCCTTCCGGGGCGAGCTCGCTGCCTTTATCCGGCTTTTCTGCATGACGCACTAGAAAGACGGTAAGGTTCGGCGGCATCCGACCTGTCTGGGAATCGCTGTCGCCCGCTGAACGCAAGTCTACGACTTGGCCAAATAGTAAGGCGAGGCAGATGATCCATCGCATCGCGGCTGCAGGGTTCCCGACGCCGTTCAATTGACAAGCACCACTTGGTTTTCTCATATGTCCGCAAAAGCTAACCCCGATAACCTATGCCAAATTGACCGAGAATCGATCGATCTGTTCATGGAACGCCAAGAGTTTGCCTCGCGCGGGTCGCTTAAATCGTAGACACGCGTCTCAAGTCTGCTGCCAGGCAAACGAGGAAGGAAGGCGGCCGCCCGCGCGCTGTCCGAAGCTGCGGAGGCGGTAGTGCGAGACGCGATTACAATCGGGGCTGTCTACGATTCAAGTGCAGTTCCGTCCGCGAATTAAAGGCCGGAGATCGGCTTCCGGTCCACGAATAAAGTGCAGTAAACGGCCATCGTCTACGATTTAAGTACAGTGCGACAACAGTCGTTTGGACCGTAGTGTCTGGGAACGCGTTCCAAGGAATACGGGAAATCAACGCGTTCAATGCGTGTTCGTCCACGAGTCTTACTCGAACTTTTTTTTAAGCTCTTCGGCGTTTGCTCTTAAGGACTCAAGTTCTGCGGGAGTCAACTTGTATCCCCTTGCCTCGAGCTCCCTTTGGAGTTCTTCCACATACACAATGGCAATCGCCTTCGAAATCTCTCGCTTTAAAAGGGGCTCCATTTTCGAAGTAACTATTAGCGTTTTTCTTCGAATCGATTGCCCTATCGGAGAACTGAAAAAGGCTTGAGCGGCCTTTAAACTTTCGGTCGACTCGTACGATCCCGAATTTCTCAAGTAAGATCTGCCCACGGGACTACTGTAAGCAGCGATCAGGGCCTGGAGCTCGTCCGCAGAGTAAATCTCGATCATCGTCCGCCGCATCGCCTGCCCGATAACGTCCCAATTCATATGCCGGAGCGCCGATACCATAACGGCGCGCATAACGGCGCGCATAGGGGCGCGCTGGTTACTCGGCACATTTTGCGTCACATTTTGAATGTTTCTTTGCATCATTCTTTCGGCGGCCACCCACCAATCCTGAATCGGGAATGTTCGCATCAAACGATCCGTCAGCACGGCCCGATTCTCCGGCGTGTCCTGCAGAGCGAAAAGATGCGTCATGAGGCCGGCCAATACGATCGCAACCGAGAGAGTCTTTATCGAAAAATCCATTTTCATTCCAAATCGCCCTAGACTTGATTTACTCCCATGGCGATTCTTGCCCAGTTGAGTATGGCTAACAATCACCCAATCGGGTGAGAGTTTCGCAAGTTACGATGCTACCTGAATTTAGTTTGGCTAGCCCGAAAATCCCACGAGGCAAAGCGCTCGTGGGATTTTCGCGCTATAGAGCCGCTCAGGAAGCGGCTCGGTATGAAGAGGGGTTTAAAATTAGGCAAAACAGACTGTTTTCTTTCTTCGACGGTTTGTGAGCGATGCAGGCTAGCCCTGGTTAGCGGGAACCGCTCATGAGCTGGTGTGAGGCCAATGGGGTGTTCTATTGTTTTGGCTTGGCACGCAACGATCAGCTCAGCGAAGAGCTCAAAGAGGCCTTTGAGAGCCTCAATGCCCAGATAAAAGACGGTAAGCTGCAGAGCCCGTGTCGGAGTTTTACGGAGTTTGCATACTCGACTCGCAGACTTGGAGCAAGGAGCGACGAGTCATCGGCAAAGCCGAGATTTTACCCAAAGGGGATAATCCACGTTTTATCGTCACCAACCTGCCCAAGGATGGCTGGGGCGATCCGGTCCAGGCGGCCCGATTCGAAGCGGGCGCCCTGTACGAGAAGTTTTATTGCGCCCGGGGTGACATGGAAAACCGCATCAAAGAGCAGCAACTGGATCTGTTTGCCGATCGCACCAGCACTCATTGGATGGCTTCCAATCAACTGCGACTGTGGTTTTCGGCCTTTGCCCATCTGCTGATGAGTACTCTACAGGGTTCGTTATAAACACATTTTATTCACATGTTATAAACAGATTTTGTGATTTATTGGGGTTAGCCCTCGTTAGCCCGCAAAAATCACGTGCTACATGAATCGATCGCACATCGTGGACTCGGAAGCTTCCCGCACCCCTGAAACAGCGATAATAGCACGTGACATCGGAAAAATCGCGCCCTGACTACTTACTTTGAGCTGGTTGCAGCAGTCTGACGGTCTCGACCCGAAGCGCTCTGACTTCCGCACTGTCAGGAGCGAGCTGCAAACCGCGGTGCGTTTGGAAATCGGCTTCGTCACGTGCCCGGCGGATTTCGGCTGGATCACCTTCGTTTTTCAGACTGTAATCGGCGAGACGCCTTCCGTAATGGGCGGCCAAACGGGCGTTCGCGGGATCCACCTGCATGGCGGCTCTTAAACCATCGAGCGTTCCCTCCTCAATCTGATTCTCTATCCATTGGTCAACCGTCGTTTCAGACAGGGGAGAGATGGTCCGATTCCAGTAATCCGCAACGGCCCATTTGAGCAGCCGTTGTAGCGGAGTCAGTTTTGAAGCCAGGCCTGGAAACGCGGCGGCGATTCTTGCGCGGATGCTTCCTGTTTGTTCTGGCTTCAGCTCTTTCAAAAGTTCCGTGGGCGCTGAAGTCTGCAGGGCGACGCCACCCGTGGCTTCGGCCAGATCAGCGAGTAGCCGTATCTCCTCAACGGTATCTTTGTCTGTGACGGTCGGAAGATCCCACAGTCGCGCCGACTTATCCTCTGAAGCGGTCAATACGCGCTGGCAATCCGGACTGAACTCCGCCGATTTTATCGCGCCACCATGCCACAGGGACGGACTTAAGGGCTGGCCGCTGGCCCCATCCCAAACACGCGTCGTACGATCGTCTGAAGCGGTGGCTACGCGCCGGCCGTCCGAACTGAATCGCGCTGATAAGACAGCACGTTGGTGCTTCATCGTTTCCCCTAGAGGCTGGCCGGTGCGCGCGTCCCAAAGTCGCGCCGTGCAATCGTCGGAGGCGGTAATCAAGCGCCGACCGTCCGGGCTGAACTGCGCCCAAAGGACAGCAGCTTCGTGTTTCATCGACGTGCCGAAAGGTTGGCTTGTCAATAAATTCACGCTCCACAATCGCGCTGTGCGATCGGCTGAAGCAGTTAGCGCCCACTGTCCGTCCGGGCTGAAGCATGCCGAATTTACTTTGTCTCCGTGCTGAAGGGACGCGCTCAAGGGTTTTCCGGTGCGCGCGTCCCAAAGCCGTGCTGTGCCATCGTCGCAGGCGGTTATCAAGCGCCGGCCGTCCGGGCTGAACTGCGCAACAAGGACGGACCCTTCAAGCTTCATGGGCGCGCCGAGTGGTTGGCCCGTCGCCGCCTCCCACAACCGGGCCGTCTTATCCCATGAGCCGGTGAGCACCCATTTTCCGTTCGGGCTGAACTGCGCAGAATAAATTGACCCTTCATGTTTCATCGACAGGCTCAAGGGCCGGCTCGTGGCCGCGTCCCAAACCTGCGCTGTCTTATCCCACGAGGCAGTCAGCACCCACTTGCTATCTGGACTGAACTGCGCGGAACACACCACGTATTCATGTCGCATGGCAGGCCCGACAGCTCGGCCCGTGGCCGCGTCCCACACTCTTGACGTCCGGTCCTCGGAGGAGGTGACTATTCGCCTGCCGTCGGGGCTGAAGTGTGCCGACAAAATCCCGCCTTCGTGCTCCAGAGACATGCTCGTGGGTGGAACCATGACCCACACTCGTGCCGCGCGATCTTCGGAAGAGGTGAGTACCCGTCGGCCGTCCGGGCTGAACTGTGCAGAGACCACAGCGCCTCCGTGCACAAGAGGTGCACCCAAGGGTTGGCCGGTAGCAGCGTCCCAAACCCGCGCCGAGTTATCCTCGGAGGAGGTAATCACCCGCTGGCCGTCCGGGCTGAACTCTGCAGAGAGAACTGAGCCCTCGTGCCGCAGAGAGATAGTCAACGGCTGGCCTGTGAAGGCGTCCCACACGCGGGCTGACTTATCCCAGGAGGCGGTAACGACTCGCTCGCCGTCCGGGCTGAACTGCGCCGACCAGACCGAATCTTCGTGCTTTAGCGGCTCACCGAGCGGCTGACCGGTGACCGCGTCCCAGAGTCGCGCGGTCTTATCCGCGGATGCGGTCACCAGCCGGCGGCCGTCGGGGCTGAACCGCGCAGAATAAAGTCCCGCTTCGTGCTTCATCGGCTCGCCTATCGGTTTTCCGGTTAGAGCCTCCCAGAGCCGCGCCGTGTTATCCGCCGATGCGGTCACGACCCGTTGGCCATCCGGGCTGAACTCCGCAGAATAAACCGGACCTTCGTGCTGCATCACCGCGCCAATTTCCTCACCGGTAATCGCATCCCAGAGGCGAGCTGTTCCATCGTCGGAACCGGTTACAATCCGTTGACCATTCGGGCTGAACCGCGCCGACTCGATTTTGCCCAAATGTCGCAATGGCGTCCCGAGGGGCTGTCCGCCGGCTGCATTCCACTGCCGCGCCGTCTGATCGCTTGACGCGGTCAATACGCGCAGGCCGTCCGGACTGAAGTGTGCGGAAACAACGTCTGAATCGTGTTCCATCACGACAGTCGAGCGTTGGACCGGATTAGTCTGAGCCAACAACGCTGCCGTAAGCGAGACAGCTGCATAGTCTCCTGGATTCAGGCGCAACGCCTGTGCCAGGTGAGCTAACGCTTCAGCTTCCTTGCCGGCTTCGAGAGAATCGCGAGCCAGTGAGACATGGGCTCGGCAGGCCACTTCGCTGGTTTCCTTTTGGGCCAAACGGGCCGAATTGCTCTCCCACACGGCAATAACGGCGACGAGCCCCGCGATAAAGAGCAGCGCAACCAGCGCGCCAATTAACTTCCGCTGCCGCCTGCGCGCCTGGCGTTCCGCTTCTGCCAACTTCAACGCACCGTTGAGTTCGCGCTGCTGCTGAATTCGCCTTTGCTCGCCTTCGCGGTGACGCTCAGCAAGGCTCGCTTCCACAAACAGCAACTCTCTTCTGTTCAACGAAACCTCAGAAGAGATCGGCCACTTCTCGACGTCTTCAAGTCGCCCTCCGCGATACAGATAGCTTGTTTCCCTTCCGGCTTCCTCCCACTCCTTCGCACTATCGGTCAACCGGCGAAGAACGCGCAGTTGCTCGCGTTTCGAATCGATCCATTCGCGCAAAGTTTCCCAGCTGTGAATCAGCGCTTCGTGCGTCACTTCAACGGTATTGTCGTCATTAATTACAATCAATCGAGCGTCGTTGTGCGACAGGACTGACAAAACTTGCTCAACCTCGCGTCGCTCGACACCGTGGGGAAACAACTCTTCACGGGGAACTCGCCTTCGGCTATCTGGAACACCCTCACCCAATGTGATCAGTCGCAGCAAAACGTTATGCGCGATTGCCCGCTGCAAATCATCCTTAAGTTTCTGTTCGTAAGTGTCCTGCGCGCGCCGGCGCAGCGCGCCTGCCACACCTCCGCTCCCTTCATAAGCTTCCAAAGTGAGCCAGGGGCCAAGGCGAGCCTGCCAGAGTTCCTTAAGCGCGTGCTGCAGCAGCGGTAGCGAACCGCGCTGTTGATGGACGTCGCGTAATATTAGTTCCACAAGGCCTTTCTCGAAAAATGCCCCAACTTTTCGGGCTGGAAATTTTATTGCTTCCCGCAGGGCCACCGGCCCAAGCTCGCCGAGAAGAAGTTGATTGTTTTCAAGCAGGTAGCGCAGTTGAGGAAACTCCAAGCTGTGAGGCACGAAATCCGCGCGGAGTGTGATCAACACTCGGAAGGATCCCGACGGGTCTTCGACGGCATTGAACAGGTTGCTAATCAGTTGCTCGGCGCGACTGCTACTATTGCTCGCAGAATCGCGGGTAATTCCGCTATGAGTAAAAATTTCCTCGAACTGATCGACCACTATCAAGACGGTTCTTCGATTTCCAGCAGTAAGAGCGCCGATCGCAGTGCATAGCCCGTCCCCACGGCTCTCAAATCGTTCGGCCAGCTCGTCCGCTATGCGAACTCGGTCGGCCACCGGCGCTTCGCCTGCGATTTGTTCCGCCAACGCTCTCAATGGATTCCCGCCTGGAAGGAAAGTGATAAGGTGCCAATCGCGAATTGCCGGAAGCTCTCGCGATGCAACGTCACTGTGAAGCCCTGCTCGAGCGAGCGAGGACTTGCCGCAACCCGAGGCCCCGACAATCGCTACAAAGCGACTGTGCGCCAGTCGCCTTGCGAGCCTCCGGATATCGTCTTCGCGTCCGAAGAAAAAGTCCTTTTGGTCGGCCTCGAACCGTTCAAGACCCCGATAGGGGGCGGGCTCATCGGGCAGTTCGTAGCCATTCGGCTCGGTTGCCTCACCCTTTATTCCCGCAACCAGCCGTTGGAAAGCGCTCAGGTCATCGAGTCTCGACCGAAAATCGACCCAGGTACGCTGCTTCAAGAACGCGTCGAGCGCTTCAGCGCTTGCTCCTGGCAGCAAGACCGGTATAACCCGGAAATCGTTCCGGCTTCGCGCAGCCTTGTCCAGGAGAACTTGCATCTCCTCAATGTGCCAAGGTCCCCTCCCCTGTGGGCCGAAGAAAATTGCGGCGGTGGAACTCTGTTCGATAGCACGCTCAAGCTCCGGCTGCCAGGGCTCTCCGGGCACAAGATGCCATTTGTCGAGAAACGGTAGTAGCCCAGCTTCTCTCTGAAGGCGAGTGGCAAGCAATTCCACCTCGGCCTTGTCAACTCCGTTGTAGGAGAAGAAGACGTCGTATGTGGATCCGGGTCCCATCGCTTCGACGCATCTAACGCGTTCGCAATATCACGGGGCACGCTACGATATTCAACATTCTCACGCAGAGGGCGCAGGGGACGCGAAGGAGAAGAGACAAACGTGATGCCCAATGCTTGGCGGGAGTCGAGCCCGAAAGGTTACGTCTCCTCGTCGTGGTTTTCCAACCGCTCAACACCCGGAGAGCGGTGCTCCGCCGAAACGACATGTTCGGCGACGAGAAGTAATTGCGCGCTTGGAACAATGCGCTCTCGGAGAAGAGGCCGAATAATGCGGTTGGGAATCTGTAGCCGGCCAATCCCTCAACAGCACTCTGCGCAAAGGCTGGAGCTTCGGTCAATGAGACCGCCCAGCCGCGATCTCGCGTACTGCCTGCGCGATCTGTTTGACACTGGGGCGATAAGCGTCTTCCAGAACCGGTGAGAAAGGCACCGGCACGTCAGGAGAAGCAACTCTGATCACCGGCGCCTTGAGATACGCACTGAATCGTTCCTGGATACCAGCCGCGATTTCTGCACTCACTCCGCCAGTTTTGGGACCTTCTTCAACGATGACCACCCGGCCGGTCTTCCTGACCGAATCCCCGATCGTTTCAAAGTCCAGCGGCGCGAGACTCCGTAAATCGATGACCTCGGCATCCAGACCCTCGCCGTTCAGCTGCTGAGCAGCATCCAGACTAAAATGCAACATCAGCAACCAGGATAAAATCGTGACATCAGATCCAGGCCGGCGCACCGCAGCCCGGTCGAGCGGCACCAGATACTCGTAATCTGGAATTTCACTAGTGGCATCGATTGCGCCGGATTCCACCCGTGCTCCCTTCGAGCCGTATAGTAGTTTGTGCTCAAAAATCAGGACGGGATCGTTGTCACGCACCGCCGATTTTAATATTCCTTTTGCGTCGTAAGCGTTCGATATGGCCACAACTTTCAGCCCGGGAACCCCAGTGAAATACCGTTCCATATTTTGCGCATGCTGGGATCCGCGACCGGTTGCTCCGACCGGCGCCCTCATTACGAGCGGCACCTGGCATCGCCCGCCAGACATGTAACGCATCTTGGCGGCGTTATTAATGATCTGATCACTCGCCAGAAAGAGAAAATCGCCGTACTGCACATCGGCAATGGGTCTCATTCCCATCATGGCGGCGCCGACAGCTATGCCGAAAAAACCAAGCTCAGCGATCGGGGTGTTAATCATCCGATCGGGAAACCTCTTTTCGAGGCCAAGGGTGACGGTGAATGCACCACCCCAGCCACCCGGCACGGCGATATCTTCCCCAATACAGAAGACGGCCTCGTCCCGTTCCATTTCCTCGGCAATGGCATCACGCAGAGCCTCGGCGATTCCTTGTCGTTTCATGTTCCGATTTTGCTTTTCAAGGATTCTGGCATCCTCTTCTGAGGCGTAAACACTAGTCAGGAGATCATTGAGCACCGGCTGCGGAGCGCTCTTTGCTTTCTCGACCGCGGACTCAATCTCGTGGTCAATTTTTTCCTGGATCTTATCGAGATCAGCCTGATCAGCGTTACCGCCGGCTAATAGCGCTTCCGCGAAACGGACGATCGGGTCATTCGCAAACCAAGCCGTGCGCTCTCCTTTTGGTTGATAATGGCAGGGGTCACGGCGCGAATGTCCGGTGCGCCGATAGGTTAATAGCTCAAGTAAAACGGGCCCATGCCCACTGCGACAATCTTCCGTTGCCCGCACCGCCGCTTCATAGACCGCAACCACATCGTTGCCATCGACGGTTTCGCCGCGAAAGCCGTAACTGCCTGCTCGACCGGAAATCCTGGTGTTTTTCATGACTTGATCGATGCGGGTAGAAGCGCCGTACAAGTTGTTCTCGCAGACAAACAATACCGGCAAATTCCAGAGAGCAGCCATATTGAGCGCTTCGTGGAACGCCCCCTCGGCCACTGCGCCGTCGCCAAAAAAACAGGCGACGACCTGTTCAGTCTTCCGCATCTTAAAAGCGAGGGCCATGCCAGCTGCAACCGGGATCCCTCCCGCCACGATCGCGATGCCGGGAATCATTCCCTTTGCCACATTGCCCACATGCATTGAGCCCCCCTTCCCTTGGCAGCAACCAGTCACCGCACCGAAAAGCTCATCCAACATTTCCTGAACGGTCAATCCCTTGGCCAACGCGTGTCCGTGCCCCCGAAAAGTGGAAGTAATAAAATCATTCTCTCTAAGTGCGGCACAAACTCCGACCGCCGTGGCCTCCTGCCCTTGACACTGGTGGATGGTGCCCGGCATAACGCCCTCAAGAAAAAGCGCTTTAACCCGGTCTTCAAACCGCCGAATCAAGAGCATTCGCTTATAGAGACTGAGCAAGAAGTCACGATCGTATTCTGCTAGCCCTTCACCCGGCTGGTTGCCGCTCATGCTGGCTGCAGACTGGGCACCATCTTCCAGGATGGCTAGCACCTGGCCGGCGTACGCTTCGTCGCCGGCCGGCACCAGCTGTTGCAAGAGAATCCCTGAATTCAGCGCTTCTACCTCCATGGTAGCTTTGTCCGTCTCTACTTCAAGTACCGCTTGACCGCGCTCGACAAAATCGCCCACAGCAACCAGCCAGCGGACTACCATGATCGGCGAACCGGTCGTTGACAAATCTGGCATTTTGAGGTTCATGCTAGGGTTGTTTTGGCTAGATGTTCGCACCTCATCGTCACCGGCTGTTCATCAATCAGCCGGACCGCTTCTGCCTCGGTCAGCACGCCGTCAGTAGTGCCGACCGCTCGAGTAGCCGACGCTCCCAGGGCGCTCGCATACATCAGGCTCCGAGGAAAGTCCCAGGCGCGTACTATTCCAGTGATCAAGCCGCTGGCAAAGGCGTCACCGGCTCCCGATGGGTCAACCGCCCGCCACGGGTAAGCGCCACAACGCCAACTCTCATCTCTATACATGCCAAGCGCTCCGCGCTCACCCATTGTTATCACCAAACCTTGACCGCCCCAACCTCGAAGCAGCTGCAGCGCCTCCCACGGGTC
>Ga0306923_10005893_pt1 | contig 12003 bp, 9 predicted proteins | sample sta12Can44000108_FD_203841 | JGI IMG/M metagenome (GOLD analysis project Ga0306923, IMG submission 203841) | Lab enrichment of tropical soil microbial communities from Luquillo Experimental Forest, Puerto Rico - statanox.12C.anox.44.000.108 (v2)... | ecosystem: Environmental > Terrestrial > Soil...
CGGGTTGCTCATTCCTCAACAGCAGCCAAATCAACCCTCTGGTCAGAGCACCCTCGTCATCGAAGAGCGCTCCACGCACATAGCGGTTCGCACCCGCGACCCCCAGGTTCGCTATCGTTTGATAAGCGGGGGATTCATTTCCCGAACCACAGACGGCGGCGCTACCTGGAACGGGCAACTCGTCAGCCCTAACGCGGCACTCGCTGCCGGCAGCGCTCCTTCCCCGACCGTCTGCTGGGTTGTGGGCTCAAAAGGCGCGATCTACCGCACTACCGACGGTATGACCTGGAAAAAGATTCATTCCCCCGCACAAGCGGATTTCACCGCTGTTTCCGCCAAGGACGCCTCTTCCGCCACGCTTACTTCCGCCGCCGGCAAGAAATTCTCAACCACCAATAGTGGCAAATCCTGGCAACCCGTTCCCTAATTCACGGCACCTTTCCTCATTTTTCCGCCGCCCCGAACCGCACTCCCAACTGGTCAAACAAAAAACTGAACACATCGGCGTCCTGTGCAATCTCTTCGTCGAGCGACGTTCCAATTCCATGTCCCGCGGCGGAACTCGTCCGCAGCAAGATCGGATGCCCTGAACTGTTCGCCGCCTGCAAGCGCGCCGTCATCTTCCGCGATTCCATCGGGTTTACCCGGTGATCGTTCTCTCCCGTCAGAAACAGAATCGCGGGATATGCGGCCCCATCCTTCACGTGGTGGTACGGCGAATACGCGTACAGCGCCTTGAACTGCTCCGGATCTTTCACCGTCCCGAATTCCGTCACATTGAACGCCCCGTTCGGGTCCAGTTGCACGCGCAGCATGTCATAAATCCCCACGAACGAAACTACTGCGCGGAACAGTTCCGGCCTCTGCGTAAGAGCCGCCCCCATCAGCAATCCGCCATTGCTCCCTCCGAGAATCGCCAGGTGCTGCGGTGACGTGTATTTCTGATCGATCAGATACTGCGCGCACGCTAGAAAATCGTCGAACACATTCTGCTTCCTCGTGAGATTTCCCGCCTTGTGCCACTCCTCCCCGTACTCCGCTCCGCCGCGCAGGTTGGCAATCACGTACACCGCGCCCTGATCCAGCCACACCCGCCCCCACGATCCCAGGAAGCGCGGTTTTTCGCTGATCGAATATCCTCCATATCCTGTGAGCAGCGTGGGGTTCGTCCCGTCCAGTTTCGTCCCCTTGCGCTGCACGATACTCACTGGCACACGCGTTCCGTCCTTCGACGTCGCGTACGCCCGGACTACTTCCGTATCGTCAAACTTCGAAGCCGACGTCATGGCCAATCCCGTTTTCACCAGTTTTTTCTGTCCATGGTCGAATTGCATCCACGCCGGCGGCTCCTGGTAGCTGGCCACACGCAAAAGCGCGTCGCTCCCTCCGAGTGAAACAACCTGGCCGATCGAAGACACCGGAGGCTCGATCGTTGTCAACAAGCTTCCCTTGTCATCGAAGACGCGCAACCGCGACGGCCCTCCAATAATGTCTGTCACAAACAAACTGTCTCCCGACTCGAGAATACTCTCGATCGATGCGCGATTTTCTTCTGCGCCTTCTCCAGAGCTTTGCGCCACGATCATTCTTGCTTTCGAAAGCGGCTCCGTCGGCCCCTGCAGCCGCAGCACCCGGCCTCGCGGCGCGCCTTTCCTCGACAGCAGGTACAACTCATCCTTCGGTCCAAACTGCACCGACACCACTCCATCCTCGAAGTGCGTTACTTGTGTGCATTTTCCCGATCCATCCAACACGTAGTGCGCAAATTCACCGCCATCACCGTTCGCCACCGCTGCCAGCAGCCAACGCCCGTCCTCGCTCATCCGCAGTTGGGTCTCCGCGATTCGCGGAAACTCCTTTCCCATTACGTAGCTGTCCTGCTTCGAATCCGTCCCCAGTTTGTGGAAATACACCTGTTGATAGAAATTCGCGTCCTCTGCCGGACGTTCGCTCCCGTGCGGGTATCGCGTGTAATAAAAACCCGAATCGTCGGCTTTCCACGCGATGCTCCCTCCTGCCGTCGCAAAATTCACCCGCGGCACAACGTCCTTCAGCTCTTTTCCGCTCGCGACTTCAAACACCCGCGCGTTCGCGTCTTCCGACCCGCCCTCTGATAGCGCGACCGCCACGTATTTTCCGTCGAGCGATGCCGAGTAGTAATCCACCGACAGCGACCCCGTGCGGCTCGCCGCGTTTGGATCAAAAATGATCCTTGCGCTCCCCGCATCGGCCGAACGCAACGTAACCAGGGTCGCCTGTTGCTGGGGAGGCTGGGACCTCATCGCGAACAGCGTCCCGCCGTGAAATTCCAAGTCGTAGTAATTTCCCGAATTCTCGCCGATCAGTTGCTGGAGGCGCTCCTTGATCGCCGCTCTCGCCGGCAACTGGTCGAGATACGCCAGGGCGTACGCGTTCTCCGCCGCGCTCCATCGCTTCGCCTCCGGATCGTTCCAGTCCTCGAGCCAACGGTAGTCGTCGCTGACTTTGACCCCGTGATACTCGTTTGATCACGGCTGCTCCTTTGAGTGCAACAGACCTGTCAGAGACAGGCCTGTCGCGGCTTTCATAAGGCTTAGTTGATGCGCGAACTTGTCATCCGAGCCTGCGGTGGGCAGGCGCGAGCTCTCCGCGCGTCCGCCACCGGCCGCTTGGGAGTCTCCGGCGGCTTCGGTAAAGGATGGGCCCTGGGCCAGTGCGATTCCCGCCAGCAGAATTGCAGCGAACGAAGCCCCTGCCATTCGCGAAGGACCCGAACCACTCCGTCTCGTCTTCCAACTACCCTTATCCACACTGCGTTGAAATCCACCACGTGTTCCCCGACGGGTCTTTTACCCCGCCGCGTTTATCCGGGTCGCCCTGCTTCCGCACCGGCTCCTGTACCGAAACTCCCCCGGCCGCCAGCGCCTTCTGGTACGTCTCATCCACGTCCGGCACATACACATGCAGCCACACCGGAAAAGCCGGATACGCGCCGCCGGCAGCGGCAATCATCACCACTGTGTCCCCGACCAGCACCTCAGCGTGCATGATCTTCCCTTCAGAAGTGTCGAATCGCCGAAGATCCGCCGCTCCAAAGGTCTTCTTCAAGAAATCAATCACCCGTTGTGCTCCCTCCGCCACCAGGTAAACCGAAACGCTGGTGTACCCCACCGGCTTCCACTCGTTTCCCATCTGCAACTCCCTCCTCACCCGCCGCGGCACTCCTAGTTCTGTATCCCCATCTGCGTCAGGAAAAACGCATAATCAAACGCGGCTTCTTTCAGCCGGTCGTACCTTCCCGAAGCTCCCCCGTGCCCCGCCGGGTCCATATTCGTTTTTAGCAGCAATAGATTGCGGTCCGTCCTCATCGCCCTCATCTTCGCTACATATTTCGCAGGCTCCCAATACATCACCTGGCTGTCATTGAACGAAGTCTTCACCAGCATGTTCGGATACCTCTTCGCTTGTATGTTGTCGTACGGGGAGTACGACATCATGTAATCAAACGCCGGCTTCTCCTTCGGGTTTCCCCATTCCTCGAACTCGCCCACTGTCAGCGGCAAAGACTCGTCCAGCATCGTATTCATCACATCCACGAACGGCACGCCCACCAGCGCCGCATGAAACAGATCCGGCCTCATGTTCAGCACGGCGCCCATCAGCAACCCGCCCGCGCTTCTTCCTTCGATCGCAAGCCGCTCCTTCGATCCGTACCCGTGCGCCACCAGGTACTCCGCGCACACGATGAAATCCGAAAACGTATTCTTCTTGTTCATCATTCGTCCGTCGTCGTGCCACCCCTTGCCCATTTCTCCCCCGCCGCGAATGTGCGCCACCGCCGCTACCACTCCGCGGTCCACCACGCTGAACAGATTCGAATTGAAGCCGATGTCGTACGGGATTCCATACGATCCGTATCCCGTCAGATACAGCGCTCCCGTGCCGTCCAGTTTCGCGCCCTTCAAATGCAGCACCGAAATCGGTATCTTCACTCCGTCCGACGCCGTTGCGTACACCCGTTCCACCTCGTATCGGTTCCGGTCGTACCCGCCCGGCACCTCTTTCTGCTTCAGCAAGGTCGATGCCCCCGCGGCCATGTCGTACTCGAACACCGACGGTGGCGTGATAAACGACTGGTACCCATACCGGAATTTTGTTGTGTCATATTCGCGGTTCGCGTACGGGTACGTCACGTAGGACGGCTCCGGATACTCGATCCGCCGCCATGCTCCGCTTGCCAGATCCACCACGCGGATCTGCGGCAATCCTTTCTCGCGTTCCGAAAGCACGTAGTAATTCCTGAAAAAATCAATGTCATCCAGCATCACGTCGTTCCGCTGCGGCGTGACTTCCTTCCAGTTCACTTTCCCCGGATAGTCCACCCGCGTTTTCACCAGCCGGAAATTCCTTCCTGTGTCATTCGTGCGAATGTAGAAGAACTCTCCGTTATGGTCCGGGTAGTACTCCACATCCTGCTTTCTCGGCTCCATCACCTTCCATTCGGCCTGCGGCTGATCCGCGGGTATATACCGCACCTCACTCGTCGTGTGGCTCCCGGAAATAACAAACACGTAAGCGTGGCTCCGCGTCTTGTAGGCATACACTTCAAACCTCTCGTCTTTCTCCTCATACATCAGCGGGTCGCTTCCCGTCGTTCCAACCGTATGCCGGTACACCTGGTATTGGCGCTTGGTCGTCGCGTCTTCCACCGTATAGAAAATCGTCTTGTTGTCGTTCGCCCATGCGACCGATCCGACCCGCTCTGCATGGTCGCCGAGCGCTTTTCCCGTCCGCAGATCCTTCACCGCCAGCGTGTACTGCCGGAATCCGGTGTTGTCCGTCGTGTACGCCAGCCAGTTCCCGTCGTCGCTCACGACGAACGCGCCCAGCGACATGAACTTCTGCCCCTGAGCCAGGTCATTTATGTCCAGCACCACTTCTTCGGCCGCGTCCATGCTGCCTTTTTTCCGGCAGCGAATCCCATACTGCTTCCCAGCCTCCGTCCGAACGTAATAAAAATACCCGCCTTCCTTGTACGGCACTTCCACGTCGGTTTCCTTAATTCGCCCCAGCATTTCGTCATACAGCCTCTTCTGCAACGGCTCAGTTGGCTTCATCACCGCATCCGTGTACGCGTTTTCCGCCTCAAGATACGCTCGCACGTCTGGATTCTGCTTATCCCGCAGCCAGTAATAGTTGTCCACCATCTTCTGGCCATTAATCTCTGTGACCTTCGGAATTTTTTTCGCTATCGGCGGAGAGGGCAGGGAACTGTCATTGTCCGCGGCAGGCAGGTTAAGAATTGCTGTCGGAACCAGGCATCCCAGGAACGAAAACACCAGCAGTATCGCTCGCAAATCACGTCGGCTCATCGGCACACCCCTCGTACCGTCCTAGACGCCCCAGATTCTATATCAGTTTTTGCCGCGCCGCGGCCTTCCCCTGTAAGCAGCGCTGGCCACTGCCATCGGCAGCACCCCGTCATCCCGAGCCTGCCGGCCCTGCCTGCCGCGCGGAGGCTCAGCGACGATCGATCCCTCTTCTCTCTTCGCATCACCGAAACTACTACACCGGCGTGCTCATAGCCGAAAGCTGACTCACCGCCCGCTCTGCCTCCAGGATCGAAAACCGGTGATCCATCGCCCCCGCCAGATCCGTATTTGCAAATGCGATCCGTCCGAATGGCGCCTTTCGCAACACCTCGCGTGCCGCCGACTTCCCATCCCTCCCAAAGAAAAATCCCGGCTGCGGACTCAAGTACGCATGCCCCCAGCGATTCAAGATAATTCCCGCAATATCTTTTTGCGCGTCGAACCCCGCGCTCCCAAACATTTCAGTGAATTGCTCCCGGATCTGCCGCTCATATTCGCGGAACGACCTCGCCAGCATCTCCCCGCGCCCGCGATGCCCCTGCTCCTCGGTGGAATAACCCGGATACGAATACAGCACCTTCACCGTCAGCACCACCGGCGATTCCGGACGGATGGTCGGCTCTTCGCTCCCCGTCAGCGCCAGTTTCCGCACCTCCATGTAATCCCCAATCCCGCCAAACCACCTGCATCCTGTCATCCCCATCTTGTACAGAAATTTCCAATTGCCCACCGCCACATTCATCATCATGCACGGCGAGCGGTAAAACTCGGCGTACGCCTGCCGGTGCGCCTCCGGCAGATCCTTCACGATGTGCTTCGAAGTCCAACTCCCTCCCGCCATCACAACCGTGCGCGCTTTCACGCGAAACACTCTTCCGTCTTTTTCGTACGCCACCGTCACGCTCGCCGCCTTTGCCGGGTCGCCGTCGTGTTGCACCGCTACCGCCGTCGCCCCCAGCCGGATTCTCGCCGGCGCGCCCGGCGCATCCAGCGCCGCAAGACTCACATTGCTGCGTGAAACGTCTTCAACGCTGTTCGTCCCTTCCATCGACGCGGGAATCAGGGCCTTCACCATCAGCCGTGCAATCGTAGTGTTCCCTCCGGGGAACATCTGGTCCATCCCGCCCGTCTCATCCGCCACCGGCTGCAGCATCTCAAACGCATAGTTCGAATAGGCCGACAGTGCATCCGGCCCCAGCCCCGATCCTCCTCCTTCCACCGGCGACAAGTACGTCCGCACCGTCTCCCGGCTCAGCCCGAATCTCTCCATGTAATGCTGCTCAAGCGTGATCGAATCGAGATATCGCGAAATCGCGTCGCCCTCCGTCTTCGGAGGCTCAAACTTTTTTCCCTGCACCTCGGTTCCGTTCAAAAATCGCAGCCATTCCGTTCGCGCCCCTTCCGGAATCGGTGCGCCCTCCAATTTCCTTCTCACCGGATCCATCACCCACACCCCGGGCTTTTTCCCGAATCTCGCGCCGAACCAGAACCCGTACTGCCCAACGTCCATCCCCGCCGCGTCGTAAGGTGTGCGCGACAGCGGCATCTCCGGCTGGGGTCCGCCCCATTTCTGGTAGGTGAGTTTCGGCGTTTTCAGTCCGATCGAATCGTAAAATCGCGCCAGAAAACTTTGCGGCCGCTGCAACTGGTAGATCGCCGAACCCTGATGCGCGATCAACCGTTTCCCGTCCACCAGAAATTCGTTTTGCTTTGCCTCGCCGCCAAAAATCGGGTGGTTCTCGAGCACCAGGCACTTCCCGATGGGCCCAGCCTGCCGTTGAAGGAAAAGCGCCGCCGCGATTCCGCTGATTCCTCCTCCTACAATCACGCAATCGTAGCTCTCGCCCGTGTCCACAACGTCCTTCGGCATCCGCTCGTAAACGCCGTCCCGGATCTTGTGCCCCGCCTGCAGCACCGCCCAGGTGTTTCCGTTCGACGTGCGGTATTCCCCCACCCCCCCGTAGCCCGTGAATTCGTCCTTCTGCGCCAGCAACTCCGCCGGCGTCAACCCCTCCAGCAGCACCGCTCCCGACGCCAGCAGCGTCGAGCCCAAAAAATCCCGCCGCGTTATCGCTCGCTCCATCCCAAGCGCTTTATCCCCTGCCACATTGTTCTCGCCCGTCATCGCGGTTCCACCAAATCCGTCGCAATTTCAGTTCAGCTTGCTACCCGCCGCCAATTCTACCCCGCCCTGCCGCTTCTGCCTTCTCCGTTCACTGCCGAACTTCCCCGTCACCCGCTCCCCCGATTTAGAATCAAACATTCATATGTCCACAGCGCCGCAAAACCCCGACCTCTTCGTCTTCTACGACGGCTCCTGCAGCCTTTGTCGCGCCAGCATCGTTCCGGTCCAGCGTCTCGACACTCATCACCACATCGAGTTCCTCGACCTCCACGACCCCTCCGCCCAGCAACGCTTCCCCCAAATCGATCGCCAACTCGCCATGCGCTGGATGCAGGCCATCGACGCGCGCGGCCGCCTCTCCAGCGGCGCCGAAGCGTGGGCCCGCATCGGCCTGCTCCTCCCCGGCTGGCGTTACTTCAGTTGGATTCTTCTTGTCCCCGGCATCCGCTGGCTCGCCGCCAAAATCTACGCCTGGATCGCCCGCAACCGCTACCGCTGGAACCGCGAACTCTGCTCCGACGGTACCTGCTCCGTCCACCTTCCCCACTCCTCCTCCAGGAATTGATTGACACTCGCCGCCAGCACCGCCAGTCATCCCGAGCCTGCCTGCCGCAGGCAGGCGAAGCGAAGGATCTCAAATCGTGCGTCTTGCCTTCCAAACCCGCTACCAACGCGCAAGACCGTCATTCCCGAGCTTACCTGCCCGGCCTGCCGCACTCAGGCACAGGTAGGCGCAGCGAGGGATCCCTCTGTTTGTGGGCTCTTAGCTGGTGACGGCGGCCATGGACGCCTTCACCCCGGCGGCCCATCTTTGCTCACCCGCATTCCACCCATTTTTTCACTCGTGATACAGTGTCACTCCCACTCCCATGGTCCCGACCCGCAAGCCTCACAAACATCCCCCCGGCCTCATGCTGATCGCCGTCTACAAATTTATTAAAGCAGCCGCGTTTCTCCTTGTCGCTTTCGGAGCGCTGCACTTCCTCCACAGGGATCTTGCCGCGACCGTTGCGCACTGGGTCGATCTTCTCCGCATCGACCCGCACAACCACTACTTGCTTTGGTTTATGGAAAAAGTCACCAAGGTTGACGAGACCAGGCTCCGCGAACTCAGTGTGGGCACCTTCTTCTATTCCGCTCTGTTCTTCACCGAAGGCACCGGCCTCGCTCTCCGCAAGCGCTGGGCCGAATACCTCACCATCATTTCCACTTCTTCGCTCTTGCCGCTCGAAATTTTCGAACTTGTCAAAGGCCCTTCAATCGCCAAGCTCGTCTTGCTCGGCGTCAACCTCGCCGTCGTCGCTTATCTCGTCTTCGAACTCCGACGCGGCCGCAGCACCCGTCACGCCTGACTTGTCGCAATGATTCCTGCCAGGGGCTACTCGCCCTATTACCACTTCCGTTCCGACTGCGACCTTTCCAGCATCCGTTGGCCCAGTTCGGCGAATTCCGCCACCAGTCCGTCGGTTTCCCGTCCCGCCAGCGTCGCCGCATCGATCTCCGTTGTCAGCAGGATCGAAGTCGCCACGTCTGCGCTGCACTCCAGGCAATATTTCTCAGTTCTTCCTGGCAGTTCGAACAACTCCGTGCGGTGTCCACAAACGCCGCACCGCTCACCGGACGGCTCTTCACTCCCCTTTGGACCGCATAACATGCGCATTCCTCCCTGGCCTGTTCCACAGCCATCAACCCAAACGTTCACCAGAGTAGGCCTGCCGCCCTTCAAAAATCCTCAGCTGTCCGTTAGCATTTCGTAAGCCTGCCGCCTGACTCACGAAGCACCGCTCACTGCTTCCCCGCCACATTCAACCCCCGCTCTTCCAGCAACGGTCCCACCTCGGCGTCTCTCCCTCGAAACGCCCGGTACATCGCGGCCGCATCCTGCGTTCCCGCGTGCGCCAGAATCATCTCCCGGTAGCGTTGCCCATTCTCTCGCGTCATCCCTCCATGCTCTTTGAACCACGCATACGCATCGTCGTCGATCATTTCGCTCCAAAAGTAGGCGTAATATCGCGCCGCATACTCGCCGCCCCAACTGTGGGAAAAGTACGTCGTGTGATACCGCGGTGGCACCTCGTAGATATACGCCTGGTACTTCCTCAGCGCCTCCACCTCAAACGCATCAGCATTTAGCAAAGGCGCATCCGCCGGCAGCATGTGCCACGCCATGTCGAGCAGCGCCGCCTCGAGGTACTCCGTTGTGGCGAATCCCTGGTTGAACTTTCGCGACTTCTTGATTTTCTCCACCAACTCCTTCGGCATCGGCTCCCCGGTCTTAAAATGCTTGGCATAATTCGCAAATACCGACGGCTCCAACGCCCAATGCTCGTTGAACTGCGATGGCACTTCGACGAAGTCCGCGGGCATCGGGCTGTTCGGATACCGTACGTCCGACATTATGCTCTGCAGCGCGTGCCCGAACTCGTGGAACATCGTCGTCACTTGCGCGAAATTCAGGAGCGTCGGCTGTCCCGGCGCCGGCTTTGCGTAATTCTCCACGTTCGTTATCACCGGCTTCGTTCCCCGCAATTTGCTCTGGTTTACAAACCCGCTTGTCCACGCTCCTCCTTGCTTGTTTGGCCGGGCGAAAAAATCCTCGTAGAACAGCGCCAGTGATGTTCCGTCTCCGTCGAATACCTCGAACACCCGCACATCCGCCTGGTATACCGGAATGTCCTTCCGTTCCTTGAAGGTGAGCCCGTATAACTGGTTCGCCGCATAGAATACGCCGTCGCGCAGCACGCGATCCGCCTCGAAATACGGCCGTATCGCGGATTCGTCCAGGTCGTACTCCGCTTTTCTCACTTGTTCCGCGTAGTATTGCCAGTCCCACGGCTCCAACCGGAGTCCGCTGTTCGCTTTGTCGATCAACGCTTGCATCCGGCTTGCTTCCTCTCGCGCCTTTGCTGTTGCCGCGGGCGACACATCCGTCATCAATTTGATCGCGTTCTGCGGCGTCTTCGCCATTTCGTCGTCCAGTGCGTACGCCGCGTACGTCGCGTAACCCAGCACTTTTGCCTTCTCTGCGCTCAACTGCGCCAGCCGTTCCACGATCGCGTTCGTGTCGTTCTCTCCGCCGTTGTTGCATCGCTTGCTCGACGCGTTGAACAACCGTTCGCGTACCCCCCGGTTCTTCAGATACGTCTGCGCCGGTTGTTGCGTGGTGTTCTGCAGCGTAATCACCCATTTCCCCGCATGGCCCAGCTTCGTTGCTGCCTCGGAGGCCGCGGCAATATCCGTCTCCGCCAATCCATCCAACTCTGCCTTGTCACTGATGACGAGAGCCGCGGCGTTCGTTCCGGCCAGCACCTTGTTCCGGAACTTGTCCGCAAGCTGCGCTTGTTCCTTGTTCAGCGCACGCACCTTTTCCTTGTCCGCTTCGCTCAACAGCGCCCCCGCCCGCACAAAGTCGCGATAGTAGCGCTCCACCAGGTATTTCGCATCCGGTGCAAGCTGTAGCGTCCCTCTCGCCTCGTATATCGCTTTCACCCGCGCAAACAGCTTCGCGTTCAGTAAAATCGCATCGGTATGAGCTGCCTGTTTCGGCGCTTCCTCGCTCTGGACTTCCTGGATCGTCGGGTTCGTGTTCGATCCCACCATCCCCAAAAACACATTTGCCACTCGTTCCAGTAATGTGCCGCTCTGTTCCAGTGCCTCGATCGTGTTCGCAAACGTCGGCGCCTCCGGATTGTTCGCGATCACTTCCACCTCCGCCAGCTGTCGCCTCATCCCCTCTTCAATCGCCGGCTGGTAGTCGCTGTCTTTGATCTTGTCGAACGGAGGCGCCTGGAAGGGAAGTGGGCTCGGCTTCGCGAAGGGATTTGTCTCTGCCCACGCCGCTGCCGCCGCACCCTGTCCGGTTCCGGCCGGTTTCTGCGCGCCGGTTTGCGTTTCGCGAGTTGTCATGATTCTCCTGTCTGCCCCGGCCGAAAGCAAAGCGGCCCCAACGATCATACCCAAGGCCACCACCGCAGCGAGTTCTCGTCTCATTTTCAGGCTCATACCTCCGTTGTCGCGCGGCGCACTTCCGCCCCGTGCGTCTTGCCTTCGGGATCCGCCTCAACGCGTAAGCCCATCATCCCGAGGAGCTGCCCTGTCGGGCCGCAGGCAGGCGCAGTCCGCGAAGCGAGGCATCCTTCTTCCTCGAGCCTTTCCTTCACGACTCACTCGTCACTTCTTCTCCGGCTCTTGGTACAACCCCAACACATTTCCCGACGGATCTCGGAACCTCGCTGTAATCTCCGGCGCATCCCCTCCAATCGGCTGCACAATCGCTCCCCCGTTCGCCACAACCGACTCCACCGCCGCCGCTACGCTATCCACCATGATGTACACCAGCAGCCCCACTTCTCTCATCGGAGAACGCCCTTTCACCCACGACCCGCTCACCTGACCCACCGTGTCGTCAAACGCCACGCTTCCGTCGCCACGTCTCCGGATATTCCATCCAAACACCTTCCGGTAGAACGATTCCGATTCTCCAATATCCCGGCTCGGCATTTCGATATAACAGATCTTCCCATTCGC
>Ga0306923_10005894_pt1 | contig 12002 bp, 9 predicted proteins | sample sta12Can44000108_FD_203841 | JGI IMG/M metagenome (GOLD analysis project Ga0306923, IMG submission 203841) | Lab enrichment of tropical soil microbial communities from Luquillo Experimental Forest, Puerto Rico - statanox.12C.anox.44.000.108 (v2)... | ecosystem: Environmental > Terrestrial > Soil...
CATCAGCACGCGTAGCGCTTCGCGCGCGCGTCCCAGACGCGAGCGCACGGTTCCAATCGGCACGCGGAGAATTTTGGCCGCCTCGTCGTAGCTCATTCCTTCGAGACCTACGAGCAGCACAACTTCGCGTTGTCCCTTGGAGAGATGGCCAAGTGCGCGGTCGAGCTCGCTCAGCTGCCGCGAAGCCGTCGGATCGGACGTGGCGACGAGTGTCGACGCCACCTGATCGACGTCGATAGTCGCGTTTTCGCACATGTCGCGCTGTATATTATTAACGTATTTATTATGCATTATCGTGAAGAGCCAAGCGCGGATATCGGTGCCCTCTTGCCAGAGATGAGCCTTGGCGATGCCGCGCAAAAGTGTATCCTGCACGAGATCGTCCGCCCGATTGCTGTCGCGCGTGAGCGCCCGCGCGTAGCGACGCAGTCGAGGGATCTCCTTTTCGACGAGCCGGTGAAATTCGGACATCCGAGACGATTCCTGGTGCCGTTAGACCTACGCATACAACGTAACCCTAGGATGTAGCCTCCATAAGTTTTGGTAAAAAATTGTAATGGAATGTAAGCTCTCAGGAAATCTTCGAGGCTTTTGTATCATCTCGTAGAGGACATTGAGGATATGCGACAGAACTATGTTAGCCATATCGTGGCAAGTGATCACAACTACCTGTTCAATTTGAATTTCTGTGGAATAGCTTTTTAAGTTATTTCCTCGTTTCGAGGCCCCATTGTCGCGGGCTCCGACGCGTGGAACCAACACCGCCAGCGACCGTTGAATCAGGACGGGAACGTGACACGATCCGCTGGGGCGAGTATGGCGTTGGCTTCTCCGAGAGGGCTGTTTTTCGGCGAGAGGCTGGGTCCGCAGAGGACTCGCAGCCTGGAGGAGACCGATAGGTGATGAAGAATTCGGCGGCGGAGACGACCGAGACGATCCACCAACACCCCGGTGTCGCGAAACGTGTCACGCCAAATGGACTATCGGCAGGGCTAGGCCGCAGCGTCGTTCAGCACGAAAACGGGCGGGATATGAAGCAGCGGATCAAGCTGGAAAACGAGTTGTGCGACACGCGCGAGCTGCTCGATGCGTTGCCGGCGGCGATCTACACGACCGACGCTGCCGGTCGGATCACCTTTTTTAATCAGGCCGCAGTGGAGTTCTCGGGTCGCACGCCCGAAATAGGCAGCAACCGATGGTGCGTTACGTGGCGCCTGTATTGGCCGGATGGCCGGCCGATGGCGCATGACGAGTGCCCGATGGCCAAGTCTTTGAAAGAAGACCGGCCGATCCGGGGCGGGGAGGCGATAGCCGAGCGGCCTGACGGAACACGCGTACCATTTATGGCCTACCCGACGCCGCTCCACGATGCTTCGGGACGGCTGGTTGGGGCGGTGAACATGTTGGTCGATCTTACCGCCGCCAAAGAGGCTGACGAGGCGCGGGGTCAGCTCAACGAAACGCTCGAGCAGCACGTCGAAGAGCGGACCCGACAGTTGACTGAGGCCTTGACGAAGCTTCGTGAGAGCGAACGCCGCTTCCGGCTTTTTGTCGGGAGTGTAACGGATTACGCCATTTACCTGCTGGATACAGACGGCGTCATCACTAATTGGAATGCCGGCGCCGAGCGTATCAAAGGCTATCGGGCGGCGGAGATTATTGGCCAGCATTTTTCAGTGTTTTACGGTCCCAAGGATCGAGAAGACGGCTTGCCTCAGCGCGCGTTGATGACCGCTGCTCGCGATGGAAGGCTCGAAGCGGAGGGCTGGCGCGTTCGCAAGGACGGCTCGCGGTTCTGGGCGAACGTGGTCATCGACGCCGTGCACGACGATACCGGCGAATTGATCGGGTTCGCCAAGATCACGCGCGACATGACCGAGCGCCGCGCCGTCGACGAGCAGCTCCGTCAGTCGCAGAAGATGGAGGCGGTTGGTCAGCTTACAAACGGTGTGGCGCATGACTTCAACAATCTTCTGGCGACGATTATCCCGAACCTCGAATTGGCCCAGTCCCGTGTCAAAGAAGAGTGCGTTCTGAGGTATCTGGAGAACGCGATCCGCGCCGCTGAGCGTGGCGCACAGCTCACCAATCAGCTTCTTGCCTTCTCGCGCCGTCACGAGGTCTCGACCGAGCCGGTTGACGTCAACCAAGTTGTATCGGAAGCATGCGAGATGCTGCCTCGCACGATCGGGCCGACGGTCGAAATCGAGACGGCTCTTGACGGAAATGCTTGGTGGGCAATGACCGAGCCGGGCCAGTTGGAACTGGCCATTCTCAACCTCGCGATTAACGCGCGAGACGCGATGTCGGCGGGTGGAACCTTGACGATTGCCACGAAGAACATAGCCCGTGGAAACCGTGGCCGGCTGCCCGCCGTCGATCCTGGTGATTACGTGATGATATCGGTGGCCGACACGGGAACCGGCATGAGCGAGGAGGTCTGCAGTCGCGCCTTCGAGCCCTTCTTTACGACCAAGGAAGTGCACAAGGGTACTGGCCTCGGCCTCAGCATGGTCTACGGGTTTGCCAAGCACTCAGGCGGCACCGTGACAATCGACAGTGAGATCGACAATGGGACCACGGTTCGAATGTATCTGCCGCGCGCGCCGCATCGATTAGCGGCCGCGGAAGCGGGCGAGCCAAGCCGATGGAGCGCTGGGCTTCCCTCCCGCATTCTTGTCGTCGACGACAATAGTGCGGTGCGCGCCATCACGGCAATCATGCTACGAACATTCGGCCACGACGCGATCGAGGCGACAGGCGGTCAGGAAGCGCTCGACCTTTTGGAGCGGGACCGACAGTTCGACCTATTGATGGTCGATTTGGCGATGCCGAATATGCACGGCGACGAGTTTGCAGCCAGAGCACGGGAACTAATACCGGGCGTGCCGACGCTGTTCGTGACGGGTTACGCCGAGCCGGGCCAGCTTAGCCAACGGACTCAACGCGACATACTGAAAAAGCCGTTCAGACGGGCCCAACTAGCGGAAAAACTGCGACACATTTTGGGCGTCGCAGCACGGCGGAATGGCGGTGATGTTCAGCACGGCGGGCGCAGGCAAACCCACTGAGGGGAGCTCGAACCGCTTCCAGCTGGCATTTTGTTGGCAACTCTGAGGCAGGTCCAGGAGGAGCTCGGGCATAATCATGTCTCGATGATGTCTGCCGGCGTTGCCTTCTCTGCTCTATTGTCAGTTTTCACGGCCCTGTCGGCACATGATCTCGATCTATGGCCTCTTCGCCGACCACAGCGATGTGCGCCACGAGCTCGATTCGTTCGCCGGCATCCTGCCAGCCGAGGAAATGCAGCTATTGGCAGACCAGATGAATTCGCTGGTTCAGACTCAATCGGCAAGATTCGGCATCGGGTTCGTTGTCAGTCTCTCGATCGCCCTGTGGATCGCAATGAGCGCCACGACTGGTTTGATGCACGCGGCCTGTGATGAAATGAGGATCGTGGATCCTTGCGATTCTACCTCACCGCAGTCGTTTAGCGCCAAGCCAAGGCTCAAAGACGACGACCTTGTTCTATCGATCTCCGCTAGTAAGGCGATTTTCAACGCCGCCGCCCGGTGAGGCGAATAAATCTTTTGGGATAATGGCCCCTGGATCGAGGCCTTCAGCCCCGTCGTCTCAGTGTCACGAGGAACTTCTTATTGACGCCCAGCGTTGGTACGTACGAACAAGAATTACGCTTCGGTGTCGTCATGCTTGGTACGATCCTGCTCATCATCCTGATCCTTATTTTGATCGGCGCACTGCCGACTTGGCCATATAGCGGCAGCTGGGGATATTACCCGAGCGGCGGCTTTGGCCTACTAGTGATCATCGTCATAGTTCTCCTACTGATGGGGCGAATATAGCCGCGGTGACGTGTTGATTGCTGGCCCGCCTTGCGTCCGACGAATCACGACGATGACTCCAGAACGTTCGATCTTTGACCGCTTTGCACGTTGGGTCGAGCGTCAACTTGGTCGTTCCACCACATTCTCATTAGCGTTCCTGAGCATCGTCTTGTGGGGCGTGAGCGGCCCATTTTTCGGCTGGTCGGATACCTGGCAGCTCGTCATCAATACGGGCACGACGATCGTGACGTTTCTGATGGTTTTCGTGATCCAGAATGCGCAAAACCGGGATACTCAGGCGCTCCAGCTGAAGCTCGACGAGTTGATCCGGGTAAATTCGACCGCGCGGGATTCGCTAATGGGGCTGGAAGAGAAGTCGGAACTGGAGGTTAAAAAAGTTAAATCGGTATTTGTTGAGCTCGCCTCGACAGCCGACGGGTCCGGCAAGAAACCCCCGACCGGCTAGCGGCAAATTCTTCTTAACGATCGCGCAGAGGAGCCCGTATCCCGCTGCGCGAGCGTCTGGCCGCCGCGGGTGATCGAGTTGGAAACCGCCTTGCCGCGAGGATTCTGGCGAGATCATCAAACGCAAATTGCGGGAGCCCTATTGGGCGCAGGCGGAGCGGCATATTCAGAGCGGCCTGAACGATTTGCCGTGACCGATGAGCCGCGCGCGCGGCAGATGGACCCCTTTGCGTTCGTCTTCGATGACCCGGCCGATGACCCGCGCGCGCCGGCCGTGCCGCTGGAGGATCGCCAGGGCGGGATCGGCGTCTTTCTTCGAGACGAGCACGCAAAAGCCGACCCCCATGTTGAAAACCTCGAACATTTCTGAGTTGTCGACGGCCCCATAGTGCTGAATTAAGCGGAAAATGGCAGGCACAGGGGGCAAATCGTCGATCAAAAACCCGACTTTGGCGTCGACACGGGGCAGATTGAGCAATCCGTCACCGGTGATATTGATCAACGCCTTTACCGTCGGGATAGTCCTGATGATATCGAGGATCTCCGGGACATAGATCAGGGTCGGACGCAGCAGTTCCTCAGCCAACGGTATTCCGAGCTCGGGGAAGACGTGGTCGATCGACAGCCGCGCGTGTTCGAAGAAAACGTGGCGCGCCAAGGTCAAGCCGTTGCTGTGGACGCCGCTGCTTTCGAGCCCGATAACGACATCGCCCGGAGCGAGGTCCCGGCCGGTAATGATCCGGTCTAGCGGCACGATCCCGACTGCCATCCCGACCAGGTCGAAACCGCGGACGACATCTTTGAGTGGCGCGATCTCGCCGCCGGAAATCGAAATTCCTGCCTGTTTGGCGCCCTCGACGAGCCCGATCGCGATCGCTCCGAGGATATCGGCGTCGGCCTTCTCGATTGCGATGTAATCGACCATCGAAACCGGTCGTGCCCCGACGCAGATTGCATCATTGACATTCATCGCGACGCAATCGATGCCGATCGTGTCGTAACGGTTCATCATCTGCGCGATGATAGACTTCGACCCGACCCCGTCGGTGCAAATCGCCAGGCCGATCCCGCCGATGTCGATCACATTGGCGAAATAGCCGATATCCATTTTGACGGTGCCGAGGCTACCCGGCGCCGGCCACGTCTGCTTGATGCGCTTGATGATTTTGTGGAGGCCGGATTGCGCCGCTGCGGTGTCGACGCCGGCCGCTTTATAGAGGGGCTCCCTCGGGATCATGACGGTCCTCCGATGATGGCGAGCAATGGGCGATTAGACGCACAGCCTTAATCCGCGTAAACTGACGAATAAACCAGCGACGGAGGATCATCCATGACCACACCGGAACTGCGCCCGCTCGGCGAAGCGCTCGGCACCGAGGCGCTCGGCGTCGACGTGTCAAGGCTCGACGATGCGACCTTCGCCTGGATCCAAGAGGCTTTTGCCGAGCATCCGGTGCTGGTCTTCCGCAACCAACATCTCGGCGCCGGCGATATCGCCGCTTTCGGACGCCGGTTCGGCACTCCGCGCGTGCACTCACTCGTCGGCTACCGCCATCAGGAGCATCCCGAAGTGTCGTGGCTGCGCAATGTCGACGCGGAAGGCAACATCGACTGGTACGGCGTCAAACGTGCGACCGACTGGCATACCGATTCGACCTATGAGGAGGTGCCGCCGCTGCTCGCGATGCTGCACGCGCTGGAAGTCCCGGCGACAAAGGGCGGAACGATGTTCGCCGATATGTGTGCTGCCTATGATGCGCTGGCGCAGGCCATGAAGGATCGTCTTTCCGGCTTGATCGGGCTGCATGGCCGTACCGACGGTCCCGCCGGCGCGCGGCTCTACGATGCAGAGGAGGAGATGCGCCGGACCGACAAGAAATATGTCGAGCAACCTCGCCCGGCGGTGATCAACCACCCGGTCACCGGCCACCCAATCCTGTTCGTCAACCCGATGCACACACACGGCTTTGTGGGAATGGAGCGCGAGGAGGCCTGGCAGCTGATCGAAGAGCTTGCCGCGCACGCGACTCAGGAACAGTTTGTCTACTACCATTCCTGGCGCGTAGGCGACCTGCTGATGTGGGACGAGCGAGCCACGATGCACCGCGGTGCGGGCGACTATCACCCTGAGGAACGCCGCGTCATGCTGCGGACCATCGTCTATCCGAACTGAGTCAGGGCCGGCCGCAGCGGGGAGGAGCGCCGCGTCCTGCCCGAGCCCGACTTGATCCTGGAAGAAGGTCGCTCGGAGGCCACACAGAGAGGATGCAAGAGATGAAACGCCTGACCATCGTCTGCATGGGTGTTCTGTTGACGTTGTCGGCGACGTCGGATGCTTTTGGCTGGGGAGCGGTGTCAGGGCCGCGCGGCGGTGCTGCCTATCGCGGTCCGATGGGCGGTGCGGCCGTCCGTACCCCTTCCGGTGCGGCAGCCGTCCGTGGACCCTACGGGGGCGCCGCCGCTCGCGGCCCCTATGGCGGAACCGCCTATCGCGCTCCGGGCTACGGCGGCGGTGCCGTGTATCGCGGTCCCGTCTATGGCGGCACCGTGTATCGCCCGGGCGTCGGGGCGGGTGTCGCGGTCGGTGCTGCGGCGGGCGTCGCGGTTGGTGCTGCGGCCGGTGCGGCAGCAGCCTCGGCTTACCCATCCTGCTATTATCCGCCCTACTACTGCTATCCGCCGCCCTATTACCAGGCACCCGCCTGGTAGCAGCCGCGCCACCTCACCACAACCCCGCCGAGGCGGTGAGGTCCCGCATGCCATCGGGTCTCGGCCCGTTTGAAACAGATGCCATTGCTAGGCTCGGTTGTTTTAATTTTCTCGAGATCAAAAGTCACTATTCAAGGCAGATTACCCTTCTCTAGAGAAGCGCAGGTGGCCAAGTCGGAGTCGACAATGTAAAGAGCGCAACCGCCAGGAGAAACCCACTGGTGCGCAGTCGCCGCGACTCAACGGTGCTGACGATGCCGCCGAAAAAGAGCACCGCCGTGAACCGCGGAGCGAGAGGAGGTACACAGGGCCGGCTTTGACGCACGGATCATGGTATCGATTTGTACCTCGAAGAAGACAGCCAATTCGGCAGCTTTTGCCGCCACATCGGCCGCACCCCACATTTCCCGGATGAAGCGTTTGATTTCCAGCGCGCCGATTAACGGCTAGAGTAGTCATCCAGGAGGTTGTCATGGCCCGTAAAAATGCGTTCTACGCCCAATCGGGCGGTGTTAGCGCAGTAATTAACGCTTCGGCTTCTGGCGTCCTCGAAACTGCGCGCCAGCATTCGGAGCAGATCGGAAAGGTCTATGCCGGGCGCAATGGCATCATCGGCGCCCTGACCGAGGATCTGATCGATACCAGCCTTGAACCCGAGGCGGCGATCGCCGCGCTCAAACACACCCCGGGAGCGGCGTTCGGCTCCTGTCGCTACAAGCTTGGGTCGATCCGCGAGCACCGCGCGCAGTACGCGCGCTTGATGGACGTGTTTCGTGCGCACGATATCGGGTTCTTTTTCTACAACGGCGGCGGCGACTCGCAAGACACCGCCTACAAGGTCAGCCAGTTGGGCACCGAACTGGCCTACCCGACCGTCTGCGTCGGCATTCCTAAGACAATCGACAATGATCTGCCGATTACTGACTGTTCACCGGGCTTCGGCTCTGTAGCAAAATACGTTTCGACTTCGCTTCGCGAGGCGGCGCTCGACCTCGCGGCGATGAGCCGGACCTCGACCAAGGTGTTCACTCTGGAAGTGATGGGCCGGCATGCCGGCTGGACGACCGCCGCCTGCGCGCTCGCCGCTGAACACGAAGGCGATGCTCCACACATCCTGCTGCTGCCCGAAATCGCGTTCGATGAGGGGCGGTTCCTCGCCAAGGTCGAGGACGCTTTGGAGCGGTATGACCAATGCGTTATCGCGGTGTCCGAAGGGGTCAAGGGACCAAACGGAGAGTTCCTCTCGGCGTCGGGCTTAACGGACTCTTTTGGCCATGCACAGCTGGGCGGAGTCGCGCCACTCATTAGCAACCTGATAAGCGCGAAGCTCGGCTGCAAGTGCCATTGGGCGGTTCCCGATTACCTCCTGCGCTCGGCACGTCACATCGCCTCCGAGATCGATGTCCAGCAGGCCTACGCAGTCGGTCGCGCGGCGGTGGAATTCGCAATCGCTGGCAGGGGCACCGTGATGACGGCGATCCGCCGGCTTAGCGATGCGCCCTATCGCTGGGATATCATCGCGGCGCCGCTCGCTGAGGTCGCGAACCAAGAGAAACTGTTGCCTCCCGACTTTATCAGCGTGGATGGCTTCGGGATCACCGATGCGGCCCGCCGGTATTTGGCGCCACTTGTCGTTGGCGAAGCCTACCCACCGTTTAAGAATGGCCTGCCCGACTATGTGAGGCTGCGGAATGTGGCGGCGCCAAAAAAATTGACCACGGAGTTCGCCGTCTGAAAGCAATGAAAGCCCCTACAGGTTCTGAACTTCGATTACCGCGGGCTCGTTCGAATATTGCCTCCGGCCTACTGCGGGGTCGTTGGGGCTGGGCTGGGCTTCAATTCCACCTGGGTCACGCCCGCTGGCGGCTGGAAGACGAAGTGCTATCCGGCACCTGGACCGAGAAATCCCAGTTAGACAGTTCAGCTATGAAAATGGACCACTGGACCGTCGTTCCGGAGCCGACTTCCTTGGCGAACGCTTTGCTGATTGCCGAGAGATGCTTTGTGAACACAAAGCTCGTGCCGCTGGAGTCGGACCGCCGGACGACGGTGATCAGCAGATCAGGAAGCTTAAGATTGGGATTGGCGGCAGCGATCCGCGGATCGTTCCACTTCGTGAGCTTGCCAAGAAAGATGTCGGGGTAGACATCGCGCGGCAGTTTCAGCCCCTTTGGGCTACCCGGGAGATTGTAGGCAAGGACGATCTCACCGGCGGTAGCCGGTAGCAATACGACGCCATCGGCGACCTTGGCGATTTCCTCGTCTGTCATCGCCGCGTCGCTATCGACGAAGTCGAACGTGCGGTTGGTAAAGTCCTGGATCCGGGCGCCGCTGCTCTTAGCCTGGTAATCTACGGTAACGCCTTTATTCTGCTTGCCGAAATCCTTGAGCCAAGCCTCGCGCAAACGGCGATTGTGTAAAAAAACTGCCGCATTTCGTTTGTAAGATTCTCCCGCGTGTCGTAAACGGGGAAAATGGATATGGGCCTATCCTACCGCGACTGTGGAGCGCTGGTTGCATTCTGTGCGGCGATGATACCTGCCGCAGCCGGCGCACAAGGCATCTCCATGGACCGGATCGAGGCGATCGAAAAGCAAATCCGCGATCTCCAAAATCAGTTGCAGCAACTCAAGGGCGAACTTGGCGAGGCAAAACAACAGCTCCGCCAGTCAAAAGGCGAGGCGCAACGCGCAAAAGATCAGCTTCGCCAGGCTCAGGAGGCGGCACAGCAGGCCCAGCAGGACGCAGCCAAGGCCGCAACCGCCCAATCTCAAGCAACGCAGGCCGCCACACAGGCGCAGGCGGCGGCTGCCGCCGCACCCCCGGCGCCTGCCGCTCCATCCGAGGGGATCAAGGTCGCTTTCCCCGGAGGGCGACCGACAATCTCGTCCTCGGACGGCCGCATGTCTTTTTCGATTGGTAACCAGACGCAGTTCGACTATGGTACCTATTACCAGAACCCGAACTCGAATACGCAATTCCCCGACCTCAACAACGGCGTCAACTTGCGCCGGGAGCGGATCTTCTTTGTCGCAAAGTTCGACGATTTTACGTTGAACGTCACACCCGATTTCGGGGGCTCACCCGACGGCGTGAACACCTCCCAATATTTGTACGAAGCCAACCTGAACTTCACTGGGTTCAAGCCGATAACCGCCACCCTCGGATATTTCAAGCCGTGGTTCTCGCTTTACGACTCGCAGAGCTCAAACGATTTCCTGCTGATGGAGCGGCCGAGCATTATCGAAATCTCGCGCAACGTGGCCGCGGGCGACGCCCGCGCCACCTTTCCCAGCGTCAAGGCGTCGAACGACGGTACTTCTTTGCCATGGGGGTCCGGAAGTTATTTCGCGGCCTTGGCTTTTACGGGCGCCCCCTACGGGGCGCAAACCTCGAGCCTGCTCAATGGCGAGCAGCTCGGGGTGGTCGGGCGCCTGGCAGGACGCCCCTATTATGACGAGGATTGGAACTTCCACCTCGATGTCTCCGGCGAGAACGTGTTCCACCCGAACATCAACGCCAGCGGCACCCCCGGGGTCAGCCGCGAAACGCTGAGCTTTGGGGATCGCCCCGAGGATCGCGCAGCTGACCAGAACAAACTGATCAACACCGGAAGCCTGTCGAGCTCGAGCGCCAGTGTTATTGGCGGGGAGGTTGCAGGAAACTGGCGCAATATTCTGCTTCAGGGTGGGTACTATCAGATCTATGACATCCAGTCGAAATTGCCGGGCGTGCCGGCGCCTGGTCTGAGTTTCAACGGAGGCTATGTCGAGGCGGGCTGGAACATCACCGGAGAGCCGTTCCGTTACAATGTCGGCTCGGCCGCGTTCGCCAGACCAAAGGTCGACGATCCGTTCATAATCAATGAGAACGGCTTTTCGCCCGGCGTCGGCGCCTGGCAGTTGGGCGCGCGCTGGAGCGTCATGAGTTTGAACAGCAATGTCACTCCCGGCGTATCGCAAAGCAAAACCGGCGGTATCTTTGGCGGCTACCAACAGATCTTCGGCGCGGCGCTCAGCTGGTATCCGAACGACTGGATCCGGTTCGAGATGCAATTCCAGTACAGCATGGTGGACAAGCTAAATTCCTTGGGGACGGTGCAAATCGGCCAGCATTTCCAGACCCTTTCTGGCCGAATGCAGGTCGCCTTTTAAGACTCGGGCCGTCACGCCACCCCGACGCCCACTCTCTGGACCGACCACCGCGGCATCCGACAGCGGCGCGGGCAGCGAAGGCTGCTACTGTTAAGGCCGAGTGCGACTGGCTTTCACCTGCGTGGCGATCACCGACACGGCGCCCCACCGCAGGCCAGTAATTCAACATCAAACTCAGTGTATATCTCGACTATTCAAAGCGATATTCTGGCTGCCGCGGCTCTAGGCCTAAGTGTCCCGCCACACTTTGTTTTGCGGAGGCACGGCGTTCCGACGCGCTGCTCCGGTGACCGCTCTCCCCGGTCAGCGTTCAGCCTCGTTCTCCTCGTCCCACAGGGAGTAGTAGAGATCGGCGACACATTGACCGAAGGCGCCGCTGCCCGGGCGATACCCACATCGGCGCAGGCCAGGCGCGCCTGCGACCAAGCGGTTTGATTGGCGCTCTCGACGGCACTGGCGCTTTGGGTGCTACCTGCCGCGAGCAGTGCGGCAAGGGCGCAGATTAACATGATGCGTGACATTGCTATCTCCAATCTGAGGGTGTCCAGGGTAGGTCGCACTTGCTTCAACGGCGGGGACCATCGCCTGATAACGCCCGGCATTTGCTGGGGATTGGTCCGCGTTTACCACGCAGACTGCGAACGGTCGCCGAACGCGAACACGTCACGCGCGCGGCCGATGCCTCGGACTGGCCCCTCCATAGGTATCGGCGGCAGTGGCGCCACTCGAACGCGAGTTCGGCACAAAACTGTTTCATCGCGTGGAGCGCGGCATTGCCGTAACCGAAGGCCGGAAGCTGGTGCTTGAGGAAGTGCACACGCTGGTCAAC
>Ga0306923_10005895_pt1 | contig 12002 bp, 11 predicted proteins | sample sta12Can44000108_FD_203841 | JGI IMG/M metagenome (GOLD analysis project Ga0306923, IMG submission 203841) | Lab enrichment of tropical soil microbial communities from Luquillo Experimental Forest, Puerto Rico - statanox.12C.anox.44.000.108 (v2)... | ecosystem: Environmental > Terrestrial >...
TGTGCTGGTGGCGATGAACCCGGCGGCTCTCAAGGCCAACCTCGCCGACCTGCCGCGCGGCGCGGACATCATCGCCAACACCGACGAGTTCACCAAGCGCAACCTGACCAAGGTCGGCTACGAGGGGAACCCGCTCGAGGACGGCTCGCTGTCCGCCTACCAGCTGCACGCGCTGCCGATCACGTCGGTGACGGTCAAGGCGCTGGAGGGCTTCGACATCAGCCGGAAGGAGGCCGAGCGGGCCAAGAACATGTTCGCGCTCGGCCTGCTGTCCTGGCTGTACAACCGGCCCGCCGAGGGCACGATGACGTTCCTCGAGTCCAAGTTCGCCAAGAAGCCCGAGATCATGGAGGCGAACAAGGCGGCCTTCCGCGCGGGCTGGAACTACGGCGAGACCACCGAGGCGTTCTCGGTCCAGTACGAGGTCAAGCCCGCGACCCTTAAGCCCGGCCGCTACCGCAACATCACCGGCAACAGCGCGCTGGCCTACGGGCTCGTCGCCGCGTCGCGGCGTTCCGGCCTGCCGCTGTTCCTCGGCTCCTACCCGATCACCCCGGCCTCGGACATCCTGCACGAGCTGGCCAAGTACAAGCGGTTCGGGGTCCGCACGTTCCAGGCCGAAGACGAGATCGGCGGGGTCGGCGCGGCGCTCGGCGCGTCCTTCGGCGGCGCGCTCGGCGTGAGCACCACCTCCGGCCCCGGGATGGTGCTGAAGCAGGAGACCATCGGGCTCGCGGTGTCGGTCGAGCTGCCCCTGATCATCTGCGACATCCAGCGGGCCGGCCCGTCCACCGGCATGCCGACCAAGACCGAGCAGGCCGACCTGCTGATGGCGCTGTACGGCCGTAACGGAGAATCGCCGGTCGCCGTGGTCGCGCCGGCCACCCCGTCGGACTGCTTCGACATCGCGTTCGAGGCCGTCCGGATCGCGGCCAAGTACCGCACCCCGGTGATCATCCTGTCCGACGGCTACCTGGCCAACGGCTCGGAACCCTGGCGGATCCCCGACGTTGCCGACCTGCCCAAGCTGCGGGACGAGTTCAAGTTCTCCAGCCCCGGCGAGTGGCGCGGCGACGGCGGCCAGCCCGAGTTCCTCCCGTTCAAGAGAGACTCCCAGACTCTCGCGCGCCCCTGGGCCATCCCCGGGACCCCGGGCCTCGAGCATCGGATCGGCGGCATCGAGAAGGCCGACGTGGCCGGCACGATCTCCTACGACCCCGACAACCACGACAAGATGGTCCGGCTGCGCCAGGCGAAGATCGACGGCATCGCCGACGACATCGAGCCGCTCGAGGTCGACGACCCGGACGGCGACGCGAGGGTTCTCGTGCTCGGCTGGGGCTCCACGTTCGGCTCGATCGGCGCCGCGGTCCGCCGGGTCCGGCTGGCGGGCGGCTCGGTCGCCCAGGCGCACCTGCGGCACCTGTCCCCGTTCCCGGCCAACCTCGGCGAGGTGCTGGCCGCCTACGACAAGGTTCTGGTCCCGGAGATCAACCTCGGCCAGCTGGCGCTGATCCTGCGCGGCCGCTACCTCGCCGACGTGATCTCCTACAACCGGGTCCGCGGGCTCCCGTTCCGGGCCGCGGAACTCGCCGGCGTCATCCAGGATGTGATCGCAAATGTCTGAGGCCAGCGCCAACGGCGGCGCCAGCGCCAACGGCGGCCCGACGAACGGGCGCGCAGCAGCCCACGCTCACGACGGGGCGCCCGACCCCGCCAGCCGGAGGCCCGCCGCGCTGGCCCTGGTGCCCGCGGCCGACGAGAAGCTCAGCACCAAGGACTTCAAGTCCGACCAGGAGGTGCGCTGGTGCCCGGGCTGCGGTGACTACGCCATCCTGGCCGCGTTCCAGGCGTTCCTGCCCGACCTGGGGATCGCGCGCGAGAACCTCGTGATCATCTCCGGGATCGGCTGTTCGTCGCGGCTGCCTTACTACGTGAACAGCTACGGCATGCACTCGATCCACGGCCGCGCGCCCGCGATCGCCACCGGCCTGGCCTCCTCCCGCCCGGACCTATCGGTCTGGGTCATCACCGGGGACGGCGACGCGCTGTCCATCGGCGGCAACCACCTGATCCACGCCCTGCGCCGCAACGTCAACATCAAGATCCTGCTGTTCAACAACCGGATCTACGGATTGACCAAGGGCCAGTACTCGCCCACCTCGGAGCAGGGCAAGGTCACCAAGTCGACCCCGTTCGGCTCGCTGGACACCCCGTTCAACCCGGTGTCGCTGGCGCTCGGGGCCGAGGCCAGCTTCGTGGCGCGGACGATCGACTCCGACCGCAGGCACCTGCAGGGCGTGCTGCAGGCGGCGGCCGACCACCGGGGCGCGGCGTTCGTCGAGATCTACCAGAACTGCCCGATCTTCAACGATGACGCATTTGCCGAGGTGACCGAGCCCGGGGCACGGGACGAGCACGTGATCCGGCTGGAGCACGGCGAGCCCATCCGGTTCGGCGCGGGCCGCGACCGCGGGCTCAGGTTCACCAGGTACGGGTCGCTGGAGGCGGTCGACGCCTCGGCGGCCGACGCCGACTCGCTGCTGACCCACGACGCGCACGCGGCCGATCCGTCGTACGCGTTCGCGCTGTCCCGGCTGGACAGCTCGGACTTCGCGCATACTCCGATCGGCGTGTTCCGGCAGGTGCCCAGGGCCAGCTACGACGACCTGATGGCCGAGCAGCTCGAGACCGCCCGCACCGAGCAGGGCGACGGTGACCTGGCCGCGCTGCTGGCCGGCGGCGACACCTGGCAGGTCGGCTAGCCGCCGATGGCCGTCCGGGTCGAGCGGAGCGGGCCCGTCACCACGGTCATCCTGGACCGGCCCGAGGTACGCAACGCGGTAGACGGCCCGACCGCGGCCGTGCTCGCCGAGGCTTTCGCCGGTTTCGACGCGGACCCCGAAGCTTACGTGGCGGTGCTGTACGGCGCGGGCGGAACGTTCTGCGCCGGCGCCGACCTGAAGGCCGTGGGCACCCCGGACGGCAACCGGGCCGCGCCGGACGGCCACGGGCCGATGGGGCCGACCCGGATGAGCCTGTCCAAGCCGGTCATCGCGGCGATCAGCGGCCACGCCGTGGCCGGGGGCCTGGAACTCGCGCTCTGGTGCGACCTGCGGGTGGCCCAGGAGGACGCCGTGCTCGGCGTGTTCTGCCGCCGCTGGGGCGTGCCGCTGATCGACGGCGGCACGGTCCGGCTGCCCCGCGTGGTCGGCCTGGGCCGAGCGCTGGACATGATCATCACCGGCCGCGCCGTGGCCGCCGCGGAGGCCCTGCAGATCGGCCTGGTCGACCGGGTCGTCCCGAACGGCCAGGCCCGGGCCGCGGCCGACAAGCTCGCCCGCGAGATCGCCGCACTGCCGCAGGCCTGCCTGCGCAGCGACCGGGAGTCGGCGCTGGAGGGGCTGTCGCTCTCCCACGAGGAGGCGATGGCCAACGAGTTCCGCCACGGCATGGCCGTGCTCGCCCAACCGGACGTGACCGAGGGCGTGTCCCGGTTCCGCGGCGGCGCCGGCCGCGGCGGCGCCCCTGTCTAATCCGCTTTTGCCACCGTAGTTGCATGATCACGTGGGTTTTTGCCTGTATACGGGCGAAAATCCGACATGATCATGAAAGTCGTGCCAACCCGTTAGCTTCGGTAACCGTCTTAAGTGCCAAGCAAACGAAACGGGGCGGCAATGGGCGGCGGGCGGATAGCGGGCGCGGGCAGGCTGGTCACAGTACTCAGCCTGGTCACGATATTCGGGTTGACCATGGTCCTTAACGGAATGCCAGCGGGAGCCCAGGCCGCCCAGGCGAGCCTGGCCAGCCAGCCAACAGCCGCCGCGACCGCGGGCATCTGCCAGTCGGCCCGGCACCCGGTCATCGCCGCAAGGATGTCCAGCCGCATCCTTGCGGCGCTGGCCGGACGCTCCTCCGTGGTCGGCCTGACCGTCGACGACGCGGTCAACGGCATCACCTGCAAGCTCCACCCGCACTGGCAGTTCGATTCGGCCAGCGTGGTCAAGGTGACGATCCTGTCCGCGCTGCTGCGCAAGCTGCAGCAGGAGCACCGCGGTCTGACCGCCGCGCAGCGGAGGCTGGCCACCGCGATGATCACGCTGTCCGACAATAACGCGGCGTCGACGTTGTGGGCGGAGACCGGGTACCCCAGCCTGCAGCACTTCCTCAACCTGGCCGGGATGAACGAGACCGTGCTCGGCGCGAACGGCTACTGGGGCCTGACCCTGATCACCGCGCACGACGAGCTGACCCTGCTCAAGCTGCTGACCAGCGCGAACTCCGTGCTCGCCACGGCCTCGCGCAACTACGTCCTAGGCTTGATGGCCCGGGTCGTCTCCTACGAGCGCTGGGGCGTCCCGGCGGGCGCGCCGACCGACGTGACCGTGCACGTCAAGAACGGCTGGCTGCCGCTGGCCACGCACGGCTGGCGGATCAACAGCATCGGCAGCTTCTCCGGCGCCGGGAAGGATTACATGATCGTCGTGCTGACGGACGACAACCCCACGATGGCCTACGGGGTCAACACCGTCCAGGACGTCGCCGAGGTGATCAACCACGCGCTGAACCCCGGCGCGGCCTCGGTCATCCCCGCCGCCACGCCGAACGCTTCGTGGGGCAAGCCTGACGAGCAGATCCCGGGCCGGTCAGGGGGGCTGTGACCGGCACGGCCGATGCCAGGGCGGCCGCTCGCGCCGCCTTCCCCGACTGGGTCTTCGCGCCCAACATCGGGGGGCATCCTGACATCTACGAGACCGAGAACCGGGCCATCGACCCCGCCGGTCACGTGCTCGCCGCGATGCGCCGCCTGGCGCCGTGGGAGGGCCGGACCCTTGTCGACCTGGGCTGCGGGACCGGGTTCTGGCTGACCGGCTACGCCAGGGACGCCGCCCGGGTGATCGGGATCGAGCCCGATCCCGCACTGCGCACCCGGGCCGCCGCGCGTACCCGGGCGCGGCCGGCGGTCGAGGTGATGCCGGGCTCGGCCGAGCACCTGCCCCTCGCCGACTGCTCCGTGGACGTGGTGCACGCCAGGTTCGCTTACTTCCTGGCGCCCGGCAGCCACGGCGCGGACGGGAAGCGCGGCACGGGCGGCGGCGACGCCGGGCTGGCCGAGGTCTTGCGGGTGCTGGCGCCGGGCGGCAGCCTGATCGTCGTCGACAACGACTACCGGTGGGGCCAGTTCGCCGAACTGCTCGCCGCGGCGTCCAAGGCCTCGCCGCAGCGTGCGGCCGACGACGTCGACGCGTGGTGGCGGGAGCGCGGCGCCAGCCGGCACGAGGTCAGGTCACGGTGGAGCTTTGCCAGCCGCGCGGATCTTGCGGCCGTGCTGAGCATCGAGTTCCCGGCCGCGGTGGCGCGCACCTGGCTCGCCCGGCATCCCACAGAGACGAGCCTGTCGTACGGCTACGTCCTGTTCGCGCTCACCCGCGGATAGGCGGCCACCCGGGCAGAGCGTGTATGATCCGTTGCCATGTTCCGTGGGTATCGGCGCTTTGGGCTGGCTCTGGGTGGGCCGGCGGCGAAGCGCGCTGACTGACGGACCACCCAGAGCCAGCAAGGCAGAGGCACCGCAGCCTCTGCCTTTCGTCATTGAGGCGGCTGGCCTGGGATGCCGATGGCTGGCCGCCGGGAAGGGACCGCCATGACCCATAAGACCAACACCAGCGACCTGCATGTCGCCGGATTCCAGCCGCTGATCGCGCCGAATGAGCTGCTGGCCGAGCTGCCGCTGGGCGAATCCCGGGCCGCCACCGTCCGCGGCTCGCGTGAGGCGGTGCGGCGCATCCTGGCCGGGGACGACGACCGGCTGCTCGCGGTGGTCGGCCCGTGCTCGGTGCACGACCCGGACGCGGCGGTGGACTACGCGCTCCGCCTGGCGAAAACGGCCGCGGAACTGGAAGACGAACTGTGCGTGGTCATGCGGGTGTACTTCGAGAAACCGCGGACCACGGTCGGCTGGAAGGGCCTGATCAACGACCCGGGGCTGGACGGCAGCCACGACGTGCACCGCGGGCTGCGCACCGCGCGCCGGCTCCTGCTCGACGTGCTGGACCTCGGGCTGGGAGTCGGCTGCGAGTTCCTGGACCCGAACTCGCCGCAGTACATCGCCGACGCCGTCAGCTGGGGCGCGATCGGCGCCCGCACCACGGAAAGCCAGGTGCACCGGCAGCTGGCCTCGGGACTGTCGATGCCGGTGGGGTTCAAGAACGGCACGAACGGGAGCGTCAAGATCGCCGTGGACGCCTGCCGGGCCGCGCACGGCACGCACGTGTTCTTCGGCCTGGACGCATCCGGCCGCGCCTCGGTGGTCACCACCACCGGCAATCCCGACGTGCACGTGATCCTGCGCGGCGGCACCGACGGGCCGAATTACCAGTCCGAGCACGTGGCCGTGGCGCTCGAGGCGGTGGCGCAGGCCGGCATGCCGCCCACGGTGATGATCGACGCCAGCCACGACAACAGCCGCAAGGACCACCACCGGCAGGCCGAGGTGGCCGCGGAGATCGCCGGCCAGGTCCGCGCCGGGCAGCGCGGGATCGCGGGCGTCATGATCGAGAGCTTCCTGGTCCCCGGCCGGCAGAAACTGGGCGGCCCGGGCGAGCTGATCTACGGCCAGAGCATCACCGACGCCTGCCTGGGCTGGGAAACCACCGCCGACGTCCTGGCCGACCTGGCCGCCGCCGTGCGCCAGCGCCGAGCGCGCCGGGATTAAGACAGCACGCGGCGGCGGAAGTTGCGCAGGCCGAGCGCCAGGAATAGGGCCCCGAACGCGATGACCACGGGGTAGATCACGTAGAGGTGCATGTGCGGTGCCTCAGTGAACGCGGCCCGCATCCCCTCGTTCACGTAGATGAGGGGGTTGAGCAGCACGAGCGTCTGCAGCCAGTGCCACCCGTCGACCGTCACCGGCGCCAGCTTGGTCCACGAATAGTAGGTGCCGCCCAGGAACGTGATCGGCAGGATGATGAAGCCGAACATCAGCCCGATGTTGCGCGGCTCGAAGCTGGTGCCGAGGAGCAGGCCGAGGCCGGCCATGGCCACGCAGGCGAGTGGCACGAACGTCACGATGATCCACCAGTGCAGCGACAGGTGCGCGTGTACCCCGGGCGCGTGCACGACCGAGGCCATCGGCAGCACGATGATCGCCGACAGCAGGCCCTGGGCCGCGCCGGAGAGCACCTTGGCCATGGCCACCAGCCAGATCGGGCACGGGGCCTGGACCCGGTCCTCGATCTCCCGGGTGAAGCCGAACTCCTGCGCCATGGCCAGGGCGATCGACTGCACGCCCTGGAACATGACCGAGATCCCCACCACGCCGGGCACCAGGATCGTGGCGAAGGCAGACTGCTCCACCGGGCCGCGGCCGCCGATGCCCTGCCCGATCTTCGGGAACACGTACAGGAACACGAAGCAAAGCAGGAACGGCTGGATGATCGTGCGCAGCACGAACTCCCAGAGGTGCTTGCGCAGCACCACGACATCCCGCAGCATCAGCGCGCCGAGCGCGGTCCAGCTGGCGGCGGCGACCGAGCGGGTGGGACCGCCGCCGATCCGCTGCTCTCCGCCGGCGGGCGCCTGCGTGGTCGTCGGTGTCGCCGCCATCAGTCCCGCAACTCCTTGCCGGTGAGGTTGATGAACACCGTCTCCAGGCTGGGCTCGGAGACCGACAGGTCGGCCAGGTCGAACCCGTCGTGTTCCGCGGCCGTGACGATGCGCGGGATCAGCCGGTCGCTGCCCTGCACGTGCAGCTGCACGCCGCCGTCCACGATGCGGGTGCGGGTGATCCCGTCCACGTCAGCGGCCAGCGTCTCGGCCAGGCGGCCGGCGTCGCCGGTGGCCTTCACCGTCACCACCGTGTCGGCGCCGATGCTCTGCTTGAGCGCGGCCGGGGTGTCCAGCGCCAGGATCTTGCCGTGGTCCATGATGGCGACCCGCTGGCAGAGCCGGTCGGCCTCCTCCATGTAGTGGGTGGTGAGCATGATGGTCTGGCCCTGGTTGTGCAGCTCGCCGAGCAGGTCCCACAGCGCGAGCCGGCTCTGCGGGTCGAGCCCGGCCGTCGGCTCGTCGAGGAACAGGACCGACGGGCGGTGGAAGATGGCCCGCGCCACCATGAGCCGCTGCGCCATCCCGCCGGACAGCGCGTACACCGACGCCTTGGCCCATCGGGACAGCTGGAACTGTTCGAGCAGCTCGTCGGCGATGCGCCGGGACGCCTTCGCCCCCATACCGAACAGCCGGCCGTGGAAGTAGAGGTTCTCCCAGACGGTGAGCTGGCGGTCGAGGGTGTTCTGCTGGGAGACGATCCCGCTCAGCTGCTTGGCCAGGGCCGGGTGCGCCGCGACGTCCACCCCGGCCAGCAGCGCGCGCCCGGAGGTCGGCACCACCCGCGTGGTCAGCATGCCCGCGGTCGTGGTCTTGCCCGCGCCGTTCGGCCCCAGCAGGCCGAAGATCTCCCCCGCCCAGACATCCAGGTTGAGCCGGTCCACCGCGGCGAAGTCCGTCCCCGGGTAGACCTTGGTCAGGTCCTCGGTGTGGATGACTCCGTCCGTGCGGCCGTCCGGCCGGCCGGCTGCGCTCGCCGGCGCCTCTGCAGTGCTCATCGCCCCCACATCGTAACGTCAGCGGGAGACGCTACCCGGCCCGCAGGAGCGCGGCGGGCACCGCCATCGGCCCTCGTGCCATAGGTGGCAGCGGGCCTGGCGCTGCCGTTTACTTGGAATCATGACCGAGGGGCCCGTCTTCACCTCGCGCTTGTCCGGCCGCCAGCTGCTGGACGGCGACGGCCTGGCCATCGGGCGGATCCGGGACACGGTGATCCTGCCCACGGCCGGCGGCGAACCGCCCTGGGTCACCGGGCTGGTGGTGACGTGGCAGCGGCGCCAGATCTTCGTCAATCTGGGCCGGGTCGCGGAGATCTCCATCGACGGGCTGCACCTGCGCGGCGGCACGGTCGATCTGAGGCGGTTCAGCCAGCGCACCGGGGAGATCCTGGCCTCCGAGCTGTACGGCCAGCCCGCGGGCACCGGGACCGTGCTGGACGTCGGCATCGTGCCCTCCGAGCACCGGCGCGCGGGCTGGGAGGTCTCGGTCCTGGCCATCGGCCAGGGACGGATGCTGGGCCTGCCCCTGCGGCACAACGCCACCACCATCGAGCCGTGGGACAAGTACCCGGAGCTGTTCAAGGTCGGTGATCTGGCCGAGCAGCTCGTCCAGTTGCGGGAGATGCGCCCGACCGATCTCGCCAACGCGGTGGAGCGGCTGCCGGACGCCCGGCGGCGGCAGCTCGCCGAGGTCCTCCAGGACGAGCAGCTGGCGGACGTACTGCAAGAGCTGCCCGAGCAGGACCAGGTCCGGCTCCTGTCGGGGCTGGGCCTCGAGCGCAGCGCCGACGTCGTCGAGGAGATGGATCCCGACGACGCCGCCGACCTGCTGGCCGAGATGCCCTCCGAGCAGCGGGAACGGCTCCTGGCCGCGATGGAGACGGTGCAGGCCGCCGACCTGCGCCGGCTGCTCCGCTACGACGCGACCACGGCCGGGGGGCTGATGACCTCGCAGCCGCTGATCGTGCCGCCCGACACCGCCATCGCCGAGGTGCTGGCCCAGATCCGCGTGCCCGAGATCGCGGCCACCGCGGCCGCGCAGGTCTACGTGTGCGAGCCGCCCACGATCACCCCGACCGGCCGCTTCCTGGGGACGATCGGGTTCCAGGAACTGCTGCGCCAGCCCCCGGCCGCCACCGTCGGCGAGTGCATCGAGGAAAGCGGCTTCGTCCGGCCGGAGCTCTCCGAGAAGGAGGTGGCCCGGCGCATGGCCGCCTACAACCTCATCGGCGTGGCCGTCTGCGACGAGGACGGCCGCCTGCTCGGCGCGATCACCGTCGACGATGTCCTGGACCGTATCCTTCCCTCCGGCTGGCGAAAGACAGAGGCCACATGACTACGCAGATGCTTCCGGCCCGCCGCTTCTTCGGCGACCGCTCCGACCTGACCGCTCCCCGGGGCACGGGACCGCTCGTGGGCTCCCGGTATGACGCGGACGCCTTCGGGGCGTTGTCGGAGAAGGCCGCCCGGTTCCTCGGCACCGGCCGTTATCTGGTCGGCCAGAGCGTGTTCGTGGTCCTCTGGATCGCGCTCAACACCATAGGGATCATCGGGCACTGGGATCCTTACCCGTTTATCCTGCTCAACCTCGCGTTCTCCACCCAGGCGGCCTACGCGGCGCCGCTGATCCTGCTGGCCCAGAACCGGCAGGATGACCGGGACCGGGCCAGCATCGAGCGCGACCGGGAGGTGGCGGCCCGGACCCAGGCCGACACCGAGTTCCTGGCCCGCGAACTCGCCGCCGTCCGCCTGGCGCTCGCCGACGTAGTGACGACCGAGGACCTGAAGGACCGGATGACCCACCTGGAGAAGCTCATCACCGGCCGGAAGCCGAAGGCCTCGCGCCGCGGCCGGGCCAACTCCCACCGGCCGCGGGACGGCCGCTGACCGGGACCGCCCATCTTTCCCGAGGCCGGTCCCGTGGCGGAGCCCAGTCTCTACTATCTATGTACGTAGATAGTAGGCTAGGCGGCATGCACGGGTTCGGCGACCTGGAAGCGGTGATCATGCACCGGGTGTGGGATCACGCCGACCCGGTGACCGTGCGGGAGCTGTTCGACGAACTGCAGCAGGAGCGGGTCATCGCCTACACGACGGTGATGACCACCATGGACAACCTGCACCGGAAGGGATGGCTGACCCGGGTCAAGGAGGGGAAGGCCTACCGGTACACGGCGACCGCCAGCCGGGAGGAGTACAGCGCGCGGCTGATGCGGGAGGCCCTGGACGACGGCGGGGACACCCAGGCGGTGCTGAGCCACTTCGTGGCCCAGATGGACGGCGAGGAGTCCGAGGTGCTGCGCGCGGTGGTGCGCCGGCTGACCGACGGGCGGCCCGGATGAGGCCGGCCCTGCTGCTGGTGGGCTACGCGCTCGCGGTGGCGTGGTGGGCGCCCGCGCTGCTGTCGCGGCTGACCGCACGCGGCATCAGTCCCCGGCTGGGGCTGGCCGCATGGCTGACCGCGATGGCTAGCGCGCTGGCGTCGGCGGCGGCGGCCCTGGACTTCCTGGTGCGGACCGCGGCGGACGGGTGGAACCGCCTGGCCGAGGTCGTCTGCCGTTCGGTCGCCGGGCACGCCTGCGCCCAGACCGTGTACTCCAGCGCGGCCTTCGAGCTCGTCCTGGCCGCGATCGCGGTCCTCGCGGCGCTGGCCACCGCGTGGCTGGCCTGGCGCTACGGGCGCCGGGTGCAGCAGGCCCGGCAGCAGACCCGCGCGCACGGTGAAGCCGCGCGCATCGCCGGCCACGCGCTGCCGGGCGTCACCGCCGCCGTGGTGCTCGACGCCCCGCGGCCCGCCGCGTACTGCGTGCCGGGCCGGCCGGGCACGATCGTGCTCACCAGCGGCGCCCTGGCGCTGCTCGATCCCGCGCAGCTCGCCGCGGTGCTCGCCCACGAGCGGGCCCACCTGGCCAGCCGCCACCACCTGCTGATCGCGCTCACCAGGGGGCTGGCCGCCGTGTTCCCGGCGGTGCCGCTGTTCACCCAGGGGCCGCAGAACGTGACCCGGCTGGCGGAGATGTGCGCCGACGACGCGGCGACCCGGCACAGCGGCCGGCGCACCGTAATGGCGGCGCTGCTGGTGATGGCGACCGGCGCGGCCGTGCCGGCTGCGGCGCTGGGCGTTATGGCGTGTGCGGTCACGGTCCGCCTGCAGCGGCTCGCGGAAGCCCCCGTGCGAGCCCGCCACGCCCGCTACGGCCTCGCGCTGGCGGGCGTGATGCTGCTGCTGGCCGGCGCGCCCTGCCTGCTGGCGCTCACCCAAGCTTGACCGCCCGCAGCTGCAGGAACAGGGGGATGCGCCGCCAGCGCCCGGCGGCCGGATCGCGGGCCACGATGCGGCCGGGCGGCTTCGGTTCCCTGATCGCCTCGATCAGCAGGCCGCCTGCTTCCAGCGCCCGG
>Ga0306923_10005896_pt1 | contig 12001 bp, 10 predicted proteins | sample sta12Can44000108_FD_203841 | JGI IMG/M metagenome (GOLD analysis project Ga0306923, IMG submission 203841) | Lab enrichment of tropical soil microbial communities from Luquillo Experimental Forest, Puerto Rico - statanox.12C.anox.44.000.108 (v2)... | ecosystem: Environmental > Terrestrial >...
ATGGAGAAGCTGGCGCCCGGCGGTGTGAGCGAGCCGCCGACACCGCCGGGGAACGCCGCGCCCGCACAGGGTCCCCCTGGGCCGCCGCCTCGCCCGTTTCCGCTATCGCCGCCGCCGCAACCGCCTAGCCGGCCTCGACGTCCGACTTCGGCACCCTCGTCATTCGCGTCCAGCCGGCCGCAGCAGAGATTCTGATCGACGGCGATCACTGGAACGGTCCGGTGGACGAGGAGCGCCTGCTGATCCAGGTGGCTGAGGGACTGCACCGCGTTGAGATCTTCAAGGATGGCTACCAGCGGTTCTCGAAAGAAGTCGAGATTCGTCGTGGCGAGACGATGCCGCTCAACGTCAGCCTGCCACCTAACAAGCGGTAACAGCGGAAGAGGCAAGCATGCCGGCCTCTGGTTGCCGCAGCTGTCATCGCGGTGATGGCCTCCGGTCCAAATACGATGACCATCTCATTAACGGCTCCTTCGTTCCCTATATGATGTCGTCAAACGTCAACGTCGATCGTCAGCACGGCGCGCCCGGCGCCGCGCCAAATACAGCGGGGGTGGGCGGCGCGGTTTCAGGATGGAACGGCACTTGCCCTTCCCTTACGCTCACGATGGACGCCACGGCCGTCAAGACATCGGTGCCACGAGAAGCTGATCAGAAGAGACACTCTGCGATCGCCAATGGCGTAAAACGGTCGGACGGATCGATTCAAGCCACACAAGGGCTCGTGGACAAGGGTGTTAAATGACCAGACGGATTTGGCTTGGAGTTCAGAGCGCGTTGGCTATCGTCGTACTGGCCAGCCCGGCAGCGGCTCAGGCGGCAGGCGGGCCCCCTTCGAGCAGCTCTCAGGGTCCGATCGTTGTCGAGCAAGTGCGCGACGGTTTTGCGTTCGCGCCCGACGTGCGCGTGACGGACGTGAACCACCAGACCGGCATTCTTGCCGGTGGTTATGGTGGATGGATGATCGACAACACCTTGCTTCTCGGTGGCGGGGGGTATGGGCTCACGAACGGGTCGGGCAAAACGGGGTTAGGGTACGCCGGGTTTGTGATCGGGTGGATGGAACGCGCCGATAAGCCCGTCGGCTACGGCGTCCGGGCGCTGTTCGGCTTCGGTGAAGGGTCCGTCACGAGTCCTTACACAGCGGTTCGCTATCCACCCGTGCCGACCCCATTCGACTATCGAACACAAACTCCGCGGGGACAGCAGGTCACGTATCTGGCCACCTATCACGAGCATTTCTTCGTCGCCGATCCGCAGGCGGATGTCATCATCCGCCTGAACCCCAAAATGCGTCTGACCGCGGGCGTTGGATACCGGCTCATCGCCGGCACATACAATATCGGTGGCCAACTGCAGGGCGTGACGGGCAGCTTCTCATTGCAAATTGGCGGATCGACATACGGGCGGCAGTAATCCGCGCCGCGCTAAAGAGTCGGTCTGGCGTGGCGCGAAGGATCGCGGCGATCCGGGCCGCGAGGTCGCGGCGGCTGTCGTCGTAGGTCTTCAGCGCGGCGACGAGCGGGGCGAGGCCGCCGCCCGTGGCGATGGCGGCCGTCAGCCGCTTGATGGCGCCGTCGACGAACGCGAGGTCGTCTTCGAGCGCAGCTCGCTGGTCAGCGGATCGGTCGACGGCGATGGCGGCCTCGGCGTAGGCGAGCGCCCGCTTGACGACGGCCGGGCGCAGCAACGTCTTTTCGACCGCGGACAGGACGCTCTATGGCCGGCGACGAGCTCATCCCTATCGTGAATCAGTTAACGATGGATTTCGTCTCGCGGAAACGAAATCGAGTAGCACTTCAGCCCGACGCCGGTGACGCGACTTGCGGCATGCCTTGTCAGCGTTGCCCGCGCCAGCGCGATCTGGCGCGAACTATAGAAGGGGCGACGTTTCGATCAAGAGATCCGTCCACTCAACAGCCGATAGAGTGAAGTAGCGGTGGCCGCGAGGTAAACGTGTGACGCAGGGGGTGACGGTGACAGAATCTGGGTCACCGTTGCGTCGCTAACCTCGCTTGGCCGCCGCAACAGTCCTTCCACGCTCCCGTACTTCAACCAGGTCCAGCCACGCTTCTCAGCGAGGCACCCCTGGCCATCCACTGACCTCATACGACTTCTGGCCGGCCAGTAGGGAGCTTGTCAGCGAAGCGTGCCAATCTCAGCGGAGGGGAGCGCCACGAGCGCAGCCTATCTCGCATCCCTTGTTGCCGTCCAGCTGGCGCGCCGTTCTTAGTTGCAGGAATCTGAAAAATGTTCGGCCGTGGTCGTATATCAATCTTGAGCGCACCAGTTGTAGGATCGGCCGTTCTTCGCTCGCGCCAATCGGAACCATCAGCTGAATAGGAGTTCCGCGATGCAGGAACGTGGAAACTGTGTGATCGCTGTGGGACCATCGCGAAGCGATTGGCCTCGCGATCAAACCATGTGGTGCGTGTCGCTCGCGTTGCTGTTGGTGGTTGCGGCGTCGGGTGCCGCCCAGGCGGCCGGCTCGATGACGACCCCCCGGCGCGGTCCAAGCGCTACGTTGCTGTCAGACGGAACAGTGCTCGTGGCGGGCGGCATCAGCCCCGATGGGTTTTCCAGGCTGGCGAGCGCCGAGCTCTACGACCCGACGACGGAGACTTTTTCCTCGGTTGGCGACATGACGACGCCCCGCCACTGGGCCACAGCCACGCTGCTTAGTGACGGAAGGGTACTGGTGGTGGGTGGGGAAGGTCCTGGTTTCCTCGCGAGCGCGGAGATCTATGATCCCGCGACGGGTACCTTTTCTCCCACCGGAAGCATGTCCACGCCCCGAGCCGCTCACGCGGCCACCTTGCTCACCGACGGCACCGTGCTCGTTGCGGGCGGCGAAACCTTCGCTGCGCCTCCTCTGGCGAGCGCTGAAATCTATGACCCCGTGACGGGCACTTTTGCGCCCACCGGAAGCATGTCAACGGGCCGAGATGGTCATACGGCCACCTTGCTCACCGACGGCACCGTGCTGGTGGCGGGCGGGTTCTTCAATAATGACGTCGCGCTCGCGAGTGCCGAGATTTACGACCCCACGACCGGCACGTTCTCCATAACGGGAAGCATGGCGACCGGCCGCGCATGCCATACAGCCACGTTGCTCACCCACGGCACGGTGCTCGTTGCGGGCGGCGAACACTTTCTTGTGCCGTCTCCCCTGGCGAGCGCCGAAATCTATGATCCCGTGACGGGTACGTTTTCACCTACTGGAAGCATGGCCACAGCCCGGGGTTCTGATACGGCCACGCTCCTTGATCACGGGACGGTGCTGGTGGCGGGAGGCATCAATTTCGGTTTCCTCGAGAGCGCAGAGATCTACGACCCCACAACGGGTACCTTTTTCCCGACTGGAAGCCTGGCAACGGCCCGGTCGGAACAGGCGGCGGCGTTACTCGTCGATGGGACGGTGCTGGTGGCGGGAGGCTTCAACAGTCAGTCAAAAGCTCTGGCGAGCGCCGAGATCTACGATCCTGCGAGGGGTACGTGGCGATAACTTGTGCCTGCTCAGAACTCGACAGGACTTCGATTTCCGCTTTTGTCAACGCGGTGTCCGTCGCGTGCTCCGCAAGTTCCTACGAGATTTGACGTAACAGGGTTTCTTGCCGGCGTAGACGCCACGAATCGTTTCGAAAAGCTCCTTGTGCAGGGCCGTCTTCAGGTACGCCTCCGCGCCGGCCCGGAGCGCGCGCCGTACGTGGACGTCGCCTGCGCAGGTCAATCGGATCGTCATAGGGGAAATCGTGTCGGCAACGTCGCGGCGTACTCGGTGGCCGACACGTCGAGGAGTGTGCCGGAATGTTCGCCGTGCATCGAACGTGCGTCGACTTGGCAGGTCGAGAAACGTGACGCTTTGACGCACAGTTCACCAACACGTCCACGTTCCGCTCACTCGCGCCGGCCGCCACCATCGCCTTCCGCCAGTCCGCGCAGTACTCGTCATCGATGGTGCCGTGCCACGCACCACGGAGTGCCAGCACGAGCGGGTACGCGCCGCACTAGAAGCCTAGCGTTTCTTCATCAGCACGATACCGTCGTAACAACCGAAGAATCGCGCACACGCAACAGACCCTGGCCTGCCGATATCGCGGATCCCTGCGGCGTTACTCGCGGGTAACGCAATTGATTTGGTGCCAGCGCATAATCATTTGCGAGCAGCTCAACGACCTACTCGGTTTCTGACAAGCGGGTGACCGGCCAGCGGTTGGGCAGCGTGCCTGACTTCTATTCTGCCCGCAACGCTGCGGCTGGATCGAGGCGGCCGGCACGCATGGCCGGGAGGAGGCATGCCGCGAAGGTCGTCATCGCCACAAGCGAAGCCACCAACGTATACGTAAGACCGTCGCGGGCGGAGACGTTGAACAGCAGCCCGCCGACGACGCGGGATGCCGCGAAGGCGACCGTCAGGCCGGCGGCCAGACCGGCGCCGACGACGGACACGGCGTTGCGCACCACAAGCCAGACGATGTCGCGCGGGCTCGCGCCGATCGCAAGCCGTACCCCCATTTCAACGGTGCGACGGCTCGTGAGATACGACACCACGCCGTACAGTCCGACGAGCGCCAGCACGAGTGCAAGCACCCCGAACAGGGCCCCGGCGATCGCACCGACCCGGACCAGAAACAAGCCAGGCCCGCTGTTGAGCGCCACGTCCATACTTTGAACGTCGTACACGGGCAGATCCGGTTCGCGCTCCGTGATCACGCGTTCGATCGCAGGGGCCAGCGCGGTCGGCGCCAACGAGGTGCGGATCTGCAGCACGCGCGCAGCCATGTACGCCTGCGCGATCGGGATGTAGAAATACGGCTGCGGATCTTCGAACAGAAAACGATACTTGCTAGTGGTGGCGACGCCCACGATCTCGATCCACACGTCATTCGGCGATGTCCGGAATCGTTGGCCAATCGGATCGCGGCCTGGCCACAGCATACTCGCCAGACGCGCATTGATGATCGCGACAGGACGAGACGATGAGTCGTCGGCCGCGGTGAACGCACGTCCTCGAATGAGCGGCATGCCCATCACCTGAAAGTAGTCGCCGCTGATCACGTTCTCGCCAGCCGGCAAAGGCGTGTCCAGGCGGGTCGCGCTCATCTGCGGATCGACCGACGCCGTCGCCCGGACGTAGCCCATAGGGACCGTAAACGCGTAGCTGACGTCATCGACTCCAGGCACGTGCCGTATCCGTCCTTCGATATCGTCGAAGAACGTTCGCCCCTGCGCTTCGCTGTACCCGAGGAGGTCGACGTCCAGCTGCACATTGAGCACGTGGTCCGGCTGGAAGCCCAGATTCGCGCGCTCGGCGGCGAGCAGGCTGCGTGCGAACAAGCCGGTGGCGATGAGCATCACCGAGCACGCCGCAATCTGCGTAGTCAGGAGGGACCGTGCGAGAAGACGACGCGGCGGGCCCGCGCCCGCGCGTGGGCTCCGCAAGGTCGCCTCCGGATCGACTGACGCTGCGCGAACGGCAGGCAGGATGCCCGCGATCGCGGCAGCCGCGAGGACAACGCCCGCCGCGTACGCGAAGACCCTGGCGTCGAAGTGAAAGTCGAATCGCACGGGCAGATTGCCGGGCGGCCGGACGGCGGCAAGCGCGCCCGCACTCCAGACGCCCAGCAACACACCGACGACGCTGCCGATCGCGGCGAGCAGAAGATTCTCCGCGAGCGCCTGGCGCACGAGACGCGCGCGCCCTGCGCCTAGCGCGGCGCGAACGGCGAACTCGCGGCGCCGGCTCTCACCGCGCGCCAGCAGCAGATTCGTGACGTTCACGGCCGCGATCAACGTGATCAGCGCGGCCAGAAAGATCATCGTCGCGGCACCACGCGCATTGGAACGGGCTTGATCCTCTTCGGGCCGAGCCAGCTGTTCGGGGAGCACGCGGACACCCACACGTTCGTCGGCCGCGTACTCGCGCGCGAGTCGTGCCGCGACGAGGTCGACGGCGGCTTGCGCACCCACCACGTCGCTGTCCGGCTGCAATCGCGCGACCGCGTGGAGGTCGCGCGTTCGCCGATCATCGAGCGGACGCGCGGTCGCCCAATTGATCGGCAGATACAGCTCCGCATCGGAGAACGCGAACGTGCCGAGGAAACCTCGAGGCGCAACGCCGATGATCGTGCACAGGCGCCCGTTGATGCGAACAATACGTCCCAGCACCGCCGCGTCCCCGCCAAACCTACGCTGCCACGTGTTATAGCCGAGCACGACGACAGCATCTGCTCGTCCGGGCCCTCCCTCGTTGTCGCGAATCAGCCGGCCCAACGCGGGCCGGAGATCGAGCATGGAGAAGTAGTTGCCGGTCACCCACGTCACGAGCACGCGCGCCGGAGGCTGGCCACCGATCGCCAGCCCGACAAACCCCGCGCTGTAGCCCGCGATGTCTTCGAAGACGGCTCGGCTGCCGGCGCGGTAGTCCTGAAGATCTGGATACGAAACGGGACGAAGCGCGGTCGTGTCTTGGCGTCGCGTCGCGACGACGACCAGACGAGCGCCGTCCCGCACCGGCAATGGCCGCAGCATTACGGAATTGACCACACTGAATACGGTGGTGTTGACGCCAATGCCGAGCGCAAACGTCAGGACGGCGGCGGCCGCGAAGATTGGCGAACGGCGGAAAAGCCGCGCAGCGAGAACCAGATCCCGCATGCGTGGCAGTTTACCCGTACGAGCCTCGAGACGACAGTGCGGAGGAGTCGCGGCAGCGAAGAGCGAGAGCCAGCGCAGAGATCGCAAACTAGAACGGCGTCTATCGTTACCGACACAGCTCCTACACGCCTTGCTCTTCTACGGGTAGTGCGGTATAGGTAGAAGTCCGAGGTGTATGGTGCCGGACAAATCCGATTTGCCCCAGGGCACGCTCGACCTGTTGATTCTTCAAATTGTTGCCGCCGGGGCTATTCACGGCTATGGCATCGCGCAACGCCTCCAGCAGATCTCGCGTGACGTCGTGCAGGTGCCGCAGGGCTCGCTCTATCCCGCCCTACACCGACTCGAAAACCGCGCGCTACTGACTGCCGACTGGAAGATGTCGGACACCGGTCGGGAAGCCAAGTTTTATCGCCTCACGTCGAAAGGTCGGGCCCAACTCAAGGAAGAAGCGGCGAGCTGGATCCGGCTAACCGACGCAATCGGTCTGATTCTCAAGACCGCGGGCGGGTTGCGGTGAACTGGTGGCGCCGGATCCTTCGGAGTAGTCAACTCGAGCGCGAGCTCGACGCCGAGCTGCGCGACCATATCGAACGCGAGGTCGCGCAAGGCGTCCGCGCTGGACAATCAGAAGCCGACGTGCGCCATCAGATCCGGTGGACGTCCGGCGGCCTCGACCAGGTGAAAGAGGCCTGCCGCGACGTCCGTCGCCCGCCCGCTCTGGCCGATGTGGCGGCAGACGTTCGATTTGCGTGGCGCGCCCTCGCCAGGAACGGATGGGCGACGGCCGGCGCCATCCTCACACTCGCGCTCGCGATGGGCGTGGCAAACGCTACCTTCATCAGCACGTATGCCGACCTGTGGCGCGACTTTCCGTTCGAGCGCCCGGACCGCATTGCGATCATGAGGACCGTCGATGCGCGCGGCCGAGAGGCCGGCCTCTCGTTTGCCGACTACCAGGATTGGCGCCGCGACGGGCGGGTATTCGACGGCCCGTCGGCCGCCTTTGCGATCGGCACCATCAGCCTGGGGCGCGATGGTGCCCCACCCGAGCAGTTCGAAGGACTGTATGTGTCGGCCGACACATTCTCCGTGCTCCGCGTCAAGCCCATGCTCGGTCGCGACTTCTCGGCCGCCGATGATCGCCCTGGCGCGGAAGCGGTGGCCATCATTTCTAGCAACATCTGGAAGAGCCGTTACGCGGCAAGACTCGAAGTGCTGGGGCGCAAGGTCGCGGTGAACGGCGCCATGCCCGCGACGATCGTCGGCGTGATGCCCGACGGCATCCGCTTCATCGACTTCACGGATATCTGGCTGCCGCTGGCGCAGATGCCCGGGTTGGCCGCGCAACGGCGCGACACACGTCCGCTGATGATGATCGGTCGCCTCCCCGACGGCGCCGGCCTCGACCGCGTTCGAGCCGAACTCTCGCCCATCGCAGCGAACCTCGCCATTGCGCATCCAGACACGAACAAGGACATCCGGCCTCTCGTGAACACACTGCTCGAGGCCTACAACGGCGGCGGCTCTATGGCGCTCACCAATTCAGCGATCTACATCCCGCTGCTGGCCGCCGCCTTCGTCCTGATCATTGCCGCCGCCAATCTGGCGAATCTGCTGCTGGCACGCGCGGCCTATCGATCGCGCGAGATCGCGATCCGCCTCGCGATCGGCGCCACGCAGTGGCGGATCGTGCGCGGGCTGTTGATCGAGAGCCTGCTGCTGGCGTCGGTGGCGTGGGCCCTCGCGGTTGGAGGCTCATGGCTCGCTTTGACGATCTCGACGTCGCAGGCCGTTTCGCAGTTGCCCTATTGGCGCCTCAAGATGGACCTCCGCCTGCTGTCGGCGCTGGCGGGCATCGCGCTCGTCACCACCGGACTCTTCGGCCTGGCGCCGGCCGTCTATGCCTCGCGTCGCGCGACCGCCGATGGACTCAAGGAAGGCGGCCGTTTAAGCGCACCTCCGAGGGTGCGGCGCTGGACCCACGCGCTCCTCGTCGGGCAGTTCGCCGTGACGCTGGCGCTCCTGAACGGCGCCGGACTGACCGCCAGACGGTTCTTCAATTTCTATTCGCTCGACCGCAACGTGCAGACCTCGAATGCGGTGACCACATTCATTCGGCTGCCCGCCCAGACCTATGCGACACGCGACCAGCGGATCGCCTTTCACGAGCAGCTGCAGGCTCGCCTGCTGTCGGTGCCCGGAGTGGCGGCGAGTACTGTCGCCAGCGCGGCGCCGTTCTCGCCGGCTGGAAGGCGACAGCTCACGGCAGTCGATGGGCGGCGCACGATTGATCCCCCGCCGGACGTCATGACTGTGGTTGTGGATCCTGCCTACTTTCGCACAGTTCTCCGCGGCCTCATTCTCGGCGAACCTTTTTCCGAGTTGCATGGCACTCCCGGACACGAGGCGGCGATCGTGAACCAGCGATTCGCCGAGGTGTACCTCGGCGCCGCTAGTCCGATCGGCCGTCACCTCGAGATCCGGCCGCCAACGGCCCAACGGACCTACCTCAGAGAACCCGAAGGCCCCGCGCCGCCGGTGTCGGTTGAGATCGTCGGCGTCGCTCCGGACGTTCGACAGGTCCGCGACCCGGTACCGACGGTGTATCTGCCGTTTCGTGTTGAGGCGCCGGCCGCAATGTCGCTCATCGTGCGCGGCTCCGGCGGCGTGGGTCCCGTCGTCCGGGCCGTGCGTGACGCCGTCAACGCCATCGATCCTGATCTCGCGCTTGGGGTCGTGAGAACGCTCGACGAGCTCCGCGATCGCTCGAGGGCCTTCCCGGCCGAGATGGTGTCACGGTTCGTGACGATCGGTGGCCTGGCGCTGGTCTTCTCCGGCGTGGGCCTATATTCGGCGATGGCGTACGCCGTGAGACGCCGCAGGCAAGAGATTGCCGTCAGAATGGCGCTCGGCGCACAGGCCACGCAGGTGCGCTGGCTGTTTCTCAAGACCGGCGCCTGGGTTATCAGTGCCGGTGTGGTCCTTGGGGTGCCTGCCGCACTCGTTGTCCGTCGGCTGCTGCAGAACACGTTTGTGGGCACTGAGGCGCGCGACGTCGTGACCTTCGTCGTGACGGTTGCCCTCCTCGCTATCGTTGCGCTGATCGCCTCCAGCGTCCCCGCGCGGCGTGCGACGCGCCTCGATCCGACCACCGCACTGCGAATCGAGTAGGGATAGCGGAGAATGTCGAGCCGCGGCTTCGTGGAGGCACCGATGCCAGAAGCCGACACCTCGTGAAGCGATTCTTCGGGACTGAAGTCGTGAGCGACGTCAGATTCGAGGTTCGTGCTCTCGCCGACAATGGGTGGCCTCTTCATCCCACGCCTATGTCAGGCTTATAGGTCCCCGAGACGTCGCTAAGTGGAGAGGAATTCGGGCTGGACGACGCCAGATCGCCGCTGCGGCGTTGATCGCGAATCATCGGGGAGATAGTCATCGTAGCGGTCTCGATTCGAGTATCGTGAGCTCCTTGCCGTGTAGCGCGAGTTACGAATGCAACGAATGGGCACACTACAGCGTAAAGAGAGGTCCATGAAGAGACGTCTCCGATACATTGTGCTCTCGCTAGTTTCCGTAGCGGGGCTTCTCATTGTGACGCGCGGTCTGACGCACGGGCAAGGTTCGCTTGTAGCTCCGCTTGCGCAGTTTAAGCAGACAGCGGGCGATGTCCATTACACCAAGCTCGTTCCCGAGGGCGACAGACTCCAATCCGGCATCTACGACCCGAGCGTCGCTTACACCTCGGATGGCGGTACTGGTTGGCTCGCTTATTCATCGATTACGGGCGACTTCAAACCGGTCGGACCCTACGTGACCACGCATCTCGCGCGTTCCGCCGATGGCGGCGCGCACTGGCAATTCGTCCAGGCGCTGAACACCGCCGCACGCGCCACTTTAGTCACCGAAGATGGCAAGAGCCTGTCTGGAACGTGGCGCTACGAAGTGCCCTCGCTCGTGCATGATCCGACCGACCCGGATGCCGACGCGCGCTGGAAGCTCTTCGTCCATCGATACTTCTCGACAGTGCAGCAGGACCGCCTGACGGAGTACGGGTGGATCGCATTGCGCACTGCGGCCGATCCCGCGCGCGAATGGTCAACCGAAGTGCCGGTATTCGGCGCTGGGAAACGTCCGCTAGCACCGCATCACCAGACGCGCGTCGATTTGAACAAGCTAGACGACTCGCTTCGCGGCACGCTCGCCTACACAGAGCCCGGCGCACTTGCGCATGACGGGAGGCTTTACCTCAGCTTGACTGCGGTCAAGCCCAGCATTCGCGGGCCGTTGCATGACATCATTCTGATCGCTTCCGGGGATCACGGTAAGTCGTGGCGCTTCATCAGCACGCTGCTCACGCGAGACGATGCCCACGCGGCGGGATGTGAATACTTCGACGGCTCCAGCCTGACCGAAGACGACGGACGGTTCTTTCTCCTTGCCGCGCCCATGGTTCAGAACAAGATCGAAGTTCATCACGGCACGGTCGCCTTGGAGTTTGAGTCCCTGGAAAGGGGCACCCTCAAACGGGATGCGCAGGATGCCGCCGAAATCTCCGCCTATTTCGTTCCTCAGCCGGGCATCTTTTCTGGTCCCGGCGCGGGCCAGTCCACCTTCGACTCACACAACGGAACCGGTGGCCTGATCATGCCGCAGTTCAACCTGCGCGCTTACCCCGAGGTATTTCAGATTTATCAAACCGGACGGCGCATTGTGGAGAAAGATAGGCCGTAACTCCCGCCTGGTCGCGCCGTGTAGACCTTCTGAAGTGTCGCCAAGAGCGCTGAGTCCCTGCTGCTGAACGATCCGGACCGCGTGCGAAGTCAAATACGGCACGAGTTGCCGAGGCAACTGCTCATCGAGCAGAACGCGCACGAGCGCTCAACGCTTCATTCGCCGCTTCAAGCGATGCGACGACCTGCTCACGCGAGCGCCGGCGACGCGGCTATTTCTTTCCTTGGAACGTGAAATCGTGCTGATGATTGCCAGTGACTGTGCTCGCCGTCGACGTCACAGTCACAGAGCCGCCCGAAGCGATGGACGCGAGCTGCGCCGCCGTCAACGTCACCATATGTGCGTGGTTCAAGGAGGTGGAAGAGGTATAGGTCGTGTCGGTCGGACGCAACTGGTCCGATGCCGGCACGTTGACACTATGGGTGTGACCGTTGACTGTGGTGGAAGTGCTGTTGACGTCCGCCACGGTAGAGGGGCCGGTGGGGCTGCTGTTGCACCCAACCAGGTAGAGCGCGCCGACGACGACCGGGAACGCCTTTCCAGCCTCGATGACAAATGTGCGTCGGTTCATCCGATTTCTTCTCTCTCGGTTTCTCGCACGTTGACAACA
>Ga0306923_10005898_pt1 | contig 12000 bp, 8 predicted proteins | sample sta12Can44000108_FD_203841 | JGI IMG/M metagenome (GOLD analysis project Ga0306923, IMG submission 203841) | Lab enrichment of tropical soil microbial communities from Luquillo Experimental Forest, Puerto Rico - statanox.12C.anox.44.000.108 (v2)... | ecosystem: Environmental > Terrestrial > Soil...
CTTTCGCAGCGGGCTGACGACCGCTGCGACCGACCCGATGACATGCGGCTATCCGCCAAGCGAGTTCCGACCCTATGCGTCGCGCGCGCGATGGGTGAGAACCGCCAACGACAGCTACATGACCTCCATGACCTATCCGGTCGGTCTTCCCGTCATCCTGCAGCCAAGCGACCTGCACGATGCCATCTGGGGGCTGCTGGCTGCGGTATACGGGGGCGCCGTGCATCCGACCGCCGAGGGCCATGCCGCCATGGCCGACGCCGCCTTGCCGGCGGTGCGCGAGGCGCTCGGTTTGACGGGACGGTCGGGCGCCGTGCACAGCGGCCCTTTGCCAGCGCCCTCGGCGGCGGAAATTCCCACATCAACGCGCTGATGGATGCCGCCTCAGGCGACACCAAGCTTCTTCTGCAAGCTGGTCGAGGAGGTCGTATACTGGAAGATCAGCCGCTTGTCGGGATAGACGTAGCGGTGCGCCTTCTGGGCCATCAATGCGCCTTCGTGAAAGCCCGACAGAATGAGCTTGAGCTTGCCCGGATACCAGTTGATGTCGCCGATAGCAAAAATGCCGGCCAGGCTCGACTCGAACGTGGCGGTATTGACCACGATATATTCCCCATCCTTCATCTCCATGCCCCAGCCGGCGACGGGACCGAGCTTCATGGTCAATCCGAAGAACGGCAGCAGCGCGTCGCAGGCGATCTCGAAGCTCGATCCGTCGCTGCGCTTGACAAGGGCTTTCGCGAGCCGCCCCCCCTCACCTTCCAGTCCCGATACCTGACCGAGCACGAAATCGATCTTTCCCTCGCCGACCAACGCCATCATCTTGTTGACGCTGTCGGGTGCGGCGCGAAACTCGCTGCGGCGATGCAGAAGCGTGAGATGTCTTGCGATCGGCGCAAGGTTGAGCGTCCAGTCCAGCGCGGAGTCACCACCGCCAACGATCAGGAGGCGCTTGTCGCGAAGCGACTCGAGCTGACGAACCGAATAGAAGACTGATGTACCCTCATAGGCTTCGATACCGGGAATGGGCGGGCGCTTGGGCTGGAATGATCCTCCGCCCGCCGCGATCACGATAACCTTGACCTCGAACACCTTGCCGCGATCCGTCCGGATGCGAAACAGGGGATCGCCGATGCGCTCGATCGTCTCCACCATCTCTTGGAGGTGAAAGGTCGCGCCGAACGGCTTAATCTGCGTCATCAATGCGTCGCAGATACCCTGCCCCGTGATGTAGGGAATGCCCGGAATGTCATAGATCGGCTTCTCGGGATAGAGCTCGGCGCACTGGCCGCCGACCTTGTCGAGAATGTCGATGACGTGCGCTTTCATGTCGAGCAGACCGAGCTCGAACACCGCAAACAGCCCGCATGGCCCGGCCCCGATGATGAGCACGTCGGTCTTGATGGGTTCTGTCATGAGCAGCAGGCGTCGTGATCTTTTGTCAGATGCGAGATGATTTCCGAAAGCGGCGCAACCTTTCGGCATGATGCATCAGGCCTGACGTTCCGGCGTGCGAACGACAAGACCCTCGAGCTCGGCAGTGACCTTGATCTGGCAGGACAGCCGCGAGCTCTCCTTTACGTCGTAGCCGAAGTCGAGCATGTCCTCTTCCATCGGCGAAGGCTCTCCCACCACAGCGCGCCACGACTCCTCGACATAGACGTGACAGGTGGCGCAGGCGCAAGCGCCGCCGCATTCCGCCTCAATTCCCGGGATGCCGTTCTTGATCGCCGTTTCCATGACCGTCGAGCCGAGATCGCCGTCGACGGTGCGCGACGTCCCTTCGTGATCGATATAGGTGATTTTCGGCATGCAGAGGGGGAAGAAAGAAATTTTTGGGGCAGTGCCGGTCCTATAGCGGCTCGCTCGCGGGGGCGCCAGATGCGCCAGCCGAGCCGAGCGAAGGCGGCAATCGCTAGCGTTGCGCGAGCAGGCTCCTGATGGTTGTCTGTACACGGGCGATCGCGCATGCAAGCCGGCGACGAGCGTCGGCAAGGTTCGCCGGAGCGGATTGCCTCGCGGCAAACTCAAGCCTCTCGGCCGCGGCGGCCACTTCCCATGCCCCGATGCCACGCGCCGAGCCTGCAAGGGTGTGAGCCAACGCGCCGATTGCGCGGGCGGGGGCTTCCTCAATGCGCGCCAGTAACATTTTGGCCTGACCATCGAAGAGCGACAGAACCTCGGTTTCGAGGCTTTTCTCGCCGCAGGTCATGTGCGCAAGGTGGGCGAGGTCGATAATCCCTTTGGCGAGGTCAGGCTGGTCGGCGAGCATGTTTCCATCGCTGCTGGCTTTGGAACAAGCTCGCCGACAACCCCCAAGACGGGGTAAACAAGACGGGGTAAACAAGACGGCTAAACGAGCATGCGCGGGAGTCCGGAGGGCCGGTTCCGGGCATGTCGCATCATTAATGAATAGCGCGCCTCAGGCTGGGCATCCGGCATAATTCTGCTGTGCTGTCCGAGAGTTAACAGATTTCGACGGGGGCTGGCTGGTTCGGCCCCCCTGCAATTTCCAACAAGTCCACAAGTGACAACCGCGGGATTGTGCTAAAAGGGGCTCGGTGCGGGCGGCTGGCAACACCGGGCTTGGCTAAACGAGCTGCCTGTTAACGATGATAAAAGAGACCTTAACAACCGGTTTCCTTTGTTTTGCCAAGCCGATAGGATAGTCGGCCGGCAGTGGAGGACTGTGCGGCGCGCGACTGCCCGGCTGCCCGGAGGGGACGCTAAGGGGATTTCAGGCGAACGCGCTTGTGACGCGGCAAGGCACGCATTCCTGCCGCCGTTGGGGTCCAGCGTAGGTGCGAGGCGACGACCGACATGGCAAACACTCCTAGGAAGATCAAGGACCCGACCGAAGCCGCCCTGTCGGCGATCCAGGATGCACTCGCCATCCGGGACACCGAACACGCACCCGCATCGACGCCGGAGGCCGACGCGCACGGTGCCGAGCCGCAGTCTGTTTCCCAACCGACATTCGCCGAGACTCCATACGCCGAGTCCGAAGTTTCAGAGCCGACATTTTCAGAACCACCCTGGCGAACGGTGAGATCAAGCGCGCCTGGGAGCGAGCAGCCGGAGCAGGAGACGCGTGAGAGCGAAGAGCGGGGCGGCGTGCGCCGCGCTGCGAATGACGATCGCGAATCGATCGGCCATATCCTACGCACTCTGCAGCGCCGTCCGGCGCGCCGGACTTACGCCATTGCAACCATCTTCGCCGCGGGCTGGATCGTCATCGGGCTGCTGCTCGGCTGGATGTATCTGCCGCAGCTGCAGGCAGCCCTTGCTCCTGCGGGCCTTGCTGGGCCGGCGCTGGCGGTCTTGGGCGCGATCTTCTGCGCACCGATCATCTTCTTCTATGCGCTGGCCTACATGGCCTGGCGCTCGCAGGAACTGAGACTCATCACGCAATCGATGGCGCAGGTCGCCATGCGGCTGGCGGAGCCGGAGACAGTCGCACGCGAATCGATCGTCACCGTGGGCCAGGCGATCCGGCGCGAAGTGGCCGCCATGGGCGACGGCATCGAGCGCGCGCTGGCACGCGCCGCCGAGCTCGAGACCCTGGTTGCGACCGAGGTGTCCGCGCTCGAGCATGCCTATAACGACAATGAGGTGCGCATCCGGGCGCTGCTCCAGGATCTGGGCAGCCAGCGCGACACGCTCGTTGGCCAGGCCGGGCAGATTCGCGACGCCATCAACAGCGTCCATCTCGACCTCAGCCACGACATCTCGCAGATCAGCGAGCTCGTTTCCGAGCAGGTCAACGAGGCCTCGCGCAGGATCACGCATACGCTCTCAGAAAAGGGCGAGCACATTACGCGCGCGCTTGGGCAGGCCGGCGATAGCATGATTGCGGCGCTGGGCGAGCGCGGAGGCGACCTGCTCGAGCGACTCGAATCGACCAGCCAGGAGACCTCGCAGGCGCTGGCGACCGCAAGCGATCGCCTGACCTCCACCCTGAATTTCAAGACCGATCACATCGGCGACGAATTCACCGAGATTACGGCCAATCTTCAGCACATGATGTCAGTCCGCCTTGACCGTGTGATCGAGGGCTTTGCGCAGAAATCGGCCGCCATCCTGGAAATGATGAGCGGTCGCTCGCAGGAGATGACCGATCTGATCGTCGATAGCGGCAACCAGATCACCGAGACCATCTCCGGCCGCATCGAGGAAGTGAACACCACGCTCAAGAACACCGGCGACTCGCTCGTTCTCGATCTCAGCCTGCGCGGCGGCGATGTCGTCTCGAAGCTCGAGCAGACCGGCACGCGCATCACCGACTCGATCGTACAACGCAGCGAGCGTGTCACCGATCAGTTCCACGAGAGCGTGGCATCGCTGGGCGACGTGATCGGCAATCGCGGCGAGGCCGTGCGCGAGATGCTGGCCGCGCGCCTGCAGTCGTTCGAGGACATGTTCAACCACGGCGGCGCCGAGCTTGCCGAGCGGATCGCCCGCGATTCCACCACGCTGGGCAACCTCATCACCCGGCATCTCGCCGAGTTCGACCGCACCGTGAAGACTTACGGCGGCGAGATGGTCGAGCGGCTGGGCGAGCGCACGCAGGACATCTCGAGCGCGATGCGCGACTATCTGGATAATTTCGATACTCGCGTGACCACAAAATCGGCCGAGGTAACCACGAGCCTCGACCAGCAATTCACCCGTTTCCGCGATGCGCTGGAAGGCCGCACCCAGACGCTGAACGAGGCGCTGGGCTCGCGCGTCATGGATATCGCCAAGACCATGGCCGAAGGCGGCAAGGAAGTGGTGGGGGCGCTGGATAAACGCATTGCCGACGTGACCAACGTGATCAATGTGCGCGGTGCCAAGCTTTCCGAAAGCATCGGCGCCAAGATCGAGGACATCGACAAGGCGCTGGGCGTTCATGCGACGGAGGTCGCCAACAATCTCGATACGCGTATCAGCCGCTTCGAGCAGTTGCTGATTGGGCGGGCCGAGGCAGTGGCCAGCGCGATCGAGAGCCGCAGCCAGTCCGCCGCAGAGTTGCTGAACGCACGAACCGAGCATCTCGGCGGCACCATCGGGACCCGCGCCGCCGAGGCGGCGGCCGCGCTGCAGCAGCTGACCGCATCCTCGACGGATGCGATCAATGCGCGTGTCGAGCAAATGACCGGCACGATCAAGGCCGCTGCGGCCGAGACCGAGCGATCAATCGGCAATTTGACCGCTTCGGCCTCCGACCTGATCGGAGGCCGCCTCCAGCAGCTGAGCGAGGCGGTCAAAACCGATGTCAGCGCGGCAGAGCGGCTGCTCGGCCAGGTCACCACCACCACGACCACGGCCATCCGGTCGAGCGTGCACGACGCCGAGCGGCTGATCAGCGGAATATCGACCGGGGTGAGCAACGTGCTCAAACAGAATGCCAGCGAGGTGGAAGGCGCCCTGCTCTCGGTGAGCAACGAGGTCGCGCGCAACTTCGTAGGCAAGGCGGATGAGATTTCAAACGCGGTAAGCCAGCGTGCGGCGGAGATGACGCGCATTCTCGACGACAAGTCGAGCGGGCTCCTTACCGCGCTCACCTCCAAGAGCCAGGAGTTCGCGAGCGAGGTCGGACGTGTGACCGAGCACGCAGTGAAGGCGATAGAGGCCAAGGGCTTCAATTTCACCCAGACCATGATGGACAACAGCGAGCAGATCGCGCGCCTTATCAACGAGGCGAGCGATGCCGCGACGGGCGCCCTCAATCAGTCGCTGCAGAACCTGCAGAGCAGCCACGCCACCGCAGCCCAGGGGACAACCGAGGCGGTCGGGCGTTCGGTCAAGGAGCTCCGGGAGACCGCCGACATGGCCACCCAGAGCGCCGCGAAGACAATCGCGCGCACCCTGCGCGAGCTTCAGGAGTCCACGCAGGCCGCAGTCGAGCAGTCCAAGCAGAGCGCCTCCGCCGCAGTCTCCGAGATTCTCGAGACCCAGAACATGCTGCGCTCGGATACCACCGCGCTGTTCGAGCGGCTGCGCGAGGCAAATATCCTGCTGCAGGAGGTTCTCAGCGGGGCGCACGAGAACATGAGCGAGATCGAAAGCACGCTGGTCACGCGCGTGTCCGATTTCGTCTCGGCGATGAACGACGTCGCGCTCAAGACCGGGTCGGCCAACAGCGAGGTGGAGCGCCATATCACCTCGTTCCAGAAGATGGCGGCACAGACCATCGCCGATCTGACCTCGCTCGCCGGTCAGTTCGACGCCCATGGGCGGTCGCTTGCGGAGGCGGTTGCGCTGATCGACACCAGCAACCGGCGCACTGAGGGCACCGTCGGCGAACGCCGCAATACAATCGAGCAGATGGTGGCTGCGCTCGACGAGAAGAGCAGCGACCTCGAGCAGCGTCTCACCCGCTTCGCCAGCGTGCTCGACGAATCGCTGGAGGGTGCAACCGAGCGGGCGCGCGAGATCGCCCGCCTGACTGCCGAATCCACCGCCGGCGGCGCCAAGGCGATCGCCGACAGCTTCGAGGCAATCCGCAGCAACGCGGACGAGGACCGCAAGCGCATGGCCGACGCCATGCACGAGATCTACCAGTCGGCCACGCGCGAATCGAACGACATGTTCGAGCAGGCCGCCCAGCGTTTCGCCGACGTGTTGCAGGGCCTCAAGAGCATGGCTTCGGAGATGCAGCAGGAGCTGGAGACGACACGTGGCGAGCTGCGCCGCGGCATCCTGGAGCTTCCGCAGGAGACTGCCGACAGCGCCGCGCAGATGCGCCGGGTCATCGTCGACCAGATCGAGGCGCTGGCAGAGCTCAACCGCATCGTCGCGCGTCATGGCCGCGGCATCGATGCCGTCGAGCCTGCTCCGCGCCGGCCGGAGCCGATCGATGCCGGCGCGCGCCGCGCGGTGCGCGATGAGCCGCCGCTGACCAATGGGGGTTCCAGAGCGGAGCCTGCCCGCGGGCGCTCCTCCGACGTCACCGGCGTGAGCGCCCCTTCGATCGCTGTGCGGCGCCCAGAAGCTTCCGCCGCGGCGCCAGCAGGCGCCGGCCGTGCCGGTTGGCTTTCCGAGCTGCTCACCCGTGCCTCCCAGGACGCGGACGATACCATGCACGAGCCGGCGGCTGGGCCCGCACCGGAAGCCGCGCGCGGCGAGCGCAACACGATCGACTCGCTCGACTCGCTGGCCGTCGATATCGCGCGCATGATCGACCACGATGCGGCTGCCGACCTGTGGGACCGCTATAACCGCGGCGAGCGCAACGTGTTCTCGCGCAAGCTCTATACCAATCAGGGGCAGAAGGCGTTCGAGGAGATCCGGCGCAAATACCGCAGCGACCGCGACTTCATGCGAACCGTCGACCGTTACATCGGCGAGTTCGAGCGCCTGCTCGAGGAAGTCTCCCGCGACGACCGCGGGCAGGCGGTGGCGCGGACGTATCTGACCTCGGAGACCGGCAAGGTCTATACCATGCTCGCGCATGCCGCGGGGCGGTTCGATTAGCCAGAGGTCAGATGTCAGAGATCAGATGAAATCTGTCATCTGACATCTGTCATCTGAGAAACAGCTGGTTCCACATCTTCTCCCATTTCGGCCCCTCGTCGGTCGCCTTCATCGGATCGATCATCACGAATTTGTGCTGATCGAGGAGGGTTTTTTGCGTTCGACTCGATGGCACGCGCCCGAGATCGTTCAGCAGGCGCATCCCCTCCGCCGAGAGCATGAAATCGGCGAAAAGCAGCGCCGCATGCGGATGCGGCGCATTGCTGGCGAGCGCCAGCGCCTGCGGACGGCCAACCAGTGGCTCAATCGGACGCCAGTCGATCGGGCCACCTTTGCTTTTAATCGACTCGGCATTGCCACTGTAGATCGTCAGGCAAACCGGAAGCTCGCCGGCAGCGACAAGCTGGGCAACCAGGGCATGCCCCTTGCGCATCTCGGGCCTGAGCGCTGAGAGCTGGCGGAAGAATTCGTTTCCGCGCTCCTCGCCCATGTACTCGATCACACCATGCATCCAGTCGTAGTCTGTGGCCTCCAGCGAAAGTCGGCCTCGCCATTGCGGGGCGATGAACCCCGCGAGCGCGGTGGGCAGCTCCTCGGGCCTAACCTTGCCGGTGTTGTACCCGGTGACCCAGAGGTTGGCCCGATCGCTCAACCAGCGCCGATGCGAGGGAACAGCCCACGCCGGCAGGTCGGCGCTATAGGGGCTCTCGAAAGGCGCGACGACCTGCTCGCGCGCGAGCGCCTCGACCTCGGGGGCATTGGTCTCGACCACGTCCATACCGCGCCGGCGGCTGCGGGCCTCGGTCAACGCACGTTGGAGCACGTTCTCGCTCAGGGCCCGCCAAAGCTGCACCTTGACGCCGTAGCGCCGCTCGAATGCCTGCGCGAACGGCGCCGATTCGGTTGTCGCCATGGACGTATACCAGGCAAGCGTCCCCTCCTCGCGCGCTCCGGCCATGAGCCGCTGCTCACGGTCGGCGCCCTGATAAGAATAAATGGCAATACCTTCGGAGGTCCCGGCTTGCGCCCAAACAACCGTCGGAGATAGCGCGAGAAGGGCGGCCACCGCAAGCACAGGGCGCAGAGCAATGTTCAGTGAGCACATCGAGGCATCCGTGCTGGAGCTCGCGCTTATCGCGCGCTCTTCCGGCTGTTTCTGCTGTGGGGAGATCTGATCCGAGCTCGCATGAGGAACGGTTCAGCACTCTTCCTGTCGGTACGGATCGAACACTGGCCGATTGCGGGAGCGTTCACGATCAGCCGCGGCAGCAAGAGAGAGGCATTGGTGGTGGTCGCCGAATTGTCGGACGGCACCCATCGCGGCCGGGGCGAATGCGTGCCCTACGCGCGCTACGGAGAGACGGTCGCGCAGGTGGCGGCCGCGATCGAGGCCAAGGGGCCTGAGCTGGCGGCCGGTCTGGATCGGCACGATCTGCAGCAAACACTTCCTGCAGGTGCAGCGCGCAACGCACTCGACTGTGCATTCTGGGATCTCGCCGCCAAACGCGCCGGCCAGCGCGTGCACGAGCTTGGCGAGCCCGCGCCGGTTGCGCTGACGACAGCCTATACCATCTCGCTGGCCGCGCCGGAAATCATGGCGGAAAACGCGGCGCGCGCTTCGGGCTATGCGCTGCTAAAGCTCAAGCTGGGAAGCGATCGCGATCCGGCGCGGGTCGCGGCAGTGCGGCAGGCCGTTCCGCATGCGCGGTTGATCGCCGATGCCAACGAAGGCTGGACACCGGCAAATATCGAGGAAAACCTTGCCGCCTGCGCAAGGGCCGGCGTCACGCTGGTCGAGCAGCCCTTGCCGGCCGACGGCGATCACGTGCTTGCGCAGTTGCGACGGCCGATCCCGGTATGCGCCGATGAAAGCGCGCGTGGGGATGGGTCGTTGGCGGCCCTGCTCGGGCGCTACGACGCGGTTAACATAAAGCTCGACAAGGCTGGCGGGCTGACCGCGGCGCTTCTCATGGCACGGCAGGCGGAGCAGCTTGGGTTGACGCTGATGGTCGGCTGCATGGTCGCAACTTCGCTCGCAATCGCGCCGGCGATGCTCGTTGCGCAGCACGCGAATCTCGTCGACCTGGATGGCCCGCTCCTGCTCGCGCGCGACCGGGCGGAAGGACTGCATTACGAGGGCAGCCTTGTCCATCCGCCGGCAAGCACGCTCTGGGGGTGATCGTGCCGGCGGCCTGAGGAGCGAAAAACGCGAGCCTTCCGAAGAATAACAGCCTGTCGCCCTGCTTTTGGCAAGGTCATGAATTTATTGGATAAATTTCCCCGGCGCGCTCGCCGGAAAGGGCATTCGCACTTCCATATTTATCACACATTTGATTACCAATAATTGCGACGGGCGGCGTTGCTCGGGGAACTGCAGCGCCGGTGGACGAGGGGGGAGCATGCGAATCGCTGCGATTCTGGGCGGCGCCATCATGGCGGCGCTGACGGCGACAGCTGCGCAGTCGACGGTGCGTATCGTTTCGGATCCGGGGGGCCAGATCGGTCCATACCTGGAAAATCTCCAGGCTCTGCGCAAATCCGGCGAGCGCGTCATCATCGACGGTCCCTGCTTGTCGGCCTGCACGCTCGTGCTCGGGGTCATTCCGCATGAGCGCATCTGTGTGACGGCGCGGGCGAAGCTCGGCTTTCACGCCGCCTGGAATCCGGGCGGCAATGGTCGGCCGGTGACCAGCAAGGCAGCCACGCAGCTTTTGATGGACATCTACCCCGAGCCGGTCCGGCTCTGGATCAAGGAGCGCGGCGGGCTCACTCCCAGGATGATGTTTTTGAGCGGCCGCGAGCTCACGGCCATGTATCATCCCTGCGAGGATGCGCGCCCCTTGCCATCGGCACAGCGGTCCTCGCCGCCGCCGCAAGGCGCCCCCGCCAGCAACGCAAGCGCGCCGAGGGCCGCCAAGACGGCCATCGCCCAATAGGCGCCGCTTCCCCATCGCGCATAAAGCTCGCCCGAAATTCCCATGGCGGCCGCCATGACCGACGCGAGCACAACCGCGAGATAGCCCTGGGCGGAAGCGGCAAGCGCAGGCGGCGCAGCCCGTGCCATAAAGCCAACCGCTCCCAGATGGGTTGCGCCAAACGAGAAGGCATGCAGGCACTGCAGCACCGCTAACGTCAGGACAGGTGGATCGAACGCCATCATCCCCCATCGCAGGACGCCGCCAGCCGCACCTGCAAGCAGCAGCGCAACGGGCTTAAGCGCGAGGCGAGCAGAAATTGCGAACAAGGCGATCTCGGCCACGACCCCGACCGCCCACAAGATGCCGATGGTCACGCCGTCAAGGCCGGCTGCTCGCCATTGCAGAGTCGAAAAACCATAGTAGACGGCATGGCTTGCCTGGATGAGGGCAGCCGCGCCGGCAATGACGAGAAAACGGCGATCGCACAGTAGCACGCTCGCAGACGCGCGATTTGCAAGCCCGGTGGGGGCATTCACACCGAGCGGCGCCAGCAGGCCGGCTGCGCCCGCATTGACCAACAACGCGGTCACCACAACCCAGATGAGGTCGAGCGGCGCAATCAGATCGAGCAGCAGACCGCCGCCCAGCGTGCCCGCAATGAAGGCCCCTGAGCCCCACAGGCGCACGGGGCCATAGCTGCGCCCGCGCGCGGCAAGTCCGCCGAGGGCATAAGCATCGGCAAGCGGCATCAGCGGCGCGTAGAACGCGGATGCCAGCGCGATCGCAGCCATGATGGCTTCCGGCGTCCACGCCAGCGCGACCGCAACATATCCGAGCAACGAGCCGGCGGCACCGATGATGATGACCGCGCGCGCGGCGTCACAGCGGTCGGCGATGCGGGTCGCAATGGGGATGGCAACGACCCGAATCACCAAGGGGATCGCGAGCGCGATGCCGACCGCCCCCGCATCGAGGCCCTTGGCTGCCAGCCAAACCGGCAGGAACGGCATCTGGAAGCCAAGCGCCGCGCACAGCGCGGAGTAAAAAAATGCCAGCCGCCATGCGAATGCGCCTGTGGGTATTTTGGGCCTGGCTGGCATTGCGCGGATTGCGCGTGGCGGTCGATGATGCTGACGTTAGAATCAGCAGGCTTCTAGCATGCCGGACGATTCTCTCGCGGTATCAACGACGCCCGCGGCGCAGAGGCGGGACGATTTCGACACGATCTGCGCCGCCATGATGGGAAGCCCGCGCGGCCGCTGGTTTCTTCTGGAATACGCGCGTCGCAAGCGTAATGTCGATACAAACCGTGTGCTCGCTGCCATTGAACGCATGGAGAAGCTTCTTCTTGGCGAGCCCGATCGGCAGGTGAAGGAGCAGCGGATTGCTGCCGATGCGGGGGCCGAGGCGGATGGCGCCTTCGGCTGCGCAAGCGGATCACCCGCACGTGTGCAGGTCCTTGCCATAGCGGCGCGGCTGCACGAGGCGGCGCAAAGCCTGCGCGCGTGCGGTCTTGACGCAGCGCGCTGTGAGCAGATCGAGGCGCTTGCTGCATCGATCCTCGCATCACCGCCGCCACAGGATGCAGACGAGCACGCGCCGGCTCATGCGGAGCGCAGAATTC
>Ga0306923_10005902_pt1 | contig 11997 bp, 9 predicted proteins | sample sta12Can44000108_FD_203841 | JGI IMG/M metagenome (GOLD analysis project Ga0306923, IMG submission 203841) | Lab enrichment of tropical soil microbial communities from Luquillo Experimental Forest, Puerto Rico - statanox.12C.anox.44.000.108 (v2)... | ecosystem: Environmental > Terrestrial > Soil...
GGCAGCGCGAACGCGGTCGGCTCTGGCACGACCCTACAAAGCGGGACCGGCACCGCCAATGGCACCGGCACGGCAACGGCGGTCGGCGCGGCCACGACGCTGCAAACCGGAGTTGGCGCTGCCGCAGGGACCGGCACGGCGACTGCCGTTGGCGTCAATGCAAATGCGGCGGTGGGAGCCGCTTCCGGTATCGGCACCGCCAGTGCCTTTGCCGCACCCGCAGGAGCCGCAGCCGGGGTCGGCACCGCAACCGCAGTCGGCCTCAGATCACGCAATGTCGCAGGGGTTGGCAATGCCAGCGGCGTTGGCACCGCCGCAGCAACCGCTACGATCCTTGCCCCTAGTGTCGGCAATGCGGCAGGCATAGGCACCGCCAACGCATCTCCGTTGATGACTGTGGTTGCTGTCGGCCATGCCAATGGCATCGGCACGGCGACAGCGGTTGGTCAGAGTTTTGTAACTTCCACTGGACCGCCCGTCGTCACTCCACCGCCGCCTACTGGCGGCCCCGTTACTGTCAGCTTAACGCAGGCATTCTTCTTCGCATGGGCGGACTCTACCGAAACAGTGTTCGACCCGAACTATCATCGCCGCATCGACGAGGCCGTGCTGTCATTGGATATGGAGCACAAGGAAGCGGAATTTCCCGGCATCAAGGTCGAAATCAAAAACAGGTATCAGGGCTATCTCAAGCCCGGTCAGAAAGTGTGGGCATGGCTGTCGTGGCTCAATCCGCAGACTCAGCAGGTGCAGCCGCTGTTCTTCGGACGCCTCGTGGCGATTCCGGACGATCTGTTCGCGGAAGTTCTCACGCTGCACTTTATGGCGCGGCACGTGCGTTACCTATTGGCGAAGCAGTCAGTCGCCGAGGGATTGCGCGTTTTGCCGTACTACGATCCGCTGTTCGTCGTGCCGGAAAAACGTGACGATCCCGACACGGTGCTCGAAGCCTATTCAGCCACCTATCACTACGACCGACTGACCCTCGCCATAACGATCAGCGACATCCTTCTTCCCGAGGACGGCTACGTCACCGTCACCGAGCAGCAGCATTGGTATGACGGGATGACGCTCAAGGTCGGGCAAGTACCGCTGACCAATGTCAGGGTACGCGGTACGGTTACGTGGACACAGCAATCGGCGGGCCGCTTTTATGTCGGCCAGTGGGCCGTCAATGCGTGGAATGGCGAATCGATCATCAGCGATTGGCCCAAGCCGGGTGCGCAGCTCGCAGGCGGCTATACCGTTTCCATTAACGGCGCTCTGCATGGCTCGCCGCAATCACGGCACTTCCACTACGAGAACGCGCAGACGACGCATTTGACCGGCGATGTGATGACCGAGGACGCCTCGTGGGTGGAGTGGCCGTGCGAAGGACAGGTATGGACCTACGCCTATCTGGCGCAGGGCGGAGTCGTTAATCCCTATGGCATTCCCAACCTTGGCGGTGCTCCGACCGGGATAAATATCCCGCTGCACGTCCACTACGATCAGACGATGGTCGCGTTATGGAATCTTTCCACCTTCCTGACGCTCGACTACGAGGCCAACAGGCCGCGCACAGAGAACATCGACTTTACGCTTTCCGGAGATTTGCAGAACGTCTACACGGAACCCGGAGAACCCGCTTCCACCGATACCGAGATCCTGCAAGTCACGGGTGGCGATGCCAGTTCGCCGCTGATACTCCCGCTGATGTGGTATTCATATACGGTTGCAGGCGGCGGCAGCGGCTACGTAAACCAAGGCCAATTCGTCGCCTCGACGCCGGAATTTTCCCCACAGACAATATACGCGATCTGCATCGTTCCCGGCGGCATAGGTGGCACAGAACCAAATTGGCCCGACATCACGGGTACGCTTGTCAACGATGGCGCGGCGGTCTGGGCCATCGTCGGCTACCAATTGCCGACTACCTTCCCGATCTGGCGCGAGGTCGCCAATGCCACCGTGCAGGCGGGCACGATCATTCGCGCAAGCTTTTATCAAGCCCCGCCGACCATCATTCCGCAGCCGCCCGTTAACGGCGCGGTGCAGAGCGGTGTGATCGCGCAGTGGGGTATTTTGCCCCCACAACCGCCAGCGGGTCTGCTTTCCTATCAGCTCGCGCTTACGACAGGCGTGACTCAGGTCTATAGCAACGGCCTCAACGGCCTTGCCGACGTGAATCCGGCTCATCCCGAGCCGTCATTCCAATCGGCGGCGGGCGGGATCACGCAGGACGGCGGCGTGACGTGGATTTCCTTGGGGCAGGGGCTTGCTGCAGGCGACACCATGCAAGTCCCGCTGCTCAATAATCTTGCCGCCAACGCCTATCTGCCAACTTCACGTGGTCTCAACAGTCTCGGCTATCTCGTCAATCGCGCCCGTGCCCATCTGCTGATGCGCTCAAGGTGTGTACAGGTTTCATTTGAATGCCGGTTCGAGCTTGCGATCTCCCTTTCCTGCCGCATGGGCGTGATCCTCTACGACCATCGGCTGCCCGGCGGCAGCATGGTCGGCAAGATCGTGAGCTATCGGTTTACCGGGCACGGCGACAAGGGTGAGCTGCGCGGTTACGTCACTATCGCGGCGGCGGTAGGCACCGGCACGCCGATGACGCCAATAACCGGGCAAGCCTATACCGATCCCGGCTACACCAGTGGCACTTTCTATGAAGAACAGGGCGGCACTATCGTCGTCGATCCAAACACCTCCGATGTCGGCTTCTCGACGCCGGTTGCCAGCAGCTCCAATGATGATGGCGTGATCTTCCCCATTAATTCGCTCGGGCAGGTATCGCTGCAAAATCGATGGATGACCGGCACCACCCCCGGCCCGACGCAGACGATTACGACACAGCAGACAATTCCCTACGTCGCCTACAATACCTATCAGTACGTCACCATCATCCAGACCATCACGCTGCAACAGGGATGGACCTATGTGGAGATCCCGTTCGACACGTTGATGTTCCTGCCCTATCAGACCACCGTGCAGGTCAACACGCCGGTATTCTATCCGCTTACGCAATACTTCCTTGAGCTGCGCCCGCTCGATGGAATCTCGTTCAAGACGCAGTACAATCTCAACTGCACCCTGCTTGCCATCCCTAAGATGATAGATCTCGCCGCATGAGCACAGCATTAGAAAGCGTCATCAGGCCGTTCCAGACACCGGATGTTGCGCCGTCTGTATCCGCACAGCCGCAGATCGTCGCGGCAAAAACCGTGGTCATCAATCCCGGCAAGGGTGGCGGAGTAAAAACATTCAGCGGCAATTATGATCTCACCATCACCTTCTACATGATTAAAACGCCGAAAGAGAAATAAATGACTTCCACCTACCGCGAAAGCAATCTGCCGCTGTGGACCGGCGTCAACCGTCCGCTGACGTTCCTTGAGAGTGATTCGAATATCTATGACAAGGAATCGCGCATCACCACGCTGGAACAACACGTCGCGACATTGAGCAGCGGCGCGGGCATCGATTACTTTTCCGTCACCGGCAATCAGTTTTACGTCCATCTCACCAATCACGAGATCCTCGGCCCGTATCCGTTGCCTGTTGTCACTTTCAATTTCCGGCAGGACGGCACGCCTCCCGGTACTTGGCTGCCAAGCACCTTGTACAACTCGATGGATGTGTTTCAGCACAACGGGACGCTTTACGTCGTCAACATCACTCATACGTCAGGGTTGACCTTCGATCCGAATGCCACGGACGGCTCTGGCCACAAACTATATTCCGTCCTGTTCGCGCAGCCGCAGGCCGCCATTCCTCTTGGCGGCACGACGGGGCAGGCGCTGGTCAAGCATTCCAACACTGACCTCGACACCATCTGGCAGACGATTCCGCTTTCCGGCCTCGCCGATGTTTCGCTGTCGGCGCTAACTAGTGGCCAGTTGCTTGCATGGAACGGATTAAAATGGGTGAACGCGAACGAGAATCTTTCCAACCTCGGCGATGTTGCCCTGATAGCCCCCCTTGCCACCAACGACGTGCTCTATTGGAACGGAATAGATTGGCAAAACGGCCATGTGCCATTCAGCTCGATCTCCGGCAACCTGTTAATTTCTCAATATCAGTATCCCACGAATTTCGGTTTGAGCCCGAGCGTCGCAACGCAAACGGTAGATCCAACGACCGCGAGATACTTCGAGGTGTCGCCAACCGTCAGCATTACTTTCAACGCCTCCTCCACACCAGACGGCGCGGAGATGAAATTTATTTTCAATAGCAATGGCGGCAGCCAGACCATTACCTTCGGCACGAGCTTTAGATCAACTGGCACGCTGTCGCTAGGATCGGTCATCGGTAAAGCGTTCACCGTTTCGTTCTGTGCCGACGGTCATTACTTCTTCGAAACTGCTCGAGCGGGGCCGTTGTAAATGCCTGTCGTCAAGGGCCGCACGACAGCCAACAAGACGATAACTCTGCCGACGGGCGGCACCGTTCTCGTGCCCGTCATCACGCAGCTCAACGTCGTCGATTCGACCGACCGCTATCAGGAAACCGACTACACCATCATCAATGATTACTACGATCCCACGACCAACCAGCCGACGCACCGGCAGACACACGTCGACCAGATCGATGAAACCGGGAATATAGATAACAGCCAGCCGTTTCCTCCCGGCGATACGTCGTTGTTGCCGGTGGAGCGCGTCGACAAATGGGTGATCCTCGATCCTGTCGACCGGGCACAGGAAACGGACGTCACGCTCTACAACGATCAGGCCAATTACGATCCAAACGGGCCGCCGTTCTTCACGCGGCACAAGGCGAGCCATGTCGTGCGCGTGCAGAACGATCCCGACGACGGAAACTACGTCGATGTCGAACTGATCGACGAACTTGATTGGCTCGATGGCTCAGATCGCGGGCAGGAAACCGATTTACAGTTAAGTCAGCCGCAGGGCACCTATGACAGCAACAGCGGCATGTATGTCATCACCGCCGATCCTAGTGATCCCGACATCACCGACACCAGCGGCAACATCGATCCCGCTTGGCGGCTCGATCCTTTTCAGAACATCGTAGGATATGCAGGCGGCAGCATAAGCGCATTTTGCTGGGCCGAGCAGTATTCATTTACGGACTGGATCAACACGCAGAACACCGACCCAAACCAATTTAGGTTGCAGGCGAGTTACAATGTAGCTACGAAGCAGTCGGTCGCTGGTCCTGGCTTGACGGTCATCCCGAAGAAGTCGGGCCCCATGAATGGACAGTTCTCTGCGAACGGAGCGTTGGCTTATCAAACGGCTGATTGGACCAACAACACATCGAGTCTTGGCTACCGTTTATGGGTTGTCCATGTTGATAGTCCAGTACCCGGCCCCCAAACTTTCTGGGTAGATAGTCCACCGTACACACATCCACCTCGTGATAATTACGTTATTGATGCGGGCCCTGCTCAGGGTTACGCGTGGACGCTCAGTCCAACTGCCGGTCCGTACACGCTGACGGTAACGATGCCGGGCGGCTCGCCAAGTTGGACGAGGACATCTCCTAACAGTTTCTATTGGGTCTGGATGCCCCGCAACCATCTTTTGCTTAATGTGGGTGGTCAGTGGATCGAATACGACACAACCGGCACGCAAGTAAGAGCACATTCGTACATTGGCAGCAACGCTCCTTATATCGACCAAGCCGGCAACGTCTTTGTGTCCGGCAGCGGCTGGCTGAACAAGTACGACAACAGCGGCACCGGCAAGCTTCTCTGGTCTTGTACAGATCCAAACTTACTAAGTGGCGGCGGTCCCATAGTGGGCGGCAAGACCGTTTATTTCCTTAGTGGTCAGACAGACAGCAATGGCAATCAAGCCTTTCAAGGCCAAGGTATTGACGCAGATACCGGCGTTATTAAGTGGACATCGCCGCTCTCGAACATATTTGGGCGCTCAATCGGCAGTGCGAACATCAACAGTCCAGGTAACTTTACCCCAGACTCGCGATATTCCGGGGCCATCTGCGTCGATCCTGCCGGGAACGTGTATGGCAACACGAATTCCGAGGCAGTCGGATTGGAAGGCAGCGATCCAGCCAACAATATTTTCTTTTATGAAGTGGCTGGAATTTTTAGCTACGACGAGAACGGAAACCTACGGTTCGCGACCCTGTGTACTGAGGGGATAGAGTGGATCGACATCTCTAAAGATTACATCGCAGTGAACTTTTATAGCGGTGGTGCTGCATTTCAGACTCCGGGCTACGGCAACACGAGTAATCCGAACGGGTTCTACGGAGGCCATTTAATTTCTCAACTGGTGAAAGACAGCCAGGGCGACTACTGGCTGCCAAACGCTGTGACAGGACCAATCTCCAACATCACCTGGACGTCTCCAAGGTTTGGGATTCTCCCCGAAGACCCAACGTGGAACACCTACATTGAGCAAGGGTATGATCCGCGCGACCTTGTCGCCGCTCAACCACAGCACAGTACCAAGTTATGATCTGCACGGTTCAGAACATATCGCCGTCACCGCGTGTTATTTATAACGCCGGTAACAGCGAGGTCACGATACCGCCGGGCGGCAGCGTCAGGGTGAACTTGAACGAGGGCACTTTGAGCCAATTGTTGCTGCGTGACGACATGGTCATTCAGATGGAATCGAATGTCCCCAAGCAGGCCGTGCCGTCGGGAGCGCCGCTGGTGGTGACGGGGCACTTCGGCATCGGCGATGCGCTGCATCAACGCGCCCTGATGCGGGAGCTGATGAAGCAGAACGATGTCTGGCTTCGTACCTGTCACTACTACCTCTATCACGATCTGATCGAGCGCGGCCTCAAGCTGATTATGCGGCCGACATCGCTGCACGCACAGGCCAAGACCATCGCCCGCGAACAGCACTTGTTCACCTTTCCTCCGCCGCCGCGCAACGCACGGCAATTCAACATCGGCTATCCCAAGGTTCTCGTTGACCAGCACGGTAGCATTCTTGAAGCGATGTTCAGTTGCGCCGGATTGAAGATGCCGCAGAAGCCGGATTTCAGCCTGCCCATCAAACCCGAGTGGAGCAATATCGTCCGCGACAAATACCTCAGCACATGGAACACCAATGGCAGGCCGCTGATGGTTCACCGTCCGGTAGTGCTGCGCACAGAATGGAACGGACGCACGCGCAATCCCGATCCGCAGCACTATCACGATCTTTACAATTCAATCAGGCAGCAATTCTTTGTCGTCAGCATCGCCGATCTGGCGCCGGGCCGAGAGTGGATCGAAGGCCCCGAGCAAGAGGCCGATGTCAAGCTTCACAAGGGCGAGCTAGACTTTCCGGAAATGGCGGCGCTGTTCTCTGCTGCAAATCTGATATTCTGCAATGCCGGTTTTGCTCCGGTCCTGGCGCAGTCCGTGGGCACGCCAGTGATCGTGGTCTATGGCGGGCGCGAGAGTTATCGCACGACACAGCGCGTCGGCGCGCACTTGGCTCCGACGCTGCCGATTGACACAATCAATCCCTGTGACTGCCACAGCGCGCATCATGCCTGCAATAAGCGGATTAACATGGATGCAGCCTTGCCAAAGGTGAAGGAATTTGTCGGCACCCGCCGCAATGCCAACACGCTGGTTTTCGGCACGTTCTATATCGACAGTGAGGATCGCATCGGTCTCACCGATCTATGGAAGAAACTGCACCTGACGCTCAATGACGATTGTGATTTCCTCGCCGTCGATTCGCAGTCTCCAGTGAAGAAGTTCGCCGATTGGACGCCGTATGACGGCTGGCGCCATCACTGCATGTATTTCAACTTTGCCAACAACATCGGGCACCTCAGCCGCAGAAGCACGACGCAAGGCCGTGACGGCTGGGGCCGCGCCTTCTGCAAGGGATTAGAGATCGCCATCGGCCTCGGCTACGAGTTCGCCGTGCACATCGAGGGCGATAGCCTGTTTAGGTTGAAGGTGATGGATACCACCAACTGGATGCGCAAAGAGAAGGTCGAGATCGCTTCGACCATCGTGGAGGGAATGCGCGTACCGGGATTGAGCAGCGGCTGGGTCGAAACCGGCCTGATGTTCTTCACCACCGATTTCCTCAAGCGCAGCGATTTCATCCGCCGCTATGATTGGCCGAATCGGTTTGCCACGCCAACGCCGGAACGGTGGATCAGGCAATTCATTCTTGAAGGCCAGCTCGGGATGACGCGGCAGAATTTCCGCTTCATGCCGTGGAAGGCGCTGCGTGCGGATCGCAATCAGATCACCAAGGACAACATCGGCGACCTCAACCTCGATTGGGTCACGCACCAGCACAACAGCGCCCAGCAGGGCGTTTATCAAAGGTTCGTGGAGATGGCGCTGGCAGAGAGGAATGCGGTGCCCGAGGCACCGAAAGAGGAGGTGATGCCCGCTGAACACAGCAACACCAACAGACCTGTAACGATGCCGCAGCTTAGAAGATTCAATCTGGGCTGCGGCACCAACAAGATGACCGGCTGGGAGAACCACGACGCTGACGTGGACATTACCAAGCGCCTGCCGTGGCCCGATAACAGCGCTAGCCACATATCGATCGAGCATTGCGTCGAGCACGTCCCCTACAAGGCGGCAATCGAGTTCTTCAAGGAGGCGCTGCGCGTGCTGGCTCCTGGCGGCAAGCTGCGGGTGACGGTTCCTAGCCTTGAGCAAATCGCTAAATGTGAGGAACGCGATTACTGGCAGTTCACGACCAAGTGGCAGAAGGTCGGTCCGACCAAACGCGGGTCAATGCACGCCATCATCTACGCGCACGGACACGAGACGGCATGGAACGCGCAGCTCATGCGCGACACGCTGTTCTTCGCCGGATTCGATGACGTGAAGGAGTGGACGCCGGGGCAGTCGGACGATCCGGTGCTGCGTGGTGTCGAGGGTCATGGCCGGGTTATCGGAGACAAGTTCAATCTCATCGAGAGCTGCTCACATGAGGCACGCAAGGCCGGACAGCTCCCCATTAATCTCACGCCGGAGATAGCGGTCATAGTCGGCGGTGCTGAGTGCTGGCGCGAGGATCTTGAGCGGGCCAAGGAATTACTTAAAGGAAAAAAGTTTCGCTACCTCTATATTAACGATCACATCAAATCATTTGCCGAACCGGGGGTTGCTTGCACCCTGCATCCTGACAAACTGAACGGACACTTCGCGTGGCTGGGCGAACGGGAGAGAGCAGGACTTCCGAAGCCGGAGCAGGTTTGGGCGCACCGGAAACACAGCGCGGTCACGCACGACACTGCGAGTGAGGAGTGGCGTGGCTCAACCGGATTGTTTGCCTTCTGCGTCGCGCGGAGGCTCGGGCACGTCAGGGTGATTGCTTGCGGTGTGCCGATGACGGTCGACGGTTCTCATTTCGAGAGACACCAGCTATGGCAATCGGCGATCTCGTTCCGGCAGGGATGGATACAATATCGCAAACAGATCGAGCCGTATTTCAGATCAATGAGCGGATGGACGAAAGAGCAATTCGGCGAACCAACAGCAGATTGGCTCGCATGAGAAACGGACGAAGCACGAGTCGGCATCCTCGCGCTCCGTCCGGGCGGCCCGTTATCCTTTACCGATCCGGGCGAGAGTCTCCTCCCCGTTCGGGGCAGGTTTGGTCATAGCGGGCCGCCAACCTCCTCATCTCATCTATCTGCTCGAACACGCTGGACAACGCACGGCAGAGCTTTTCGTCGGCAATAAATTTGACGTTCTGTTTTTCCCGGTTCTGCGGCGGGCCGAAGCTCACACTAGCCTCTCGGATTCCGCTTTGACGCGATACTCGGCGGCGATCTCAAGCATGATCTCGATCCGGCGCTTCTGGTCGGACGTGAATTTCCCCTGCGTGTGACGGCCATAGACCTGCTCGCGCATCTTGACCTCACGCTCGGCTTCTTTTGCTTTTTCCTCGTTGCTGAACATTTTGCCTTCTCCTCGACCACAGCTTGCGCTTCGGCCATCGCGATTGTTTCTTCGGCGGCTTTCGGCCTGCTGCTATCGCCCGCATGAACGGTGCCCATTTCTCGTTAATGCGCCTGACCTTTGCAGCGCGCGATGTGTCCAATTGATCCTTCGATTTGAGATCCGGCCCTCGTCGGCGCATATCAAGATTGTACCAACGATCCACTCCACCAAGGCAATGAAGGTCTAAATGATCGGGCGTGAACAGTCGCACCACCTCGCGCGCTGGCAACCGGCGCTCTTTGGCGATCTCCCTCTCGTAGATCGACAGTTTGTCCGCCAGTGCCGACGCGGCGATCTCGATCATGGGTATGTGCTTGCGCTTCCTTTGGCTCATGACGCCTTCGATTCCGGCACATAGTTTTCCAGCGCCCAAGCCTGCGCATTAAGGTCCGCTTCGTTCTGGCTTTCCCACGACTCGCGGCTCACGTATTGACCGCCATCCTCGTAATCGATCACCACATGCCAGCGTCCGCTATTCTCGTTCTGTGCGGTACTGACGTGCGCCGTCATCACCCTGTCCATTTTTCACTCTCCTCGCCTCTCGCATTCTGTGCCACGACCGCCATGCCTTGCCCGCTGCCTGCCTTCGCGCTCGTATGTAGCATCTACGGCACAGCTCTCCGGTTACGGTCGCGCGGGGGTTTTGGCCGCACCTAAAACACATAAGTTGTTGATTATTCCGCCAATTCACCACCGAACCTATTTGGTGCCCTTCTTAGGCTTCTTCCGTAGCTCGGCGGCCTTGTTGAGCGCCGCTCCGTTCAACTGCTTGCGCTGCGGCAGCGGCACGGCAAGCTTCCGCCGCATTTCCATTTCAGCGTCAAAGCGGGCTTGAACCTCATCCGCATCGACAGCCTTGGAAATCCAGTCGATAGCGTAGGCCACATATTCATCGGCTGTGCTCGGGGGAGGGGAAGGCCCGGCAGTGGGTTTTCCGGCGTCGGAGGCAGGTGGGGAGCCTTCGACCGCTTTTGGCTCTTGCTGGGCCTTCTCTGTTGATTTGCGGGCCTTCTTTTCGCCGGTTTTCGCCTCTTGCAGATTCGCCGCTTCCTTGGCGAGTCCGTTGTCCACCACGTCCGCCTGGAAGCCTGCCACGGCCGCCATCTTGCCGGGGAGGCGCTGCATCAGGTTCGGTGACGGCGGGGTGACGTCGATTTCGTCCTGTGTCGTTTCGGCAAATTCCTCACGGTCATAGACGCCGCCGAGCAGCTCCGGAGTGTGACGCCTGCCCCAACTCCGAATCCCGTAATAACAAAGTTGTTGATCACTATCTTTCACCCACAGCGGTGAGCCTTTGACCACGCCTTCCGCATTCTTGGGCGGACGGCATTGGCTGAGCGGCGGGGTGGTGTATTCGTGCGGATGAGCTTCGCCGACGATGTGTGCGCTCACAGTGCAAGTCCGCTCCTCGCCTTCACCATTGAACGTGTAGCGCGGTCGCGTTTTCAGCAGCGGCGAGCTGATCACGATGGCAGCATGAACAGCAGCATCGTAAGCGATCAATCCCTCAGCCTTGGCGATGTAGGAATGTTGCGCGACCCAATAGGGTTCTAAATGCCAACGCAGAGCTTGCGTGACGATGGCGAGACAATCACCGGGATTCTGTTTAAGATAAGCCGGAACCGAGTGATGCGCCTGCGCCATTAATTTTGCAAATTCAATAGCTTGCCTAAATTCGTCGAATCTTAATCCGGCAAATTTGTCGATGCTCATATCGCCGACACGCTTGCGCTCCAATGGCTCATCAATGCGGGTGAGCTGTTGCGCGAGGGGTGGCTCAAGGGGAATCGTCGTCGTGTCAGTCATGTTTCTCCTCCGTTGGTTTGATTGAATGAAGTCAGGTGAGGCCGGGCCATGACATGACTTGTTCGCGTCAAACCTCGCCACGCCGCAAGTCGTCCGACCTAGCCTCGCCTCACTTCATCAAACCTAGCGGCAGGTTTTACGCCGCCGCTAGGTAATCTTTACCGGGCGCTGCCGGGACCCGCCTGCCGGAGCCAGCCGTATCAAGCCTGACCGCAACGGGCCTTACGCGCCTCGCCTGCCCGGACGGACCTGAACACGGACATGCCCAACCGAGGCATTTG
>Ga0306923_10005903_pt1 | contig 11996 bp, 8 predicted proteins | sample sta12Can44000108_FD_203841 | JGI IMG/M metagenome (GOLD analysis project Ga0306923, IMG submission 203841) | Lab enrichment of tropical soil microbial communities from Luquillo Experimental Forest, Puerto Rico - statanox.12C.anox.44.000.108 (v2)... | ecosystem: Environmental > Terrestrial > Soil...
ACCAGAGCCATGAAGGCCTCCGGATACCCGGCTTGAGAACGGTTTTGGTGGAGCACGCCGGCAATCGCTTTGGCGGTTTCACCGCGCGCGCCTGCCAGTGTCATCGAAAGCGCTCCGGAGATGCTGAAGGGCGAGAAAATGAGGTTGCCGTCGCCCTGTGCAAGTTGCTGATAACAGGCGGTTCCGAACTGGTTCAGGTCCTGCGACAGACGGTCAGGACCGGCATAAAGCGTCGCACAAATGAGCCAGGGGAGAGCGTAGCGGGTCATAGATCGCGTTCCTGCTGGGAGATGCCGCCAGGCGCGGTTCCCTTTCACTCGAGATATTTCTTCAACCAGGCCGAGACCTCGCGGTAGAAGTAGCGGCTGTCTTCTCCTTTGGAAATCCAGTGATTTTCCTGCTCCCAGACGATCAGCTTGCTGGGGATCTGGAGGCGTTGCAGGATGCTCCAGTTTTCCAGAGTCTGGTTCATGGGTACGCGGAAATCACGTTCTCCGACGCTCAGCAGGATGGGGGTGCGAAAGTTCTTGGCAAAACGGGCGGGATTCTGCTCCTTCCAGACGGCGCCGTCCTCCCAGAAGGGGCCGCCGGCTTCCACTTCGCGATGGTAGATGCCGTCGCTGGTGCCCCACTGGGATGCGAGGTCGATCAACCCGGCGTGGCTGATGAGCGCTTTGTAGCGCGTGGTGGTGGCCTGCAGCCAGTTCACGAGATGGCCGCCGTAGCTGGCCCCGGCAGCCGCCTGGCGTGTGCCGTCGATGAACGGAAATCGGCGGATGGCTTCATCGGCGGCCTCATTGATCTCGACAGCCGGACCTTTCAAGGGATCGAACTGGATTTCCTGCGCGAATTTTTCGCCGAATCCGGTCGATCCGGTGTAATTCGTGAGCAGGACTACATAGCCGGGCGCAGCCAGCAGGTGGTAGTTCCAGCGAGTCAAGAACTGATCGCGCCACATGTTCGCGGCGCCGCCGTGGATCACCACCAACAGCGGGTATTTCCTGTGCTCATCAAAATCGGGCGGCAGCGCAATCATGCTGTGGATCCGCTTGCCACGGCTGCTGGTGTGCCAGAAATGGCGCAGCGGCAGCCAGTCGATTTCCGAAGCGCGGACCACGTTGAATTCCGTCAGCGGCTGGTGACGGCCGGCGGCTGCGTCGATGCGCACGATCTCGGCTGGATGAGTCGCGCTCTCCCAGTCGGCGAGAAGAAGCGGAGTCGCGGCATGCGACGCAACGGCCAGGTTGGTATAACACCCCGTCTCCAGGCGAAACGCCTCGCGCACTTCTCCGCCTCCGGCCGGCACTTGATAGAGCTTCTCCAAACCCACGTCCTCGGCCAGAAAATAGAGGGTTTGGCCGTCGGGGGTGATGCCAAACGTGGTCACCGTGCGATCCGAAGAGGCTGTGACGGCCCTCCAAGGCCCCCTGCCAGGCCAGTCGATCCTAGCGACGCGCGTGGCGTAGTAGACTCTGTCGCCCTCCTTGGTGATGAGGGCGTAAAGAGCATGGCCATCCGGGCTGAAGGTCGGGCGCCGGTAGCTGCCTTCAGTGGAAGTGAGCGCCCTAGGTTCTCCCCCGGTGACCGGCACTTCGTACAGTCCAAATACCACGTTGGCGTATGCCGCCTCCGTGCGATTGGTGGTGGCGGCGAAGACCAGAGACTGGCCGTCCGGCGCCCAGGCCGCGCTCAGTTCCTCTCCTGTATCAGTCTCGGTGCCGCCGTAACCGCGATGCGCCGTCAACCGGGTCCCCGCGAGCAGATCCTTCGCGGTGGCGCCCTCATGGAGTTCCTGGACGAAGAGGTGAATTTGGCGATCGTCGAGCCAGTGGTCCCAGTAGCGGATCGGAAAGCTTTCGTAGACGCGCGCGTGATATTTCCGGGCCTTGCGCTCCTCGGCGGCCTTCAGGTTGGCCGCGTCATCGGCTGCGCCGGGATAGACTCGGCTGGTGTACGCCAAGGCCTGGCCGTCGGGACGCCAGTGCGGCGCCGAAGCGCCTGTCGAAAGAGACGTGACCCGGACCGCTTCTCCGCCTGATGCGATATCGAGAATGTAGATCTGGGTGACTTCATCCCCCTCGCGCTGCGCCGCGAAGGCGATGCGGCGGCTATCGGAGCTCCACTCGACGCCGGTTTCCGAGCTCTTCGTGTGCGTCAGCCGTCGTGGCGGCCCGCTGCCGTTGGCAGGGGCGATCCACAAGTCCGAGACCTGCTTCGATTCGTCGTAGGCCGGCTCATTGACGCTAAAGACCACCCAGCGGCCATCGGGACTGGGCACCGGAGAGCCGACGTGCTTCATCAGCCAGACATCTTCATGAGTAATCGGGGTTTTTGCCCCGAGAACCGCCGCGAGCGGGATCATTACGACAGCAGAACGAATCCAGAGGCGCATATAGCGGACTATAGCAATCGATAGCCGTCCGCACCAGCGCCCGGACCGGGTCCGAGTCTGGTTGCGCGTCGCGCAGCCTTCACAAAACATGTTTGACCGGAGTTCGCCGAACGAATGTTCCAGCCCTCACGTGGTTCTGGACGAACGGGGCTAGCTGAAACCGTAGTTACGCCGCCCGCTGAATCACAGGCCCGGATCGTTCGATTGCAGAGTGAGCATATTCTTCGCTCCAATGCCATTCCGAAATCCATCGTGGCGTAAACGCGGATCCAGGACTTCATTCCGGCGGGAACCGCTTTCGCCAGGGTAGTTTCCGCGAACACCATTTTAGGTATCTTCATGCGGTCTGATACGGTTTCAAACGGTGCCAAGGACAACCTTGGCTGAATATTGCGTCAAAGTAGCGGGACCTCGCCGGGCATACGGGGATTACATTTCCTTCCTCGGGGCGTTAGTTGGGACTGTGACACTGATGGCGCCGGGGTGACCTCAGGGCCCGGTCACGGCAGGCGTGGAGAAATTTGGGAGATCACCCAGCGGACCCGGCTCACCTGCGGGTGACTCAGCGAACCGCTGCGGCAGCCTTGCGGTAAAGCAGGTGCCGCCGCAATCGATGACCCTCCGGCAAGCGCGGATGGTCGAACGCACCATCGTAGGTCATCCCGATTTTTTCCATCACATGCACGGAACGGACATTGGCCGGCACCGTAAAGGACACCAGTTCGCGCAATCCGAGCGGGCCAAATGCATAATCGACGACCGCTCTAGCTCCCTCAGTCGCCAGTCCCTGGTTCCAATAGGCCGCGCCGAGCCGCCATCCGATCTCCACACATGGCGTGAAATAGGCCTCGAACTGCGGGACGACCAAGCCGACGAATCCAACCAGTTCGCCGCTCGCAGCGAGCTCTGTGGCGAACGGACCGAAACCATGAATGTCGAAGTGAGCCTCCGCGCGGTCGATGAGGCGGTCGCTTTCCGCGCGTCTCAGGCAGGCTGGAAAGAACTCCATTACGCGTGGATCAGCGTTGATGCGGGCGAAGGGTTCGCGATCGGATTCCCTCCAGCGGCGCAGCAGCAGTCTTGCCGTTTCGAGCGCGGGCATTGTCTTCGCTTCAGTGACTCAACCGGCTGGCCAGCTGCGATTCGGTCACGCTCGAGTGAGTGGGACCGATGATCAAGATACGCCACGGACCCGTGAAAGGCGTCGGGCCCTCCCACGCCAGATGTAACTCGTCCGAGCCTGCTGGCAGACGGGAGATCATAATCTGTCGGTCCTCGCGACTCACCGACATCGGCGGATAGATCCCTTCTCGCAGTTCGGTAACGGAAACCCAGCCGAGGCCCGGTTGCTCGGTGACGAACGGAAGAGCGATCACGGCATCGAGAGGAATCTTTGCGATCGCCAGGCGGTCGGGATCCCGAAAGGCGCTCCCCACGAACTCAAATTCGGTGGCCTCATTTTCGAGCGACATCCGTTCCAGCGGGCCCGAAGGCGGCACCACGTACCGGAAGGCGATTCCGTCGTTGTATGCTCGGACCTCCAGGTTGATGCGCCGGCCCAGGGACCCGTTCTGCATATACTCGGCCGTGAGCGCGTTATAGCCGCCCGCCGATGCCGTCTTCGAGGTCACGATTCCTAGGTTTTCGCCGAGCAGCGGTTGATCGTGGATCTCGAGACCCAAAAACGACGTGTTGATCAGGCGCTGGCCGCGGAACGAAACCTGGTAGGCCAGCCGGACCGGAGCGGCCGGCTGCGGGTGGGTGAGAAAGACGCGAAACTCGATTTGCCCATCCGGTGAAGCGACCCGGCGCTCATCCTGGGCGAGCGCTCCTCGGGCGGTGGCGAGCGCCGCCACGATCGGGGCAACGATTCGACCGGTCGTTCCAAGGCCGTATGCCAAATTTCACGATACCAGCAACGCGAGCCGGCCGGCGAGTATCGCGGGATCGATGGATTTTCCCAAGACGCCGCGTGGCCTTGGAATTCGAGCTTCGATGGCCGGCCCGCTTCGCAAGGAATTTTCGAGCCCAAGCTGGATGGAGTGCTCCGTTGGGAACCGGGAATCGTTACCGCCGCCTTCAACGATCGAATCTCGAACGATCGATCTCGCCGGTCGTTCTCAGTGCCGACGAGCGCCGCGCTGTCGAACGAGTCGACTTTGGTCAAACGAGGTTCGGCATGTAGATCCAAGGCGCGAAGGCCTCGACCAAGCCCTCGGCCATGCCGACGATGCGGCAACCCTTTGTTCGCGACACCTGACCGGGTTGAGTTCGTCTGCGAGAAGAACCTCGATCTCTAGCACCTGGTCGATAAGTAGAAGGCCGTGTGACGACGGCGTCTCTGAGGCCGTGGTCGGGCCGGCTGCCGCCGATCGGATGACCGTCGAGAGGCCAGTCCGGCCGATTGTAAGATCGCGGATCTGTGCCCGAGTCCACGCCAGAGTACTGTTCGGCACATGCTTGACCGGTGTCGGCGGGAGCGGCTGGCGCGCCAGCAGGGGGCGGGGGATTCACGGTGTGCGCCCAGGGTGGTGTGGTTTGAGGCCCCCGAGCGGCCTGGCTGGCCGCGGCGGATCGAACGAAACAGGCAAAGGGCGGCAAGACACGCGGGCGGCGCGGGCGCGGTTTGGAAAACGGCGAAGGTCCAATGCGTGGTTCCTCCAGCACGAAAATACGTGGCGATACCCTATCAGCGATGAGCCATTGAAGTATAATGGGCCACCAGAATTGGAGGTCGCGGTGCTGTCATGAGCAGCAAGAACAAAAGAAAGATTTCCCGCCGCAAATTCCTGGAAGGCACGGGCGTGGCATTGGTCGCTGCGGCCGAAGCGCCGTCGCTTGCCGCCGAGGACAAGGCCTCCCCTTCCGGTCCGCGTACGCCCATCCGGGTGACCGTCAATGGCGCAACTCATCGCATTGAGGTGGAAGACCGGTGGACCCTGGTCGAGTTGCTGCGCGACCACTTCATGCTGACCGGCACCAAGATCGGCTGCGACCGGGGTGAATGCGGCGCATGCACGGTTCTGGCGGATGGTAAGCCCGTGTATTCGTGCAGCCAGCTCGCCGTGTGGATGGACGGGCGATCGATCCAGACCGTCGAAGGCTTGGCGCACGGCGACCAGCTCGATCCGCTGCAAACCGCCTTCATCGAGCACGATGCCCCGCAGTGCGGCTTCTGCACATCCGGGCAGTTGATGGCCGCGAAGGGACTCGTGGCGCACCATCCCCACGCGACCGAGGAGGAAGTGCGAGCGGGGCTTACCGGCAACATATGCCGTTGTTCGGCCTACAACCGCTACGTCGAAGCGACCTTGGCCGTTGCGGGCACGGTACCGACCGGCGGCACTGCGAAATTTGTCGGAGCGCCGGGCGCGCCGCTTGCGCCCTTGCAGACAGCCGGCCATCCGACCCCGCGCATCGACGCCATGGAACGGGTGACCGGCAAGGCTAACTACACCGGCGACGTCCATCTACCCGGAATGTTGTACGCGCGCGTGCTGCGCAGTCCGCATCCGCACGCCCGGATCCGCAGCATCGACGTCTCCCAAGCAGCCGCCATGCCGGGCATCAAGGCCGTGATTACGCATGAGAACTGCACTGTGGTCTGGGGCGCGGGCGGCGTCGCCGGCGGCGTTCAATACAACGACCAGGTCAAAAAGATCACCAAGCAACGCCGGTATGCGTTCAACAACCCGGTGCGCTTCGTCGGCGACCCGGTGGCGGCCGTCGCCGCCGTCGACCGTCATCTGGCCGAAGAGGCTCTGGCGAAAATCAGGGTCGATTACGAGGTCCTGGCATTTGTGCTCGATCCGGAAGAGGCGCTGAAGCCGGAGGCTGCGCAGATCTGGCCGGAAGGAAACCTCTCGCTCAACGCCCAAAACGAGGCGAAGCCGATCGGGCAGCGGCGCGGCAATATAGAAGAAGGCCTGCGCGCGGCCGAGCACGTGTTCGAAAACCGCTTCAGCACGGCTTTCGTGCACAATGCGCAGATGGAGCCGCGCGCTTGCGTGGCCCTCTGGGAAGGCGACAAGCTTACCGTGTATACCCCCACCGGCGGCATCGCCAACTGCCGCCACGATATCGCTCGCGACCTGGGAATTCCGGATGAAAAGGTGCGGGTCATCTCGCAATACATGGGCGGCAACTTCGGCAACAAGAACCAGAATCAGGATGCAGACCTGATCACGGCCATGCTCGCCAAGCAGGCTGGGGCACCCGTGAAACTGGAAATGTCGCGCAAGGAAGATTTCATCGGCATGCACGGCCGCTGGCCGACCATCCAGTATTTCAAGGTCGGCGTCGACCGGGAGTCCGCACTCACGGCGATTCAACTTCGCGGCTACAGCGGCATGGGAGGCTACCGGAAAAATTCCGGAGCGATCGGCGGCATCGAAGCGTTCCACTGCGCCAACCTCGAGACCGCGATCTATCCTGTTTACACCAACCGCACGGTTTCCGGGAATTTCCGCGGCCCCGAGTTCCCGCAAGGGTATTTCGGGTTCCAGTCGATGATGGACGACGTTGCCTACCGCGTCAAGATGGATCCGGTCGAGTTCGCCTTGAAGAACATGACGCGCAAGCCCGGCGAGCAGGGGGAGTACACCAACTACACGCTCGAAGAATGCATCCGGCGTGGGGCCGAGGCCTTCGAGTGGAAGAAGCGCTGGCGTGCGGAACCGGGTTCGGATCGCGGCCCTGTCAAGCGTGGTGCCGGCATGGCTTACATGGCGTTTCGGTCAGGAGTCGGCCGCAGCAATGCGGTGATCCGCGTGGATGCCAAAGGCAAGTATTACGTCCACGTCGGTGTCACCGACGTGGGAGCCGGGGCCAAAACCACGATGGGGCTGATCGCCGCCGAAGCGCTGGGTGTGCCACTGTCGAAGGTGAAGGTGATCTGGGGCGATACCGATCGCTGTCCGTACTCAGTAGGCGAATCCGGCAGCCGCACCACGATCATGACCGGCCAGGCCGTGGTCGAAGCGGCGCGCGACATCCGCCGGCAAATCGCCGAAAAGGGGCTGCCTGCGGGAAATGACTTTCTCACTGCCGAGGCGTCCCCGAATCCCACCGTGGCGGGCGGGAAGGTGCGCAATGCGTTCGGCGCGCATTTCGTGGAGGTCGAGGCCGATACCGAGCTGGGCCACCTCCGCGTGGTCAAGTATCTCGCCGTTCACGATTGCGGGCGCATCATCAATCCGCTGACGGCCGAAGGACAGATCAAGGGCGGCGCGCTGATGGGCATTGGCATGGCGCTCCACGAAGATCTGCTGTACGACCATCAGACCGGCCAGCCGTTGACGCCGGGCTACTACGGAGCGCGCGTGCTGACGCACCGGGACGCGCCTAATATAGAGGTGATGTTCATAGAAAGCGACGATGGTTACGGTCCTTACGGGGCCAAGAGCATCGGCGAATCCGGAAAGGTACCGGCGGTGGGCGCGGTGGCCAACGCGGTCTTCAACGCTCTCGGTCATCGCCTGAAAGACCTGCCTATCACTCGAGACAAGGTTTTGGGGGTGCTGGTATGAAGGCTTTCACGAACGCCAATCCGCGGGATCTCCCGCAAGCCGTGAAACTGGCGCACGAGGCACGCGTCGCTGGCCACACTGCCGCCATCGCCGGCGGTGGCAGTGATCTACTCGGCATGGCGAAAGATCACCTCGTCGATCCGGATGTTCTGATCCACTTGAGGGGGATCAAAGGCCTCGATCGGGTGACCGAACAAGCCGGCGGCGCGCGCATCGGCGGCCAGATCACGCTCGACGCGCTCAGCACTCACCCGCTCGTTCGCAGCCGGTACGCCGTGCTGGCCGAGGCTGCCGAAAGCGTCGCCACGCCGCAGATCCGTAACGTCGGCACGCTAGCCGGCAACGTCTGTCAGCGCCCGTGGTGCTGGTATTTCCGCAACGGCTTCCCGTGCTACAAGGCCGGCGGCAACCAGTGCTTTTCGGTCACCGGCGAGAACCAGTTCCACGCGATTTTTGGCGGGGGCCCCAGCTTCATCGTGCACCCGTCGGATACCGCGCCGGCGCTGGTGGCGCTGGATGCGAAGTTCCGCATCGTCGGGCCGTCGGGCGAACGCGTGGTGCCGGCAGCCGATTTCTTCGTCCTGCCCAAGCAGAACGCCGCGCGCGAAAACGCCCTGGCCGACGACGAAGTGCTGGCCTCGATCGAGATCCCGCCGTCCTCAGCCGGGATGCGGAGCACGTATCACAAAATCCTGGATCGCGAGGCCTGGACTCACGCCGTGGTGAGCGCGGCTTTCGTACTCGTCATGGACAAAGACGTGTGCCGCTCCGCCCGCATCGTCCTGGGAGGCGTCGCCCCCATTCCGTGGCGGGTACCCGACGCCGAGCGCTTGCTCGCCGGCCAGCGCGTCACGCCGGAACTGGCAGCGCAGGTCGGGGAGACCGCCCTGACCGGGGCCACGCCGCTTCGCAAAAACGCTTACAAGGTGCCGCTGACGAAAGCCGTAGTTCGCCGCACGCTGGTCGAGTTGGCCGCTCGGGCTTAAGTGGCGTCAGGCTCCCGCTTGGCGCAGCCGCGAAACCCCCTGATTGGGGAAGGCCATGAACCGCCTTTGATCTCTTCCTGATTCCGCCTTACCGCAGCGTCGCCATGACCGATGTCTGGTATGCGGTCACGTTCCTGAGCCTGCTGGTGGTCGGGCCTTGCGGGATACCGCCTTCAAACGCATCCTCTCCACGGCGCCGCTCGGAGCCAGGGCCAGGGTGGCAGGGCCGTTCGGGAATTTCGCGCTTTCCAACCATGCTACTCGCCCCGCAGTGCTGCTGGCGGGCTGCATCGGGATCACTCCGTTTCGCAGCATGGCCCGGCATCTGGCTCATGAGAAGCGGACCCGTCCGGTACTGCTTTTTTACGCCAAGGTCCGGACGGCCGACTGCCTGCCGATACAGGCGGAGAGAAGATGCGCCATTTCTTGAAGAGCTCTGGGCGTTGAAGAACGAAGATCCCGGCTTCACGTTTGTGCCTACGATCACTGGCCCGGGGATACCGCAGCCTCGGTGGCGTAGCGAGACCGGGCGCATTACTCTGGGCATGATGATGCGCCACCTTCCAGCCGGCATGCCGACCGAGCTGGCTCGTGGGCCTGTCTACCACCTCGCCGGGCCGCCGGGAATGGTTAGAGGGCTGACGGAAATGCTGCATCGAGCGGGCGTCGTTGACGGCGACATACGCACCGAGGAGTTTTCCGGTTATTGACAGTTATTGACCATTCCCGAGTTTCTCCTTCAAATCTAGGCCCAGCTGAAGCCGGACTTCGACAGCGGCAGCGAGCGCACGCGTTTACCGCTTGCCACAAAAATCGCGTTCGCGATTGCAGGCAGAATCGGCGGCAAAGCCGGTTCACCGAGGCCGGTCGGCGGGTTGTCCGATTTCAACCAGTGGATCTCGATCTCGGGCGGCGCCTGGGTCAGGCGCACCAGTTTGTGTTGGTGGAAGTTGGTTTGCACCACGCGCCCCTTGTCGAGCGTGATTTCCTGGTCCATCAACTCGCTCATTCCGTCGATAACTGCACCGTGCGTCAGATTTTCAGCGAAGCCCGGGTTGATGATCTGGCTGCCGATATCGGCGGCCACCCAGACTTTGTTGACCTTCACCTTGCTAGCCGGGTCGACGTTCACTTCCGCCACTTCGGCGAAGTAGCCCAGGTGGCTGAAGTGGAAGGCTACGCCCATCGCGGTACCTTTCGGCAGGTTGCGCTTCGCCCAGCCGGACTTGTCGGCGACCAGCTCGAGGACTCCCTTCATGCGGTCCGCGTTCATGCCTGGGGGACCGAACCCGCCTCGGCCGCCACGGCCCGACGAGGGCGCCGGAGCAAGAGGAGTGCCTGCATTCAGCAGATCCAGCCGGAACTGCACTGGATCTTTGCCCGCGGCGTGAGCCAGCTCATCGATGAAAGACTGGATCACGAACGCAATCGCGTTGCTGCTCGGCGCGCGCAGCGAGCCGGTCCGGATTCCGAGCGGCATGACCGACGCATCGAGTACATAATTGGGAATGAAGCGCTGCGGAAACTCCGTAGGACCCATGGCGGCAGCCGAAGCGAACCTGATTTTGTCGCCCTGGCCGTCACCGTAACTCACGAAGTGGTTCCGCCAGGCGACGATTTTACCCGAGCTGTCCAGGCCCGCTTTCAGAAACTGGAAACCGCCAGGGCGATAATAATCGTGCGCCATATCGTCTTCGCGCGACCAGACGAGTTTCACCGGCGCGCCGACCTTCTTGGAAATGTAAGCGGCTTCGACGACGTAATCGTTGGTGAGGCGCCGGCCAAAACCGCCCCCGCCGTGGACCATGTGGACTGTGACATCGGTCTGCTGGATGCCGAGGGCTTCGGCTGCCAGACGCCGGCCACCGCCGGGAATCTGGCTGTTGGTCCAGATTTCGCACTTGCCGTCTTTGTATTCGGCGGTGCAGTTCTGGGGCTCTAGCGGCGCGTGCGCGATGAGCGGGTACGAATACGACGCCTCAACCAGTTTGGCCGCGCCCTTCAGCGCGCCCTCGACATCGCCATCGCTGCGCATGGTCGCGTGCGGCGGCTGCTGGCTAAGCTCCACGGCTCGTTGTGCAAAGCCGGCACTGCTCTGATTGACCCGGGGACCTTCATCCCAGGTGACTTCGAGCTTCTTTCGCGCGCTTTGCGCCTGCCACCAGGTATCGGCGACAATCGCGATTCCGTTCTCGAGTCCGGGATCGCCGGGCAGGATGGTCTCGGTGATCACCGGACGCGCGATCACAAAGGCGTCGCGCACGCCCGGCATCTTTTTGATCTCGTCGAGGTTGGCGCTCGCGACTTTGCCGCCGAAGACACCGCACTTCTCAAAGCAGGCATAGAGCATGCCGGGACGCGTCATGTCGATCGCGAAAATCGGTTTGGCCGTCACGATGTCGTGCGTATCGCGGCCGGTTTGGGTGTGCCCGATGATCTTGTAGTCTTTCGGATCCTTGAGCTTCAAGGTATCGAGAGCCGGCGGCTGGATCGAAACTAGCTTGGATGCCAGTTCTCCGTAGCCGAGCGAGCGGCGCGAGGCCCGGTGATAGACCTTTCCGGAATCGGTGGAACACTCGGTCTCCGGCACGTTCCAGGTCCCGGCGGCGGCCGTGATGAGCATAGCACGGCCGGCGGCGCCGACCTGTCGCATGGGAGTCCAGTTAATCGGCGTGGCTGTGCTGCCGCCTGCGATCTGGCCGGCGTATTTAGTGTCATCGAAATCGGTCTGCTCGACTTTGAGCTTCTTCCAGTCGGCATCCAGCTCTTCGGCGATCAACATCGGAAGCATGGTCTTGACGCCCTGGCCTACTTCGGGGTTCTTGGCCATCAGCGTGACCGTCCCGTCGGCCGCGATCTTGATGTAGTTGCTCGGGACAGGCGCAACCTGCGGCCCGAACTGCGCGGAGGCCGGCTTGACATAGAGCCCGATGAGGGCTCCGCCACCGCCGAGGGCACTAACTTTGAGAAAGGAACGACGATCGATGCGCATGGTTTTCACGAGTGTCCCTCCTTACTGATTCACCGACGCCGTTTCGACGGAGCGCGCCGATGCGTTGGTGGTGATTTCCGCAGCTCGGTGGATCGCCT
>Ga0306923_10005904_pt1 | contig 11995 bp, 14 predicted proteins | sample sta12Can44000108_FD_203841 | JGI IMG/M metagenome (GOLD analysis project Ga0306923, IMG submission 203841) | Lab enrichment of tropical soil microbial communities from Luquillo Experimental Forest, Puerto Rico - statanox.12C.anox.44.000.108 (v2)... | ecosystem: Environmental > Terrestrial >...
CGGGGGCCCATGTTTTTGTTTGCTGCGCCAGGACCCCGGGTCTGCAGCGCACCGCTGCGCGCTGCGTTGCGCCCGGGGAACGCACCTCGACGGCCTTGCGAAAATTGTTTAGGCACATAGGCCTCGCAACTCTATCGCAGCCACGTCCACAGGCCTTCCCATGTCCTCCTTCCTCTTCTTCGGCGGACGCTTGCTCGATCCGCGCCGCGGCGAACTTCTCGACGGCGTCGAGGTCCTGATCGAAGGCGAGCGCGTCAAGGAGGTCTCCGACCGGCCGATCAAATCCGCGGCCGCCACGCGCGTCGAGCTTGCCGGCCGCACCCTGATGCCCGGGCTGATCGATGCGCACCTCCACGTGTTCCTCAACGAAGTGAACATCGGCGCACTCGACGCGGTGCCGCTGACGCTGCTCGCCATCAACGGATCGCTCGCGCTCAAAGCCTCGCTCATGCGCGGCTTCACCAGCGTGCGCGACACCGCCGGCGGCGACTTCGGTATCAAGGCCGCGGTCGAGCAGGGACTGATCGAGGCGCCGCGCCTTTTCATCTCCGGCCAGGCGCTCAGCCAGACCGGCGGCCACGGCGATTTCCGCAAGCGTACGCAGCGCGCGCTCGGCTGCGACTGCTGCTCGGGCCTCGCCTACACCGCGCGCATCGCCGACGGCGTTCCCGAGGTGATCAAGGCGACCCGCGACGAGCTGCGCAAGGGCGCCGACTTCATCAAAATAATGGTGTCGGGCGGCGTCGCCTCGCAGGCCGATCCGCTCGACAGCCTGCAATATCGCATGGACGAAATCCAAGCGGCGGTGGAAGAGGCGACCAACTGGGGCAAATACGTCGCCGCGCATGCTTATTCTTCGCAAGCCGTGATGCGCGCGGTGACGGCCGGCGTGCGAACCATCGAGCACGGTAACCTGATCGACGAGCCCACCGCCGCCACCATGGCGCGCAAGGGCGCGTTCCTGGTGCCGACGCTCATCGCCTATGATTCCATGCGTCGGCGCGGGCGCGAGTACGGCCTTTCCGAATACAGTCTGCAGAAGAACGAGGTCGTGCTCGCGGCCGGGCTGCGCTCGGTCGAGCTGGCGCGCAACGCCGGCGTCAAGATCGGCTTCGGCACCGATCTGCTCGGCCAGCTGCAGAACGATCAGTGCCGCGAGTTTCTGATCCGCGCCGAGCTGATGAAGCCGACGGAGATCATTCATTCGGCCACCATCGTCAACGCGGAAATCCTTCAGCGTGTGGGCGAGCTGGGCGAACTTGTGCCCGGCTCATTCGCCGATCTCCTTGTCGTTGAGGGCGATCCGCTCGCCGACCTCAACCTGTTCCAGGACGAGGGGCGGCATCTCTCCGCCATTATGAAGGGCGGGCGGTTCTATAAGAACCGGATCGCGTTATAAGCGATGGTGCGCGGGCGTGCCTTCGGCGAGCGGCTCGGGCGGCTCGCGTTCGCGGGCACGGTCGGCCTTGCGCTCACAATCATCCTGGCGCCGCTCGTGCTGGTCGTGTGGCTCTCGTTCTTTACCAACGAAATCCTTTCGCTCCCGCCCGAGGGCTATTCGCTGCGCTGGTACGGCGCGCTCGTCGGCCAGCGCCAGTTCGTTTCCGGATTCCAGCTCTCCGCGGTCGTTGCGCTCGCCGCGACTGCGGCCGGGCTGCTTGTCACTTTGCCGGCCGCCTTCGCGCTCTCGCGCGGAGATCTGCCCGGACGCGAGGCAATCCTGCATGGGTTGATGTCGCCGCTGGTCGTACCGGCGCTCGTGGTCGGCGCCGGGCTTTATCTCGCGCTGATCGAGTTCGAGGTCGACACTGGGCTGCCGGTCACCGGCACGGTCTTCGGCTTCGCCGCCGGCCATGTGCTGCTGACGATTCCGTGGTCGCTGCGGCTCTTGACCGCCAACCTCGCCGGCGTCGATCCGGCGATCGAGGACGCGGCGCTCTCGCTCGGCGCGACGCCGGTCGTCACCGCGCTCAAAGTGACCTTGCCGCTGATCTGGCCCGGCGTCGTCGCTGCCGCGCTGTTCAGCTTCGTGGTGAGCTTCGGCAACATCGAGGTGTCGCTGTTTCTCGTGCAGCCCGGGCAGACCACGCTGCCGATCGCGATCCTGCAGTATCTCGAATGGAAGGTTGACCCCACCGTCGCTGCGGTCTCGGCGCTACAGATCGCGCTGGTGGCAGCGGCGCTGCTGATCACCGACCGCTTCGTCAGCCTCGCCAAGGCGGTGTGATGGCCGCGCTGCATCTCAGCAATATCAGTAAAAAATTCGCCGAGGTGCTGGCGGTCGAGGACCTGTCGCTCGAAGTCGCCGACGGCGAGTTCGTCGTGCTGCTCGGTCCCTCCGGCTGCGGCAAGACCACGACCTTGCGCATGATCGCGGGCTTCATCGAGTCCACTGCAGGCACCGTGCGCATCGGCGCGCGCGACGTGACGCACGATCCGCCTTATCGGCGCAACGTCGGCTTCGTGTTCCAGAACTACGCGCTGTTTCCTCATCTCACCGTGGCCGAAAACGTCGCCTTCGGGCTGCGCCGCCGGCGCCGCCCGGAACGCGAGATCTCCGAGGGGGTCGCGCGCGCACTTGCGCTGGTCAAGCTCGAAGGTTTCGAGGCCCGCATGCCGCGCCAGCTCTCGGGCGGGCAGCAGCAGCGCGTCGCGATCGCGCGTGCGCTGGTGATCGCGCCAGACGTGCTCCTCCTCGATGAGCCGCTCTCGAACCTCGACGCCAAGCTGCGCCGCGACGTGCGCAGCGAGCTGCGGCGCCTGCAGCAGCTTTCCGGCATCACCACCGTGATGGTGACGCACGACCAGGACGAGGCGATGAGCATCGCCGACCGTCTCGTGGTGATGAACCACGGGCGCGTGCAGCAGATCGGCGTGCCCCAGGCGCTCTACCGCCATCCTGCGAACCGCTTCGTCGCCGGTTTCATCGGCCGCGGCAATTTCCTCGCCGGTACGCCCGGCACCGACGAGAGAAGTTTCGTCACTCGCGGCGGGCTTGCGATTGTTTGTGCGCGCATCGATCCCGGCGCCGACACGTTGCTGATACGGCCGGAGAACATCGCGGTGTGCGCGCGACAGGTCGCCGCAGTCAATTGTTTTGCGGCGGTGATCGAGGCGGCGGTATTCCAGGGTTCCGCCTTCGACCTCGACCTGCGCCTTTCAACTGGCGAGCTGTTGGAAGCGCAAGTCGCCGCCGGCCCCGGCGCCGCCGACTGGACGGTGGGCCAGGTGGTAACCGCGGAAATCGATCCTGACGCGGCGGTGGGGATTGCCTCCACATCTTGACCGGGCGCGGTGCAAGCGCTCGCGCGATCTGCCCGAATGATCAGGCAGATCATTGCGGTTGGGGGGCGATGTTTGCAGTTCAAATGGGTGGCAATCGCGATAATCGTCGCGGTCGCCACGGTTGTTGAGACAAAGACTCAAATCCGGCTAATTCATCGCGTCGCCGAGCTTTGGGCGGGTTTGGTTGATGCAATTGCAGTAATCGCACATTGCGCTCCCGCATCGTCGAAATGCCGGAGCCGCGCCCGGGGATTCGATGAAACAGACGGGCGCGTTCGCCGTTTATCGCGACAATTTTTATGATGACGTCGGAAGTCGTGCAAGGGCAGCAAACGGCGCCGGAATATGTTCCGCCGTCGCTGTCGCTTCCGCGCGGCAATATTATCAGCAGCATCCCGCATTATCAGCAGCATCCCGCCGAGTTCCAACAGTTGTTCAACAGCCTGCCGAGCGTCTCCCATGAAATCTGGCGCGACACCGCCGGCAACGTGTCCATCTGGCTGATGAACGGGACGCAGGTCCTGCAGGCGACGGTGCTCGGAACGGTGCCTCTGACGTGGACGATCGCGCAAACCGGCGATTTCGGATGGCGATCTCAAGAGCGACATTCGCCGGCGGGAATGTCGCCATCTGGCTGATGAACGGCACACAGGTCGTGCAGGCGCCGGTGCTCGGCGCGGTGCCCAACGTTTGGAGAATTCAGGGCGCCAACGCCGATTGAGATTACGAGTCGCGCTGCAGCTCAGCGACCTTCCGCAGCACCTCGTCCACCGCCGGCGCGCGGTGCTGCTCCTGAAATACGAGCAGCATCGCCTCGACGAGCTTCGAGCCGGGGCAGCCGGCGAACGGCCCTTCGGCAGCGTCCGGCACGCGGATGTCGCGGATCGCCGTCTGGCCTTCGGAGGTGGGAAACTCGACACGTACGATCGGCTCGGGCGGCCGCACGTGCTGGAACGACACCACGTCGTTCCACGGCGCGAACCATTGCTCCTCCATGCCGAAGCCGCGCTTCTTCGGGTCGGGCGCAACGGCGATGCCCGCCTCCGATAACGTGACCACGACGAAGAACATGCAGTCCTGGGTCCACGGCGTCATGTAGGTCGCAAACGTGAGGCTGAAGCCGTCGGCCATTGCGCGAATCCGCATGCTGGCGTTTCCCCGAGAGTATGGCCTATCCTTGTTACCGACGCGAACACCAGCGCATGTTCCGGCGAAGTGGGAACCGGTTCGCCGAAAAGAACATGCGCCAATCAATACCGGGAGAAGCATAATGACCAATCTCAGCCGCCGCGCCTTTGCCCGCCTGAGCGGCGTCGCGCTTGCCTCGGCCGCGCTCGTACCGTCCGTGTGCCGGGCAGCCGCTGCCGGCGGGCAGGTCGTGGTCGGCACCTGGGGCGGCGATTATGAGAACCTGCTGCAGGCCCACGTCGCCGAGCAGGTGATGAAGCCGCAAGGCATCGAGGTGATCTACGACACCGGCCTCGACACTGCGCGCAAGGTCAAGCTGATGGCCGAGCGGCGCCTGCCGCGCGGATCCATGGACATCGCCGCGCTCAACGCGGCCGGCTGCTACGAGATGTGGAAGAACGGCGCGCTCGAAGAGCTCGACTTCGCGAAGATGCCCAACGCGAAGCACATCATCGCGCCGTTGCGCACCAAATATTCCGTGCCGCATATCTATTCCGGCCGGGTCATTCTCTACAATCCCAAGCTCATCAAGACGAAGCCCACGTCATACGCCGACCTGTGGGCGCCGGAGAACCAGGGCAAGGTCGGTGTCATCGACATCCAATATCAAACCACGATCGAGTCCGCCGCGATGATCAACGGCGGTGGCGTGTCGAATTACGAGCCGGGCAAGGAGAAGCTGCTCGAACTCAAAAAAATGGGCGTGAAAATCTATCCGACCAACGAAGCCATGGCGCAGGCGCTCAAAACCGAGGAGTGCGGCATGTGCATCATGTGGAAAGCGCGCGGCGTGATGTGGCAGAACGCGGGCATTCCGATCGAGATAGCCAATCCCAAGGAGGGCATCGTGCTCTACGTGTCCGAGATGGTGATGGCGAAGAACGCGCGCAACAAGGAGCAGGCCTATGCCTGGCTCGACGCGCTGCTCGATCCGCGCGCGCAGGCCGATTTTGCCAAGCACATGGGATACGCGCCGACTGTCGACAATGCGACGCTCGAGGCTTCGCTCGGGTCGCGCGTGATGTTCGAGCCGGAAGTGCAAAACGCCTTCATCCTGCAGGACCAGGATTATCTCGCGAAAGCCGACGCCGGCCTGCAGGAATGGTGGAACAAGGTCTTCAAGGGGTGAGGAGTCGCGCGCCGCGCACGAACGTCGATTGTCGATCTGATATTCACGATGTAAGGTCGTCTCCCCTCGACTGGAGGCGACCCATGAGAAACAGGCCTGTCCATAATTGAAATGCAGCCCGGCGCCTGTCTTCGCGGTGCGTGCAGCTGAGATAAAAAGCTGGCGCGCGACGTGTTGCGCCGCCTGAGGTGAAACCGCGCAGCACGCAGGGGTTGCCTACACGTCCCGCTGGTCGAACATGAGAATATCGACGCCGCCGGTGGCGAACGTTCCCACGTCGGCGACCGCCGCTTTCCCTTCGTCGCTTGAGAACGCGCGCCCGACCGCTGCCATGTCGTCGAAGTGCAGCACCGCGACGAGATGAACGCCGGAAGCGCCGCCCGGGGAGGCGACCGCACCCTGGCTGACCTCGTATTTGCGTAGGCCGGGAATACGCTGCGCGATCGGCACGTGCGTCGCGAGGTAATATCGGTCGAAAGCGGCCGGGTCCTTCGGCGTCTTGTACATCACCACCACGCGGGCCATCGCGTTTTCCTCCTCGCCGTTATAGCTGGCCGTAACTCGCGAGCAGCGCGCGGCACCCGCGGCTCAGACGTCCGGCATGGCTGCGGAAGCAGCTGAGCACGGCCATATTGCCTTGGCCAAGCACCGGTTTGCACAGCCGAATCGCATCGCCGCGGCAGACGTCGTTTCCCTGCTGCTGGCCCATTTGCCCCGGTTGCGCGTAACCGTGCTGCACGGCCCGGTGGCGCGCAGGGTGATGCGTGCGCTTGGCGCTCGACCACTCGCTCGCATGCCGCGCATGCGCCGTGGGCGCGGCGGTGAGCGCTATCAGGACGGCGAGACTTAACAGTGAACCTTTGAACATTGGTCGCCCTTTCGAGGCAGCGTCGTGAGGTTTGGGATGGCGGCTCTTTAGCCTATCCGGCGGTCGCTGGATACCCCACGGTCTTGACGAAAGCGGCGCGGTCGTTTCGTGTTCCTCGATGGCCGCTTTTCGTCAGACTCGCACCTCCGCCGCCGTGATGCTCGCGCCCGCGACGATCGTCGTGCTGACGGTGCTGGCCCTGCCGTTGCTGCTGCTCCTGCGCTATTCGTTCAATCATTTCGAGCCGGGCCAGTTCATGGTCGAGGCGTTCACCTTGGAGAACTACGCCAAGCTCGCGTCCGATCCTTATTACCTCGGCGTTCTGCGCACGACCGTGCTGGTGGCGCTGGCGGTGACGGCGGGGTGCCTTGTGCTCGGCTTTCCGCTCGCGCTTGCCGTCGCGCGCGCAACGCCGCGCGTGAAGGCGGTGCTGATCGTGCTCGTGGTGGTGCCGCTGTTTTGCGGCAATGCGGTGCGCGCGGCCGGCTGGATGGTCGCCTTCGGCCAGAAAGGGTTGATCAACGCCCTGCTCGACGGCGTGGGCCTGTCGCCCGCGACGCTCATGTACACGCCGTGGGCGGTGCTCGTCGGCATCGTCTCGGTCAACCTGCCGTTCGTCGCGCTCACGTTGCAAAGTGTCATCGAAGGCATCGACGCCGCGCTCGGCGAAGCCGCCGCGAGCCTTGGGGCGGCGCCGTTCGCCGCTTGGCGGCTGGTGACGCTCCCACTCGCCATGCCGGGCGTGCTCGCCGCCGGCGCGCTCTCTTTCATTCTCACCATGAACGCCTATGCGACGCCGCTGCTGCTCGGCGGTCCGCGCTTTCAGATGATCGGCCCGACGCTCGCGCGCGAAATCCTCAACCAGGCCAACTGGCCGTTCGGCGCGAGCCTTGCGTTCCTGCTGATCGCATTCACACTCGCTGCGACCGCGCTCGCCAACGTGCTGATCGCGCGGATGGTGAGAAGATGAACTCTCATTCGTCATCGCCCGCGAAAGCGGGCGATCCAGTAACCTCAGGCGAGTCAAACGAAACTACGGCCTGTGTTTACTGGATGCCCCGCTATCGCGGGGCATGACGAGGTCGAGTCAACGTGCCCCACAGGAGAATCTCATGCCCTTCCTCACCCGCGCCACGTTCGACTACCGCCGCCGGCTGATGACCGAGATGATGCGGACGAATGGCCTCGACGCGCTCGCCTTCACCAGCGCGGATTTCTTCCAATGGGCGACTAACTTTCACGTCGACGTGCAGACCTGGGAGCGGCCGATCGTGGTCGTGCTGCCGCTCGACGGCGCGCCCTTCGCGATCATGAACGAACTGTCGACCAATCATGTGCGCGGCGTCGCCGAGCGCGGCCTGATGTGGGTCGAGGACGTCACCATCTATGCCGAGCATCCGCGGCTCACGAACCGCGTGCCGGTGCGCGCGCAATGGGCCGAGGCGCTCGCCGATCTGCTGCTCCAGCGTGGGCTCGCGCGTGGGCGCATCGGGGTCGAGGCGGCCGCCGGACCGCTCGCGCGCGTGCCGGCTCTGCTGCCCGACGTGCGGCTCGTCGCGTGTCTGGGCGAGCTGCGCGCGCTGCGCTTCGTCAAATGCGGCGAGGAGCTCAAAATGCATCGTGACGCCGGCGCGCTCTCCGACTGGGGCCAGGAGCGCTACCGCGAGAACATCCGGCCGGGCCGCCGTTTGCAGGAGCTCGACTTCGCTCTTGCTGGTCTGATCTCGGAAGAGGCGGCGCGCCGCTTTCCTGGCGAGAACGCGGAGATCCGTACGCTCACCTTGAGCGGCCCCGCCTCGGCCTCGCCGCACGGCGACGGCAGGCCGACCGGCGCGACCATCGAGAAGGGCCACGGCATCGTGAATATTTGCAACGTGCGCCTCAACGGCATGATGACCGAGAACGAGCGCACGTTCTTCGTCGGCACGCCGTCGAACCGCCAGGCCGCGCTCTATGAAGCGGCTCGCGCGGCGAACGAAGCGGGCGCCGCCGCGGCGGTCGCCGGCAATCCCGTTTCCGCCATCGATGCCGCCGCGCAAGCCGTGATCGTCGCCGCAGGCTTCGGCGACCTCATCCTCCACCGCACCGGCCACGGCATGGGCGTGCAGGGCCACGAATATCCCGACGACATGCCGTTCTGCCAGCGGCCGCTGATCGCCGGCGAAGTCTTCTCGGTCGAGCCCGGTATCTACGTCTACGGCCTCGGTGGCTTCCGCCTCGACGATACGGTGGTGGTTGGCGGCGTCCCCGAGGTGATCACGCAGGCACCGCGCGACATCAAGAGCAATACTCTCTGATCCGTCACCCTGAGGAGCCGGCCGCAGGCCGGCGTCTCGAAGGGGCGCCGGCCCCGTTCTCGCAGCGGGTGGCCGATGATCCTTCGAGACCCGCCCTTCGGGCGCTCCTCAGGATGACGGAAAGAAAAAGCCTGCCCTCCCGGAGGAGGGCGGGCCGCATCGCTCTTCGTCAGGTTGACGTTACGCCGGGATCACGGCGACGATTTCGTAGGTGTCCGGGTCGACGATCACGATGGTATCGCCCACTAGGATGTATTCGTAATCGCGATACGCGGGCACCAGACTTACGATGTCCCCGGGCAGCGGAAGGAGATGTACGCTGTGCGGGATTCTCACGCCCTCACGCAACGCGAAGTTCACGTGGCCGAGTCGGTGCCCGCGTTCGCCTTCCGCGAACAGCCGTTCGTGGATGCGCGTACGCTGGTCGGACGACAGCGTCGTGCCGCCCCTTACCGTACCGCGGCCCTCGCGGAACTCGCCGCGTCCCTCACGAACGCCGCGCTCACTCTGGCCTAAGCGCTCGTTACGCTCACCGCGCTGGCCTAAGCGCTCGTTACGCTCGCCGCGCTGACCCATGCGCTCGTTACGCTCGCCGTGCTGGCCCAAACGCTCGCTACGCTCGACACGCTGACCCATGCGCTCGCTACGCTGGCTTTGACCCATGCGCTCATTACGCTGGCCTTGGCCCATGCGCTCGTTACGCTGGCCTTGGCCCATGCGCTCGTTACGCTCCTCGCCATAGGCATGGCCACGCTGTTCGCCGGTCTTGCCCATACGCTCGTTGCGCTCCTCGCCGTAGGCGTGGCCGCGCTGTTCGTTGTTCTGCGTCATGCCACGCGCGCCGACGTTACTCTGTGTGCTGGCGTTACCATGGGCATTCGCGCCCGCGTTGCCGTGGGCATTGACGCCGGCGCTGCCCTGGTGTTGCTGCACGTTGGCGCCGTCACTGGCGCCGACGTTCGCGCCGCCTTGCTGCGCCATGGCCAGGGTCGACCCCGCCACAAGCGCGGCGGCGGCCGTCGTCGCCAAGAGAATTCGTTTCATCGCTGATCTCCTCACACTTTTTTACCGTTGATGCCCCCTCGGCTTTCATGCGCGTCAACGCCTGCGTCGGACCGCAGTTCCCCGGCGCGGCGGTACCAGAGCGCAGCTTTCACACATCGTTGAAATTACCTCCGCAGCATGGTCTCCTTGCGGCAACGCCGAGGTAATGAGGGAGGGACCGCCATGCCGGGCCGACACGACTTTTTGCCGCGAAATAACGCCGCACTCACCCGCCGCCGGTTCGTCGCCGGTACGGGCGCAGGTTTAGCCGGCATCCTTGCCGCCGGACGCGCGCCCGCGTTCGCGCAGACCGCGGCCAAAAAACTCGTCTATGCGCACATCGTGCCGGCGCCCGAGTCGGCGGCGATAGCCTTGGCGTGGATGGCCGAGGAGGTGACCAAGCGCTCGAAAGGCGCGCTCGACATGCAGTTCCACGGCGGGACGCTGCTGAGCAAAGAACTGGAGATCATGAACGCCGTGAAGGCCGGCAACATCGACGCCGGCGGTCCGGCCGGCGCCGCCGCGACGGTGTTTCCCGAGATGGGCGTGTTCCTGGTGCCTTATCTGGTCAAGAGCTACGACCAGGCCTACCGCATGTTCAACGGCAAGATCGGCGATCAGCTCGATGCCGAGTTCCAGGACAAATATAAAGTGAAGGTGTTGTTCTTCTACGACTACGGCTTCCGACATTTCTGGAACAACAAGCGGCCGATCTCGACGCCGAAGGACCTGCGCGGCCTGCGGCTGCGCGTGCAGCAGGCGAAGGTGTTCGGCGACACCATCAACGGGCTCGGCGGCAACGCGGTGCCGCTGCCGTGGGGCGAAGTGATCCCGGCCGCCCAGCAAGGCGTCATCGACGGCGCCGATCTGCCGATCGTCAATATCCTCGCGCTCAAGGTCTACGAGGTTTCCAAATACTGCTCGATGACGTTCCACAATTACGGACCGACCGTCTCGGTGATGAACCTCGCCGTGTGGAACGGCCTGTCGAAGGACCAGCAGAAGCTCCTGCTCGACGTGGCGCGCGAGGCGCAGGAGCGCGTGCGCCACGATACCGAGAGCGTCGACAACTTCGCCAAGGCGAAGGAGCTGCTCGAGCCCAAGGGCATGACGGTGAACCAGGGCGACGTCGACGCCTTCCGCAAGGTGGCGCAGGAGAAAATCTGGCCCGGCTACGAGAAGCAGTTCGGCGCCATGTGGGAATTGGTCGCCAATCAAGCGTGACGTCGCTGCGCGCAAGCGCCCCCACCCCTGACCCCTCCCCGCGAGTGGGGGAGGGGAACCGAGAGGCCCTGCCGTGACGCAAAGCTCGCGCGCGCTGCGTGTGATCGCTGCGCTTCCGAAACTTTTCCTCGCGCTGCTGCTGATTTTCGTCATGCTCGACCTGCTCGCCGGCGTGCTGCTGCGCTACGTCGTCGTGCAGGTCACCGATTATTTCGATCTCGACCCGATCAGCTTCTTCTGGGTCGAGGAGGTGGGCGAGTTCGGCCTCGCCTGGCTCGCCGCGGTCGGCGCCGCCGTCGCCATCATCGAGCGCGTGCACTTCGCGTTGCGCGTTCTCACCCACCGCTTTACGCTGCGCACCCAGCAAATCATCGACCGCATCAATCATTTTATGATCGCCGGCTTCGGCGCCTTCGCCGCGTTCTACGGCGTCAAGCTATGTGTCACCAATTCGGTGCTCACCTCGCCCGGGCTGGGCCTCAACCTCGCCTGGCTCTACGCCTCCTCGGTCGTGGGCGGCACGCTGATCGCGGTTTACGGGCTGATCGTCGCCGCCGGCTTGGCGCCGCTGCCCGCCGACGAAGGGCACTGAGCGATGCTGCTCGCCTTCACCGCCGTCGTGTTCGTGGCGCTGCTCGCGCTCTCGATGCCGATCGTGTTCGCGCTCGGCATCGCCGGCATCGCCGGGCTAGCGCTCGGCGGCTATCCGCTGCAGATGCTGCCCTCGAGCCTCGTCGCCGGCTCGCAGAACTGGGTGCTGCTGGCGATCCCCTCGTTCGTCTTCGCCGGCACGCTGATGGAGCGCTGCGGCATGTCGCATGCGCTCGTCGATCTCGCGCGCGCGTTGGTCGGCTGGCTGCGTGGCGGGCTCGGCATGTCGGTGATCGTCGTCTCTTATTTCTTCTCCGATATCTGCGGCTCGAAGATGGCCGAGGTGTCGGCGCTCGGCTCAACCCTGAT
>Ga0306923_10005905_pt1 | contig 11994 bp, 10 predicted proteins | sample sta12Can44000108_FD_203841 | JGI IMG/M metagenome (GOLD analysis project Ga0306923, IMG submission 203841) | Lab enrichment of tropical soil microbial communities from Luquillo Experimental Forest, Puerto Rico - statanox.12C.anox.44.000.108 (v2)... | ecosystem: Environmental > Terrestrial >...
CAGCCGTCGCCGAGGATGTGCAGCTGCTCCGCGAGCAGTTCCTGCAGGTGCGCCTCGACGCCGTCCTTGACCAGGCCGGGGTCGACGCCCAGGTCCACCGAGGTGTCGCTGAGCGTTTCCTCGATCGCGATCGTCAGCGTCTCGCCCGCCTTGTTGGTGACCGTCCACTTGTCCGGCTGCTCGGTCAGCCGGCACGGCGGCGACATCCAGTTCAGCGGCTTGTACGAGCCGCCGTCCGAATGCACGAGGACTGACCCGTCGGCCTTGACGATGAGCAGCCGCAGGGCGGACGGAAGATGAGCGGTGAGCCTGCCGTCGTAGTCGACACTGCACCGGGCGATAACGAGCCGCACGAAACGTCACTGTAGTGCGAATCGGCGGGTCCAGTTACCCCGATAGGGTTGAGGGTTGTGAGTCCGCGCAAGACCCGGCGACCCCGGCCCGCCGCGCCGGCCGCGCCGCTGGGACCCGAGCGGATCGAGCAGTGGCCGGACGGCGACTGGGTGGTGCGCACCGTGCCCGGCGCAGCGGCCACGAAGGCCTACCGTTGCCCCGGCTGCGACCAGGAGATCTACCCTGGTACGGCACACGTGGTGGTGTGGCCCACCTATGCGGGGGTGGCGTCGCGGCGGCACTGGCACACCGTGTGCTGGCAGCGGCGCATGCAGCGCCGCCCCGGCTGATCTACCCGAGAGGACACCGTGATGCAGATCAGGGCCGCGACGGTCCTTCCGGCGCGGCGGACGCCGGTCACCCTCACCACCGCCGACGGGCTGAACCTGGTCGGCGAGCTGGCGCTGCCCGCGGACCGCGCGCCGGCTGCCACGCTGGTCTGCCTGCACCCGCTGCCGACGCACGGCGGCATGATGGACAGCCACGTCATCAGGAAGGCGTCCTACCGGCTGCCCGCGCTGGCGGACCTGGCCGTGCTGCGGTTCAACACCAGGGGCACGGAGTCCGCGCACGGCAAGAGCGACGGCGAGTTCGGCGGCGGCGAGACCGAGAAGCACGATGTCGAGGCCGCCGTCGCGTACGCCGCCAACGCCGGGCTGCCCAGGCTCTGGTTGCTCGGCTGGTCGTTCGGCACCGAGCTGGCACTGCGGTGGGGCGCGCTGCCCCAGGTGGAAGGCGCGATCCTGCTGTCGCCGCCGCTGCGCCGCACCACGGACGCGGACCTGGACGCGTGGGCCGCCGCTGGCAAGCCGCTGACCGCCCTGGTGCCCGAGTTCGACGACTACCTGCGGCCAGACGAGGCGCGCCAGCGGTTCGCCCGGGTGCCGAAGGCGGACGTGATCGGCGTGGACGGCGCCAAGCACCTGTGGGTGGGCGAGAACTACGTCCGGATCGTGCTCAACGAGATCGTGCGCGTCGTCAACCCGGCGGCGCTGGACGGGCTGGCCCTGCCCACCGAATGGGAGGACGCGCAGTGACGCTGACCGCCTCGTCGTTCATGACCGGCCAGGTCCTGGTCGTAGACAGCGGGCAGACCTGCACCGCCTGAATATCTCAACCCAACATTCAGGCAATTCCGACTCTGCATAGCTGGCGCACCCACATTACGGGCATACCGGACACAAACAGTGTCACCAGCGATGCAAAGTTCGCCAGCGATGCAAAGTTGGACGCCGGAGAGGGAGGCAGGCGGGACAGATGTGACTTGCGTGGCCACAGGTGCCTAGCCGGAGGTCGGAGCGGCCAGCCCCGCACAGTAGCAGCCCCGGAACGTCATTGGGCCCCCGGCCGGAAATGGCCGGGGGCCCAACGTACAGACCGTTCCTCGCGAAGCGGTGCTTCGTCCGCTTAGCCGTGAGCGGTTACTCGGTCCACCAGTTCTCGTCGTCCTCCGGCTTGCCCTCGGGCTTGGCGGCGACGCCGTTCCCGGCCGGGCGCGGCGCCTGCGCGGCCGGCGCGGCCGGCGCGCCGTTCCCCACCTGCCGGACAGCAGCCGGTGCCACCCCGGGAGCCCCGCCGCCGTTGCCCGCGGGCGCGGGAGCGGGCGCGGGCTCCGTGATGGCCGGCTTGGCCGGGGGCGCGCTGACGGCCGGGTCCATGCTCGGCGGCATCGGCACGCCGAGCTGGCCGCCGAGCAGCTGGCGCACCTGCGCCAGGTGGCTGGAGATGTTGTCCTTCTGCCGGGTCAGCTCCTCGACCTCGCGCTGGGAGGTCACCCGGCGGCGCTCCGCCTCGGTCTTCGCCTCGGACATCATCTGCTCGGCCTGGCCCTTGGCCTGCGAGACGATCTGGTCGGCGTTCTTCTTCGCGTTGCTGACCAGCTGCCGCGCGTGCTGGTCGGCGTCCCGCCGGGTCTGGTCCGCCTGCGCGGACGCCTTGGCGGCCCGCTGCTCGGCCGTGGATGCCCGCTGCTCCGCCTCCGAGACCAGCTTCTGCGTGGCGGCCTGGGCGGCGGCGAGCCGCTCGGCGTCCTGGCGCTCGGCTTCCTCGCGCCGCGCCGCGAGCTGAATCTCGAACTCGGCCTCCGCCTGCGCCCGCTGCGCCTCGCTCTCCTCCAAGATGCGCTGCGCCTGGCTGCGCATCTCGTCCGCCTGCCGCTTGGAGGTGGTGAGGATCTCGTCCCGCTCCCGCTTCGCCGCCGCCTTGAGCTGTGCCACCTCGCGCTCGGTGGTGGTGCGCAGCTTGGCGATGTCCCGCTCCGTGGCGGCGCGCTTCTCGGCGACCTCGTGGTCGGCCGTAGCGCGCAGCTTGGCGACCTCGCGCTCGGTGGTTGACGTCAGCTCGTCCGCCTCGCGCCGCGCGGTGGTGCGGATCGAGTCCGCCTCGCGCTCCGCGGCGCTGCGCATGTCGTCGGTCTCACGCTTGGCGTTGGCCCGCAGCTCGGCGGCCTCGTTCTCGGCCCCGGCGCGCAACTCGGCGCCGTCCACCTTCGCGGCGGCCTTGATCTCGTTGGCCTCGGACCGCGCGGCCTGCACGAGCTCGGTGGCCTGCTCCTCGGCGAGCCGCAGCAGCTGCTCGATGCGCGCGCCCAGACCCGAATAGGTCGGCCGCTCCTGCTCCTGGATCTGCCGGTGGGCGTCGGAGAGCTCACGGCGTGCGGCCAGCGCGTCTTCCTGGTGCCGCCGAACCTCGTTGGTGATCTGACGGATGTGTTCGTCGACCTGGTGGGGGTCGTAGCCGCGCATCACCTTGGCGAAGTCACGCGGTGGGGTCTCTTCGAAGAAGCTGGTCAGTTGAGCGTCAATGTCCGATTGCATGTGGCCTAATCCTGGCTAGACGGGGAACGGCATGCGGGGTCAGCGGCCGGGTCGTCGCCGGTTCCCAGCGCGACGAAAGCGCCACCCCTCCCCAGTCCGAGTCTGTCGGCCCCGAAGGACTCTGGCGCTGCATCGCGGACTCCGGCGATTTACTCGCCCAGTGACAGGCACACTACTCTGCCGCCGCCGGGTTGGTGGGTTCTTCGGAGTTCTGCGTCCTAGGAATCCCGTAGGAGGCTTCAGTGGCTGCCCGGCTAGCAGTCTAAAGGCCGGCAGAACCTCCCGCGTCCCGCTATCAAAGCCGTCGAAGTCACGTTTCATGCACCTCACGGGGATGCGGCTGGACGAGTTCGGTCAGCACGCCGCCGAGACCGGCCGGGTGGAGGAAGGCGATCGAGGCGCCCATCGAGCCGTGCCGCGGCCGCTGGTCGATGAGCCGGACCCCGCGCCCGCCGATTGTCTCCAGCGCCGCCATCACGTCCGCGACGGCATAGCCGACGTGGTGAATCCCCTCACCCCGCCGGGCGAGGAACTTCCCGACCGGGGTGTCCGGCGCCAGCGGCTCGAGCAGTTGCACGTATGACGACCCGTCGCCGGTGGCGAGCATCGCCTCCCGCACGCCCTGCTCCTCATTGGTCTCGCGACTTACCAGCGCCAGCCCGAAAACGGACGTGTACCGCTCGATGGCGGGCTCCAGCGAGACGCAGGCCACACCCACATGATCGATTCGTAGCAGCATGGTGGGTATCGTCTCAGGTGAGGTACCACACTAAATCCGGGAGGTCCGCAATGGGCGAGCCAGTCATCATCGGCGGAGCGCGCACCGGGATTGGCCGCCTGCTTGGATCCCTGGCCGGATTCTCGGCCGTCGAGCTGGGCGGCTTCGCGATCAAAGGCGCCCTCGGCAGAGCGGGCATCCAGCCGGACCAGGTCCAGTACGTGATCATGGGACACGTCCTCCAGGCGGGAACCGGGCAGATCACCTCCCGTCAGGCCGCCGTCAAGGCCGGCGTTCCGATGACCACCCCGGCCACCACCGTGAACAAGGTCTGCCTGTCCGGCCTGGACGCCATCGCCCAGGCCGCGGACCTGATCCGGCTCGGCGAGTTCGACGTCATCGTGGCGGGCGGCATGGAGTCGATGACCAACGCGCCGCATATCCTGCAGAACTCGCGCAAGGGCTTCAAGTACGGCCCGGTCACCATGGCCGACACGATGGCGCTCGACGGCCTGACCGACGCGTTCGACGGCCTGTCGATGGGCGAGTCCACCGAGCGGCACAACAAGAAACTCGCCATCTCCCGCCAGGAGCAAGACGAGTTCGCCGCCCGCTCGCAGCAGCGAGCCGCGCGAGCCACTAAGGACGGCATCCTCGCCGAGGAAATAGTGCCTGTCGAGATAACAGCAAGAAAGGCGACAGTCACCTTCCAGGAAGACGAGGGCATCCGCGGCGACACGACCGTCGAGTCCCTCGCCAAGCTGCCGCCCGCGTTCGCCAAGGACGGGACGATCACGGCCGGCTCGGCCTCGCAGATCTCCGATGGCGCCGCCGCCCTCATCGTCGCCGACAGGGAAACGGCGATGAGACTGAACGCCCCGATCCTCGCCGAGGTCGGCGCCTTCGGCACGGTGGCGGGGCCGGACAACTCGCTGCATTCCCAGCCCGCGAGCGCGATCAAGAAAGCGCTCAAGAAGGCCGGCCGCACCGAGCAGGACCTGGACCTCATCGAGATTAACGAGGCGTTCGCGGCGGTCGGCATCGAGTCCATGCGCGAGCTCGGCGTCACGCCGGACATCGTGAACGTCAACGGCGGCGCCATCGCGATGGGCCACCCGCTCGGCGCATCCGGGACGCGGATCGCGCTCACCCTCCTGTACGAACTGCGGCGGCGCGGCGGCGGGCTCGGCGCGGCCGCGCTGTGCGGCGGCGGCGGCCAGGGCTCGGCTCTCCTGTTCAACGTTCCGCGTTAGCCCAAGGTGTCCGCGCTGACTACTCACGACTCTTCGGGGGTGCGGGGGTCGTCCCCCGCAAGCCAGCAGAGCAACCTCGCCGAGCGGGTCCATGCCGGGGACGCGCGCGCCCTCGCCCGGGTGATCTCGATGATCGAGAACGGAGACAGCCGGGTCCGTTCCGTAGTCAAAGAATTGAGACCGTCGCCTGCGGGAGCCTGGGTCATCGGACTGACAGGCGCCCCCGGCGCGGGCAAGTCCACGGTGACCAGCGCTCTGATCAAGGCGTTCCGGGCCCGGGACACGCGGGTCGCGGTGCTCGCGGTCGACCCGACGTCGCCGTTCTCCGGCGGCGCCCTGCTCGGCGACCGGGTACGGATGCAGGATCACGCGATCGATCCGGGCGTGTTCATCAGGTCGATGGGCAGCAGGGGCCAGCTCGGCGGGCTGGCCGCCGCGACGCCGCAGGCGATCCGGGTGCTCGATGCGGCCGGCTATCCGGTCATCCTGGTGGAGACCGTGGGCGTCGGGCAGGCGGAGGTGGAGATCGCCTCGGCGGCCGACACCACCGTGGTGCTGGTCGTGCCGGGCATGGGCGACTCGATTCAGGCGGCGAAGGCGGGCGTGCTCGAGGTCGCCGACGTGCTCGTCGTGAACAAGGCCGACCGGCCCGATACGCAGGCGACGGTGCGCGACCTGCGGTCGATGGTGGCGCTCGCCACCGCGGACTGGAAGCCCCCGATCGTGACGACGGTCGCGACCGCCGGCGAGGGGGTCGACGAGCTGGTCCGTCAGCTGGACCGCCACCGGTCCTGGCTGGAGTCCAGCGGCGAGCGGGAACGGCGGCGGCTGGCACGGGCGCGTGACGAGGTGATCGCGCTGGTGTTCGGCGTGGTGCGGGAGCGGCTCGCCGTTCCCGACGAGCTCGCCGCGCGGGTGGCGGACGGCCAGCTTGACGTCCATGAGGCAGCGGACGAGCTGCTCGCGAGCGCCGGTCTCTAGATCACGAATTCAGCTGCACGTAGATCGTTCCCGCCACGGTGGCCAGGTGGGTCGAGTTGCCGAGGTACTCGGCGGACCAGGTGGCGCTTACCGGGTCGGTGAACGTGGCGCTGAACAGCCCGGCCGAGTTGGTCTTCGGGGTGGCGATGTAATACCAGGTCTTGCTGCCTTGCGGCCGCAGGATGATCAGGACCTGCTGGCCCGCGTAGTTCCGCCATCTCGCGGAGTAGTACTGCAGGCGACCGGAGACGGTCAGCTTGCCGCCCTTGCTCACGACCCGTTTCGACACGGCGAACGACGTGATGCGGTCAACGTACTTCCAGGCAAGCGCCCCGCCGCTGGCTGAAGGCAGGTATCCGGTGCCGGCCTGGTCCGTGCCGCCCGCGTACACGGCGCGGTAGTACGCGTAGTTGACCTGTGCGGTATGAGTGCCGCTGAACGTCCGGCCGCCGTTGCCGCAGGCGTAGCTGGTCTGCTTGGCCACGGTACCCAGCGTGTGCCACGGCCCGCCCGGGTGTATCGAGTACTGGATCGTCAGGCCCGCCAGCGAGGGGACGGAACCGGGGACGTGAGCCGGGAGCCCCAGGCATCCGTGGAAGCTGACCTGCCAGAACTGGTTCAGCGTCGCCACGAACCCGGTGACCGCCGTCGGCAGGTTGACCTTCATGGGCAGCGTGCTCGTCACGGTGGTCAGGTACGGTCCGCTCACCTGCAGGACCCAGTGGACGCTGGTCGCCACTTTCGGCAGCGTGGCGGTGAAGTCGCCCATCCCGTCGGTGACGGCGGTCCCCGCCGCGGTGGTGACGCCGCCGGCCTGGTCGTAGATCCGCACGCTCTGCCCGGGGAGCGGCACGAAGGCGCCGGCCCCGGGCGCGTAGCTGACGGTTCCGCGGACCGACACCTTGCCGCCGTAGGTCACCGTGCCGGCGGTCAGGCTGGCGGACATCTTCACCTGATCGGTGCGGGCGCTGAGCGTCGTGGTCTGGGTCTGCCCGGCGGCAACGGTCGACGACTGCGGCACCTCGACGTAGAAGGTCTCGCCGGGCTGCGGCTTGGTCAGCGAGAAGGTGAAGCCGCCGTCGCCGCCGGCAAGGATGGTCACGCTGGCCTGGCCGGAGGCCACCAGCGTGACCTGCCCCTCGTACGGGGTCCCGGTCTTCGCGCCAGGCGCCACCACGGTGACCGTCCCCGAGATGACCGGGTCCTGGTTGTCGTGGCTGAGCACCGGGTTGACGTTCAGCGTGAACGACGGCGTCTCCTGGAAGGCGACTGTCTGCCCGGGGTTGCCGGGAATCTGGGTCCCGTCCTGGAAGGTGGCGTCCACCGTGACGCTGTAGGTGCCGAGCGGCAGGCCGGTCGGCGGGGTGCCCTCGGTGACGGGCGCGGTCCAGGTGCTGGTGCCTGCCGGGGCGCCGGCCGCCGGGGGCTGCATGGTCACGTCAAGCGTGTCGGCGTTCGTGGTGGTGTCGTCCAGGTGCGCGAGCATGCCGGTGAGCGGAGCGGTGGAATTCACCGTTATCGACAGTTCCACGCCACTTCCGGTCACGGTGAAGCCGTCGGAGACGACCGTGACCGAATCGATGGGACTGACGGCCATCAGCAGCGCGGGCTCCCCGGCCGCGGCAGCGCTCATCCCGCCGGAGCCCGCACCGATCAGGACGAGTGCGAGCCCGGCGGCGGCTAGCACCCGTGACCGGGTTGACATGGCGGCTCCAGGGTGGCGGCAAAAACACCAGAAGTCATTATCTGCACGCAATTCACCGGAAAACTAGCGGTCCGCGAAGACGTGTCCATCACGTGATAGACCTCGCTCTATACGGCATTTCTGTACTGATTCTGGCGGGCGAGTGCTGCCGGCTTCCCCGCGCGCCGGGGAATCTGGCCCCGCACCGTCGCGCCACTTCGCCGCGCGCCCTCTTCGCGCTCGTACCGCCGCTGGTGCGTAGGGTGTCCGGTGTGCGGAAAGCGCTTGAATTGCCCTTCGACCCGATCGACCGCGCGGCGCGGATCTGGGAGCACCGGTTCGGGCCGTCGTCCGCGATGGCGGCGGTCACCTCGATCATGCGCGCCCAGCAGATCCTGCTGGGCGAGCTGGACGCGATCCTCCGTCCATATGGACTGACGTTCGCCCGGTACGAGGCGCTCGTGCTGCTGTCGTTCAGCCGGGCCGGCGCGCTGCCGCTGCGGGTCATGGGGGAGCGGCTCATGGTGCACCCGACCAGCGTCACCAACACCATTGACCGGCTGGAAGCGCAAGGCATGGTGGTCCGCCGGCCGAATCCGGAGGACGGCCGCGGCCGGCTGGCGGAGATCACCGAGCGCGGCCGGGACGCCGTCCGGGCCGCGACCCGTGACCTGATGGCCGCTGAGTTCGGCATGAGCGAGTATTCCGAGCACGACCGCGGCGAGCTGTTCGCCTTGCTGCGCGGCCTGCGGCTGACGGCGGGAGATTTCATCGCTGAGTTAAACGTCGCGGCCCGGCGGCCGGTTCAGTCGCCGGCCCGGCCGCTGGTTCGGCCGCTGGTTCGGTCGTCGGTCCGGTCGCACGTCAGTTGCCCGGCGTGATCGAGGTCCGCGGTTCCCAGGTGCGGCCGCCGTCGAACGTCATCCAGATCTGATGCAGCTTTTCGTCGGCAGGCAGCGCGACCCCCTGGGTGCTGGTTGTCATGCCCACATAGGTGAATCCGCCGGACGGCGCGCCCGTGCCCGCCGCCGATGTTGCCTGCCAGCGCGAGCTGCCGACCGGGAGCAGGTAGATCCCCTGGGTGGTGGCGATCAGCAGCGCCCCGTCCGGTGCGGCGGTAAGCGACGTGAGCGTGCCGATCGATGTCAGGCCTGTCCAGGCGGCGGCTGGCTGCGCGTGCCAGCTGGCCCCGCCGTCGGAGGTGTATACCAGCGGGTTGCTGCCGGCCGGGGCGCACGCTACGGCCAGCGAGTTCGAGTCCACCAAGGCGAGCATCCCGTTAGCGGGCAAGCCGTTCGCCTGAGCTGCTCCCGGCTTGCACGGTGCCCTCCCCGCCTTCTGCCAGGACCCGCCGAGCGGGCCCGAGTACAGCGTGCCGTCCGGCGCCAGCAGGTATCCGGTGGTGGACGTGAGGGCGAGCACCGCCGACGCCGGGTTGCCGCCGTCGGTCAGACCGCTTGTCAGATTGCCGGCCGGTGTCCAGACGTCGCTGTCCTTGGTGGTCGTCATCAGCGCGAACTTGGTGCAGTCCGCCGCGAAGCCGGCGGGGCTGGTGCCGGAGCAGGTGGCGAACAGCGCATACGCCCGGTCGCCGGCCGTCTCGAGGTCGGTGACCCGCTGCCCGTGCGTGCTCACCGGGGTCCAGATCTGCCCCTCGTCGTGGGTTGCCCACAGCTCCGGCCCGAACGCCCACCCGTTCACCCCGTCGAGGAACCGGATCCCGCCGACCCCGGTGGCGCCGGCCGGCGCGCCGGCGGACGGCGCGGGGGCGCCCTGCCAGGTGTTTCCCGCATCGCCGGTGCGCGCGATCGACGTGCAGATGTAGGGGTCTTTGTTGGCGCACGTCCCCGGCGTCCCGGCCTGCCCGATGACCCAGGCGGTGGACAGGCTGACGAACGTGACCGAGGCCGGCTGGAAGTTGGGCGGGACCGGGGCGGGCGGCTTAGCGGACGTAGCCGGGGCGGCCGTCGTCGGCGTGACATAGGGGCTCGCCGTCCCGGTGGTCCGCTGCGTCCCGCTGCTCTGCGAGGGCGTACTCCCGGCGGCCACCGAGGTGCCGGATGAACCGGACGGCGAGACGTGCAGCGACAGGAGCGGCGGGGTGGCGACGGCCACCGCCACGGCGACAGCGGCGACTGACGCCACGGTGACCGCGAGCTTGCGGATCTTCCGGCGGCGCGCCCGGCGGGTGATCAGCTCGAAGGTGCCCGGCGGCGGCGGCAGCGGCTGCACCTGCTGGCTCAGCCAGTTGTCGAGCGGGTCGTGCTCGTCGTTACCTGGCATCGCTCGCCCCCTCTCCGTCGCCGTCGCGCGCTCGGCCAGGCCCCGGCGCGTGACCGGTCCGTCCAGCTTGGTTAGCGCCGCGTTCCGCGAGCGCCTCTTTCAGCCGTGCCCTGGCATGGTACAGGTCGGCCTTGATGGTGCCGTCCGGCCGCTTGAGCAGGACCGCGATCTCCCGCACCCCGAAGCCCGCGTAGTAGTGCAGCAGGAACGGGTCGCGCAGCCGGGCGGGCAGCGACTGGAGGAGCTCGCGCACGTCGACGTCCTGGGCCGGATCCGAGAAGGGCTCGCGGTCGGCGCTCGCGGACACGCTGCGCATCGCGCGGCGTTCCCGCTCCAGCTTCCGCCAGTGGTCCCGGACCAGGTTCGTCGCGATCATGTACAGGTAACTTTGCGGGTTGTCCAGCTTGTTGGGGCTTGTCCACTTGGAGAGCAGCCGGACGAACGCCTCGGAGGCGATCTCGTGCGCGGTCTCGTCGTCATCCACGAGCCGCCGGACCCAGCCGGCCAGCTTCGGGTAGTTGGCCGCGAACAACTGCTCGGCGAGCGCCCGCCTGGCGCCGGTGCCGGACGTGATGGTGGCGTAAGGCCCGGTCTCCGCACCCGCGTCCGTGCCCACCGAGCCTCCCTGTGTCCGCTCTGCCCGCGGTAGGTGTGCTGGAACCGTGGCAGTCAGCGATGCGCCGGCGCCACCAAGGCCGATGACGTCATCGAGCGGTGGTGCATCCCCGAGGGTTTTCGTGGGGTACATCAATGGTTACCACACCTTCGCAGGGCCGCGGCCGGACCGTTGTCCCGGACTGTCCCTACAGACGCCCCCGGTGAGTGATTGGTTGGGAAATTCTCGCGATGCGTTCCCGGCCGGGCGGTCTGTCCCCGGGCCCAGAGCGCGGGTAAAGGTAGACTGGCGGGGTAGATAGTAGGACGTCCTACTAAATGTCGGGGGAAGCTAGCCCATGAGCGCAGACATGGAAGAAAGCACCAGCGGCCGCGACCGCTGGCGTCGCGCGTACGAGCGGAGCCAGAAGCGCGACGCCGACTTCACCACGGTGTCCGGCCTCGGCCTCGATCCGGTCTACGGGCCGCCGGACGATCAGGAGCCGCCGGAGAGCATCGGCTGGCCCGGCGAGTTCCCGTTCACCCGGGGCCTGTACGCCAGCGGCTACCGGGGCAAGCCATGGACGATCAGGCAGTTCTCCGGGTTCGGCAACGTCGGGCAGACCAACGAGCGGTACAAGATGCTGCTCGGTGCCGGCCAGACCGGCCTGTCCGTCGCGTTCGACATGCCGACCCTGATGGGCCGCGACTCCGACGACCCCCGTTCGAAGGGCGAGGTGGGCCACTGCGGTGTCGCGGTGGACTCGGCGCAGGACATGGAAAGGCTCTTCGACGGCATCCCGCTCGACGTGACCACCACGAGCATGACGATCAGCGGCCCGGCCGTCCCGGTCTTCTGCATGTACCTGGTCGCCGCCGAGCGCCAGGGCAAGGACATCAAGGACCTCGACGGCACCCTGCAGACGGACATCTTCAAGGAGTACATCGCGCAGAAGGAGTGGCTGTTCGGCCCGGAGCCGCACCTTCGCCTGATCGGCGACCTGATGGAGTTCTGCAATCAGCGCATTCCGCGCTACAAGCCGATCAGCGTCTCCGGCTATCACATCAGGGAGGCCGGCTCGACGGCGGCGCAGGAGCTCGCGTTCACCCTCGCAGACGGTTTCGCGTACGTCGAGCTCGGCATCAAGCGCGGCCTCGACGTGGACGCGTTCGCGCCGGGCCTGTCATTCTTCTTCGACGCCCACATCGACTTCTTCGAGGAAATCGCGAAGTTCCGCGCCGCCCGCCGGATCTGGGCCCGCTGGCTGCGCG
>Ga0306923_10005910_pt1 | contig 11991 bp, 10 predicted proteins | sample sta12Can44000108_FD_203841 | JGI IMG/M metagenome (GOLD analysis project Ga0306923, IMG submission 203841) | Lab enrichment of tropical soil microbial communities from Luquillo Experimental Forest, Puerto Rico - statanox.12C.anox.44.000.108 (v2)... | ecosystem: Environmental > Terrestrial >...
CTTCACCTCGCGGATCTTCGCGGCCTGGTTCTCCCCGTCCACGAAGATGAACCGCGCGCCCGCGTTCTCGAGGACGTAGGCGACGTCGTGCGGCTTCAGCGACTGGTAGATCGGCACCGAGATCGCAGCCGCGCCCATGGCCCCGAGATCGGCCACGTTCCACTCGAGCGTGGTCTCGCCGAGCAGCGCGACGCGATCGCCCCGCTGAACGCCCATCGCGGCGAGGCCGTCCGACACGTTGCGCGCGCGGCGCGCGAACTCGGCCCAGGTCGTGTCGATCCAGCGGCCACCCGCCTTGTGCTTCGCGCACGGACGATCCGCGTGACGCGCTGCCGTCGCCTCGAACTGCTCGACCAGGTTGCGCACCCGTTCAGCCGCCCTCAGATCCTCTGACGCGATCATCCTCGCCTCCGGTGCTTTCGAGCTTCTTCTGGAGCAGCTCCCGAGCGCGCGCCTGCATCCGGCGCTCCTCGGGCCCGTCGTAGGCTTCGGGATCCTGCGCCACCGCGTCTTGCAACAAGCTTCTCGCCTGGCTCGGCTTGTTCTCCTTCACATATAGCTCAGCCAGGTACACCCGCGCGCGGACGTTCGCCGGGTTCACCTCCATCGCCCGCCGCAACGCTTTCTCGCTCTTCCTCGCGTCGTACTTCGGCCAGGGCACCTCGTACCAGAACCGTCCCCACGCGACATACACGGTGCCGCCGAGCACCGTGGGGTCGATCGCCTCGGCGCGCGAGAGCCGCGCCTTGAACTTCCCCTCGATCCCTTCGCGCAGCGCCTTGAAGATGCCCAGGGACATTCCGTAGGTCCCCATGCCCAGCGCGGCGTAGAGGTGTCCCTCCACGCGCGTGGGATCCTTCGTGATCGCCTTCTCGGCGGCGTCCCATGCGCGCTTCCCGATCCGCGATCGCTCGTCCTTCTTCTTCGTCGGGTCGTCGGAGAGCCACACGTCGAGCCGGGCGCGCCGCCAGAGCACCTCGAACTCCTCCGGGGCGATCCGCTCGGCCTCCTCGAGGGCGCTCGTCACCTCGGCGAGCCGCCCCGGCTGGTCGCGCTCCGACCATGCGGCGTCGACCCGCGCGAGCTGCGAGGCGACGTCGGGCGGCAGCGCGGCGATCGCGAGGACCGCCCAGGCGAGCGGTAGGTGCATGGGGCTCGAGGGCATCGTGCTGCCTGCCCGCAAGGAGGGCAACCAGCTTCCACCCGCGGCCCCCGTCCGGTGCTACGGCGCGCCGGTGCAGAGGCACGTCCCGCGTGCCTGGCCGGTGGGGATCTCGCAGGTCCAGTCCTGCGCGCGACCGCCGAGCGCCTGGGCACACTCCGACGACTGCTCCGCCGCGACGCCGCAGCCGCCCGGTGGGACGACGCCGAGGTACTCGGCCGAGTAGGTCTCCCCGGGGTTCGCCTCGCAGCTCGAGCCGGACCGGATGGCGATGCAGCTCGTCGCCGAGGCGACCGGCGCGGGCGTGGGGGAGGTGTCGCTGCAGCTCACGAACCACCAGTCCTGGTCCGCGCCGGGGCCCTTGCAGAGCCGTGAGCCCTTCCCGTCGGCGCTCACGATCCGGAGCACCGTCACCTCGCCCGCGGCGGGCTGCGACGGCAGGCGCAGGCCGGTGGGCGGCTTCACGAGCTCGGCGAGGCTCTGCAGCGTCGTCGCGAAGCTCGCGTCGCACACCGACGCCTCCACCACCGGCACGCTGCGCTGCTCGAGCAGGGTGGCGAGCTCCTTCATGCGCGTGCCGCTGCTCTTGCCGTGGCACACGGAGGGATCGGTTTGCCCGGTGGGGCAGCCGCAGAGTCCGGGCGAGCAGCTCTGCTTGCCGTCGGCGCCCACGGTGCAGACGGACGAGAAGATGAAGCCGGCGGCGACGGGGCGGTTCAGCCCGAGCAGATGATCGGCGAAGTCGGTGAGCGGGAACTCCTTCCGCTTCGCCGGGTCGGGCTGGCGCCAGTCCTGGACGCAGGTGTCCTGCGTGTCGTACGCGCCGTTCGTGATCACCGCCAGGTTCGGATCGGTCGGCCCCGAGCAGTCGTCCTCGTCGCCCACGTACACCACGACGAGCTTCGCGCCGTCGTGCGGGAACTCGCCCGCCCCGACGTCGGAGGGCTGCGAGAGGCCGTTCCGGTGGAGCGCCTTGTCGATCGCGAGCCGGCCGCCCTGAAGATGTTGCTCCTGCCCGGAGCCGCAGGTCCCCACCGAGATGTTCTGCTGGAACTTCGCGACGAGATCCGTGATCCGCGGGTCCGGGCTCGCCGTGCCCCAGGTGGCCCAGCCGAGGTCCTTCGTGAAGTGCAGGACCCGCGGGTTGCCCGCGGCCGCGATGAAGTCGCCCCCCGGGTACGGGCGCCCCTCGCCGATCGGGCCCGGCGTACAGCCGGAGTGAGACGAGGTGAAGCCCCAGAACTGCGTGACGAGGTCGCCGCAGGCCTGCGGCGGCGTCTGCGCCGGCTCCGTGCAGGCGTAGCTCTTCAGCGAGCTGTCGACGTACGTGCGGAACGTGCACGTGAGCGGGCCGCCCGCGGTCGACGCGCACGTGGCGCCGCCCTGCGCCGGCAGGTTCTCGTACACGGACGACGTGGTGATGGCGATGTGGAAGTCGAGCGGCACGAGGCCGCGCTGCGCGCGATCCCGCTGCGTCTTCGCGAGCTCGTCGATGAAGGCGCCGAAGTTCTGCGCCAGGTTCGCCTGGTTCGACGCCATCGATCCGGAGTCGTCGACCACGAACAGGAGGTCCGCGGTGGCCACCTGATCGAGCTTCACCTGCGCCGATCCGGGCTGGATGACGCACTTCCCGACGGGGTTGAAGCTGTAGCTCTGGCAGCCCGCGAGGGCGGCCAGACAGACGAGCGCAGCACGACGGGCCATCCGTCCTCCGCGCCGGAAGATGATCAGTCCGGGCGGAGGCGGGAGTCGTCGGACGGGGCTTGCAGCCCCTTCCCTACTCCCACTCGATGGTGGCCGGCGGCTTCGACGAGATGTCGTACACCACGCGGTTGATGCCGCGGACCTCGTTGATGATCCGCGACGACATCCGCGCGAGCAGCTCGTACGGGAGCCGCGCCCAGTCGCCGGTCATGCCGTCGGTCGACTCGATCGCGCGGATCGCGCAAGTACTCTCGTAGGTGCGCTCGTCGCCCATCACGCCGACGCTGCGCACCGGGAGGAGCACGGCGAACGACTGCCAGAGCTTCTCGTAGAGACCGGCGTTCCGGATCTCCTCCTGGACGATCACGTCGGCGCGGCGCAGCACCTCGAGCCGCTCCTCGGTGACCTCGCCGAGCACCCGGATGGCGAGGCCCGGCCCGGGGAACGGCTGGCGCTGGACGATCGGATCGGGGAGCCCCAGCTCGCGGCCGAGCGCCCGCACCTCGTCCTTGAAGAGCTCGCGCAGGGGCTCCACGAGGGCGAGCTTCATCACCTCGGGGAGGCCGCCCACGTTGTGGTGGCTCTTGATCGTCGCGGACGGGCCCTTGAAGGACACCGACTCGATGACGTCGGGGTAGAGCGTGCCCTGCACGAGGAACCCGGCGCGCTCGCCGTGGGCGGCGAGCCGCTCCACCTCTTCCTCGAACACGGCGATGAACTCGCGCCCGATGATCTTCCGCTTCTGCTCGGGGTCGGTGACCCCGGCGAGCTTCCCGAGGAAGCGCGCGCGCGCGTCGACGGTGACGAGCGGCAGGTGGAACATCCGGCCGAACACGTCCTCCACGCTCGCGCGCTCACCGGAGCGCAGCACGCCGTTGTCCACGAAGATGCAGCGCAGCCGGTCGCCGATCGCGCGGTGCACGAGGAGCGCCGCCACCGCCGAGTCCACGCCGCCCGAGAGCGCGCAGATGACGTGGCCGTCCTTCACCTGCGCCCGGATCTGCTCGACGGCGATGTCGACGTAGGCGCGCATCGACCAGGTGCCCGAGCAGCCGCACACGTCGTAGGCGAAGTTCCGGAGCAGGTCCTTGCCGCGCGGCGTGTGCACCACCTCGGGGTGGAACTGCACCGCGTAGAACCGCTTCGCGCGGTGCTCGACCGCCGCGTACGGCGCGTTCGGCGTGGAGGCGATGGGCTCGAAGCCGGGCGGGATCGCGTCCACGCGGTCGCCGTGGCTCATCCACACGTCGAGCTTCGCCGGGAGGCCGTGGAAGAGCGGCGAGGCCTGCGCGACGTCGATGCAGGCGGGGCCGAACTCGCGGTGGCCCGAGTTGCCGACCTTGCCGCCGAGCTCGTGCGCCATGACCTGGAGGCCGTAGCAGATGCCGAGCACCGGGACGCCGAGCTCGAAGACGGCCTTGTCCGGCCGCGGGCTGCCCTCGGCGAGCACCGACGCCGGACCGCCGGAGAGGACGACGCCCTTCGCGCCGAAGGCCCGCACCGCCTCGGCCTTCATGGTGCAGGGGTGGATCTCGCAGTAGACGCCGAGCTCGCGCAGGCGGCGCGCGATGAGCTGCGTGTACTGCGACCCGAAGTCGAGGATGAGGATCTTCTCGCTGTGAATGTCCATTCGGCTCAATCCACCCGGTAGTTCGGAGCTTCCTTCTCCACGATGACGTCGTGCACGTGGCTCTCGCGCAGGCCGGCGGAGCTGATGCGGATGAAGCGGGACTTCGTGCGCAGCTCCTGGATCGTGCGGCAGCCGGTGTAGCCCATGCCGCTCCGGAGCCCGCCCACGAGCTGGAACACGTTCATCGCGACGGTGCCCTTGTACGGCACGCGCCCCTCGATGCCCTCGGGCACGAGCTTGTCGGCCTCCGACACCTCGGCCTGGAAGTAGCGGTCCTTCGACCCCTCCTTCATCGCCGCGATCGAGCCCATGCCGCGGTAGCTCTTGTAGCTGCGCCCCTGGTACAGGATCGTCTCACCCGGCGCCTCCTCGGTACCGGCGAGGAGCGACCCGATCATCACGGTGGAGGCGCCCGCCGCGAGCGCCTTCACGAGGTCGCCCGAGTACTTGATGCCGCCGTCGGAGATCACCGGCACGCCGTGCCGCTCGGCGGCGCGGGCGCAGTCGTCCACCGCGGTGACCTGCGGCACGCCCACGCCGGCGACGACGCGGGTGGTGCAGATGGAGCCGGGGCCAATGCCCACCTTCACCGCGTCGACGCCCGCGCGGCAGAGCGCGTCGGTCGCCTCGGCCGTGGCCACGTTGCCGGCGACGAGCTCGGCCTTCTCGAAGTTGGACCGCGTCGCGCGGACGGCGTCGATGACGCCCTTCGAGTGACCGTGCGCGGTGTCGATCGCGATGACGTCGGCGCCGGCCTTGAGCAGCGCCGCGACGCGCGCCTCGCGGTCGGGGCCCACGCCCACCGCCGCGCCGCAGAGCAGGCGGCCGAAGCGATCCTTCGCGGCGTTCGGGTGGGTCTGGATCTTCTCGATGTCCTTGATGGTGATGAGCCCCTTCAGCTCGTAGGCCTCGTTCACCACGAGGAGCTTCTCGATGCGGTGGCGGTGGAGGAGCACCTTCGCGTCCTCGATGTTCACGCCCTCGCGCGCGGTGATGAGCTCCTTCGTCATCACCTCCTCGACGCGCTGGTCGAGGTTCTTCTCGAACCGGAGATCGCGGTTCGTGAGGATGCCGACGAGGCGGCCCTTCCGCGTGACCGGGATGCCGCTGATGCCGTTCTCGCGCATGAGCGCGACCGCCTGCGCGAGCTTCGCGTCGGGCTCGATGGTCACCGGCTCCGCCACCACCGCCGACTCGTACTTCTTCACCTTCGCGACCTCGGCGGCCTGCGCCTCGATCGAGAGGTTCTTGTGGATGAAGCCCATCCCGCCGACCGCTGCCATCGCGATCGCCATCCGCGACTCGGTCACGGTGTCCATCGCCGCCGAGACGATCGGGACGTGGAGCTGGATGTTGCGGGTGAGCCGGGAGACGGTCTCGACCGACTTCGGCAGGACATCCGACTCGCCCGGAACCAGCAGGACGTCGTCGAAGGTGAGCGCCTCGCGCAGGTCGTCGCGGTTGAGCATGAGGACGTATAGGTCCCCGCTCGGTGGTCCGTCAAGACACGCCGGCGTCCACGCGGCGGCCGTTCCGGCGGGCCTGCAGCCAGCGGAAGAACAGCGCTGCGAGCACCACCGCGACACCGATGAGCAGGTAGTGCCCGGCCCGTGCCGCCTCGCGCGCGGCGAGCTCGATGTCCGAGCCGAAATAGAAGCCGATGCACACCCAGAGCGGCGCCGAGATGAGCGCGGCGAGCCCGTCGAACAGCACGAACTTCCAGTACGGCAGCCGCGAGTGGCCGACGGTGAAGTAGGTGGGCGCTCGCAGGCCCGGCAGGTAGCGAGCGACGATCACGACCACCTTGCCGCGGCGTCGGAGGAGCGTCTCGACCCGCTCGAGCTTCTCGGGGGTCACCAGGCGGCGGAGCAGGCGGTGCTCCGCCACGTGCGCGCCGACGCGGCGGCCCAGCCAGTAGATGACCGAGTCGCCCGCGAGGATGCCGCAGAGCCCGACCAGGATCATTCCGAGGAGGCCGCGGTCCTGGAACATCGTGTGGAAGGTGGCCTCCTCGAGCGGCGAGGCGAGCCACGCGAGGACGCCGCCCGTCACGAGGACGATGTCCTCGGGCATCGGGAAGCCGAACCCGCACAGGAGCAGGATGGTGAAGACGAACGCGCCGCCGACGGCGAGCGACTGGCCCGAGAGCAGGTCGACGAGGTTCTCGAGCATGGCTTAGCGCTCGGCCCCCGCGCGCGCGGGCGCGTCGCGGCGCGGAGCGCGGCTCATCGAACCGTCCACCCCTCGGCGGCGTACTGGCGCGCGTAGCCCACGTAGTTGGCCGCGGAGCGCGCGAGGTGCGCGAGCTCCTCGGCGTCGAGCGCACGCTTCACGCGCGCCGGCGATCCGACCGCGAGCGTGCGCGGCGGGATCACCATGCCGGGCGGCACGAGCGCACCGGCGCCGACGATGGACTCCTCGCCCACCACCGCCCCGTCCATCACGATGGCGCCGATGCCCACCAGGCAACGATCCTTCACCGTGCAGCCGTGGAGCGTGACCCGGTGGCCGATGGTGACCTCGTCGCCGACGGTGGTGGGGTGGGTCCCCCCCGTCACGTGGACGACGGTGTAGTCCTGCACGTTCGTGCGGGCGCCGATCCGGATCGCGTTCACGTCGCCGCGGACGATGGTCCCGAACCACAGGGACGACTCGGCGCCGATCTCCACGTCGCCGATCACCACGGCGCCCTCCAGGGCGAAGGCAGACTCGTGGAGTCGCGGGAGCTTGCCCGCGTAGGGCCGGACGAGTGCCATGGTCAGCGGATGCTAGCTTGTGGTCTGCGGAGCCGCAAGGACAGCCAGGCTGCGGCGCCGAGCGTGGCGCCCACGGTGTCGGAGAGCCAGTCGAGCGCGTCCATCGAGCGGTGCGGCACGAACGATTGGTGCCACTCGTCGCTCGCGCCGTAGAGGCTCGCGGTGATCACGGCGAGCGCGAACGCCGCGGCCCGGCCGAGACCGCTTCCCGCGTAGGCGCGGCAGAGCAAGAGGCCCAGGAGCGCGTAGGCGGCGCCGTGCGCGAGCTTGTCTCCGCCGGGGAACGAGGGGGGCGAGACGATCGGGTACGACTGCGACGAGATCCAGAAGATCGCCGCGAAGTAGACGACGCACGGGAGCCAGAGCGAGAGCGGGTGGCCGACCCGGTGCTCGCGGATCACGCCGGTGCCACCTCGAGCTCGCCCGACAGCGAGCTCCCGCCCGCTCGGGTGACCCGCACGCGGACCAGCGCGCCCGCCGGCGCCGCCGCCTCGGACGCGGCGAAGTGCACGGGCCGGTTCTCCGGCGTGCGCCCCATCCGCTCGCCGTCGCGGTCGCTCTCCCCCTCCACCAGCACCTCCACGGTGCGGCCGAGGTCCTCGGCGAGCCGACCGGCGGCGATGCGGCGCTGGAGGGCCTGGAGCTCCTCGAGGCGCGCGATGGCGACGTCGCGCGGCACCTCCGCCCACTCGGGAGCGCTGCCCAGCCTCAGCGCGGCGACCGTCTTCGGGCGCGGGCTGAACACGAAGCTGAACGAGTTGTCGAAGCGCGCTTGCTCGAGCAGCCGCATCGACGCGGCGTGATCCGCGTCCGACTCGCCGGGGAACCCCACGATGAAGTCGGTGGTGACCGCGATGCCGGGGCGCGCCGCGCGGAGCTTCTCGAAGCGCTCGAGGTACGACGCCACCGTGTAGTCGCGGCGCATGCGGACGAGGAGCGGATCGCTGCCCGACTGCACCGGCAGGTGGAAGTGCGGCATCACCTTGGGCTCGTCGCGGAAGGCCTCGACGAGCGCGTCGGAGAGGTCGTGCGGGTGGCTGGTGGTGAAGCGGACGCGGGCGAGGCCGGGCACCGCCGCGACCCGGCGGAGGAGCTCGGCGAAGGTGCAGCCGCCCGTGTACGAGTTCACGTTCTGCCCGATGAGCGTCACCTCGCGCACGCCCACCTCGACGAGCGCGGCCACCTCGGCCACCACGTCGGGGAACGGCCGTGACACCTCGCGTCCGCGCGTGTGCGGGACGATGCAGAAGGAGCAGACGTTGTCGCAGCCCTTCATCGCGGTGACGAACGCGGTCACGCGGCCGCGCGCGGCCTCGGGGTCGGCGCGCGGGAACACGTACTCGGCGGAGTCGACCCAGGTGGTCTCGGCGAAGCGCTCGTGCGCGCGCGCCCGGTCGATCATCTCCGGCAGCTTCGCGAGCTGGTCGGGGCCGAAGACGAAGTCGAGGTACGGCACGCGCTTGAGGAGGCGGTCCTTCTCCTGCTGCGCCACGCAGCCGCCCACCGCGAGGATCGCGCCGCGGCGCACCTTGTGCTCGCGGTAGCGGCCGAGCGCCGACAGGAGCTTCTGCTCCGCCTTCTCGCGCACCGCGCAGGTGTTCACGAGGATGAGGTCGGCGTCCTCGGGGTGCGCCGTCGCCACGAAGTCGGAGCGGCCGAGCAGCTCCACCATCCGCTGGCTGTCCGACTCGTTCATCTGGCAGCCGAAGGTGTGGACGAACACCTTCTGGCGCGCGCCGTTCGCTGCGGCGGGCGCGGGGGCAGGCTTTCGGGCGAGGACGACGACGTCGGACATGAGGGCGGGGGAACCTACCTCGGCACGAGCTCGTCCGCCACCCGGGCCAGGTCCGCGAGCCGCGTCACGACCGAGACCCGATCGCTCGCCGCCGCGTAGAGCGGCATCTCGCTGTCCCCCTGCCCCCACGCCCAGCGCTCCTCCGGGCAGATCCAGAGCACCCGCCGCGCGCGCCGCCGGACCTCGCGCAGCACCTCGGCCTGCGGCGGGTGGTAGTTCGTGCGCCCGTCGCCGATGACGAGGAAGGTGGTCCGGCGCGTCACGGCGCCGAGGTGGCGCTCGCGGAAGAGCCGCAGCGCGCGGCCGTAGTTCGAGTTCCCCGCGGCGACCGCGCGGCCGGACAGCGCGAGGTCGAGCGCGCGGCCGAGGTCCCGCTCGCGCCGGAAGGCGTCGGTCACCTCGGCGAGGTCGGAGACGAAGACGAAGCTCCGCACGCGCCCGAACACGTCCTGCAGCACGTGGAGGAAGAGGAGCATCACGCGGGTCACGTGGCGGACCGAGTCGGAGACGTCGCAGAGCACCACGAGATCGGGCCGCTCGGGCCGCTTGCGGCGGAAGGCCAGCCGCGCCGGAACGCCGCCGAGCGCGAGGTTCTTCCGGAGCGTGCGGCGCACGTGGAGCGCGCCGCGCCGGCGCGAGCGCTCGCGGCGGAGGACGCGCGCCTTCAGGCGCTCGGCGAGCGCGCGCACCGCGGCCTCGGTCCGCTCGCGCTCCTCGCGCGTGGGCGCCGCGAAGCCGCCGAACAGCGTGCCGTCGCGCCGCCGCGCCTCGGCGCGCGCCCGCTGCTCCACCTCCACCCAGCGCCGGGCCGCGTCCTCCACCGCGCGCAGCGCCTCGTCGAGCCGGCGCTCGAGCAGCGCGATCGCCTCGGCCGGGAGCCCCGCCGCGCGCGCCGCCTCCACGACCGCGCGGGCGTCGGCGCCCAGGCCCCCGGGGCCGCCACCGCCGGCCGGCCCTGCCCCTCCGGCCGCCGCCAGGAGCCGGCGCGCGTAGAAGGCGTTCTGGGAGGTGGTGGAGAGCGCGGAGAAGTCGAGCTCGAGGCTCGCGCGCTGGAGGAGCCGCGCGATCCCGCGCCGGTCGCCTGCCAGCACCGCCTGCGCGAGCGGCGAGAGCTGCGCGAGGGTCCGCTCGAGCGAGGCGCGCTCGTCGCCGGCGAGCCACGCCTCGAGCTCCCGGAGCACCCCGCGGTCGAGGCCGGAGACCACGTTGCCCATCGGCGAGAAGAAGAGCGCGAAGAGCCGCTCGAAGAGCGGGACGTCGGCGGCGCGCTTCACCATCGTGGAGCGGAGCGCGGCCCGGAACATGTCGCGGTCGCCGACGCCCACGAGCGCGGCGGCGCGCCCGGCGTCGAGCACCTCGCCCGGGGACACGCGGAGCCCGTTCTGCCGCAGGATCCGGGCGAGCTCGGCGATGCGCGCTTCCATCGGCGCGAAACATAGCGCGCCGCGACGGCGCAAGCTCCCTCTCCGCGCTCTGCGGGGAGAGGGTTGGGATGCGGTCACCCCATGATGAGATCGCGCCCGAGCTTCACCACGAGCGCCAGCACCACGAGCAGCACGACGCGCCGCACGAGCAGGTCGCCCTGCTTGATGGCGAGGTGGGCGCCGATGGAGCCGCCCAGCGCCTGCGCGGCCGCCATGGGGAGCGCCACCTTCCACACCACGAGGCCGCGGGTCGCGAAGAGCACGACCGCGGCCAGGTTCGAGGCGAAGTTCACCACCTTCGCCTCGCCCGAGGCGCGCCGGAGCGAGTCCCCGAGCAGCGACGCGAAGGCCACGATGAGGAAGGTGCCGGTGCCGGGGCCGAAGAAGCCGTCGTAGGCGCCGATGACGAGCGCGATGACGGCGGTGGCGAGCCCGACGAGCCGCGGCGGCACCCGCGCCTCGACCCGCGGCGGGCCGGTGCGGAGCCCCACGAACAGCGCGACGGCGACGAGGAGCCCGAGCACGACGGGCTTGAGGAGCGCCGGCGACAGGAGGGTGAGCGCGAAGGCACCGACGAGCGAGCCGGCGAGGCCGCACGGGAAGGCGACCTTCGCGCGCGCGGGGTCGACGAAGCCCGCGCGGGCGAAGCGGAAGAGCGCGGCGGCAGCGCCGAACACCGACTGCCCCTTGTTCGTACCGAGCGCGAGCTGGGGAGGGAGGCCGGCGGTGAGGAGCGCGGGCACGGTGACGAGCCCGCCGCCGCCGGCGATGGCGTCGACGACGCCGGCGCCGAGCGCGGCGAGGACGAGGAGGACGAGGTGCGTAGTCGAGAGGTCGGGCATCACGGGCGCGCGCATTGTAAGGTCCCGGGCGACCGATGAGCGTGCTGATCGAGATCGAAGGCGCCGACGTGCGCCTCGCCGGGCGCAATCTGCTCTCCGGCGTGGACTTCACGCTTCGCGACGGAGAGGTCTGGGCGCTGGTGGGAGCGAACGGGTCGGGGAAGACCTCGCTCCTCCGGCTCCTCCGCGGCGAGCTGTGGCCCTTCCCGGTGGGCCGACGCACCTACCACTTCCCGGGACCGCCGTCGGAGAGCCCCATCGGCGCGCGGGAGCGGATCGCCTTCGTCTCGCCCGAGCAGCAGGACGCTTACGCGCGGCGCGACTGGGACGTGGGCGTGGAGCGGGTCGTCCTCGGCGGCTTCACCGACAGCGTCTGGCCGCAGGAGGATGCGACGGCGGCGCAGGCGGCCCGGATCGGCGAGGTGCTCGCGCGCCTCGGGATCGAGCGGCTTCGCGGGCGATCGATGCTGGAGCTCTCCACGGGCGAGCGGCGCCGCGTGCTCCTCGCCCGCGCGCTCGCGCCCGGCCCGCGGGTGCTCCTGCTCGACGAGGCCACCGAGGGGCTCGATCGCGCGTCGCGCGGCGAGTTCCTCGACGCGATCTCGGAGGTCGCACGCGCGGGCCCCGCGCTCGTGATCGCCACCCACCGCGCCGACGAGGTGATCCCCGAGATCTATA
>Ga0306923_10005911_pt1 | contig 11989 bp, 9 predicted proteins | sample sta12Can44000108_FD_203841 | JGI IMG/M metagenome (GOLD analysis project Ga0306923, IMG submission 203841) | Lab enrichment of tropical soil microbial communities from Luquillo Experimental Forest, Puerto Rico - statanox.12C.anox.44.000.108 (v2)... | ecosystem: Environmental > Terrestrial > Soil...
GAGAAGCTGATTGACCTTCTCCATGACCGCGAACGCATCGGCGACGTAGAGCACGTCCGCCTTCCCGCGCGCCCAGCCGCAGTTCGGGTCCAGGTTCACGGCGCGCCGGTCGCGGATGAAGCGCCAGCCGACCACGTGCGGCTCCTCGCCGTGGCAGCAGGTGGCGAGCCCCTTCGGGTGGCGCGGCGTCGCGCCCGTCTGACCGATCTGGTTCAGGTGCGTCATGAACTCGAACACCTTCTGCCCCTCGCCGGCCTGATCGACGAGCGACTTGGAGGAGCCGAGCGACGCGCCCGAGGCGTGGAGGAACCCGAGGATCAGCTCCTCGGCCTTCTCCGGGTGAGGCTTCCCGTCGGCCTGCTTCTTGGTCCAGCCGGCGCCGGCGACGAGGAGGAGCTTCGCGTCGGGCTTGATGGTCTGCTCGCCGGTCGAGGGCGCCCGCAGGCCGACGACCTTCGTGCGCGGCGCGCTGAGCGTGACCGGGACCTTCTCGACGGCCGGAGCGGGGCCGCCCGCGAGGCTCGCGGCGGGGTACGCGCCCGGATCGACGAGGATCACCCACGGGCGCTCCTTGCGGCGGAGCTTCGCCTCGATGCGCTGTTTGTAGAACCAGCGCGTCACCGCGACGCCGCCGTCCGCGGCGACCTGGTTCACGTGCGTGTCGATCCGGCCGCCGAGGCGCTGGGCGACGCCGGCCGCGACGCGGGCCATGCGGCTCGTGGCGGGGGCGACGATCAGGGTCGCGCCCGAGGCCTTCGCGATCGCGGTCGCGGCGGCGGCGTCGGTGCCGTAGCGCGGCTCGGCGAGCTCGGGCGCCTCGACGGCGAGCACCTTGGCCGCGCCGGCGCCGGCGAGCGCCTCGACGGCCTTGCCGGTCGCCGCGCCGAAGAGCCCGACGGTGAGCGCGCCGCCCGCGGCCTTCGCCGCCGAGAGCGCCTCGAGCGCGGCGCGGGGCAGGGCGCCGTCCGGGTCGGTGTGCGTGAGGAGGAGGACGTTGTCCATGGCGTTCCGTGTCCCTTCTAGTCCTGGGAGATCCAGGCGACGATCTCCTTCGCGACGTCGTCCGGGCTCATGTCCTTCATGATCCGCGTCTCTCGCTGCGCCTTCGGCAGCGCGACGGAGACGAACTCGACCCCGCCCGTGCCGGTGGGCGACGCCGCGGCCTTCTGGAGCGCGGGCATGACGCCGCGCATGTTGGCCATGCCGACCTGCGGGTTGTTCTTCGGCTCGGGCAGGCTGCCGGTGGCCCAGCCGAGCAGCGCCGGGGGACCCTGGACGACGGAGACCTGGTGCTTGCCGCCCTCGACGCGCTCGAGGATCTCGAGCGACCCGTCGGCGCCGACCGTCACCGCGTCCACGCCCTGGAACTGGTCGTGGATCTCCAGCCGCTCGCCCACGAGCTGCAGCGTGACGCCCGCGCCGCGGGAGGCCGACTCCCAGCCGCCGAACACGAGCAGCTTCGAGCGGTCGAACCCGGGGAGCGCCTTCACCGCGTCCGCGAGCTTCGCCGAGACCTCGTGCGCGTCGGTGAACCCGCCCGCGGCGCCGTCCAGAGCGACGAGCTCGAACGGCACCTTCTGGGCGACGGCCATCATCACCTGCTGGAGCTTCGCCTTCGGCCCGAGCGAGACGAGGGTGACCTTGGAGCCCGGGTTCTTCGCTGCGAGGTTCGCCGCCTCGTAGAGCGCGTGGCCCGACCACGGATCGAGCACGTGCGGGAGCATGAGCTCGTTCTTGAGGCCCGGCCCCTGGGGCGTCTGCGCCGGCTCGAGGGTCTGGAGCGGGTCGGGGACGATGCCCCCGAGGACGACGATCTGGAATGGCATTTACGCTCTCTTTCCGTTCGGAGCCTTCAGCCTACAGCCCACAGCCTTCAGGAAAGGCCGCCGTTCGCTCCGGGTGCTGCTCCCTGAGGACTGAAGCCTGAGACCTGACACACTTGCTTCTCTCAGTTCTCCGCCGAGTGGAGGCCGCCCGTCCCTGCCCGGAACTGGAGGTTCACCCGGTCCGTCCCGTCCACCCGCTCCGTGCAGCTCCACAGGCAGGCGCCGCAGTGGACGCACTTCTCGCGATCGAACCTCGGCGTGCCTTCGTCGCCCGGGCGGATCGCCTCCGCCGAGCAGATCTCGACGCAGACGCGCTTGCCGCAACCCCGGCAGCGCTCGGGCTGGAGGAAGACCACGTGGTCGGCGTAGCCGGGCGGCGCCTGGACCTTCCCGCCCATGAGCAGCGCGTCCTGGTGGGTGACGAGGAGCTTCCCGTCGAGCGGCACCGCCGGCCAGCCGGCCGCGTCCATGAGCGCGTCGTGGAGCGGGACGTTCCTCACCGTGCACTCGGCGCGGATCCGGGCGATCTCCTCGGCCGCGATCTTCCCCGCGTAGAAGCCCTCGATCGTGCCGATCGCGTCGGCCGGGTGGGGCGGCTCCTCGCCGAGCGACACCTTCCCCTTCGTGAGCCCGGAGAGCGCCATCCCGAGGAGCCCGGTCACGACGCCCTTCTGGAACCCGTCGCGCGCCTTCTCGGCGACGCGCCCCTCCGTCTCGACCCAGCTCGCCCGGCGCCGCGCGACGTAGGCCTGGTGGAGGTTCTCCCGCGTGAGCGGCCGGCCGCCCTCGAGGAGCTCGATGACCCCCTCGGCGAGCTGGACACCCGTGGTGAAGGCCTCGTCGACGCCGGAGTTGGTGAGGACGTTGGTCGAGCCGGAGCCCTCGCCGATGCGGGCGAAGCCGTCGCCCGCGAGGATCGGCTCACCGCGCTTGCCCGACTCGAGGATCGACTTCGCGCCCCAGGAGCGGAGCTTCGCGTCCTTGAGGTAGCGCCAGAGGTAAGGGTGCTGGACGAAGTGCTGGAGGTACCGGTAGGTGGTGCGGACCGGCGACTCGAACCAGCTCGGCACGAAGACGCCGACCGACGCGACGCGATCCGGGTGGACGTAGAGGAACCCGAAGATCTCCGGCTCCGGGAAGCCGAGCGTGTGGAGCACGGTCCCGGCCTGGAGCGGCGTGTCCTCCGGGAGGTCGACGACGAACTTCATGCCGACCGCCCAGTCGCGCCGCGCGTGCCCCTCGGGCATCCCGATCGCTTCGTCGAGCTGCCGCCCCACCGCACCGACCGGCCCGTCGGCGACCACCGTGAGCGCCGCGTGGACGTCCATGCCGGGCATGTACGCAGAGTCCGGGTGTCCCTGCCGGTCGACGCCCTGGTCGAGGAGCCGCACGCCCTTCACCGCGCGCCCCTCGACGAGCGCCTCGGCGACCGGCGTCGCGGGCCAGATCTGCACGGTGCCCGTCGAGAGCACCTGCGCGCTCAGCCACTGCATGAGCTGGCCGATCGAGAAGATGAACCCGTCCTGCTTGTGGAGGAACTCCGGGGTCCAGGGCAGCTCGACCGCGTCGGCCTCGAGCGGCATGAGCGCGCGGATCGAGGCGTCGGCCGCGCGGAGCGCCCTCGAGCGGCGGCTCGCGCCGATGGGGTCGAGGAGATAGAGCACCTTCTCCTTCGACACCTTCGTGACCATCGGGATCAGCGTCGGGTCGAGGTCCGGGAAGACGCTCCGGATCCCGCGCGCGCGGCTGACGACGCCCGAGACGCCGAAGCCGGGGTCGTCGGCGCGCTCGTAGCAGACCACCTGGAGCGGCATGCCCGGCGAGGCGGCGCTCTCGAGCGGCGGCTTGTCCGGGTCGGCCAGGCGGCGCGACAACATGGTCAGGAAGCCGGCCATCGCCGGCCCGAAGCCGACGCACGCGATGTCGACGTCCATCGACTGGCGCGCGGGCGTTTCGGGCGCGTCCGGCGTCCCTTGGGACACGTGGGGCTCCATCATCCTCTCCTTCACCGTGGGTCGACCCGCCTACTGCGGGTAGTCGAGCGCCTCGGGGATCATCACCCGCGAGACCGCTTCGGCGGCGCGATCCTTCGCGAGCATCGCGCCCGTGAGGCACCCGTCGATCTTCGCGCGCAGGTTGCGGAAGTCGCTGATCCCCTGGCACGAGGCGCAGGGACCCTCCTTGTCGGGGTGGCTTCCGTCGGGGAGCACGTCCATCGAGCAGCCCGCGAGCCCGGAGATGATCCCCTCGAGCTCCTCGGCGTCGGTGGCCGACCAGCAGGCGGTCCGGCCCTCCGCGTCCCAGGACGGGTGGCGGTTGTAGCCGTGGACGAGCTCGGCGCAGATGCGCCCCACCTCGCCGGCGGCGCGCGCCACCTGCACGTGGCAGAGGTCGGCGAAGAAGCGGGCCGTCCCCGGCGCGGCGTCGCCGAGCACGGCGGCGCCGCCGTCCGCGAGCTGCACGGCGTCGAGCACCTGCATGCGCGCCGCCATCAGCCAGGCGAGCGCGTCGGCGAGCTTGAAGGTCACGCCCTGCCGCGGCGACTGGATGAGCTTCGCGCCGTCCGCGTCCTTCGCGCCCTCGAGGTGCCGGTACGTCCAGAGCCAGAGGTCCATCGCGGAGGCGAGCGCGCAGGCGCCGGTGCCGGTCCCGTTCGGCGTCGCCGACAGGTGGCGGAGCTCGCGGATCCAGGCCTTCATCTGCGCCTGGAAGACCGGGCTCCCCATCGTCACCGAGAGCTGGCGCCGCTGCACGGCCTCCGGGCCCTCGTAGGTCGCCTCGAGCTGCGCGTCCATCCACTTCTGGCCGAGGAAGCCGGGGCAGTCCTCGGTGATGCCGTAGCCGCCCATGAGCGACACGGCCTCGCGCATCACGTTGGCGCCGACGCCGGTGTTCCAGAGCTTCGTCGCCGGGCAGAGCACGTTGGCCTGCGCGTCGAGGAGGGCGAAGCGAACCATGTCGTCCGCCTGGAGCTGCTGGATGCGCGCCTCCTCCTTCGCGCCGCGCGGGTGCGCCTCGAGCTCGAGGAGCTCGAGCGCGTTCTTCTCCACCATCTTCAGCCACTTCATCGTGGCCTTCATGCCGGAGATGCCCTGCGCCGCGAGGAGCTGGTCCTTCTTCTTCTCGAGCGGATCGAGCTCGTCGAAGAGGCGCGCCGTCCCGAAGCCGAGCGACGCCGCCGCCTCGCCCGTCGCCCAGACCTCGGCGAGCCGGTGGAGCGCGTCCTCGCGCTGCTGGATGCCGAGCTCGTAGCGCACGGAGCCGGGAGCCGCCTGCTCCGCGCCGCGGAAGCGGCCGCGCTGGTAGCGGATGACCGGCTCGACGGCGCTGAGGAGCTTCGCCGCGGTCATCACGCCGACCGTGACGCGCGTGCGCCGGAACACCGCCTCGATCACGGCCGAGTGATCGAAGTTCGGGACGATGACGCCGTCCTTCACCGTGTAGCCGCCCACGATGCGGCTCGCCGGGACCTTCAGGCTGAAGATCGGGTCGTTCGTCGACGAGAGCTGGTGGACGAGCTTCTTCGTCGGCGTGCCGCGGTCGAAGGTGCCCGGGTCCGTCTCCTCCAGGATGACGAGGCAGGAGGACTTGATGCGCTCGTCCGCCGTGTCGACCGCCGCGGTGACGAAGTTCGCGAAGCCCATGTTCGTGATGAACCGGCCGCGCTTCTCGACCTGGAGGATCGGCTCCTGGCCGTCCTTCCACTCCGCGACCCGGATCTTGCCGTTCAGCATCCCGGTGTCGACGCCGACGTACGGGATGGGCTCGGTGAGCGCGAACGCCGCACGCCAGGGCTTGCGGTCCTCGCCCGGCTTCGCCGGAGCCGCGAGGCTCATGTAGTGGCGCTGCTGCTCGGGCGTGCCGCGCTCGTGGATCGGCGAGAGGCCGAGGAACCCGGCGAGCGCGCCGGTCGCGGCGCCGGCGTCCACCCAGGCGAGCTCGAACGCCGTGAGCGCGAGCGCGAGGTTCTTCGGGCCGGAGATGAAGCCGCCCTCCTCGGGCTCCATGAAGGCCGCGGTGATGCCGGACGCGTCGTAGTGGCCGAGGAGCTCGTTCTTGGAGTCGCTCCACTCGTGCGTGTTGCGGCCGCCCTGCGCGACGAGCCGCGCCACCGGGCCGCGCGCGACGCCGCGGGTCGACTGGATGAGCATCTGGAGGTCGTAGCGATCGGCGAAGCGCCACATGATCTGGCGGACGTCGTCTCCCGGCAGGGTCCTGAGAGAGTCGGCCTGCGGCTTCGCTGCGGCGTTCGGCATCAGGATCCTCACGTCGATGCGCGCCTCGGCGCGCACCGCTGAATGGGCCAGTGGCCCGCTCTGTCAAGAGTCGCGCACACTAGCAGACACGCAGGGTTGCGCGACAATTCCGCCACATCCGGGGGGGGCACCGATTGCGCAATCATATGCGGTGGTGCGCCGCCGGGTGAAGGCACCCGGTCGCCTACGGAGCGAACTCCGCCACGACGGGCGCGTGGTCGCTCGTCCCGAAGTCGGCGAGCACAGCGCAGCGCGTCACGCGCGCAGCGAGCGGCGCGCTCGCGAGCACGTAGTCGATGCGCCAGCCGATGTTCCGCTGACGGAGGTTCCGCCAGGGCGCCCAGTACGTGAAGAGGCCGTCGTTGTCGGGGTCCATCGCCCGACCGACGTCCACCAGACCGTGAGCGAGGATCCGCTCGAGCAGCGCGCGCTCGTCGGGCCGCTGCCCGACGGCGCCGGCCTTCCGCTCCTTCGGGTGCACGTCGCGGTCGGTCCGGGCGATGTTGACGTCGCCGGCGACGACGAGCGGCTTGCCCTCGGCCGCGCGCGCGCCGACCCATCGCTCCATCGCCTCCAGGAACCGGAGCTTTGCCGCGAAGTCCTTGCCGCCGTTCGGCACGTAGACCGAGGCGACGGTGACGCCCGCCACCTCGACGATCGCGATCCGCGTCTCGACGTCGAAGTCGGGGTGGACAAACGAGGGCCGCTCCTCGACGAGGGCGCGTCGCACGTGCAGCGCCACCCCGGAGTAGGCCGACGCGCCGTGCCAGAGGCAGTGATACCCCTCGAGCCCGCACAGCGACGCCGGCACGCGCGCGGGGGGCGCCTTGATCTCCTGGAGGCAGACGACGTCCGGCTTCTCCCGGTCGATCCAGTCGAGGACCTGCGCCTCGCGCGCGCGGATGCCGTTCACGTTCCAGGTCCCGATCTTCAAGGCTGGCTCCATTCAACGGGGACTGCCTGGACTCTTCATACCGCCCGGACCCCGTGGGCTTAGCGCGGCCGAGCACACCGGACCACATTCGCCCACTGCTCTCACCACGCGTTCACCCAACAGGCGCGTACTAGTATCGGGGGACTCGGGGATAGAGAACGCTGGGGGGAGGAGCGCGATTGACCGTCGCCAGCATAGAGGACGTCCGGAGCGAGGGGCTCGAGCTCTGCATCGCGCCGGACTGGGACGCTGTGAAGGCCGTGTGGGATCCGTGCCGCGACGCGCTCCGGGGGACCGGTCTCGGCGAGGACGAGTCGTACGCGCTCTCGATGGTGGCGCAGGAGCTGCTCGAGAACGCCGTGAAGTACGGCGCCTACGGGAAGGGTGACCAGATCCTGCTCTCGCTCCACGTCGCGCCGCGAGAGGTCACCGTCGAGGTCAAGAGCCGGGTCGGCGTCGACGACGCCCACCTCCGGCGCTTCGACGAGACGATCCAGTGGATCCGCGGCTACCAGGATCCCTTCGAGGCTTACGTCGAGCGCATGAAGGTCGTCTCCGCCCTGCCGTACGCGCACGGTCAGAGCGGCCTGGGCCTCGCCCGCATCGCCTACGAGGGCCGCTGCATCCTCGACTTCTACGTGGACGACTCGAACACGCTCGCGGTCTCGGCGGTGTACCGCCGGGAGGCGGAGGGCCCATGGGCAGCGACGTCGTGAGGCGGTGGGCGGAGGGTGCGCTCGAGCTCGAGCTGCGCGTGACCCCGGAAGAGCTGCGCCTCGTCTGGACCGGGAAGAGCGCCGACCGCGAGCCGGGGAGGTTCATCCTCCCGGTCCTGCTCGACGTGATCGATCGCGCCAAGGAGGCGCAGAAGCCGCTCGTCCTCGACTTCAAGGACCTCGAGTACATGAACTCGTCGACCTTCACGCCCATCGTGAAGTCGCTCGCCGAGTCCCGCAAGGCGGCCGTCGCGGTCGTGCTCGAATACAGCCTCCACCGCAAGTGGCAGGCGCTCTCGTTCTCCGCGCTCCGCACCTTCGAGACGCTCGATGGCCGCGTTCAGGTTCAGGGAAAGTGAAGGCGCGCCCGAGCCCCGGCTCGCCGGCGCGCTCGAGGTCGGCGAGGGGCGCGCCGTCCCGGTGACGGTCGCGGCCGCGAGCCGGCTCTCGCTCAAGGTCGCGTTCGGCGGCGGCGCGCGCTTCGAGCAGGGCGCCCGCTTCCGCGGCCTCGCGCTCGAGACGCCGGGGGGCACGGTGCGCCTCGGCCCCTGCCGGCTCGCCACGGACGGCGCGCCGGAGGGCTTCGCGGGGCGGCTCCTGTTCACGGGCGACGTCTACGACTGCCGCTGCCTCGTAGAGGGGCGGTTCGCCGAGCCGCGCGGCGCGTTCTCGAACCTCGCGCTCGTGCTCTCGCAGCGCGACCAGATCAAGCCCGAGCTCAAGGAGTGGGTCTCCGGGCTCGTCTACGACCTCGCCGTCTACAAGCGCTTCTTCGACGACCAGGACCGCATGATCGAGGCGGAGCCGCTCGACGTCCAGGAGGCGGCCCGGGCGGCGCTCATCGCGACCGAGGGGCGCCGCTTCATCGAGTTCCTGCGCGGCAAGGACCGGGAGCTGGCCAGGCTCACCCGCGCCTACACGAAGGAGGAGCACGAGCGGCACGGCTTCTACCTCCGGCGCATGGCCTGGCACTTCATCCTCGCGTCCGAGATCCACCGCCGCACGAACCTGAAGCCGCGCGGGTACGCCGGCGACGCCGAGATGATGCGGCTCATCTACGAGGACGCGTACGTCGGCCACTTCGTCTTCAACCGGCTCCTGCACAAGCACGCGGTCGAGATGCCTGGCGCGGACGCGGTGCGGAACCGGCGCCGGCTCATCCCGCGCGTGCTGCGCGAGGTGCAGGCCCGGTTCGCGGGCGGCGGGACGGAGCGGCTCCGCTTCCTCTCCGTCGCGTCCGGCCCGGCGTGGGAGCTCCGCGACCTGTTCCTCGGCCCCGACGACGCCGCGCGCTTCCAGTGTAGCCTCCTCGACCAGGACACTGAGGCGCTCCGGGCCGCCCGGCGCGCCGTCGCCGCGGTCGAGGCGGAGCGCGGGCTCTCGATCTCGGTCGCCTACATCGAGGAGTCGGTCCGGACGATGCTGCGCGACCGGCACCTCGCCGACCGGATCGGTCGGTTTCACTTCATCTACTCGATGGGGCTGTTCGACTACCTCACGCCCCCGGTCGCGAAGGCGGTGCTCGCGAGGATGCACACCCTGCTCCTCCCGGGCGGGACCCTCCTCGTCGGGAACTACCACGTCTCCAACGCGAGCCGGGTGTACATGGATTACTGGCTCGACTGGCCCCTGTATTACCGTACGGAGGACGACTTCCTCGCCCTCGCCGAAGGGCTCGGCGACTCCACGGCGGCCGCGACCTTCGACGAGAGCGGCTGTCAGATGTTCCTGCGCATCGAGAGACCGGCCTGAACGGATGCACGCCCTGAGACGAGCGCTGCCGCCCCTCGTCGGCCCCCAGCGGGCCGCGTACGAGGACTACCGCGACGCGCTCGTTCACTCGTGGTCGCAGACGCTCGCCGTCCTGGCGTTCACGCTCAACCCGGCCTTCCTCATCCTCGACGCGTTCATCATGCCGGCCGAGCTCATGGGCCGGTTCGCGATCTACCGCGGGATCGTCACCGGGGCCGTGCTGGCCATCTACTTCGTCCTCCGACGGACGCCGTCGGGGTGGTGGTCGATCCTCCCGGGCTACGTGACGACGGCGCTCTTCGCGACCGAGATCGCGTGGATGACGGTCCTGCTCGGCGGGTTCGACTCTGCGTACTACGCCGGGCTCAACCTCGTCGTCGTCGGCGTGAGCGGGCTCTTGCCCTGGCGCGCCGTCCACTCCGCCGCGAACGGGCTGCTGGTCCTCGCCGTCTACACCACGCTCAACGTTTTGTACGGAGGGCCGTACGACGAGCACGCGCTCGTCTCGAACCTCTTCTTCCTCGGCTCGACCGTGATCGTGGGCGTCGCGATCAGCGCCGTCCGCCACCGCCTGATCCAGGGCGAGTTCCAGCTCCGCGCCGAGCTCGTCCAGGCGAACGCCGACCTCGATCGCTCCCGGGCCGAGCTCAAGACGGCCCGCGACGCCCTGTGGGGCGAGATGGAGGTCGCGAAGCGGATCCAGACCGCGCTCTTGCCGCAGAACCGGCGCGTCGGCGCGTACGACGTCGTCGCGCGCATGCTCCCCGCCGCCGAGGTGGGCGGCGACTACTACGACATCATCCAGGCGGGCGAGGACCGGCACTGGGTCGCGATCGGCGACGTCTCCGGCCACGGCGTCGAGTCCGGCCTCGTGATGATGATGACGCAGACGAGCATCCTGTCGCTCGTCCACGAGAACCCGGAGCTCACGCCGGCCGGCGTCTTTCACGCCGTGAACGGGGTGCTCCTCGAGAACATCCAGCGGCTCCGCGCGAGCCGGTACATGACCCTGAACGTCGTGCAGCTCCGTGACGAGGGGCTCACGCTCGCCGGCAAGCACCAGGACGTGCTGGTCTGGCGGAAGGCGACCGGCAAGGTCGAGCCGATCTCGAACGAGGGCTGCTGGATCGGCATCGTCGAGGACACCCGCCGCCACGTGGCGGATCAGGCGATCCCGATGGAGGTGGGCGACGTCGCCCTGTTCTTCACGGACGGCGCGACGGAGGCGATGGACGCGGCCGGCGAGATGTTCGGTGACGATCGGCTCGCGGCGGCGCTCGGCCGGGTGGCGACGCTCCCGCTCGACGCCGCGCTCGAGGCGCTCTTCGCGGAGATCGCCTCGTTCCGCGCGCAGCAGGTCGACGACGTGACGCTGATGCTCGTCCGCCGCGCGCCGCGCGCCGACTCGGATCGTCGCGGGGCTGCGTCGCAGCCACCCTTCCGCGTCGTGGGCTGATCTCGCTCCGCTACGGGACGTCGCCCGGCGGGCTCATGAAGCGGATCCGCTCGCGCCCGCCGTCGAAAGGGCGGAGCGCCCGGCGGAGCGCGTCGAAGGACATCGCCTGCCACTTCTGCGCGGGGTCGTACACGACCGTGAGGTCGACGCCCGCCTCCTGGGTCGCGCGGATGAACTGCACGAGCGCGGCGATGGTCGAGGAGTTGAAGTACTCGAGGTGCTCGAAGTGGAGCACGAGCCGTGCGCCGGAGTCCTTCGCCGAGGCGAGCGCCCGATCGAACAGGGGCGCGAGCACCTTGCCGGCCTCGCGGCTCGCGCTCTTCCCGGTGAGCCGGACGCGCAGGATCGCCGGGGTCCCGGCGTCGAGCCGTGCGGTCAGGTCTCCGAGGACGACGGTCTCCACGCTTCGACCTCCCGGCGCAGGGCGCGCCCGCAGGAGTCTAACAGCGAGCGGGGCCGGACATGACCGCCGCGTGCGAGCCACGCCCCCGGACGTGATCCGGTGGTGCCGCGTCGTGAAGTTTCACTAACGGTGTTTCGCAAGTGCTGACGCGCCGGTCGGGCTCTTGAGTTCCCCCCGAAGGGGAACCTCCTCCGTGGCCCTACATCGACCTACCTACCGCTCGTATGCCCCGATGTGAGACGGGCGCATGATCTCCCGCCGCCGGCTGTTCATGGCATGGTCCAACCTCGGAAGGAGAACGGATCGGATGAACACGAAGCGATTTCTTGCCCTGGCGCTCGTGGCGGTGCTCGGCGCCGCCTGCGCCACCGCCGGCAAGCGCACCGCGATCGGCGGCGGCGCCGGCGCGGCGGCGGGCGCTGGCATCGGCGCGCTCGTCGGCGGGTGGAAGGGCGCCGCGATCGGCGCCGGCGTCGGCGCGCTCGCCGGTGGCTCGGTCGGCCTCTACCTCGACAAGCAGGCGAAGGAGCTCGAGCAGGTCGCCGAGACGAAGCGGACCGAGAACGGCGTCCTCGTCAGCATGAAGAGCGACATCCTGTTCGACGTCGGCAGCGCGGTGCTGAAGCCGGACGCGATCGAGCAGATC
>Ga0306923_10005914_pt1 | contig 11987 bp, 9 predicted proteins | sample sta12Can44000108_FD_203841 | JGI IMG/M metagenome (GOLD analysis project Ga0306923, IMG submission 203841) | Lab enrichment of tropical soil microbial communities from Luquillo Experimental Forest, Puerto Rico - statanox.12C.anox.44.000.108 (v2)... | ecosystem: Environmental > Terrestrial > Soil...
GTCGCTATTCTCGACCCCAACGACACGCAGCCCGATCCCGTCTTCCCCTCGACTCGGGTCATGAAAGAAGTCCTCACCATCCTCGGCCCAACCCCCGACGCCAACGCGGTTCCATTCTTCCCTGGTACCGTTCGCGAGTGGTGCATCAACACCGCGGCGGTCGATCCGCACACGAAGTCAGTGCTCGTTAACAGTGAAGATGGCTATCTCTATCGCTGGGATCTGACCACGAACACTCTGTCAGAAAAGATGAAGCTCTCGCCCGGAATCGGCGAAGCGTACACACCCACCCTGATCGGTCCCGACGGCACCATCTACGCCATCAACCAGGCAGTCTTGAACGCCGTCGGAAAGTGAGCCCAATCGGAACTCCCGGGGTTCATTGGTCGGGAATCAGCAAGTGAGACCTTGATGGTCGAAAGATTAGTGTAACAAACGACCAAAGACTGCCCCGAAGACCAACAACCACTGTCCCGATCACCAATCACCCGATCCCTAGTTGCCCACCACAAACAAATGCCCATCATTGTGCAGATAAAGCTTGCCATCTGCTCCAATCGATAGCGGCGTGTACGCCGCCCCGATCGCCTGCTTCAAGAACATGTTCTGCAAGGGCGTGGTGAACACCCCGCTATGCCCCTGTGGAATTGCGTACACATTTCCATCCTCGCTGTTCGCATACACCACGCCGTTCGAGTCAATCGCCGGAGCATTCACGCACCATTCATACCCATTCGGATGCGTCGCATCGATGGTAGTGCTCTGAAAGTGCCACTCCACGTTCAGGTTGGCATCCAGCTGCGTAATGTAGTAGGGCCCGGGCGCACGCGCCGCGCATATCGAACTGGCCGGATTCCTGCAGTACGCCGACGCGTCGTAATGGTTGTCTTTAAGCACGATCGAATACGTGGTTCCGTACACGTACACCGCCGGCGTCGTGTCCCAGCCGAAGGTAAACGACCCCAGAAAATTTCCGCTCGCCCCCACCTTGAACAGATGTCCGCGCGCAAAGTTGTAATGATCGACCGCCCCGAACAGCACCCCTCCATCCGGTAACACCGTCGGCGTCGTCGATGCCTCATCGATCAGCACCCCCGACCCAAACCCGTTCGTCGTCGGATCCACGCCCACCGTTGTCCCCACAGAGCATGCCCCGAGGCTCGTTCCATCCGCTGGCAGCAGCACCCCGCATCCATCCTGCAGCAGGTTCTCCAGCGACAACTGCCACTTCGGCGTCAAATCCGGATTCACCGCCACCAGGTACGCTACAGCCTCGTCGAAATGCGCCCGGCTCGCCGTGTAGATCGTCCCATCCGCCGCCACTGCCGGAGCCACGTTCACGCCCGGCCGCTGCGAGCCGCAGGCCTGCGTCGGAGGCACAGCTGTCGGTGACGGAGGCCACGGAAACGGCGGCGCCGGAAAAATAGTAAAAAACATTCCCGGGCAGTCCACCCCACCGGCAGCCGGAGCATTGGGCACCAGCGACGCATACGCCGCACTGCTCGCCGCATCCGCGCTCGTCACTTTCACCAGCCACGCGCCCACCACGTCATGCCCGTGCCATGGGTCCGTCGTTCCTGGGTCCGACAGCGTCATCGCGTTGTAATAGATGTTTCCGCTCGCGTCCGCGGTGAGCGGCCCGGAGACGTAGGTGTGCGCTTTGTCGATCGCCTGTCCGCTGAACGGATCGATCTGCTTGCTCGACTTGCCGGTGTTCTTGTCCACCTTATATATGGTGCCGCCAGCCCCCGGCACGTACAGAGACCCGTTCGCCAGCACCGGATGAAACACCGGCTCCCATCCCCCGAGCCCGTTCGTGGCGTTCGGCTCGGGCTTCCAGTCCGACGCGAAAGTCCAGATCAGCGTGGCTGTCCCGCCCTCCCATGTGTAGCGGGTCACGTTCCAAGTCAACTGCTCCCACGCGTTCGGCCCGCAAGCCATGCCGTTCTGCCAGTCGCCCGCGTTCGTGCACGCTGGATATGTTCCGCTTTTGCTCTCCATGTAGAAGTCATTTCCGTCAGTCAGCGTCGCCTGATAGTGCGCCAGCAAATCGCCAAACGACTCTCTCTGCTCGGCCGCCACAAAAGGGTCGTAGACGATGTCTGCCAGCTTGTTGTTCAAGCTCTGCGCCGCCACGTTCACTGACCCGCTGTGCTGCGCCCCCGCCCCCCACTGCCCCCAGAACGGGCTGTTCGATGCGGGCGGAGGTGGAGGCGGTGGCGGAGGAGGCGTCATCGAACTCGATCCCCCGCACGAACTCAGCCGAGAAACGAGAACGAAAACCATCAGCAATCGCCCGACTGCATTCCAGCGCCAATGAAATGCACGCCCGCCTTCAAACCAACCCCGCACTTCGTAGGTGCCGTCGCTTTTGCCGCCGCGGCGATCTTTGCGGCGGCGGCGGAGGGCGCCTGCCTGCCGGCTCGACCCCGCCCGAACAACCTCCCCAGAAAACATGCACCCTCCGATCAAAGAGTCTCCCCAGACCGCGCAAACCGACGCGAGTGTAGCAAAGAAGGTTTCTTAGATTGTCCTCGCGCTGTTTAGTGCGAGATCACCCCACACCCCATCCCTGCGACGCCTTTGCCGAAGGCCGACGAACGACGACTAACGACCGCGTGACCTACCCCGCACCCGGCACCCAAAGAAAATCCGAATGCCGATACGCCTCATATGACTCCACCGCCTTCCCTGTAACCGCCGACTCACATCGATATCCCAGCTCCGTAAGCTGGCTCCACGACGCCTCCCGCCCCGCATCCGAGCACTCCACAAACAGCACCGGCCGCGACGCAATCGTGCTGCTCGAGGTTCGTGAAAATTGATGCCACCGCGCCGTGCTTTGGACTCTGGCCATCCTCTCCTCCTTCCTCGCCGCTCTTTCCGCCGTAGGAGTGCGAAACGCGGTCCACCTGCCCTAAAACCGCCTCGCTACAACCTCGCCGCGCTCATTTGCACTGCCAAGTACGTGAAAGGAACAACGGGGTGCCCCACCCTTGCGTCGCGTCCTTGGCGACGTAGGGTGGGGATTTCGGCGGGCCCGAACAAGGTGCTTTCAAGAAGATTCTGTGTGGAAGGAGTCCTGCATCTACGCATGGTGTCCCAGGGGCCTGCCCTGAGCGTAGCCGAAGGGTTCGCGCCCGCCTTTTGGACGCTAACCGCGAGTCTTTCGATTGAGCCCAAGCCTTAGAACGCAAACTTCAACGCCAACTGCCCAATCCGCGGATCCCGAGCTGATGTCGCCTGCCCGAAGTTCGACGCGTTGATGTTTCCCTGCACATTCGCGAACTGCGCATGGTTGAAGATGTTGAAGAGCTCGGCCCGGAATTCCAGGTTGTACCGTTCGCCGAAACGCGTATTCTTCGCCAGCGCGAAGTTGAAATTGTTGATGCCCGGCCCCGCAAAGAAGCGTCGCCGCGATGTCCCTAGCTGCCCCAGGGGCTCCGGCGAGAACTTGGCGGTATCGAAATACTGATTGTTCGCCGATTTTCTCGGGTCCAGGAGATGAACCGACCCTCCAGCGAAATTCGGCGTGTCGACACCCAGCGGCAGGGGGCCCGCAAAGGTTGTCCCCAGCAGTGAATTGTCGTCATTCTCAAACACGTACACCGGGATGCCGCTGGAGAACGTCGTGATTCCGCTCAACTGCCAGCCATTCACCAGTTGCTTTGGTCCGCCAAGCTTTCCCAAGGGAAGCTCGTAGCTGTAGCTCACCACGAAGTTGTTCCGGATGTCGAAGCTCGATAGTCCCCGGCTGAGCCGGACATCGAACGGATTCACCTGCTCGCCGAATCCGGACGCATCATCGAGTGCCTTGCTGTAGGTGTAACCCAAAAGCAATTGCAGCGGCCCGCTGCTGTGCCGGTAATCGATCTGGAACGAATGATAGGCAGAGTTGCCAATGGCCGAGAAGTACCCTTCGCTGCCGAACTGGTTCAAGCCGTTTGCAATATCGCTGGGATTATGCGAGCTGAACGGGCCTCGGTCGTAGGAAGGTTCGGCGTTCGGGGTACACTTCGGGTCGGCCACGCACAGCGCGTGGATCACCGGATTGGCGTTCTGCGTGACCAGCAGGTGATGACCTTGTGTGCCCACGTAGCTCAAGGTCATCAGATCGCTGCGCGACAGCTGGCGCTGGAGCGAGAGCTCATACTGCTCCGCATACGGCACCCGATTGCGCGGGTCGAAGGCCGGTGCCGTCGCAATCAGCCCGAATGCACCCGCGGGAATCGTCGGCGGAGGATTGAAATTGGCCGGAAACGGATTCGAGTTCACACTATTTGTGGCGCGATTCACGTACGGTGTGGCAAAGGACGGCGGGAATGGTGAGGAATAAAAAGCGCCGTACGGTGCGTCCCCGATGACGCTGAAGTCATACGCGCCCTCGAAGGCGCTGTAGAACATTCCGTAAGCCAGGCGAATGCTCGTCTGGTCCGGCCCTCCGAACAATTTGCCCAGAAATCCTCCCGCCACATTTGGCGAGTACGCCACCCCCAGCCGTGGAGCAAAGTTGCCCCATCGCACGGGTGCGATGGTCTTTGGAATTCCCGGGTCTCCCGGAAATACCCAGCCCCGGGGTGAATTCGGAAACTTTACCGACTGTAATCCCAGCTTCAGCGTCTCAATTTCATTGTGCTGCTCCCACCAGGGGCTGATTACGTCCCAGCGCAGGCCATAATTCACGGTCAGGTTTGGACGTGCCCGCCAGCTGTCCTGCGCAAACGCACCCAGATAGTAGCTGCGCGTGTTGGCCGCCGGCGTTTGCCCCTGCTGGAACGCTCCCGGCGCGCCCAGTAGAAAATCAGCAAAGTCCACTCCCGTTTCCGACGCCAGGTTGAAGAAGAAATAACCGTTTTCAATGTTGTGCAGCTGCTCCGCCAGCTGCGTGTAGTGAAAGCTTCCTCCGAACGTCAAGCTGTGCGTCCCGATGAGCCGGCTGTAGTTGTCCGAGGCCTGGTACGTGTTTTCGACCAGGCCCAGAATCCGGCTGGGCACTCCGATGCTGAAGCTTTGGAAGTCCATCTCGGGCAGACCTTCTGTCGACGCATTCAGCGGTAGAATCCCTCCATTCGCGGGGTTCGTCGAGAATCCCAGCTGGCTCAGTTTCGTGTTCGTTCCGCCCCCCGGACTGTTCAGCGTGTCATGGACCCGAAGATACCCAATGCGCGCTTCGTTGACCGCGCTGCTCCCCAGCGCTTTCGTATCGCCGATATTGATGACCTGCGTGCGCCCCTTTGTCGTGGCGTTGAATCCCGGCACAGTCGCCACCGGGTATGGATTGTTCAGCGTAAACTGATCAATGAAGTAGTACCCGAACAGCGTCCCAATCCCGAGGTTGGCATCCACCCGGCCGCTCCCCTTTCGATCCTCCAGGTTCTGCGCGAAGGCCGAGGTCGAGAACGTGCCGTTGCCATCTCCCAGTGGGATCGCGTTCGCTGCCAGCACGTTCTTGGAAATTTGCGAGACGATCGTCGAGGGAATCAGCCCGCCCGGAAAAAGACAGGGAATTGCACTCGTGCTTGTGCAATCTTGACCGTAAGGAGCGTAGTTAGCCGCCGGGTTGTTATCAGTCGCCCGATAGTAATATGGCTCGTTGGCGCTCGTCGCTCCAATTTGCTGGTAGAAAGGAGTTCCGGGCGCAGCACTCACCAGAAAAGGCTGCCGTACTGTTCGGTTATCCGGAGGGGGAAGCGTCTTGGAAAAGGAAAACGCATCAGCCGCGGCCAACGAGGAGAAATCATAGTTGCCGTTGGTGACCGTGCGTTCCGCCGAGGTCGGGACCGGGATGGTCCCCGTCGACACCCCAACAATCCTGCGGTTCTCCTGGTAGTCGCCAAACAAGAAAATCTTGTTGCGCTTAATGGGTCCGCCCAGCGTTCCGCCAAACTCATTCTGATGCCACGGGCCGCGCTTCCCCCGATCAGTGAAATTGGCCGCATCCAGCACCGTGTTTCGCCAGAACTCGAACACATTCCCGTGGATCTGGTTCGTACCCGGTTTGGTTACCACGTTGACCTGTCCGCCCGAGAAGTTGCCGTACTCCGCATCAAAGTTGTTCGTAATGATGCGGAACTCAGCCAGCGACTCCAGGTTCGGCACCACTGCCGTCCCCGAATACGCGAACTCTTGCACCGAAATGCCGTTCAGCAGATATCCGTTCGCGGATTCCCGCATCCCGTTCACCGACAGGTTCCCGGGATTCTGATCGCCCGAAACCTGCGGAAGCTGAAATCCGCCGCTCTGAAAAAGGTTCGATGTTGACGACCCGCCCCCGATGTTGGAGTTGGTATTCCCCACCCCCGGCTGCAGCGCCAGCAGGTCCGTGTAGCTGCGCCCGTTCAGCGGTATGGAAGTGATCTGTGTGTCCTTGATCACTTCGCCCAACTGGGTCGAGATCGTCTCCGCGTGCAGCGTATCCGCCGATACCGTAATTACCTCCGCCACGTCTCCCACCGGCATGACCGCGTCCACCGTGATCGCGTCATTGACGTGCAGCTCAATCCCAGTCTTCTTGAATTCCTTAAACCCCTTCTGCCGCACCACCAGCTCGTAGTTCCCGGGAGCGGGCAACGCCGAGAATGTGTACGCACCCTCGCCGTTCGAGACCACCGTCTGTGACACCCCGGTCGCCGTATTGGTCGCCGTCGCACTCGCCCCGGCCAGCGCCGCGCCGGTCGAATCTTTTACCCTCCCCGAAATGCTCGCCGTGACTCCCGCAAACGCGCCCGAGCACAACAGAAAGAGAACGCAGGCTTCCGCGAGCATCCTCATGAAGAAGAAGTCGTGGCGCGAACCCGGTCGTTGGTTTGCTCCTGGGTTCTGACTCATGCTTCCAACTTGATCGTATGGGTTCATGGGATCCACCTCTCGGAAGGAGCTGCGGGTGAGGAGCGACATCGGCCCCTGCCCCAAGGCGCGCCTTCAGTGCTATTGAAACGTTTCAATATCCTAAAACGGTTCAATATATCGAGAGACCTTTAACTGTCAACCAATTTTTCGCGGGAGTGGGCTTGCGACAATCCAACGCGGGGCATATTACTGGGAACTCGCCCTGATCCCTCATTTCTTGTCATTCCGACGCGCGAGCCCAGGAGCAAGGAGGAAGCTTCTTGCCAGGCGAGGAGCCCTGCCCGCCCCCTTCCGTCTACAATCAAAACTTCGTGCAAAGCACGCGCATCTCCGCTCTGCTGCGCCCGTTCCTCGATAGGGAACTCGCCCCCACCCAGCTCGACCAGATATCGACGTACCTCGATCTTCTGCTCCGCTGGAACCAGCGCGTCAATCTCACCGCCATCCGCGAACCGGAAGAAATCGTCACCCGCCACGTCGGCGAATCCCTTTTCGCCGCCCGCCACCTGTTCCCGTCATCTCCTCGTCATTCCGACGCGCGAGACCAGCGAGTGGAAGAGGAACCTGCCGTTTCTTCGCAGGGCGCGCAGTCCAGCTTCAAGTCTCCTCGCCCCCTCGCCTCTCAGGCATTTGCCGATGATCGCCGACCGCCGAGCGACGGCTTCGGTGTGGATTCGGCGCTTCCCCTCGTAGACATCGGTTCCGGCGCCGGATTCCCCGGTCTGCCCATCAAAATCTGGTCACCCCCAACCCCCGTGACTCTCGTCGAGTCACGGCACAAGAAAGTGGCGTTCCTGCGCGAAGTCATCCGCGCTCTTATATTGACCGACGTCGATGTATATGCCGGTCGCGCCGAAGACTTTCCCGAGGGAGCGGCCAGCATCGTGACCCTGCGCGCCGTCGAACGCTTCGAACAGGTCCTCCCGGTTGCTGCCGCCCGCCTTGCCCGGAGCGGTACCATTGCCCTTCTCATCGGTGAGCCTCAAATCCAGGTCGCTGCCCGACTCCTGCCGCACGTCCGATGGCAAGCCCCATTCCAAATTCCTCAGTCCTCGTCTCGAAGCTTTCTGCTTGGACGTAACACAATTAGTTAATACCTATAAGATAATAGTGGTCCAAAGTAGCCATAAGACAGACCTATCGAATAGTAAACGACTGGGGTAATCGGCTGCAGAAATGGTTAAGTGGGGTTCGAATGCCCGTAGATGTCGTTCCCACTCGCGACTGTGGCCCAGTAGATTCGAGCTCGCCGCAGGATGCTTTCATAGCCGGACAAAGTGTTCCATGTGGAACATTGATCGCCATTCCGGTGTTCACGGGCGCGCCTAAACAAATCCGACCGCTTTCACTTCGCAGCCGCTGGTCCTAAGGGAGTCAAGCAAGCCCCACTCCTCTCGCGCCAGGCCCAACGTTCCACGTGGAACCTTCCCGCGACCCCATACGAACTGGCAGGACATCCTTCAGTGAGAAAACCGTCTGAGATCCTGAGCTCACACGCCGGGCGCGCCTTGCAGTGTTCCACGTGGAACGCTCGCCTGAATCTCACTGACTCGACCGACCGCAACCACCTCACCGGCCCAAGTCTTTGGGCCTTGGTTGGGGAGACTGGGCATCTGGGCTCGCAATCTGACCTTGTGTTCCACATGGAACATCGCAGACGTGGCAGGCACTGTGTTGTTGAAATGTGTTCTGGATGTTTTTCTAATTCGTTTTGATTCAGCGAAAAGAACTACTCACTCGATTGCACCGAAATCAGTCGTTGAAATCGCGAATCGATTCGCACTATGCTGCGGATGCTCTCGCTTCTCCGAAAAATCCAATGGGACGTGTCATCGCGGTTGCCAACCAGAAAGGCGGCGTGGGGAAAACCACGACTGCTATCAATCTGGCCTCGTCCTTCGCGGCAGCAGAAGTCAACACTCTGCTCATTGATTGCGACCCGCAATCGAACGCGACCAGCGGACTGGGCCTCGTCAAAGATCCCGAACGAATCAGCACTTACCATCTTCTAATGGGCGCGGCCTCCGCTGAGGAGGCGGTTCAGCCGACCGAGCTCGAGCAGCTCTGGTTGATTCCTTCGCACAAGAACTTGATCGGCGCGAACCTCGAGCTGGTCGAGGGCGAGCGGCGCGAGTTCCGCCTGCGCGATGCGCTCGAGCCTCTGCGCGAGCGCTTCCAGTTCGTGGTGCTCGATTGCCCGCCCGCGCTCGACCTGCTCACGCTCAACGCCCTGGTCGCGGCGGACTCGGTGCTGATTCCCATGCAGGCGGAGTACTTCGCGCTCGAGGGCATCAGCGAGCTCCTCGACACGGTGGAGCGGATCCGCGCAGCGTTGAACCCAGAGCTGTCGATCGAGGGCGTGGTGCTCACGATGCTCGACGAGCGCACCAGCCTGGCCAAGCAGGTCATGGCCGAGCTCCGAAAATATTTTGGAGAGAAGTTGTGTGCGACTTCGATCCCGCGGAACGTTCGCCTGGCGGAGGCGCCGAGTCATGGGAAGCCGGCGCTTCTGTATGACGTGAGATCGCGCGGGTCGGAGAGTTACATCCGGCTGGCAAAGGAGATCATCGCGCACTACTTTTCGCAGGCAGCGGAATCTGCGACGCAAGCGCGGGCTGAGAGCACTACCAGGGCGCAAGGGGCGGGGGAGACGGCGAGCGAGGTGACGACGGCCTCGGCTGAAGTCGCGGCAGTCGTGGACGAGGCGAAGGAAGGGGCTGCGGAGCCGGCGGCGGCAGAGGCGCCGGTGGATGGGATGGGGAAGACGGCTTAGATCGATGGTCGTCTATATTGACGAATATCAATGTAAATCAAAAAGACAGCCGTTGGTCGATAGTCGTTGCTCGTTGCTCGTTGGTCGTTGGCGAATGCGCTGCTAAGTTGGGATTTGTGTCCTGGCAAATTCCTGCTTGCGCGCTGGGCTCGCGCGTCGGAATGACAATTCTGCGGGGGCCCAGCGGCGGTGGGGGACTCGGCGAGCGCCAGGTCCCTCGACTTCGCTCGGGATGACAGAGTGTGCGAACGAGCGAAATGAGGTTGGCAGCGGGCGGCTTTGTTACGGGGGATGAGTTCATTTCGGGGGAGAAGGATTAGCGATGGCGGCGGACAAGACGGCAGTGGCGGAGCAGGCGGGAGCGGATAAGTCGGGGCCGGCGGCGCCGGAGAAGGTGGGGGCGCGGCCGATGCTACGGCGGGCGTTGGGGCGGGGCCTGGAATCTTTGTTGCGCCCAGCCGGTGCGAGCACATCGGGGGCGGCCGTCGGCACCGGCCCTATGGCGCCAGCGGCTGTGGCGGAAGGTGCGAACGCAGCGGCCATGGCGCCTGGTCCCCAGGTTGCGCCTGAAGGTGCTACCGGTCACGGCGAGGGCGCTGCAGTTCCCGGAGTGATTGCCGGGTTGCAGGCACAGGCAGTGCAGCGCAAGGCGGATGGACACGAGGTGCTGGATATTGCGATCGAGTTGATTGATCTCAATCCGCACCAGACGCGGAGTTGGACGAAATGGGAGATCGACTCTCTGGGCGAATTGCGCGAGTCGATCAAGGTACAGGGTGTGTTGCAGCCGGTCACGGTGCGTCCGGGGAAAGGCGGGCGCTACACGCTGATCACCGGCGAGCGCCGCATGCGCGCGTCGCAGATGGCCGGGAAGGCGACGATCCCGGCGATCGTGCGGATCGTCTCGGAGCAGCAGGCGGCCGAGATGACGGTGATCGAGAACCTGCAACGGCGCGACCTGAACTGCGTTGACCTGGCGCGGGCCTACATCATGCTCAGCAAGGATTTCAACCTGACGCAGGAGCAGATTGGGGAGCGGGTCGGGGTGGCGCGGGAATCGGTGTCAAACTACATGCGACTCGCGAAGCTGCCGCAAGAGACTCAGATTTACCTCCAGAACGGAGATCTGGGCTTCAGCCATGCGCGCATCCTGCTGAACCTGGAAGACGCGGCCGTGATCAACCGGGTGGCGCTGAAGGCGGTGGAGGAAGACTGGTCGGTGGACAAGCTGGAGCATTTTGTGTTGTTCGATGCCAGCATGGCGGGGGTAAAGCGGACGTCAGAAACCAACCTGCGGCGCGCCGGCGGGGCACGGTGGGTAGACCCGAATGTGCGAGCGGCGCAGCGGGAGCTGGAGCGGATTCTGGGCGTGCGGGTGCGGATTCGCGACAAAAACGGGAAGGGGAAGATCACGTTGGAGTATTCGACGCTAGGGGACTTTGACCGGGTGGTTGGGATGTTGAAGGGGAAAGGGTAGGCGGCAGTTCCCGGGGAGCAGCGTCGTCGGTCCTCGGTCGTCGGCAAGAGCACAAGAGGGATGGATTCGTGGAAGTTCGGGCTGCTGCCGCGCGACTTCAATTTGCGCGAATTTCTGGTGAAGTCGAATGGGCAGTCGATCGCGGGTGCTTTGGGGATCGGAAACGCACAGGTCGAACGGGATGCAGAGTGCAAAGGAATCAGTGGCGACTTTGCCCTGTGGGGCTGCGCCGAAGGCGAATTTCAGTCAGTTTGTACTGGGCGCGTTGAGCTGGCGGACAGCAATGTCCGCCCCCACATTTACTTCTGCCGCGGATTGGGAACGGCGGCGTGGGCGACGATCATCCACTCCCCGTTGATTCGTTTGATCACCATCAAGTAATTGCCCTCGGCTTCGTGGGTATGAAGGTCTTCGTTGTAGGCTCCGGAGTCGTAGCCGAGGCCTCCATTGGCCTCGGCGTGCAGGCTCTGGAGGACGTAGTTTTGCGCTTCGCGAGTGATGGAACGCTGCAGTTCGGCTTGGATGGAGTCGCGGTTGTGGACGGAGCCGTTCCTACGCATAAGAACGGCTTCCGGGGCGTAGAGGGCCGCGACTTTGTCGGCGTGCCCGGCGTTGAATTCCTGCATCCAGGTTTGGCGGATCCGCTTGATGGCGGTGGCGAAGTCCTCGCGCTTGCGGGCGGGTTGCGCGGGTTGAGGCTTGGTGGAGGCCTGGCTCCAGGCAGCGACAGCGGCATAAACGATCACCAGTAGGGTGATGAAGGAACGCGAAGAGGGTCGCATTGCGGTCTCCTCTGGGGAGGATGACAAAGAAGAGGTTTGGCTGCAAGCGGGGGCCGGGCACATTGTTGGTCGTTGCCTGTGGGTCGTTGGGAAAAGCCTTAGACGG
>Ga0306923_10005917_pt1 | contig 11987 bp, 9 predicted proteins | sample sta12Can44000108_FD_203841 | JGI IMG/M metagenome (GOLD analysis project Ga0306923, IMG submission 203841) | Lab enrichment of tropical soil microbial communities from Luquillo Experimental Forest, Puerto Rico - statanox.12C.anox.44.000.108 (v2)... | ecosystem: Environmental > Terrestrial > Soil...
AAGAGGCCGTGCGCCTGAAGGAAGCCGGCAAGGCGACCGAGATCGTGGCGGTGTCCATCGGTCCGGCCACCGCGCAGGAAACCCTGCGCACCGCCCTTGCCATGGGTGCCGACCGCGGCGTCCTGGTGCAGACCGACGACGAGGTCCAGCCGCTGGCCGTGGCCAAGCTGCTCAAGGCCGTGGTCGACAAGGAGCAGCCGGGCCTGATCATCCTGGGCAAGCAGGCCATCGATGACGATTCCAACCAGACCGGCCAGATGCTGGCCGCGCTGCTGGGCTGGTCGCAGGGCACCTTCGCCTCCAAGGTCGTGCTGGGCGACGGTTCGGCCGAGGTCACCCGCGAGGTGGACGGCGGTCTGGAGACCGTGTCGCTCAAGCTGCCGGCCATCGTCACCACCGACCTGCGCCTGAACGAGCCGCGCTACGCCTCGCTGCCCAACATCATGAAGGCGAAGAAGAAGCCCATCGACACCATGGCTCCGGCCGATCTGGGCGTCGACACCGCCCCCCGTCTGGTGACGCTGAAGGTGGAAGAGCCGCCGAAGCGCAAGGCCGGCATCAAGGTGGCCGACATCGCCGCCCTGGTCGACAAGCTGAAGAATGAAGCGAAGGTGATCTGAGATGAGCGTCCTCGTTCTCGCCGAGCATGAAGCCGGCCAACTCAAGGCCGCCACCCTGAACACCGTCACCGCCGCCAAGCAATTGGGTGGCGACGTCCATGTGCTGGTCGCCGGTTCCGGCGTCGCCGCCGTGGCCGAGGCCGCCGCCAAGGTGGCCGGTGTCGCCAAGGTGCTGCTGGCCGATGCCCCCGCCTACGCCAACGCCCTGGCCGAGCCGCTGTCGGCCCTGCTGGTGCAGCTGGCCGGCGGCTATTCCGCCATCCTGGCCCCCGCCACCACGAGCGGAAAGAACGTGCTGCCGCGCGTCGCCGCGCTGAAAGACGTGGCGCAGGTGTCGGAAATCGTCGCCGTGGTGTCGCCCGACACCTTCGTGCGTCCGATTTACGCCGGCAACGCCCTGGCCACCGTGCAGTCCAAGGACGCGCTGAAGGTCATCACCGTGCGCACCACCGCCTTCGAGGCGGCTGCTGCCGAGGGCGGCTCGGCCGCCGTGGAGAACGTGGCCGCCGCCGCCGATCCGGCCCTGTCCTCCTTCGTGTCGCAGCAGCTGTCCAAGTCCGAGCGTCCCGAGCTGACCAGCGCGCGGATCATCATCTCGGGCGGCCGCGGCATGCAGTCGGGCGAGAACTTCCACCTGCTGGAAAAGGTGGCCGACAAGCTGAACGCCGCCGTCGGCGCCTCGCGCGCCGCTGTCGACGCCGGCTTCGTCCCCAACGACCTGCAGGTCGGCCAGACCGGCAAGATCGTGGCGCCGGAACTCTACATCGCCGTCGGCATCTCGGGTGCCATCCAGCACCTGGCCGGCATGAAGGACTCCAAGGTCATCGTCGCCATCAACAAGGACGAAGAGGCCCCCATCTTCCAGGTCGCCGATTACGGCCTGGTCGCCGACCTGTTCAAGGCGCTGCCGGAACTGGCGGCGGAACTCGATAAGTAACCTGACGCCCATGCGGTGCCCCCCAAAAGGGCACCGCATAACGCGTCGAAGCCCCTAGGAGCATCACATGGCTGCCATTCAGAAAATCGGTATTATTGGCGCCGGCCAGATGGGCAACGGCATCGCCCATGTCTGCGCCGCGTCGGGCTTCGACGTCGTCCTGCTGGATATTTCCGACGCCGCCCTGCAGAAGGGCCTGGCCACCATCGACAAGAACCTGACCCGTCAGGTGTCGAAGGGCAAGCTCACCGAGGTGCAGAAGACCGAAACGCTGTCGCGCATCAAGCCGACCACCCAGTATGCCGATTTCGGCGACAGCGACCTGGTGATCGAGGCCGCCACCGAGGACGAGAGCGTCAAGCGCAAGATTTTCGCCCTGCTCTGCCCGGTGCTGAAGCCCGAGGCCTACATCGCCTCCAACACCTCGTCCATCTCCATCACCCGCCTGGGCGCCTCCACCGACCGCCCGGCCAAGTTCATGGGCATGCACTTCATGAACCCGGTGCCGGTGATGCAGCTGGTCGAGCTGATCCGCGGCATCGCCACCGCCGAAGAGACCTTCGCCCTGGTGCGCGAGATGGTCGTCAAGCTGGGCAAGAGCCCGGTGTCTTCCGAGGATTTCCCTGCCTTCATCGTCAACCGCATCCTGCTGCCGATGATCAACGAGGCGGTCTACACCCTGTACGAAGGCGTCGGCTCGGTGGATTCCATCGACACCGCCATGCGCCTGGGCGCCAACCATCCCATGGGCCCGCTGGAACTGGCCGATTTCATCGGCCTGGATACCTGCCTTGCCATCATGCACGTGCTGCACGACGGCTTGGCCGATTCCAAGTACCGGCCGTGCCCGCTGCTGGTGAAGTACGTGGAAGCCGGCTGGCTGGGTCGCAAGACCGGCCGTGGCTTCTATGACTATTCCGGTGAGAAGCCTGTTCCCACTCGCTAATCGGAGTGGCCTCGCCTCTCGAGGCTCCGAATGAGTGAACCGAAGCCCCCGCGTCCGCAAGGCGCGGGGGTTTTCGTTCCGGCCTATTCCGCCCCTTCCAGCTCGGTCGCCAGGCGTTCCTTGAGTTCGGCGGCCTCCTGCTGCTTGGCCCACATCTCGGCATAGCGGCCGCCCTTGGCCAGCAGGTCGGCATGGCGGCCACGCTCGGCGATGCGCCCCTTTTCCAGCACGATGATCTCGTCGCAATCCACCACGGTGGACAGGCGGTGGGCGATCATCAGGGTGGTGCGATCCTTGGAGACCTCGCGCAACGAGGCCTGGATTTCCTTCTCGGTGTGGGTGTCGAGCGCGCTGGTGGCCTCGTCGAACAGCAGGATGGCGGGCGCCTTGAGGATGGTGCGCGCGATGGCGACACGCTGTTTCTCGCCACCCGACAGCTTCAGCCCGCGTTCGCCCACCTTGGTGTCGTAGCCCTCGGGCAGCGAGACGACGAAGTCGTGGATACGCGCCAGCCGGGCGGCCCGTTCGATCTCGTCCTGGCTGGCGCCGGGGCGGCCGTAGGCGATGTTGTAGCGGATGGTGTCGTTGAACAGCACGGTGTCCTGGGGGACGATGCCGATGGCGGCGCGCAGGGATTTCTGCGTTACCGAGCGGATGTCCTGGCCGTCGATGGCGATGCGTCCCGAGGTGGCGTCGTAGAAGCGGAACAGCAGCCGCGAGATGGTGCTTTTCCCCGCGCCCGACGGCCCGACGATGGCGACCCGGTGGCCGGCCGGCACGGTGAAGCCGACGCCTGACAGGATGACCCGCTCCGGATTGTAGGCGAAGCCCACGTCGTCGAAGCGCACCTCGCCGCCCGCCACCTTGAGCGCCGGCGCACCGGGGGCATCGGTGATCTCGGCGTTCACATTGAGCAGGCGGAACATGGCCTCCATGTCGGTGAGCGACTGCTTGATCTCGCGGTAGACGAAGCCGAGGAAGTTGAGCGGCAGGTACAGCTGCACCAGGTACGAGTTCACCAGCACGAAATCGCCCACGCTCATGGAGCCGTCGGCCACGCCCTGGCCGGCCATGATCATGACGATGGTCAGGCCCACCGCGATGATGGCGCCCTGGCCGATGTTGAGCATGGACAGCGTCACCTTGCTCTTCACCGCCGCCTCTTCGTAGCGCGACAGCGCCTTGTCGTAGCGGATGGCCTCGTGCTCCTCGTTGCCGAAGTACTTCACCGTTTCGAAGTTCAGCAGCGAATCGATGGCCTTGGTGCTGGCCTCGGAATCCACCTCGTTCATGGTGCGGCGGTACTTGGTCCGCCACTCGGTGACGATCAGGGTGTAGGCGATGTACAGCGCGATGGTGCCGAAGGTGACCAGGGCGAAACCCGGCTGGTACAGCTTGGCCAGCACCACCGTGACCAGGCCGACCTCCAGCAGCGTGGGCAGGATGTTGAACAGCATGAAGTTCAGCAGGAACTCGATGCCCTTGGTGCCGCGTTCCACCGCGCGCGAGACGCCGCCGGTCTGGCGGTCCAAATGAAAGCGCAGCGCCAGGCCGTGCAGGTGGCCGAACACCTGCAACCCCACCGCGCGCACGGCCCGCTGGCCGACGCGGGCGAAGGCGATGTCGCGCAGCTCCGAGAACGTGCCGGCCAGGGTACGGGCGGCGCCGTAGGCCAGCAGCAGCAGGACCGGCACCGCCACCAGCGTCGCCCCATCCTTGAGCATCAGCGCGTCGACCGCATGCTTGTAGAGCAGCGGCACGACCACATTGATGCCCTTGGCCAGCGCCAGGAAGGCCATGGCGGCCACCACCCGGGCCTTGAGCCCCGCCTGGCCCGGCGGCCACAAATACGGCAGCAGGGTGCGGATGGTGTTCCAGTCGTCGCGGGGACCGACCTGGAGCGTGCGGATGTTGTTGGAAGGGTCTCGGCGTCGCATTCGTCTAAGATGAGGGCACGGGCGCGCAAGTCAACGAGGGACCATTGCAGCGCACACGCCGCCTTGCCTATGCTCTGCCCATGCGTCATCCCACCCAACTGCATTCCGGCGGCGTTGATTGGACCAGAATCCGGATTCTGGTCTACAGCCTGGACGACGCCTTCCGCTTCCTCACCCGCCAGACCTTCCGCAAGCTGAACGTGCGCGAGGTGCTGTCCACCAGCGTGGCCGCCGACGCCAGCCAGATGATGGGCCAGTGCCCCGACATCGCCCTGGTGGACGTGGACGGCGACGTGTCCATGGCCATGGCCTTCCTTAAACGGGTGCGCGCCGCCGATGCGGACATGCCGGTGCTGATGGTGGCCAAGGCCGACGACCGCGCCCTGATCGCCGAAGCACTGCCGCTGGGCATCGAGGGGTTCGTGCCCAAGCCGGTCTCGGGCCACGAGCTGTCCCACCGGGTGGGCGACAGCCTGATACAGCCGCGCCGCATCCCGGTGCCGGCGCCCAAGGCTCCGGATGTCCCCCTTACCCTGGAAAACCGCTCAACCCCGACCGTTGCCACCGGCGGCGGCCCTTCGGGCGCCGACCTCAAGTCCGAACTGGCGGCGCTGACCCGGCGCCTCGGCCAGAGCGCCGGCAGCGCCCCCCATGGCGGTACTGGCCACGGCGGTACTGGCCACGGCGGCAAGATGGGCGGCGGCCTGCTGGTCGATACGACCCCGCCGAAGAAAAACGCCGACACCTATGCCGACGACGGGCCGCCGCAGGCGATGGCGGACAAGGGTTCGGGTGGCAAGCCCTCCGGCAGCTATTACGACGAGCCGCCACCATCCAAACCCAAGGCCGCCACCCTGGAAGCGGTCACCGCCACGCTGCCCGAATCGCTGCGCCCCAAACGTCGCAAAAAGGAAGAAGCCGCCGAAGCCGAGGCTGCGCGCCAGCACTGGCTGGACGAATTGGCCAAGCTGGGCCACAGGAAGAAGAAGGACGGCAAGGACGTTGCCGGACTGGACGTGGACGCCATCGTCGCCACCCACGTGCTGTGGCTGACTACGCAAGGCGCGGAAGGCAAGCGGGCCGACTTCGCCAAAATGGACCTTGCCGGCGCCGGCTTGGCGGGAACGGTGCTGGCCAATGCCGGCTTCCGCGGGGCCGACCTGTCCGACGCCCAGCTGGCCGAGGCGCGCCTGGACGGCGCCGATCTCCGCCAGGCCAGCTTGAGCGCCGCCGACCTGTCAGGGGCCGATCTGGGGGTGGCGCAACTGCGTCACGCCGACCTCAGGCTGGCCAATTTACAGGGGGCGTCGTTGCGCGGCGCCGATCTGTCGGGTGCCCGCCTCCGCGGCGCCAAGCTGGACGGCGCCGACTTCAAGGGAGCCACCCTGGTGGGCAGCGAACTAGGCGAGGCGGATCTGTCCAAGGTGGAAAACCTGACCCAGGCCCAGATGGACAAGGCCATCTGCGACATGAAGACCAAGCTTCCGCCGGGTGTCTTCCGTCCCCGCAAAGACGAGGACTGATCTGTCTTCCAGCAGAGGACGATAGGGTTCCCGCCCTATCCGGCGTTACATGCAAAGCAAAGTGACGCTATGCTGTGCATAGTAGAATAACAGGCGGGACAATTATGGCTCCAGTTGATGCGCGGCGACTGCGGCGGGCGATCGTGTTCTATGCGACGCTGGCCATGGCAGCCATCAGCATGGCCGTGGCGACCATCGCCATCGGGCCGCTGGCCGTGCGCCTGCGCGACAACGCCCGCGAGACGCTCGAACACGAACTGGCCATCAAGGCCCTGGCCGCCGAGCAGGTGCTCGACAACGCCCGCAGCCTGGCCCAGCAGGTCACCAGCCGCACCGTCATCCGCGAGCGCCTCGAAGTCTACAACAAGGGCGGCACCACCCTGACGGCGCTGACCGAGTTCACCCGCGACAAGCTTGCCGACGCGCTGACCCTGTCCAAGGAACTGGTGGGCATCAGCCGCTTCACCGCCAAGGGCGAGCCGGTGGTGGCGATCGGCCCCTATGCCGAGGAGGGCCCCGCCCCGCCGCCCACGGCCGACCGTGCCGTCCTGGGCCTCAGGGTGCAGGACGCCCGCCAGTTCATCGTGGTGGCCGCCCCCATCCTCAGCCGCGACCGCTCGGTGGCCGGCACCGACGTGGTGGTGGTGGACGCCGGCGACCTTCAGACCATCCTCGACGCCGCCGCAGCCATCGGCAAGACGGGCTGGGCGGCGGTAGTGGACGTCTCTAGTCCGCCGCGCCAGCTGATGGCCTCGGCCAGCGGCAAGGCGCCGGGGCCACTGGTGGAACGCCTGGCCGCCCGCGTGGCGCAACAGGGCAAGGTCTTGCGCGACGAAGGCGACGACGTGGTGGTGGCCGGCGCGCCGCTGGGCGGCACATCCTGGATATTGGTGCAGACCATCGCCGCCGACGAGGCCACCCATCAGGTGGACATCTTCCTGCTGTGGGTGGTGGTTGGGGCGGTGATGGCCACCGCTTTGGGCGTGGGCGGCCTGATCATGGTGCTGCGCCCGCTGACCGGCGCCATCCTGGTTCAGAACGCCGACCTCGAGTGTCAGGTGGCCGAATTGCAGCAGGCCAAGGCCGAACTGGCGGCCAAGTCGCACCGGCTGGCCCTGTCCAACGCCGATCTCCAGGCTTATGCCTACGCCGCCTCGCACGAATTGCAGGAACCGGTCCGCAGCATCGTCGGCTTCGCCCAGCTGCTGCAGCGGCGCTATGGCGCCCAGATGGGCGCCGAGGCGGACGAATTCATCGGTTTCATCGTCGACAACGCCGAGCGCATGCGCCGCCAGATCAACGATCTGCTGTCCTACGCCCGGCTGGACTACAGCGAGATGGCCCCCGAGCCGGTGACCCTGGGCCCGCTGGTGGACGAGGTTCTGGAAACCCTGGAAGCGCGCATCAAGGAGACGCAGGCCCGCATTTCCTGCTCGGCCCTGCCCCGCGTGCGCGGCAGCCGCGAGGCGCTGGCGCGGCTGTTCCATAACCTGCTCAGCAACGCGCTGAAATTCACCGCCGGAGACGAGCCCCCGCGCATTGAGATTTCCGCCCAGACGGCCGGGGATTGGGTCGAGATCGTGGTGCGCGACCACGGCATCGGAATCGAGCCGCAATTCCACGACCGCATCTTCCGCATGTTCGAACGGCTGGACCCCAGCCACTACGAAGGCACCGGAATCGGCCTGGCCATCTGCCGCAAGGTGGCCGAGATGCACGGCGGCCGCATCTGGGTCGAGTCCGTGCGCGGCAACGGTGCCACCTTCCACGTCCGCCTGCCGGCGGGATAACGCCCGCTACCCCGCCTCCACCTCTTCCCGCACCCAGGCGCGGAAAGCGGCGACCTTGGGGTTGTCCAAGTACTTGGGCGGGCAGACCAGGTGGTAGGCGTTGACCAGGGGCTGGGCCGGGAACAGGGCGACCAGGCGGCCATCGGCCAATTCGTCGGTCACCAGGGTGCGCCACATCAGCGCCACGCCCAGACCGGCCAGCACCGCCTGGAGCACCAGGTTGAAATCGTCGAAGCGGCGGGCCTGCACCTCGGGCGGCACCATTACGCCGGCATTGGCCAGCCAGCCCGGCCAGGTGGGGAAGGTGGTGTCCCAGTCCAGCGAGGCATTGTGCAACAGGCCCACCTCCAGCAGGTCGGCAGGCTGCTTCAGACGCTTCGCCAGGTGGGGATTGGCCACCGGCACCACCTCCTCGGCCTTCAGGCGCTCCACGTGCAGGCCGGGATACCGACCGCCGCCATAGCGGATGGCCACGTCCACGTCCTCGGTATCGAAATCCACCAGCCGGATCGAGGCGGACAGGCGCAGGTCGATGTCGGGATGGCGCTCTTGGAAGCGGGCCATGCGGGGAATCAGCCAGCGGGCGGCAAACGAGGGCGAGGCAGACACCACCAGCGGCCCGCCGTCGCGCCCCTGGCGCAGCCGCTCCACCGCCCGCTCCATCAGGTCGAAGGAATCGGACACCAGCGGCAGGGCATTGGCCGCCGCCTCGGTAAGGCTGAGCTGGGCACCGCGCCGGAACAGGGCGACACCCAGGAATTGTTCGAGGATCTTGACCTGCTGGCTGATGGCCGCCGGGGTGACGTGCAGCTCGTCAGCGGCGCGGGCGAACGACAGGTGCCGGGCCGCCGCCTCGAAAGCGCGCAAGCTCCGCAGCGGCGGCAGGCGGCGGACCATGGCGCCTACAGCCCGCCCGTGAAGCGATCGGCGAAGATGAAGGGATTGAAATCCGGACGGCCGAAATAGAAGCCCTGGCCGTAATCCACGCTGCACTGGTAGACGCGGCCGGCCATGCGCTTGTCCTCGACCATCTCGGCGGCGGTGCGCACACCCATGGAGGCGCACATCTTGGCCATGGAGGACAACAGGTCGCTGCCCTTCTGGCTGGAGCTAGCACGCTTGATGACAGGGCCGTCGAACTTGACGATGTCCACGTCCAGGGCGTTGAGGTAGTCGAAGCTGGCCGCGCCTGAGCCGAAATCATCGAGACAGAAGCGATAGCCCTTGCGGCGAAAGTCCTGGATGACGGCGTTCAGCTCGGCCAGTTTCTCCACCTTCACCGATTCTGTCAGCTCGAACATCAGCTTGCGCGGCGGCATACCCGAGCGTTTCAGCAACTTGCCCAGCTCCTCGACGAACACCGGGTTGGACAGCGACAGGCCCGACAGGTTGATGGCCACCGGCGGCATCAGGCCACGCTCGCGCACCAGCGAGTTCATGGTCTGGATGGTGGTGTCCACCACCGCCAGGTCCAATTCGTGGACGATGCCCACTTCCTCGGCCAGGCAGAACAGGTGGTAGGGCGAGGTGCCCGCCTTGGCGTCACGGTAACGGGTCAGCGCCTCGAAATGGTGAACGCGCTCCAGCCGCAGGTCGCAGATGGGCTGGAATGCCATGTCGAAGTCGCGGCCGGCCACCACGCGGCGAATGTAGGCCACGTTGTCGATGGTGTCGGACACCAGGCCCTTGAGCACCTGAGCGATGGACTTCTTCTTGTCGAGCGCGTGGTCGCCCTGTTCCGAGAAGGTGCGGATGGTATGGGCGATGGCCTTGGCCACCTGGTGCTCGGCCAACCCCGCGCCATCGGCGTCGAGGGTCTGGCCGTGCGGCTTGACCTCAGCATTGAACAGCTTCTTGGCCGCTTCCGAGATCATGTTGTTGATCTCGTCCGGGTCGATATCGTCGCGATGCAGATAGCTGAACGAATCCTCGCCCACCCGGCCGGCGGTACCGCCGCCCAGGGAATGCTGCGCCAGGATGTCGCCCACCGCGCCCATGATCTTCTTGCGGTCGCTGGCGCCCAGCACCTTGGTCATTTCTTCCAGGCTGTCGACCTTGACCATGGTGATCTGCGGACGGCCGCCGGCACGCTTGAACGCCTGCGCCCGCTCGGCCGCCAGCGCCGAATACGAGCCTTCGTCCAGCAGACCGGAATCCTCGTCGCGGCGGATATCGGCCTCGGACAGGCGCTCGGATTGCAGCGCCGGCTCCATCTTGAGGGCGAGGAAGAAATGATTGTCGAAATCGGGCACGCGGTAGCCGGCCATGGCCACGTTGGGCCGGCGCAAGCCGGTGCCGTTCAGGCGCACCACCACGTCGTCGATGCGTCCCTGCGAGCGGGCGGCCTCCAACATCTCGGCGGCAAGGCCGCGATCGGTTTCGGCGATCAGCTCGACGAAGGGCCGCCCCTTCAGCGCGTCGCCGCTTTCACCCAGCAACAGCGCGGTGGCGCCTGCGGCGAAGGTGACGTCAAGGTCGTCATCCAGCTCCAGCAGGATATCGGCGCGGCAAAACGCCAGGGCTACAAAACGGTCGCGCTCGCGGTCGGCGGCCATGCGCACGGGTCCTTAACGTCAATATCCATTCAATGATGAGTCGGCTGCACCTCATTGGCAAGCAACGGAGTGTATCGCCTTGTGATTCACACACTCATCGGCGCGCTATGATTGAGGAGACCTGACCGCAGTCAAGTCAAACCGTCGGCCCTATGCTAAAGTGCCGGCACATTACGCCTTGGGAGCCCCCCATGATCCGCTTCGCCGCCGCCACCCTGCTCTGCTTCGCCACCGCCACCGCGCTGGCCGACGAGATCGACACCATCCGCCTGCTGTGCCGCGCCGACAATAAAGCCTTGGCACCCCAGCCGCTGACCTTCTCCATCGACACCGCCGCCAAGGAGGCTACCGAGACCAGTTCGGGCACCCGCTTCGGCGTCACCGCCTACCGCGACGGCTTCGGCCTGTGGGAGCCGGACGGCGGCCCCACCGCATTGGTTTACCGCATCGACCGCATCACCGGCCGTTTCACCCGCATCGACAAGCAGCTGCGGCTAGAAGGCTCGTGCGAGAAGGCAGAGCAGAAGTTCTGATCAACAGGGGGCGAACGGGTCCTCGGGCGACGGCGGGTCCTCTTCGCGGTAGAGGGCTTGCGCCTCGGGAGCGGGTCCACGGCGTTCGGCCAAGGCCAACACGGTAACGCGGCGGCGCCGCTTGCCGGTGGGGAAGACCAGATCGTCGCCGGGTCGAACCCCGGTGGAGGCCTTGACTACCACCACGCCATTCAGCACCACCTCGCCCGCGTCGACGACCGACGCCGCCAGGCTGCGCGTCTTGAAGAAGCGCGCGAACCACAGCCATTTGTCGATGCGGAGCGTTGCGGACATGGCGATGCTTATAGCATCCGCCTCCCCTCGTGTGGGTTTACGCAAAAACCGAGAATTGCCATTCAGGCTTCATCAGCATGAAGCACCTCACCCCACAGCATAAGTTGAGAATCATACAGCCTATAAGCTGAGAATTTCCACCGTGCTTTACGTATAAGGCGAGAATTTCAGCGCCAGGGCACAATCACCGAAAAGGACGCTCCCAAAGGAGCGTCGCGCGCTGCCGAGGTAACTCGTTTCCCTTACCTCTTGGGCGCAATTCATCACCGCCCACAAAAACATCAGATCCGTCGCAAGGATGGTTAGGAGATTCTCCGACCCTTCCACCGGAAGGCCCGTTCCTCGAGGAAGGGCCTTCCGACACTCTAGGGGCACTCATGCGGTTGCCGGCGGAAAGCCGTTGTAAGTCGTCCAGGTCGGCGGCGCCGCTCCCCATAGAATTCCCGGGTACGAGCACGGCCAACCTCGGCGCCTCTTAATTCGGGCGCCCCCCCTCGCCTTCGCTAAACACCAAAATGGCGCAAGCGCAGTTTCGCGAGGGCGGGGAATAGCACTTCCTCTGGTTGGCCTCCGAACTGTTGGAAAACCCGAGGCGCCAGCCGAAGAAATGCAGTTCCCACCTTTGGATCGAAATGGGCGCCCAGCTCAGTCCCGATAATTTCAAGCGCCGTTGCCAACTCAAAGCCCTGCTTGTAGGGACGAGCCGACATCAAGGCGTCGAACACGTCCACAACAGCGAATGCGCGCGCAATCAATGGAATGTTTTCACCCGCCAAGGCGTCGGGATAGCCGCTGCCGTCGTAGCGTTCGTGGTGGTGGCGCACGACGGGAATGGCGTCATGGAATGCCGGT
>Ga0306923_10005919_pt1 | contig 11985 bp, 13 predicted proteins | sample sta12Can44000108_FD_203841 | JGI IMG/M metagenome (GOLD analysis project Ga0306923, IMG submission 203841) | Lab enrichment of tropical soil microbial communities from Luquillo Experimental Forest, Puerto Rico - statanox.12C.anox.44.000.108 (v2)... | ecosystem: Environmental > Terrestrial >...
TATCGGCGTCGTCAACCCAGCTCTGCCGCGGCTGGATCAGCCGCGTCCTGATCGAGGGTAGGTTCTTGCCGAACCAATCCGCCAGCTCGCGCATGAAGTTCTCGGAATTGTCGAACAGACAATCGACGAGATAGAGGGCCTTGCCGTCGAGGCTCTCGGGCCGCTGCGCCAAACGCTTTCGCGTCCACTATGCGCTTAACGATGCCGAAGAGGTCGATGGTGCTGCGCGCCAGCCGGTCTATGCGCGTCACAGTCACCACGTCGCCGGGGGTAAGCCGCCTGAGCATGCGCAGAAGCTCGCGCCGGTTGGGCCGCGGACCGTGATGGCTGACGACAGCTTCGATCGACTTTCGCCGCAAGAGTGTGCGGCGACGGAAACACAAACGCTCGCGCGCAATACCTGGCCGTAGGCATAATGCGCCATCGAACTACGGGGTGATACCGCGAGCACCCGTCGGGCCAACGGCTCCGGTCGTCAGATCGTCTGTCATGCCGTCGGCAAAATATTGTTGCCGCCGATCTTCGCTGAGATCGGTAAAGGGCAGCACGACGATCGACAGACGCGGAGCGGCGCGCGCCACGCCTGCGACCGATGAAGCGGCCATCGACGGCGTGTCGGCAGTCTCGATGCGGGTCACCGGCGCGACAAACCGGTAGCCGCGCGCGGCAACGGTCTGGATACAGCTCCCTTCCGAGCGGCCTTGGTCGAGCACGCGGCGGAGGGCGGCGATCTGAACCGTCAGATTGGCATTCTCGACCACCGCCGGCCGCCAGACGGCCGCCATGATCTTCTCTTTGGTGCTTAGCTCGCCCGGCCGCTCGACCAGCACGCTCGGAACATCGAGGGCGCGGGCGCACCGCGTTGATTACGTCGGGAAAGACCGTCGCCCCATCGGTTGAACAAATTCCTCAAACTCGAAAATGCCGGCGGTGGCGAGCACGCCCTGGTTCCCCTCATTCCTCCGGCAATCCGGCGGCACGCATACCGGCGATGTACACCGTTTCCCATCGATCACGGACCGCCGGGGTATTGAGATCGCTATTGACCCTGACGCGGGCGACAGTCGAATACCGGTCAGAGCCTAACAGCCTCTGTGCTTCGGCGAGATTGGCGCGGGCACGGTCCCGCTCGCCTTTGAACCCATAGGCAGCCGCGAGGGCAAAATACGGGTTATGGGCTCTCGGCGACACGGTGTGACCCTTTTCGAGCCAAGCGATCGACTCGTCGACGCGCGATTCCAGCAAATGCACGTAGCCGATCCAGGTATACCACCACCATCTGTTAAGGTCGCGAGGGCTGAGCCGGATGGCCCGCTCGGTAAGCGCGATAGCCTCCTGATCCGAGCCGCCGGTCAGGTATTTGCACATGCTTTGCTCGACGAGAGCAACTGGATTGTTGCGATTGGCGGCGAGCGCGATTTCGAATTCGGGAATCGCCTCCTCGCACCGCTGCGCTATACGGAGTAATCGGCCTTTCACGAAGTGCACATACGAGTCGCTCGGAGAGGTCGCCAAAGCCTGCGCGAGCAGCTCTTCGGCGCGTTGGAAATCGGCAGCTTTTGCGGCGGGATCTTTCGAAAACCCAAGGTTCACAAGTGCGTCCGCCAAACGGCCCTGCGCCTCAACGGAGCTAGGGTCGAGCGCCAGCGCATGCTCGAACAGGTCTGCGGCTTCTGCGGCCTTGTCGCGCGCTCCCCCGCTCCTCTGCAACGCGGCGCGCCCCCGAAGCAGGTAATCCAGCGCGTCGGGCCCCTCAGTCGGGCGGGCGGTTTCCGCACCGATCAACTCCCAACCGAGTGTGTTGGCGATGCGACCAGTGATCTCGTTCTGTACGGCGAAGAGATCGCCGATATCGTGGTCGAAACGCTCCGCCCAAAGATGCGTGTTGGTTGCCGCATCAATAAGCTGCGCATTGACCCTGACTTGGTTCCCCGAGCGCCGGACACTGCCTTCGAGCACATACCGCACCCCAAGCTCGCGGCCGATCTGCCTGGCGTCGACGCGCTGGTCTTTATAGGTGAAGGCCGTGTTCCGCGAGATGACCAGAACATGCTGCAGGCGTGACAGATCGGTCGTCAGATCGTCGGTAATGCCGTCGGCGAAATATTGCTGTCCTCCGCATTCGCTGAGATCGGCGAACGGCAGCACGACGATGGACAGCCGTGGTGCGATCACCTGCGGGGTGTCGGCGTGCTCGACCCGGGTAACAGCTGGCAAAAACCGATAACCGCGAATGGCGACCGTCTGAATGCAGCTCCCTTCCGAGCGGCCCTGGTCGAGGACGCGGCGGAGGGCGGCGATCTGGACCGTCAGGTTGGCGTTCTCGACCACCGAGCGCCGCCAGACGGCCGCCATGATCTCTTCTTTCGTTACGAGTTCGCCTGCCCGCTCGACCAGCACGCTCAGAACATCGAGCGTGCGGGGGCCGACCGGTAGTGGAACGTAGGCACCGGCTTGGTCGCGCCGAGACAGACCGTCGCCCTGTCGGTCGAGGCGAAACTCCTCGAACTCGAAAATGTCGGCCGTGGCGCGCATGCCCCACTCTCCCCGTCATTTCCGCGGATAGGGACCTCAGGGAAGCGACCGGTCGCCCGCGGCTTACGGGTCATATCTTGAGCGGGAGAAGGGTGATTAGAAAAGATTTTTGCAAAATTTTTATACGGGTTTTGTAGCCCTATCTCGCGGGCGCGCATCTTAATGGCTGTCTGAGCCGCTGAGCTCTTGCACCCAACGGGAGGCGAGGAAATGCGCTGCTGCAACAAGGCGATGTTCAGAACTGCGATCGCCGGAACTCTCGGGATGGTCTCGCTGGCGATGGGTCTTGTCACCGAGGCGTCCGCCGGATGCGCAAACCTTCCGGGGTTTAAGGCGGGCGCTTTCCAGCCGCTCTCGTGGCAACAGACGAGTGAATTCGGGCCAGGCTCGCCTCTGCTGATCGCGAACCGCGACGACTCTGTTGATGGGATCGTCGGGTTCTGGAGAGTGATGTATGTGCTGCCCGACGGCACGGTCGCCGACGACGCATACCAGCAGTGGCATTCGGACGGAACAGAGATCCATAACGCCGATCTCCCGGCAGCGAGTGGCAATATTTGTTTAGGGGTATGGAAGAAGACCGGAGTGTCCCATTATAAACTTAACCACTTTTACCTGCAGTCGGATCCTGCCACCGATACCCTGCAATACCGGATTCAAATCCGTGAAGAAATTGACCTGGACCGTAGCGGCGATAAACACTCCGGGACCTTTACGATCGACGGCTATGATCTCGCCGGGAACCCTGTTTTCCACGTCGAGGGCACGGTGCAGGCGACCCGTATCACCGTGAAGACCGATTTGAAGGACCTGTTCTGAGCTGCGAGCCAGCGACGCCGGCGTAACACGACAATTTGCCCGACGAGTTGATGGAGTTTCCGTTTCGTCGACCATCGAATTCCGCTTCCAACCCGCAGAGGCGGGCTGCCCGCCATTATCTTCGGGAAGATGCGCTCGCGATGGGTTCGGGACGCGCGTGTGATCGAGCGCCGAAGGGCTGGACGCAGCGATGCGCTACGCACTCCTCGCGCGACGGCAGGCCACGTGCCTCCGGATCCTTGACGAACACGATCGCCGCCGGCCGCGGCGTCACCCAGCTTGTCTTGGTCCTGAGTGGCAGAATGAGCAGCGTCAGGCTCCTCATCCGCCTTGTCTGCCGCCTCGGCCTTGGCCAGCAGCTTTTCCACCTCGGCCTTCAGCTGCGCCTCCAGCTTGCCCGCATGTTCATAAGAAAGCGCGCTATGTCGGCTCGCATTGGCGTGGATCTTGGTCCCGTCCAGCGCCACCGTGCCCAGATTGAGCACCCCCATCTCACAGGCCAGCAACAGCACCTTGACGAACAGCCCTCAATCTCCTTCAAAAACCGCTGCCGGAACGTCGCGATCGTGTCGTGATCGGGACCCACCAGTCGCAGCTCCTTGACCATTCGATCCTGCAGCGTGCAAAACGCTCGTTCGATACGTCCCTTCGCCTGCGGGCTGTTGGCACAGATGATGTCGATGTTCAGCGCCAACAGCGCGCGGCCGAACTGGGTCACTCCGTCACCGCCGGCAGCGTCCTTGCTGTTCACCCGGAAGATGCCGTGCTTGTCGCTGTAGAACACCACCGGCTTGCCGTGCTCCTCCAGATAGGCGCGGGTCGTCCGGAAGTAATCAAATGCCGATTCCGAGCTGACGAACCGCAGCTGCATCAACCGGCTCGTCGCATCATCCACAAAGGCCAACAGCGTGCATGACGGACCGCGATCCTCAAACCAGGCGTGCTCCGAGCCGTCGATCTGCACCAATTCGCCCAGGCAATCGCGCCGCCGACGCGGCTGATGCGGCGAGGGCAGACGATGCCGACGGTCCTGCCACAGCCCATCCGCAATCATCCAACCGCGCAAGGTCTCGCGTGACACCGAGCAACCGTGATGCTCTGCCAGCTTCTCCGCCGCCAGGGTCGGGCCAAAGTCGGCGTACCGCTCGCGTACGATCGACAGCGCCAGGGTGCGAACCTCAGCGGGGAGCCGATGGTTGCTGGGCTTGCCCCGGTGCTTGGAAAGCAGGCTCGTCGCACCGTCCTGCTTGAGGCCGCGCAGCAGACGAAACACCTGGCGCCGCTGCAGCCCGATCAGCGCACAGGCGTCACTGACGCGCAGACGGCCCGATTGAACCCGCAACAGCACGTCAAGACGACTGAACTCCTGCTTGCTCATCGACACCAATTTTAACGCGGTACCTGGACAGCGGGAATCATCCGGAGTTTCTCCATCTCCCCGCGAAGCGTATCGACGTGCTGCGCATCAACGAAGTTCGGTGGACACAATATCTCCGTGATGGCTCTGGCCGAAAACGCCTCTCTGTAATCAAAGTGCATTTGTAGGATTGGCGGGAACGCCATCCGTGCGCCATTGTTCAGCACAAACTGCCCGACACCCAGAGCCGACAACGCAACCCTCAGTTCATTCTCGCTTGCATAGCGTTCCTTGTCCTTCAGAAATGTGTATTGTATCGGGTTCGCTAATCGGACCGGGTGCAGTGCGTGCGCTGACTTGTCCACATATTCAACGACACCGTAGTTTATTGAGAATAACTGCCTGAAGTGGTTCTCTCCCTGCATTAGCAGACCGGAGTTATCGAGCGATGCTTGCATGGTTGCATTCAAGCGATGCCGCAGCTTATCGAAGTTGAACGCGAGACACACCGCGTCCCGGTCGGGAGCATAGTGCTCCCAAATATAGGAACTATGTTCGAGAGAAAAGCAACAGGCGTAGGTTCGCGCCCTAGCGCAGTCGTAGTATTTGTCCAAGGTGTAGGTAGGGGCTTTCTCGAAGGAAATGCCCGCACCCACCGGTCTGTCGAGCGGTAACTGTTCGCCATCAGCCTTGTCGTCGGTATAACTATCCACTCGCTGAAAATGCAGATAGTTCTTTTGCAGCATGTCGATGAGATATCGCACCTTGACGACTTTGAACAAACGCTGATCCGGGTTTGGGAATCGTAGTAACTGCCGGTGTGGCTCGATCGACGCTAGCGGCATTGCACCCGCCGCTTCCTCATCGGTTCCCTGCGCCTCGGGAGAGGATATCATGTCGCTAACCTCGAAATCGTAGCTCAGCTGACGTTGTAGCTCCGGGCCAATTCGGCGAGCGTTTCGCCCTGCGCGCGCCGCCTGATGGCCTCTTTCTTCTGCTCCGGTGTCAGGGAAGGGGGGCGGCCCATGGCCTTTCCTTGGGCCTTGGCGCGGCTCCTGCCTTCGGCGGTACGGGTTCGGATAAGATCGCGCTCGACGTCGGCAAGCCCGCCGAGTACCGCCAGCATCAACCGCCCGGTGCTGCTGGTGCTGTCGGCCCACGGTTCCGCCAAGGATCGAAACTGCGCCTTGGCGTCCACGATCCGCTTCACGATGCTGAACAGGTCGAACGTGCTGCGCGCAAGCCGGTCAATCCTCGTCACCGTCACCACGTCGCCGGGGCCGAGTTTCCGGAGCATCTTGTTAAGCTCACGCCGGTCGGCCCGCGCCCCCGTCACCTTCTCGCGGTAGATGTTCCGGCTGCTGCATCCGGCCTTGCGAAGCTGCTCAAGCTGGCTGTCGAGGGTCTGCCCGTAGGTCGAGACGCGGGCATACCCGATAGGCCGTTTTTCAAGGTGAGTTTCGTGCATATCTTGTGCAAACCGTAAACCCTCGATTTCATAGGGTCAAGGAATTTGCGCGATACTCTTGAGTTTCGTACACCAGGTCGGCACCGGGTGGACACCCGTCCTTTGCCGGCACGCGCTCGAACGACAAGGAAGCGGACCTTCCCGCCCTAGCCCACGAACGGGGAAGTCCGACCCAAAGCGGCCATCGACGCGACCCCGTCCGACTTGACCCGTTTTTGTCCCATTGCCGCCGTTCGCTATACTCGTCGAGATCGGCTCAGTAGGATGGAGAGCGCCCATCCAAACGATACTAAAAATCAAATCTTCCAAAGGGGATGGTGGCGGTTCTCGCCGGCCTCACCAAATTGGAACAGGGGTCGCCCGCGCTGCCCCGACGGCTCTCGCTGTTGCTGGCGCGAATTAGCTCAGCTCGCGCTCGATCCCAATACTGATGACATCGAGCCGGGCTTCATCATCGGCGACTGAACGTTGCATTCGGTGCGGGCGACAAAGCAGGACCCTGCGCGTGGTTACGCCCTCAGCTCGCGTTTCAATTCGTTGAAGAAGCGCCAATCGGTGTTCTCGGCGATGATCTGCTGCGGCGTCGACTTGATCAGGCCGACTTCATGGAGGCGCAGCGCATAGAAGCGGAGCGTTTCCTCGGGATCGTATTCCCGCCATCGATCGTAGGGAACATCGTTGAGCGTCTGCAGCGCGCGGTCGTAGTGCGGGGTGAAACCGCGATCGACGAGTCGGCGCGCGGCAAGTGCAGGTTGGCTGGCGCACAGATCCGCGGCCTTCAGAATAGCGCGGATTGCGCGCTTGGTAGCCACCGGATGATTGCGGACGTAGTCGCGGTTGCCGAACAGCATGCAGCAGAAATACTGCGACCAGGGGCGGTCTTCGGCGGTCCGGATGAGGATGTTGCCGAAGCCCCGCGCGCGCAGCTCTTGGGGCTGTGGCGGGAAGCCCAGGAGGGCATCGATCTTGCCTTGCGCAAACAGTTCCACCGGATTGACCCCGGGGTCGGGCCCGACAAAATCCTTGGCCGCGTCCAAACCGACCTGCGCGGCGATCACGCTGAACAGCCCAGGTGCGTCTACCGCGACCCGCTTGCCCTTCAGCTCGCCGATGCGACGGATGCCTTGCTGGGCGAACAGCTCGTAGCAGCCGACATGAACGCCGGCAACGGCGACAAGGGGCGCGCCGGCATCGATCTGCTGAAGGAGCCAGGTGGCCTCGGTCGTGCTGAAATCGGCGTCGCCCCGCCCGATCGCCTGCACGAAGACGTCGATCGGGTACGCCACATAACGGATATCGGTAAAGCCCTCGGCGCGCAGCAGCTCTTCGCTTATGTATTGGGGAGCAAGGCAGATCGCTGGAGTCTTCGCGATCCGCACGGTCGTAGTCTCGAGCTCACCTTCGGCGGCTAAAGACGGCTGTGCGCGGACGAGGCCGGCGACGCTGGCCAATGCTGACGTCGTCAGAAACCGGCGCCGGGTCTGCACGATTGGCATGAAGCACCTCCTTCATTTCTGAACCACTGGATCACGATATCCCTGGCCCGCTGGCCGTTTTCCCGTCGAGCTCATCGACCGCCCTCGCCCGGCTCAAACCGACCCGAACCGGACCTTCGGCCCGCCGTGTGAAATCGAGACGCCTGCACTGAGGCCAAACCCGTCGCAGCCAAAGCTTACCAGAACATTATAATAAGCTTACGTGAACCTTGCAAAAACGCGCCGGAAATGTGTTAACGGGGGCTTCCGGTCGATATCTTCTGATCACTGGTAAGGTGATCTCTCGTGCCGCTCAGGAAAAAATTTACGTCAAGGGACGATCCGCCGACAGAAGGTCATCGCGGAGCGAGCTAATGCGACGGGAGGACATTCTGCTCATCGCCTTCGGGGTCGCCGTAATAGCCATCGGCTTGATAGCCTTTACCGCCTGGGTCCGCTCATAATGAAAATGGAGAGGTTCAACGAATAGACGTCCATGGAGGACAGGGTGAGACGATCAAACGTTAACCGCGCGCGACCGGTTTCGCGGATGAGGTGATCAAATGAGGCGGCGGGATCTACTCGTGGCGCTGGCCGGCGCAGCGACCGCGTGGCGGCGCTCTGCTCGGGCACAGCAACGAGCGATGCCGCTGATCGCGTATCTCAGGCCGACGACATCCGAGGTTCATACCGGTGCGTTCCGGCGCGGGCTCCGCGAGCTTGGCTATGTCGAAGGGCAGAATATAACGCTGGAGGTGCGGTCGGCCGAGGGCGACAATCGGCGGCTTCCGGCGCTCGCGGCCGAACTCGTGGCGCTCAAACCGGATGTGATCGTGACCAATGGCGAGCCGGCGATCCGTGCCGCGAAGGAGGCGGCCGGGACCATCCCGATTGTCATGGCGGTCGTCGGGGACGCAGTGGCGCTCGGTTACGCACGAAGCCTTTCTCACCCCGGCGGCAATCTGACTGGGCTGAGTATTCTGGCGACCGACGTCCTCGGTAAGCGCTTGCAGATGCTGCACGAAATCGTGGCGGACCCCGGCTGCGTGGCGGTGCTGGGCGTCGTCGGCGTCAATTACGACAATTCGTCGCGAGAACTCGATGCCGCTGCGAAGGCACTCGGAGTGCCGCTGCTCCCGATTACCGTCGCCGACGTGAACGACCTAGCAACCGGTTTTGCCGAGATGACGACGCAGCATTGCCGCGCGCTGGTGGTCATGTCCGACCCGCTGTTTGTCTTCGCAAGTCGGCAGCTCACGGAACTGGCGAGCCAACACCGCATCGCCGCGAGCTATGACAATCGGCTGATAGTCGAGGCCGGTGGGCTGATGTCGTACGGTCCCGATACAACCGATATGGTCCGGCGGTCCGCGACATATGTGGACAAGATCCTCAAGGGCGAAAAACCGGCTGATCTTCCGATCGAACAGCCGACCAGATTCGTGCTGGCGATCAACCTGAAGACAGCTGAGGCGCTCGGGCTTGCGGTGCCACCATCGCTCCTCGCCCGCGCCGACGAGGTTATCGAATGACAGCTCGACCGCAACGCCGCTCGGTCCTTGGATTCACTGTCTGCACAGCGCTTATGTCATGGCTCACGGCCGAAGCCGCAGGCGAGGCGACAAAGGTGTTACGCCTCGGCATGATCGTACCGTCGCGCCCGCTACCGGGTACGCGCGCCTTCGAAGCGCAGCTGCGTGAGTTCGGGTATGAGGAGGGTAGAAATCTTCAGCTCGATTTCTTGCAACTTTCTGGCAGCGATATTGGACGCGTTCCCGAATTGGCGGCGGAACTCGTCGGTCGGGGCGTCGATGCGATCCTCGCCGGCGGCCCGGAACTTGCGCTCAAATCGGCGATGAGTGCTAGCCGAACCGTTCCGATCGTCATGGTCGCGATCGATTACGATCCGCTGGTAGGGGGTTACATCGCCAGCCTTGGGCGACCCGGGGGCAATGTCACCGGCGTATTCTTTCAGCAGATCGAGCTGACCGCAAAGCGGCTCCAGCTTCTGGCGGAAACGGTCCCTGAACTGGCCCGGGTCGTCATATTGTGGGACCGGATTACGCGGGACCAGTTCGACAGCGCTCGCGCGGCCGCGCGATCGCTGAAAATTCTGGCCGACGGTATCGAATGCACCAATCCTCCTTATGACTACGAGCGTGCGCTTAGCGGCGTCGACGGTGAACGCCGAGACGTGCTGTTGCAGACGAGCTCTCCTTTTTTCATGGCCGATCGCCAACGTGTTGCCGCGGTGGCGCTCGATCACCGCTTGCCGTCAATGTTTGCCTTTCGTGAATGGGCCGATGTCGACGGGCTAATGTCTTACGGCCCCAGCCTCACCGGCATGTACCGTCTGGCGGCGGATTATGTCGACCGGATCGCCAAAGGAGCCAAACCCGAAGATCTGCCGGTCCAGCAACCGACCAAATTCGAGCTCGTCGTCAATCTTAAGACCGCCGGAGCGCTTGGGCTGACCGTTCCGCCGTCGATCCTCGCCCGCGCCGACGAGGTTATCGAATGACGGTTTCCACCCGATGCGGTCGCTTGTTTAGCCCGTCGAAGGTCGGCAAACGGGGCATGAAGAGCCGTTCAAGATGCAATGGCGGAACGGCGAAGAAGGGCCGCGAGAGCCGCTGTCCGCCGACGTGCTCAGCCGCCTCGGCTCAGGGCAGGGCGCCCCGTATCGTCGGTCCTTGGGGGCGCGCACGCCCCCTCTTGACGCGACTTCGTCCCGCGTGCGCCCATTCGCCGTCGCAAAAACTGGGTCAGTCTGCAGACGCCCGATTGAGCTCTTGTCGCGCGCGGCACCTCGCTGCGATCTCGGGTCGAGACATGAACTAATCCCGAAATAAGTCAGCGGCCCGGTAACACCGGCCATCGGTCTCTTCCGCCTCCCGCCTCCGGTCCGAAACGACGCTATGCGGCAATTTGGCGATCAGATGTTCCAACATCGTTTCGCACCGCTTCTCGCGGCGCCGTAGACGGTGTCGACCGACACGCCGTCTCCCGGCGAGAATACCAACGGATTGCAGGTGGGATCATATCTCCAGACGAAATGGCCGCTGACGACACGAAGCGGCCCGTAGCCCAGATCACGTGCCTTCCCCGCTATGCCCGCGATCGGCCGCTACCACCCCTCGGAGCCGGACCGCTTTAAAAACCAGCAGTCTCTTTCGCCGCGCTGTAATAGAGGTTCGGTTTGCGATACACCGCGAACAGCACTGCGCCGCCGGGCGATCTGTTGTCATGCAGCGAACCCGGTTTGCGCCAGATATAATCTCCGGCCATCGCCAGACCGTCGTGATCTTCGACGCTGCCCTCCAGGACGAGCGTCTGCTCGATCTCCGGGTGTTTGTGAAAGGGTATGCACGCGCCGGGTTCGAGCCTGAGGAGGCAAGTCATCTCGCCGCGCTCGGGATCCTCGTAGAGCACCTTGATCGAGACTTTTTCGAAGCGGGTCGGCTTCCAATCCATCTCGGAAGGCCTTACGTATGTCGAGCCGCCGATGGTAGGAACCAGTCCCGGTGGTCTGTCGAGAACGGCGCTCATCGTTGTACCCTCTTCCGGCTATACAACTGACATAATGCCAATTACCGGCGGGCTCGCATACGGCCACGGGGACCGACGGGAGAAGCTCACCCAATTGATGCGCGCTCGACTCCGGTAATTCGGTGGTCATCGGACGACGCCTGCCTTCGTGAAGGGGCTCGAAGGTCGGCCTCTATCCCGTTCCGGTACTCGCACCCGAGCCGGCATCGAAACATTTCACGAAATTGGTCAAGCCCGGTCGGCCTGAAGAACGGCCGCCATCCGCGCCTTTTCGCAATATTCTGCCCGGCCGGTCTGCGCGGTATTTGTGGTGTGCATCACACCGCGGCTGCTCGTGGCGATGAGCATCGGATCTTGAGCGATGAGGCGTTCCATGTTCCCATCCCGCGACTTGCTTGACATTGTGTGGGTGCCGATCCCGCACCTGCCGTAACGAGGAGGCGAAACATGCTGCGGGCGGATCGTCGCGTTGTCGTGAGTCATGTCGGCAGCCTGGTGCGCCCGCCGGCCATGATTCCGTACCTCGAAAAAATCCGCGACAAAGAGCCCTACGACGAGGCAGCGTTCGAAAAATCCCTCACCGACTCGGTCGCCGAGGCGGTGCGGCTTCAGGTCGAAGCGGGCATCGATGTCGTGAGTGACGGTGAGTACGGCAAATCGGTGAATTGGGCCTTCTATGTCCACCGGCGCCTCTCCGGCCTCACCTGGCGGCCATATACGGCGGAAGAGGCGAAAGACCCGACGATCGCCGTCATCGGCGGCCGCGATCGCGAGGCGTTCCC
>Ga0306923_10005921_pt1 | contig 11984 bp, 13 predicted proteins | sample sta12Can44000108_FD_203841 | JGI IMG/M metagenome (GOLD analysis project Ga0306923, IMG submission 203841) | Lab enrichment of tropical soil microbial communities from Luquillo Experimental Forest, Puerto Rico - statanox.12C.anox.44.000.108 (v2)... | ecosystem: Environmental > Terrestrial >...
CACGGCCATCGGCGGGATGTGGTAGAGGGAGAGCCTCAGCGCCGGTGAGCCGACCTTGTCGATGACACTCGAAATGAATGCAAAGATGCCGTCGTCGCTGACCCCTTTATAGTAGAAGGGCGGCAGCATCAGCACTCCGCCGCAACCGTGACCGACCGCGTGCTGCACAAGCATCACGGCGTCGGTCACGGCACACGCGCCGGTCCCCGGCATCAGCTTGGCGGCGGGGATTCCCGCTTCGATCAGCCGGTCGAGCAATTCCATTCGCTCGGCCGGCGACATCGAGTTCGCCTCGCTCGTCGTGCCGAAGATCGCGAGCCCACCCGCACCCTGGTCGAGCAGCCAGCGGCAGAAGGCGACAAAGCGCCCGGCATCGGGTTCGCCGCTTGGCGTGAACGGGGTCAAAACCGGGACCAACACCCCACTAAAAGGCTGCGAAGGCATGTTTTCGGGCTCCTCTGGCGCAACGCCGGTGTCGACCCCACTAAGCGCACCTTGCCAGTCGCGTCAACTCCCGCCTGTGATCCGGGCATCGCCGCAGGCCCTGTCGACTCGCTGTTCGACGGGAATCAACCGCGAAATTCCCGCCTCGGAGCCGTCCGGGGCATAACGATCGCCTCTAAGTCTTTGATTTTTATAAGCGCGCGGCGGGAATTCCCTGGGCGAGCGAACACGGAATTAAATCGGCCGAAGAGGGAGCCCAGTCCGCATAACAGAGAAGGACCAGGGAGTGTCGCGGAACTCACAACACGCTCAGCATTTCGGCGACGAGCGAATATATCGACGCTGTGAAATCACAGGCGCACCGGCGGTGGCGCTTCGGCGTCAATTGGGTCAAAGAGGAGTGAAGCTGGGTGGCTTCAAAGTCCCGACACACGAAGTGTCGGGGGTGCCCGGATCGGCGAGGAATGATGTGATGACCGTCTGGGCGCACGGCGATTGAGGGGCCACGACATGCCCGACGGCGGGGATGCTGATGATCGTCGCCTTTGACAGCTTTGCGGCCGCGGCCTCCGCCCCGGCAAGTGACGTCAAGGTGTCAAAGCTGCCCGCCGCGGCGAGGTCCGCCTGCGTCGCAAACGGGTAGTCTTCCCGACAGCTGACGCCTAAGGACAGCCCGTAGCCAAGGGCGGGGACATCCGGACCGGGTGGCGGCACCCGGGCTGCGCGATCCTTGGCGATCGCCTCGATCGAATCGGCGCGGCCAGCGGCAAGCCCATCGATCCGTTCCGGCGCGGCCTGGAGCAACGGCACGGCATAGTTCTGGTTGCGGAGCCAGTCGACGAGTGCCCCGCCGTCGAGGATGACTTTGACGTCCTTGCCAGTGGCCGGGTCACTGATGGTCGTGGTGAGCGGCTCGGTCTCGAGTTTGTTGACCAGTCGCGTGAAGGTTGCTTCGAGATGCGGATGGGCGGCGTTGCAGGCCGTTTCCGCCGCACAGCCGTGGAACAGGTTGTCAAAGCCGGCGCGCGTGTTCCACCAAGTTCCGGGGATGGTGTAGGTCGTCGGTAGGACCGAATCGAGGACGACGCTGCGGATGCCCTCGGGGTGGTCGCGGATCAGCGTCTGCGCCAGGTAGGAGCCATATGATGTTCCGTACACATTCGATACGGCGATACCGAGCGCCTTGCGGAGATCGGCGAAATCAGCGGCACTTTCGGTCGAATTGTAGGCGCTAAGATCGGCGCCGGTGGCGGCGAGCTCGCGATGACAGGCTTCCGTCGCCGCCAGATGGGCGCGCTCGGTGGCTTCGGAATAGAAGCGCAGGCTGAGAAGCTCTCTGTTAACGTTGTCGATGGGTGCGCAGGTAAGCGCCGGCTCGGAGAACATCGTGCCACGCTGGCTGACCACCAGGATGTCCCGGTCGCGGATGAAGTCGGCAGCGATGAGCCCGTTGACCTCCAGCGGGGCGATGTCGCCTGGCCCGCCCGCCAGATAGACAACGGGATCGGCCCGCTTCTCCGATGAACGCGCAGGGTATTTCGCGACCAGGAGCCGAATTGTGCGGCCGGTCGGCCGGCTGTGACTCTCCAGTACAAGGAGGTAGCCGCAGCTCGCTTTGGCCAACTCGCCGGCCCCCGTCAGTTTGGGGCACGGCGCGGGCTCGAAACGTGGCACCTTATCTGCGGCGGCCGGCACGTCTTGCGCGGAAACCGCCGGGGCGAGAAATGTCAGGCCAGACACGACGATCGGGGCCAATCTCTCTCGGAGCGCACGGATCGATCGCATTGCTGCTGTCCTTCCTACCCTTGGATTACAGCACATACGGCGGTCAACACAGCTCATGCGGCGGCGCCGTTCCTGCCATTAGCAGAAGTCTTGCTACGCACAGGGTGCGCCGCCTGCGGAATTAGCCCCGGGCGCCACCAAACCAATAATCGGCAGCGAAGGCCGACATCCGCATACCCTCATGCGCGACACCCGGCACGACAACGGGGCTCCAGCGGCAGGGCACGCCGAGCTTTGTGGCTTCCGCCTGGCCGCGGGCAAGGTAGAACTGCGCCCGCGTAAACCGGTTTGGCCCCTGCGCCATCGCTGCTTCGTGCCTCGGAAAGTTTTCGGCCGTACCGTCGATGTCCTGGTCGCCGGAAAAGATCACCAGCGGATAGCCAAGAAGACGAACGACATCCTCTCCCGTCAGCCCGATGCCGCCGAGCCCGTCGGGATAGGGAAGGTCGAGCGTCGGCAGGGTATACCAGCCGGAATTGGCGGCTCCGACCGCCTCGAAAATGCCGTGCGGCTGCGTCGCCAACAGCCGATGGACAAATTGCCCGCCGGCGGAATGGCCCCACAAATAGGTCTTGCCGCGCCGCGTCACGCCGGCTTCGCGCAATAGCGCAAAGACGCGGCCGGGAATCGCCTGTGACCAGCATTCGCGCGGCCGAAGGCTGCCGTCCTCGGCGAGCACGTGACCGTTGTTGTAGGTGACAGCGTCCGGCCAGGCTTCCTTCGCAAAGGTGATCGCGACGATCAGCAAACCGTGCCGCTCGGCAGCCGGGACCCATGCCTCGCAGTATTCGGCGCCATTGCGGCTCATGCCGTGCTGCACGATGACGACCGGCTTGTCCGGGCTGTGGCTTTGCGGCCGGAAGCACTCCAGCACCAGCGGCCGGTCGGGACTGTAGCGGTCGAGGTAAGGGATGCTGGCGCGACCGGGCTGCGCCAGGGCTCTCGAAAGGTCGTCAGGGCTCATCGCAGGCTGCCTCGCATAAATGGGCGGAACTCGATCCAATCCTGGCTGTTTATACCGCGATCGAGCGGACGAGGGGCCTGCTCCAGCGGGTCTTCCTTCTGCCCGGTCAATTTGCCTTTGCTACCCGCTGATATGTTGAGCAGCATATTAAAAGAACGTGAGAACAGGCGTCTGGTGTTGCAGAATTTAAGGTTTATGTAAGGGTATGCCGCCTCTGGAGAATCTCCGGCACCCCTTCCGAGGTCGGCATAGATAAGGCGGCAGTTGGCCTCCTCCGCGACATCCGAGGCGCATTTGAACCTTATTTTGGGGCGCCAGTCCGACAACGGAGGGTAAGCCATGAAGATCGTCGTCATCGGCGGCACCGGGCTGATCGGCTCGAAGACCGTCGCCATTCTGCGCCAGGGCGGCCACGAGGTCATCGCCGCCTCGCCCAACAGCGGCGTCAACACCATCACCGGCGAGGGTGTCAAAGAGGCTGTCGCGGGCGCGCAGGTGGTGATCGACCTCGCCAATTCGCCGTCATTCGAAGACAAGGCGGTGCTGGAATTCTTCGAGACCGCCGGGCGCAACCTTCTCCCGGCGGAGGCCGCAGCTAGTGTCCGGCACCATGTGGCACTCTCCATCGTCGCCGTCGACCGGACCGAGAACGGCTATTTCCGCGGCAAACTCGCCCAAGAGAAACTGATCGAGGCCTCCGGCATCCCCTACACGATCATCCGCTCGACCCAGTTCATGGAATTCCTCCGCGGCATCGCCGATTCGAGTGCGGATGGAAACAGGGTCAGGCTTCCGCCCGTCATATTCCAACCCATCGCAGCGGACGACGTAGCTGCCGCCGTTGCCGATGTGGCGCTCGCGGCGCCGCAAAACGGCATCGTCGAGATCGCCGGCCCGGAACGAGCGCCGTTCAACGAGATCGTCGCCCGCTATCTAAAGGCGTTCGGCGACCCGCGGGAGGTCGTGCGCGACCCCGAGGCCGGATACTTTGGCGGCCGGGTCGAGGAGCGCTCGCTCGTGCCGCTGGGCGAAGCGCGCCTTGGCCGCATCGGTCTGGACGAGTGGCTCCGCCGCTCACAGACAAAAGCCTGACGCTGCATCCGCCAACCGAAGGCCCTAAAGCGGGTGGGCCGGTTGGCTCGCATGAAAAAGGGGGAAAGAAGGAGATCATCGGCACGGGTTTCCATGAGCGCGCCGTCATCGATCCGGCCAGGTTCCTAGCGGGGGAGAAGACGGCGGCAGGATGAGCGGCGGCGAGCTCCGCCGCATCGAGGCCGAGGAAACAGGAGGGTCGGATGGATTTTCGCGATCGTCACGTGGTGGTAACCGGCGGCACCGGCGCCCTGGGGCGCGCGGTGGTGGGCGCCTTGCTGGCGGCGGGCGCCCATTGCCATGTGCCGTATCGGCAGGAGCGGGAGAAGGAAGGCCTCCCCACCGGGGCGCTGAGCCTGATCCCCGTGCCGAGCCTGGCGGATGAGGCGGCGGTGGTGAAGCTCTATGGCGGGCTCCCGTCGCTCTGGGCCTCGATCCATATCGCCGGCGGCTTCGCCTTCGCCCCGCTGACCGATACCAGCGGGGAGCTGCTGCGCCGGATGATCGACGACAACCTCGTGAGCTGCTTCCTCTGCTGCCGCGAGGCGGTGGCGGCGATGCGCCCGGGGAAGGCGGGCGGGCGCATCGTCAACGTGACGGCGCGCCAGGCCCTGGAGCCGCGCGACGGGGCGAAAATAAGCGCCTCTACCGCCGCCAAGGCCGGCGTCGCCGCACTCACCGCAGCGCTGGGCGAGGAGTTGGCGGGGGAGGGCATCCTGGTGAACGCCGTGGCGCCCTCCATCATGGATACTCCCACCAACCGCCGCGCCATGCCCAAGGCCAATTTCGATGCGTGGCCCAAGGTGGACGAGGTGGCGGCGACGATCCTCTTCCTCGCCTCGCCCGAGAACAAGGTGAGCCGGGGCGGCGTGGTCCCGGTCTTCGGGGCTGCCTCCCAAACGGCGGCGTCGTAATCGCCCCGGCACAGCCAGCTGAGCGCGATGACCAGGTCTCGGAGGTTCACGCCCCGAGATCCTCGGCACTCGCGTAAACACTCAGAGTGAGTATCGATAGTCATCGATTCTGCGATAGCGCGTCCCGACTATGATGCTGAAAGGAACAACGTATGAAGAAACCTCATTTGTGCTTCCCCGCCTACGTGGCGGCACTGCTGATGCTGACAGCCGTTCCGGCCAAAGCCGCAGACGTGAAGGAACTATTCGCGATCGATCTCGGGGACTACCCGGGCAAGGAGGGTCGCGTAATTGAGGTGTCGTATCCGCCGGGCGCACAGGACGTGGTCCATCGGCACGATGCCCATGCGTTCGTCTACGTGCTCGAAGGCCAGATCATCATGCAGTTGAAAGGGAAACCTGCCGTCACACTCAAGGCCGGGCAGACATTCTATGAGGGGCCCACCGATGTTCACGTCGTGGGGCGCAACGCCAGCAACACGGAGCCGGCCAGGTTCGTCGTGGTGCTGCTGAAGGCTAAGGGGGCTCCCATCCTTACGCCAGTCAAAGAATGATGATCGGCACCATGCGCCCCGAGGCGCGACGCCGCCGCCGGTCCCGCGGCCGCGTCGCGCATGCCGTCCATGTTACTCGACAACGAGGGTCGGCCTGAGAGCCACGGGCCGGGACGAGTTGTAGAAATTGGGGGAGGTTGCCATCACCGCCTCGTGGATCTCGGCAAACTGCTCCTTGGTGCCGTTGCCCTTGATGCTCACCTTGTAGCGCAGGTTCTCATAGCCTCGCGCCATGGTTGGATCGACGCCGAGGAAGCCCCGGAGGTCGATCTCGCCTTCGGTCTCGATCGCGAGACTCTCCAGGGTGATACCGCGAACCGCGCACTGCGCCACGTAGCCCACCGTCATGCAGGCATTGAGCGCCGCGATCAGATGTTCCTGCGGATTGGCAAACCGGTTCGAGCCGCCCAGCTCGCAAGGCTCGTCGATGTCGATCGCGAAGCGGCGCGGCACCTCAGTGCCGCCGATGCTGAAACCCTCGACTTCGGCGCGGCTACGCGTCTGGCCTTGCCAGGTCGTGGCGACACGCCAATGGGTTTTGCCTTTTGCGGGATCCGTCCTGACGCCCTCGATAAGGGCGAAAAGGTCGTCGAGGTTGATCCCGTTGACGACTCTTGGCGCAACGGTGTTTGCGTAGCCATCCATGATTGGTCTCTCTTTCGCTTGCTCGGGTGGTTGAAAAGACTGCGGTAGGCTCAGTGCAGCGTGGCGATCGCTGCCTGAATTCGCTGACGCTGGCTTTCGCTGATCAGGCCGGAGAGCACCTTGCCGAAATGCGGATGCCGGGCGCCCGAGTGGATGTATTGCCAGCGGTATGCCGCAAGGAAGGCAGCCTCGATTGTCTGCACCTCGCCCGCATCCATCGCGCGCCTGCAATTGGCAGCGAAGTAGCTCGCGTCGGTCGCCGCTTGCTCCCGCAAGATTCCATCGACTGCGGCGACCAGCGCGATGAACTCGTCCACCCCCCGGTCGCGTTCCTCCGTCGAGAGCGTGGCGTTGTGCCGAACCAGCTCGAGTTCGTCGAGGATCGCGTGCTGGCACTCCTCCTTCCAGTGGTAGAGGAACACATCCTTGAACAGTCCGGACAGCTCGCTGTCGGGATCGATGCTCCTGCGGTAGTGAAGCTGGGTGAACAGCTCGATATGCAATGTCAGCGCCAGCACCGCCCAGTTGCCCTTGGCGAGCACGGTGCGGGCGACCGCATTGGGGTCGACATCAAAGCGATAGCCGTCGGGCAAAACCTCGCCAACCATCGCATCGATGCGGCGAAACAAGGCCTGGTGCTTCAGCTCCTCGGCACTGAACCGCACTAGCGCTTCGACTGCCTCCTGGTCGCCAAGCGCGTGATCGCGGCCCAGCTCCAGAATTTTGGCGTTGATGAACCGCTCGACTAGCCCAAAGATATTGGCGTAGGTGCGGCCCTGGATCTGGCTCACAAACCGCCTCTCGTCGGGCGACAGTGTCGTGAATGCGTCGGCGAGCGAGAGTCCATCCGGGAGGAACTTGTGGGCGACGTCGAAGTAGCGCCCCCGAATGACGTGCTCGTCGATGTCCCAATAGACGCGCTTTGAGGATTGGATGCAGCGCGCGTACCGGCTGTCGTCGGGCATCCCGTCGATTGGAGTCATTGTCCGTCTCCCTTTCGTGGAGTAGTGTGCCGGCAGTCTGCGAGGGGCCATCGGGTCGCTGCGTTACAATGGTGTTGCGGCCGCGAAGCGGCCATGATCGTTCCACCGCAAGAAATGACCGGAACACCAGATGGTGATACGAAGAGGGTATGGACGCCTTATCCGATGTCTTGAAGATCGCGCATCTGACCGGGGGCGTGTACCTGCACGCCGAGTTCTTCGCGCCGTGGTGCATGGCGGCACGCCTCGCGCCCGAGCATTGCGCGCCGGTTTTGGGGTCTGCGTCCCATCTCCTCCCCTACCACTACGTCGTCGATGGTGAGTTTCACCTTCGGGTCGAGGGTAAAGGCGAGACAGCCATCGCGCTGGGGGCGGGGGAGGTTGTTCTGCTGCCGCGCAACGACCTGCATTTGATGGGCAGTGACCTCGACCTGCCACCGGTGACCGGCAGCGAGATCATCCGTCCGCCGGAGAACGGCGGTCTGTTCTCGATCCGTCACGGCAGCGGCGGGGCGTGCACTCGCATGGTCTGCGGCTTTCTCGGTTGCGACAACGCCGAGCACAATCCGGTGATTGCGACTTTGCCGCCTGTGCTCAGGCTCAGCCTCGAGGAAGGTGGAGCAGCGGAATGGATTCGTTCGACTTTCCAATACGCTGCCGAGGAAGTGGCTGCCGGCCGCCCGGGGTCCGAGACCGTACTGGCCAAGCTATCCGAGTTGCTGTTCGTCGAAGCGGTGCGGCGCTATGCCGAGAGCCTGCCGGACGGCCAGACCGGTTGGCTGGCCGGATTGCGCGACACCCACGTCGCGCGGGCGCTCGCTCTGCTTCACCGCGATATCGCGCGGCCCTGGACCGTGGACGAGCTTGGCCGCGCAGTAGGCCTGTCGCGTTCCGCGCTGGCCGACCGCTTCACCCGCCTGATCGGGGTACCGCCGATGCACTACGTTGCCAGCTGGCGCATGCAGGTTGCGTCGCAAAAGCTGCGGAACACCAGCGCATCCCTCGCCCAGGTCGCCGACATGGTCGGCTACGAGTCCGAGGCTGCCTTCTCCCGTGCCTTTAAGAGGGCGGTCGGCGTGGCGCCGGCCACGTGGCGACGTTCGCAGAGCTAGGCTGCCCAAGGGCGAACGGCTGACATCTGGTTCAGGGCGGCCACGAGGTCCTCGCCGCCTCGCCCAGTAGCGGTGTCAACAGCATCACCGGCGAGGGCGTCAAAGAGACCATGGCCGGCGCGCAGGTGGTGATCGACCTCGCCAACTCGCCCTCATTTGAAGACAAGGCGGTGCTGGAATTTTTCGAGACCTCCGGCCGCAACCTTCTCGCGGCGGAGACCGCAGCTAGTGTCCGGCCCCACCTCGCGCTATCCATCGTCGGAACCGACCGGACCGACAATGGCTATTTCCGCGCCAAGGTCGCCCAAGAAAACTGATCGGGGCCTCCGGCATCCCCTACACCATCATCCGCACGACACAGTTCATGAAATTCCTCGGCGGCATCGCCGATTCAAGTGCGGATGGAAATATGGTCAGGCTTCCGCCCATCCTGTTCCAGCCCATCGCGGCGGACGACATTGCTCCCATCATCGCCGAGGTGGCGCTCGCGGCACCGCGAAACAGCATCGTCGAGATCGCCGGCCCGGAACGAGCGCCGTTCAACGAAATCGTCGCCCGCTATCTGAAGGCAGTCGGCGACGCGTCAGGTCGTGCGCGACCCCGAGGCCCGATACTGGGGCGGCCGTGTCGAGGAGCGATCGCTCGTGCCGTTGGGCGAAGCGCGCCTCGGCCACATCGGTATGGACGAATGGCTCAGGGGGCAATCCGGCTTACTACCAAGCTCGGGCAAACGGCGTGAATGCGGCTGACGAAGGGTTCAAAACAGACTGGAGGAGCCGCGCACGGTGAAGGTGATGAAGCGCGAGCAGATCACTTGCGTGACGAGGTCGATGGTCGGGGGGGAGATCGCCGGGCTTCAAAGCACGAGGGCAGGCAACATCAGACGGTCCTTTCGATGGCCGCGACGATGTGCTGGGTGAAGCTGCGGGCGAAGGGGATCGCGAGATAAGCGGTGCTCGCTGCAATCGGCCAGCCGATGGCAAAGGCGGACCACCATCGGATCACAAAATCACTCCGCCAGCCAATATTGAAGAACGTCACCGCTCCGCTCACGACAAATACGATAATGGCGGTGATCACGACCGGAAACACGAACCTTGCTTTGCCTTCCATCTCTCGGAACCTTTGCATTGAAGTACAGGGCAACAATCAAAATTGCCTTGCCAACTCTGCTGCTTGTCTCTTTCCCGCCTCGATCATGTCAACCGCGCGGCCGTCCCAAGTGTGTTCGACAGTAAGCGATACAACGCTGCGGACACCTATGAACTGCAGCCAAAACTCAACGTAACCGCTGAGATATTTGAAACCTGGTTGAGAAACAGTTTTAAAGCCGGCCTCGTCGCTTTGTCCTCTGACATACACAACGAAAGCCTTATCAATGTTCAATGACGGCCCATAGAAGTCTCCGTCAAACGTAAATAGCATATTTCTTTGACATGACAGATCAATCAACTGCTTGAATTTGTAGGGGAAGGAAAAATTCCACATGGGCACGCTCAGAACGATGCGATCAGCCCGTTGGAAGCGTGCGTCCAACTCTCTGATCTTTTCCCATGTTGCCGTCTCGACCGGCGTCATCGGTTCGCCGGAGACACCTTTATATTTAGCGTTGATGGCTTCCGCGTCAAACTCGGGAAGTTGCTCCTGCCAAATATCTAACGTATCAACGACGACGTCCCTAACGCGCTCTTTATATTCCGCGAGGAATGCATTGACGATTGCGATGGACGCAGATTTGTCCTTCCGCGGTGAGGTCGTTATATTCAGGATACGCATTTTCGATGCCTTTCTCACGTAGGATGTTATTCGAAAATAAGCCGTCAGTATTGGTTACATAAGCGATGTTTTAGAATATGATTGATCGCCAAACGAGATTAATCGCTATGATGGAATTCGAGTTGCTGCCTTCGTTTGTTGCCGTGGCCGAATGCGGGGGCTTCCATCGCGCGGCCGAACAGCTGAACCTTACGCAGTCCACCGTGAGCCAGCAGATCAAACGACTTGAGCTCGAGACCAAGCGTTCCCTATTCCGGCGCACGACACGCAGCGTCGTGCTGACGGATGACGGGGAGATGTTGCTCGGTGACGCGCGTCGCCTGCTACAACTCGAAGAAGCTGCCCGTCAGCGCCTAGCGGCGCCGCGCCTGTCCGGCACAGTGCGTCTCGGTGTCGTCGAGGAGATCGCCGGGGGCTCGCTGCCTTCGGCGCTCGGTCGCTTCGCCGCGCTCCATCCGGGCGTGAAGCTCGAGGTGCAGATCGCCGTCAGCGCGGAGTTGTTAGAAGAGCTCGATGCGGGACGGCTCGACGTCGTGTTCGCCAAGCGTCCGCTTGGAACGTCGAAAGGGCGTCTGGTGTGGCGCGAACCGCTGGTCTGGGCCGCGGCTGACACGTTCGATCTTATTCCCGGCGCAGCGCTGCCACTGGCACTCTACCGCGAACGGTCCGTTTCGCGCGAGGCAGCGCTCGCCGCGCTCCAGGACAGCGAACTCACCTGGGAGATCGTGTACACCAGCCCCAGCCTGACAGGCGTGCGCGCGGCGGCGCTTGCGGGCCTTGCCATCACGCCGCTTCCGGCCAGCGCAGTCGTCGCCGGCTTGCGCATTCTCGATGCCGAGGAAGGATTGCCGCGTCTCCCCGATCTCGAGTTCGCGATATACGAAAAAGCAAGGTCGGACAACGCCGCAGCAGCGCTCGCCGCAGCTCTGCAGGCGCTCGCGCAAGGTCCATCGCGTCCGACGATGTGAGATCGCCAAGATGACCCTCGTCTACCAGCACGAACTGCCGAACGTTCCCGGCAAGAGAGTCAAGGGCGTGCTCGTCGAATACGACCCGGGCGGTTATTCGCTTGGCCACACGCATCCCAAATCGGCCTTCATCTGCGCGACCGTGTTTGAGGGGCGAACCGCAGTCAGGTTAACAACGGACCGGTGACGACCTACAAGGTCGGACAGAGCTTTTCCGAGCTGCCCGCCGACCGCCACGCCGTCAGCGCCAATGCCAGCGAGACGAAGCCGGCCAACCTCCGCGGTGTTCGTGGTGGACACGAACGAGACGGAGCTGACAATCCCATTCGGGAACTGACTGTCATAGTCATAGCGTCAGTTGTTGCAGCCGCGCCCGTTACGTGCAAGGGCAGAGCGCTCGCCATTGGGCCTTTTGGATATCATTGCGCGCCGTATTTCACGTTCGGTCGCGATCGAGCGGCCTTTCCGGCGCATCAGCACTTTGATGTCGGGGGCGTTGAATCGTCAGTTCAATATCGTCCAAATATCTGCAGTTCTTGCCGACAGGCCTCGCTGAAATCTCGGAGCGGATCGACGTGTCGATCTGTCCAATTCGCGCGCATTTCCTCCATTGTAATGTTCGGCGCAAGATATGTATCGATAATGATGCGACACACAGTGTCGGCGGCCTCTACAACTTGTGGCGATGAGATAAGGCGTATTTGGTTTGTCAGTGCATAAATGCCGATCAGCCTAGTCATATCATCC
>Ga0306923_10005923_pt1 | contig 11982 bp, 7 predicted proteins | sample sta12Can44000108_FD_203841 | JGI IMG/M metagenome (GOLD analysis project Ga0306923, IMG submission 203841) | Lab enrichment of tropical soil microbial communities from Luquillo Experimental Forest, Puerto Rico - statanox.12C.anox.44.000.108 (v2)... | ecosystem: Environmental > Terrestrial > Soil...
GGCTGATATTATCAAACAAAAATTACCAACCAATAATGGTGGTTATCTTGCTACAAAACATGGCAAAACATCTCCATTAGTGTATGATAAATTAACAAGTGATCATCCGATTGATCTTTGCCGTTACCAGGTATTGAATTGTTATAGCGGTAAAGTAGGATTGATTAACAGTGGCGGCGAAAGTAAAGGAGCAAGCGATAAAGCAGAAGCTGTGTATACTGCTGTTATTAACAAGCGTGCAGGTGGCACCGGTTTAATATTAGGGCGGAAGGCTTTTCAAAGACCGTTCGCAGACGGTGTAGAATTATTAAATACCGTACAAGATGTGTATTTGGATAATTCTATAACTATAGCATAATTTTTTTTGTATTACAATAACAACCAACAAAAAGCTCCCGATTTAAAAGTCGGGAGTTTTTTCATTTAAAGAAATATTATCAATCATTACTTCAAATTCTTTTTTTGATGCAATGCATAGTAAATATTTTACCAACGTAAAATATTCTTAAAAAAATATTCTTCAGGGTTTTTAAAATATTTCTTGGCTTCTTCCAAATCTTCTTCTCCCAAATATTGAATACTATTATAGAAAACCATATTTGCTCTCTGGCTTTCCATACTTACCATTCGAGTTCTTACTTTACCAGATGCATCTTCAACTTGCTTTAAAAATAAAGGAGTAATATCTCCTGCAGGATCGGAAGTAACCATACAACCGGTTAAACCTTCATCAAACAATTTTTTAACCCCGATTCCCAATAAACTGCAATAATGCAAATCAAATGCTATTGGCGGAATACATCTTAATTCATAACCCATTTCAACCGGGCGGCTTTTAATATCAATGCCCAGTTGTTTTAATCTTATCTGCAAAAGCATATTATAAATATGAGCTTTACTTACCGTTCCTAATTCAGGATGACCGTGTTCGTCATAAGTAAATTGAATGCCCGAAGATTCTATATCAGCATCGCTCATAAAATGAAAAACACCTTCGCTTACAATAGCAACCCCGTAAGGTATTCCTAATATTTTACGTTTAATGATAGATGAGATAATTAAGCTGGTAATTCTATCCAAAGTCACCTTTGTGTTATAAAACATTTCAGGAATAATAATCATTGGATAATGGCAGGCAGCACCAATTCCAAAAGCAAGATGCCCGGCTTCCCTACCCATTGCGGATACAACAAACCAGTTACCTGAAGAACGGGCATCTTCATAAATAGTTCTTCCAATTCTTACACCTTCCTGATTGGCACTTTGATAACCGAATGTAGGTTGCCCTTCGGGCAATGGAAGATCATTATCAATTGTTTTAGGAACATGAATGTTTTGAATGGGAATTTTTCGTTCAGATAAATATTTGGCAATTCTGTTTGCAGTAGAAGCCGTATCGTCACCACCGATAGTTACCAATAGTTTAATACCTTTTTCAATAAAGAAATCAGGCTTAAATTCAAGATCAGCCGGTTTGTAACGGCTCATTCTTAAAATAGAACCACCTACACTAAAAACACGATCGGCCATCTCAAAATCTATGTCAACCGTAGAAGGGTTTTCCGAAAAAAGATTTCGATATCCGTCGTGTAAACCAATTACATGGTAACCGTCTCTTAAAAAAACTTTAGCAACCGAACTGATAACAGTGTTAATACCCGGGGCGGGTCCGCCACCGGCAAGTATTAAAATACTTCCTTTCATAATTAAATTTTATTATATTTTTTTTCAAATGGCATTTAAATTTACTTATTTAATGAAAGCATTACACGAATTGTTTTGAAATATTCTCAACAGTTAAAATATTAGTATAAAATGCTTCTTAAATGTGTGTAACGAGAAATAAAAAATGATAAAAATCATTTGCAGTTTTTTAAGCAATCGTTATATCACGAAAGCGAGTAACAGTAATATTTCCATGCAAAATATTTAATAAGATAATTTCTATTTAACACTGTGCAATTGCTGTTTATTTTCAATTTCATACTTTTGCATCTTGTTTTAAGACGATTTAAATATTTTACGATTGATAGATTTAGCTTTTTACAGCAATAATCATCAATAAACCATTGAAATATGAGCAAGAAAAAAGTAACAAAAGTTGGTGTATTAACTTCCGGTGGCGATGCTCCGGGAATGAATGCAGCGATCCGTGCGGTTGTACGTACCGGAATTTATTACGGATTAGATATGTATGGTGTAATGAGGGGCTATTCAGGATTATATGAGAACGATATTGTTAAAATGGATTCGAGAAGTGTTGCTAATATTATTCAACGTGGAGGTACTATTTTAAAAACAGCCCGTTGTAAAGAATTTTATACTCCGGAAGGAAGACAAGTAGCTTACGAAAATTTAAAGAAAAAAGGGATTAACGGATTAGTGGTAATCGGTGGAGATGGTAGCTTTAATGGCGCACAAAAATTTTCCAATGAGTTTGATATTCCTTGTATAGGATTACCCGGCACAATTGATAAAGATATTGCAGGTACAGATTTTACAATTGGTTTTGATACTGCCGTTAATACAGCTATAAGAGCTATTGATAAAATACGTGACACAATGGATGCACACGACAGGCTTTTTATTGTAGAAGTTATGGGACGTGATGCCGGATATATTGCATTACACAGCGGCATTGGTACAGGTGCAGAACATATTTTGATTCCTGAACGCAAAACCAATTTCGACGATATGATCAGTTCTTTAACTGAAAAAGAAAAAAGAAAGAAACTGGTGAACCTTGTGGTAGTTACAGAAGGGGATGAATATGGCGGTGCAGAGGGTGTTTCTAAAATTGTTAGAGAAAAATTACCGCAGGCGGATGTACGTATTGCAATTTTAGGGCATATTCAACGTGGCGGTGCCCCCACTTCTATAGACAGATATATTGCAAGCAGAATGGGCTTCCATGCAATTGAATGTTTGTTAAACGGTACACACAATGTAATGGTAGGCATTGTAAATAACAACATGTTTTACACTCCGTTAAACAGTGCAGTTAAAGCAAAGCAAAAAATAAGCGATGAGTGGTTAACTATTTCAAAAGTATTAGCTTCTTAATATTTTTCATGGTTTTCAGGAGAGGGTGCAGTAAAAATTAGTCATTATTTCAATCAACAATAAAACAACAACATGTCAAAAAATCTTGATAAATATTTATACAAGCAAATGGATAAACAGGCTGGGCTCAATCATAGTCATCACAGAACTAAGATTGTAGCAACAGTTGGCCCTGCCTGCGATACGTATGAAAAATTGTTCGAGTTGGTAAAAGCCGGTGTAAATGTTTTCAGATTAAATTTCTCTCACGGAACACATGAAGATAAAAGCAAGATTATTGATATTATCAGAAAAATTAATAAAGCAGAGCCCTATAATATTTCTATTCTTGCAGATTTGCAAGGCCCTAAACTTAGGGTTGGCGAAATTGAAAACAATGCATTGGATGTAAAAGCCGGCGATATCTTAACTTTTACCAATACAAAATGTATTGGTACTTTAGAAAAGATTTATGTAAGTTACCCAAACCTCGCAGGTGATGTAAAGCTGGGAAATATCATCATGATTGATGATGGAAAAATTGAAGTAAAAGTAATTAACATCACCAAAGAAAATGATGTTCAGGTAGAAGTTACTTTAGGTGGAATTATTTCATCTAAAAAAGGATTAAACCTTCCCGATACAAAAATTTCTTTACCTGCCTTAACAGAAAAAGATTTAATAGATCTTGAATTTATTATTGAACAACAATGCGATTGGGTTGCATTAAGTTTTGTTCGCAGTGTTAAAGACCTGGTTATTTTACGCAGCAAACTGCAAGAGAAAAAAAGCAAAACAAAAATTATTGCTAAAATAGAAAAGCCGGAAGCATTGATACATATTCGTGATATTATTGTTGAAAGCGATGGTATTATGATTGCACGCGGAGATTTGGGAGTTGAATTGCCGGTTGAAAAAGTTCCTTTAATTCAAAGAGATATTATTCGCAAATGTATTCACCGTGCAAAACCGGTTATTGTGGCAACACAAATGATGGAAAGCATGATTGATCGTGTAAAACCAAATCGTAGTGAAATTACCGACGTAGCAAATGCGGTATTAGAAGGTGCAGATGCGGTAATGTTAAGTGGTGAAACGGCAGCCGGTCAACATCCTACATTGGTGGTTGAAACCATGCGTAAGATTATTACGCAGGTTGAACAAACAGAATTCCGTTATAATCGTGAAGAAGATTTAATACCACAGCAACACTCTCCTTCTTTTTTAAGTGACGCAGTTTGTTATAATGCTTGTAAAATAGCCAAAGATGTAGATGCAAATGCTTTATTAGGAATGACGCAAAGTGGCTATACTGCATTTATGCTCAGTAGTTACAGGCCTAAATCGCCTTTATTTATTTTTACCAAAGAACAATCATTGGTAAATCAATTGAGTTTAAGCTGGGGCGTAAAAGCTATTTATTACGATGAAGAAAACAGTTTGGATGATATCATCTCCGATCAAATTAATATCCTTAAAGAAAGAGGTTATTTAAAAGAAGGAGATACGGTTGTAAATACGGGAAGCACTCCTATTCATTTACATCTTCCAACAAACATGTTAAAAATTTCTAAGGTAGATTAACAGATATCTTACGAACTTTAAAAAAGATTCATCCCAAAACGGTGAATCTTTTTTATTTTCACTTACTCCAAAAGATCAGATATGAAAAAAATTCTCTTTCTATTTTTCGGCATCCCATTTTTAGTAAATGCTCAAAATACAGATTCAGCCCTGTTTGTAAATAACTACGAAAAAAAAGAAGTATATATTCCGGTGAGAGACGGAATAAAACTATTTACCGCTATTTATATTCCAAAAGATAAAAAAGAGAAACATCCAATCTTAATAACACGCACTCCATATTCTTGCGCACCTTACGGAGAAAGCAACTACAGTGCAAGATATTACCGCAACCATTATATAGAATATGTAAAAGAAAATTACATAATTGTTGTACAAGATGTAAGAGGCAGATGGATGAGCGAAGGTACATTTGTAGATGTTCGCCCTTATATTCCCAATAAAAAAACAACACAAGATATTGATGAAGCAAGCGATACTTACGACACCATTGATTGGTTAATTAATAATATTGAAAATAACAATGGTAATGTTGGTGTATTCGGAATTTCTTATCCCGGCTTTTATTCTGCCATGGCTGCATTAAGCGATCATCCAGCATTAAAAGCAGTTAGTCCGCAGGCTCCGGTAACTGATTGGTTTATTGGAGACGATTTTCATCACAATGGTGCATTGATGTTAATGGATGGTTTTTCTTTTTATTCAGGATTTGGCAAACCTCGTCCAAAGCCAACAAAAGTAGGCACTCCAGGTTTTCAAATGCCAACTAATGATAATTATGATTTCTATTTAAAAACAGGTGCATTAACTAATTTTTCTAAAATAATGGGCGATAGCATTGAGTTCTGGAAAGATTTAATGAATCATCCTAATTACGATACATGGTGGCAGGCAAGAAACGACAGAAATTTTGTACAGAACATTTCCATAAATACTTCTACCCTTGTTGTTGGTGGATTATTTGATGCGGAAGATGCTTTTGGTGCACAAAATTTGTACAAAGCCATAGAAGCAAAATCTAAGAATAACAACAAATTGGTATTAGGCCCGTGGTATCACGGGCAATGGGCAAGTGTTGACGGAACTCATTTAGGTAATATTCAGTTTGAAAGTAATACTACCGATTGGTATGCAAAAAATATTGAAGTTCCTTATTTTAATTATTACTTAAAAGGTAAAGGTTCTGTTGATAAAATTGCAGAAGCCAATATTTTCTTTTCAGGCGAAAATCAATGGCATCAATTTACACAATGGCCACCTAAAAATTCAACAGCAACAACTATTTATTTACAACCTTCTCAAAAATTATCATTTAATCAAATAGTAAATAAAAAAAATTCTTTTGATGAATATATAAGCGATCCCGCAAAGCCTGTTCCGTATACAGAAGATGTGCATGCACACAGAACAAGAGAATATATGGATGATGACCAACGTTTTGCTGCACGCAGGCCCGATGTATTGGTATATGAAACAGATATTTTGGATAACGATATAACACTGGCCGGCCCGGTTGTAGCAGATTTAATGGTAAGCCTCTCTTCTACCGATGCAGATTTTGTTGTAAAACTGATTGATGTTTTTCCTGATGATTTTCATTACTCCAATAATGATAAATATGTGATGACGGGTTATCAAATGCTGGTTCGCGGAGAAATTTTACGTGGCAAATTCAGAAAGAGTTTTGAGAAACCTGAAGCTTTTGTTCCTAATATGCCAACACAGGTAAAATATACTTTACCGGATGTAGCCCATACATTTAAAAAAGGCCATCGGATTATGATTCAAATTCAGAGTTCATGGTTCCCGTTAGTTGACAGAAACCCTCAAAAGTTTATAGATATTTATCATGCAAGAGATGAAGATTTTACAAAAGAAACAATTAAAGTTTATCATAATCAATCAAAAATAATTTTACCTATTCTTAAATAATAAAAAATGAAATCACAAGGATTATTTTGTTTGTTTGTAATGATTACAATGCTTACAAATGCACAACAAGTAAATATTATTCCCAAACCGGCCTCTTTGGAAATTAAAAAAGGAATATTTGCCATCACCTCTTCAACAAAAATAGTTTTAGCAGGTAACGGTTTAGATAAAACGGCTGCATTGTTTAATGCCTATTTACAAAAAAATTACGGTTTTCAATTAACAGTTTCAAACTCAAACAACAAGTCATGGAAAAATGCTGTGGTATTGAATTATGATAAAATGGAACATACTATTGCAGGTGCTTATCATCTTTCCATAGATAAAAATAAAATATACATTGGCGGAGACAACGCTGTTGGTGTTTTTTATGGCATACAATCTTTAATCCAATTATTGCCTTTACAGAAAACAACAACATTAACTGTTCCTCAATTGCAAATTACAGACTCTGCCCGTTTTGTTTACAGAGGTCTGCACTTAGATGTTGGCCGGCATTTTTTTGATGTTGATTTTATTAAAAAATATATAGATATTATTGCGTCTTATAAACTCAACACATTTCATTGGCATTTAACAGAAGACCAGGGATGGAGAATTGAGATTAAAAAATATCCGAAGCTAACTCAGATTGGTGCGTACAGAAACGGAACTATTACAGGCCGATACCCGGGAAAAGGAAACGACAATAAAGACTACGGCGGGTTTTATACACAAGAAGAAATAAAAGAAGTGGTTGCTTATGCAGCAGAAAGGTTTGTTACCGTTATTCCGGAAATTGAATTACCGGGGCATAGTAGTGCAGCCATTGCTGCCTATCCTTCTTTAAGTTGTTTTCCTAACAAGCCAACTGCAATTCCTATCAATATGGTTTCACTTAAAAGTGTAAAACAAGAACAACAGGAAAACAGGATAAAATTGGTTCAGGAAACTTGGGGTGTTTTTGATGATGTATTTTGTGCAGGCAAAGATTCAACATTTATTTTTTTGCAAGATGTATTGGATGAAGTAATCGCACTTTTTCCATCCACTTATATTCATATCGGCGGAGATGAATGCCCAAAAACATTCTGGAAACAATGCTCGTTATGTCAAAAAAGAATCAAAGAAAATAATTTAAAAGATGAACACGCATTGCAGAGTTACTTTATTCAGCGTATAGAAAAATATTTAAACAGCAAAGGCAAACAAATTATAGGTTGGGACGAAATATTAGAAGGAGGCCTTGCCCCTAATGCAACAGTAATGAGCTGGCGTGGAGAGCAAGGCGGTATTGATGCAGCTAAAGAAAAACACAATGTAATTATGACGCCGGGAAATTGGTGCTATTTTGACCACAATGAAAGTGCAAAAAACGATAGTGTTACTATTGGTGGCTATTTACCTGTTGAAAAAGTATATGGTTACGAACCTATTCCGGCTACTCTTGCTACAGATCAAACAAAATATATTTTAGGTGCACAAGCTAATGTTTGGACTGAATATATGGACAATACATCTAAAGTTGAATATATGATTCTGCCCAGATTAAGTGCTATAAGTGAAGTTCTCTGGACTTCGAAAGATAAAAAAAGCTGGAAAGATTTTGAGCCAAGATTATTAAACGAATTTAAAAGGTATGATTGGCTAAAACTCAATTACAGTAAAATCTTTCTCACAGAAAAAGTAGTAGAGAAATAACGTGGGATTTTATTTTACTGCAAAAAGCCGCATAAATTTCTGTAATTTTATACAATAAAAGCAAAATACTGCAATATGCCACAAGCTAAATTGAACATTGATTTGTCGGACAGTTTTGAAAAAATACCTGTTAAAATATTTCGCACACCACAGGATGGCTCTGCGTTTGTTGCGCAGGAAATTGCCAATCTTATTAAAGAAAAACAACGCCGCGGAGAAGATTGTGTGTTAGGTTTGGCAACAGGCTCTACTCCTATCAGTTTATATGCCGAATTGGTTAGGATGCATAAAGAAGAAGGTTTAAGTTTTAAAAATGTAATTACGTTTAATCTGGATGAGTATTATCCGCTGGACAGGCAAGCATTGCAAAGTTATTGGGCTTTTATGCACCGCCACTTATTCAATCATATTGATATTGATCCTTCAAATATTCATATTCCCAACGGACAATTGGCAAAAGATGAAATTAAAAAGCATTGCTTAAAATACGAGCAAATGATTGAAGCAGTTGGTGGTATAGACCTGCAAATTTTAGGCATTGGCAACAATGGTCATATTGGGTTTAATGAACCCGGTTCCAGTATTTATTCTAAAACAAGATTGGTATCGTTGGATAATATTACCAGAATAGCCAATGCGTATGAATTTCAAAATATATCGCAAGTACCGCGTATGGCTGTAACAATGGGCATCGGCACTATTTTAAAATCCAAAAAAATATTGTTAATGGCTTGGGGAATGAAAGCCCCAATTGTTGCAAAAGCAGTAGAAGGTTTTGTAACCGAACATGTGCCTGCAAGTATTTTACAACAACACAATGATTGCACTTTTATAGTTGACGAAACAGCCTCTGAAGAATTAACAAGAATAAAATCTCCATGGTTAACCGGAGAATGCGAGTGGACGCCGGCAATGATTAAAAGAGCTGTAACGCATATGGCTCTTAAGGCCAACAAACCTGTTTTAAGTTTAACCTCACACGATTATAATGAAAACAGCCTGGGTGATTTATTGGCCGAAAAAGGTGAAGCCTACGAAATTAATTTACAGGTTTATTATATGCTGAGAGACAGTATTACAGGCTGGCCCGGCGGCAAACCAAATGCTGTAATACCTGCACATCCGGAAAGAAGCGAACCGCATCCCAAACGTTGTGTAATTTTTTCACCGCATCCTGATGATGATATTATCAGTATGGGTGGAACGCTGATGCGTTTACACGATCAGGGACACGAAGTTCATATCGGTTATCAAACCAGCGGAAATATTGCTGTAACCGACGAGTTTGTAACCCGTTTTCTGGATTTTGCCGTTGGGTTTGAAGATATGTTTGGAATAGATAATCATAAAAGTAAAGAGATACTTACCGAAGCTGCCAATTTCTTGGCAGGCAAAAAAACCAACCAGGCAGATACAGAAGAAATACGTGCCATAAAAGGTTTAATAAGAAGATGCGAAGCAAAAGCTACCTGCAGATATGTTGGACTAACAGACGATAAATGTCATTTCTTAAACTTGCCGTTTTATGAAACAGGTGCAGTTGAAAAAAATCCGATGGGTGAAGCTGACATAGAAATTACAATGGAATTTTTGAGGAAGATAAAACCGCATCAGATTTTTTGTGCAGGCGATTTGGCCGATCCGCACGGTACGCATAAAGTTTGTTTGGATGTGATATTTGAAAGCATGAAACGTTTAAAAGCTGCAGGTGACAAATGGATTAAAGATTGTTGGGTTTGGCTGTATAAAGGTGCCTGGCAGGAATGGGATATTGCTGATATTGAAATGGCAATACCGATGAGTCCGGATCAGGTAGTGAAAAAAAGATTTGGCATTTTTATACATCAATCGCAAAAAGATATGGTGCCTTTTCAAGGGAGCGACAGCAGAGAATTTTGGCAAAGAGCAGAAGATAGAAATGCCAATACTGCCAAGCTTTATGCGGATCTTGGTTTAACCAAATATGCCGCTATGGAAGCTTTTGTAAGATGGCATTATTAATGATTAAGTTAGGTTGAATAAATTTAGTTGATTGATCTGCAGAAAAAAGAGATGATTTTTGTACGGCAGATGAAGTGATTGCGACGCAACGATGTTGCTATGAAATGCAGATGCCGGTATTTAAATTTATTTTACAATTACAATAAATAATGAAATCAGGTTTTTTATTACGATGGGAATATGCTTTGAAGGAAAAAAATTTCAAAGCATATTTTATTTTCGGATTGTTACTGTTGGCTATAATATTACTTTTATTTCCTTATTTTTTTAATTACATAGAACATAGAGAAGGTAAAGATTTAAACGATTCTGTTTTAAATTTTTTACCTGCTTTTAATCTTTCCATCCCTGTTTTTGTTATTATCTGGATAACCACTATTTCTGCATTGATACTATTTTTTAGAGAACCGAAACTGCTGTTAATTTTTTTGTGGAGTTATATTTTTTTGTGTTTAACGCGAATTATAACCATGAGCATTGTGCCGTTAAATCCGCCCCGGCAACTGATTCCGTTGATAGACCCCATCATCAGCATTTTTTATGGTACGGGGTTTATAACAAAAGATCTTTTTTATTCGGGGCATACATCTACACAATTTTTGTTTTTTTTGTGTTTATACCGCAAACCATTCAGATGGTTGTATTTAATATCGACTATTGTTATTGCAATAGCGGTTTTGATACAACATGTACATTATACCATGGATGTAGCAGTGGCTCCTTTATTTGCATTTGGTTGCCATAAAATGGCAAAAAAGTTGTTATACTCAATTAGTTAGTAAAAAAAGTGGAGATAGCTTTTCTAATTTAAAGTAAAGAACCTATATTTGCAGCCCTGAAAAAGGGAAATGGCCCCGTAGCTCAACTGAATAGAGTATTTGACTACGGATCAAAAGGTTTCAGGTTTGAATCCTGACGGGGTCACTCAATGCAAATAAGGCTTTCAAGCAATTGAAAGCTTTTTTATTTTATGCTATTTGTTCAACAATTTGCCCAACATTTTAAAAAAGGAAAAGACCAGGATGATTTTCTTCAAAAAAACTCCACATAATAATACCGATGATGGCATTGCGGGTATATCCCATACCGACCAAGTATAATAGAGAGCGTATGGATATTACCGCAATGATTTGGCGAACTTTTTAACGAAGACTAAATGAGAGAGTCCTTTTGCCTTGCCGAGAGATTATTTTATTTCACTTCAATCAAACTATTAATTTCGCCTTCAGCAATTTTTGGATTATCTGAACTTATCCTATAAAAAGATCGCACAATTCCAAAACTTTTATCGATACAGAGACTTCTTTTTTCTGACCACGCATCATTTGTTGTGAAACAGTTAACTTTTTTTTCTGTCATCATTTTATTACAGGAACATGAATTAGTCGAAAAATCGTATAGAAAGAATCCTCTTCCAGTACTAAAATCCGCAACTGGGTCGGAGTCTTCGTGATTTGAATTATGATGAATTGATGTCCTAAATTCTACAAATAGTCGAATTGGAATATTAATCTCTTCGACGCAAACAAACATATCTGTGATTACCGGAATCAAACAATCTTGACAATTTTTAAGATTACTCAAGGCCTCATCAAATACATTAAGATTTTTTGAATTAGCTAATAATCGAATATAAAAATCTTTGGGCACAGTAAGAATATATGTTTCCGTTCCAAATTGATATACAATTGACGATTTATATTTTTCTTTTAAAGTTGAAAATTTTGAATAATCAATAGCTCC
>Ga0306923_10005924_pt1 | contig 11981 bp, 10 predicted proteins | sample sta12Can44000108_FD_203841 | JGI IMG/M metagenome (GOLD analysis project Ga0306923, IMG submission 203841) | Lab enrichment of tropical soil microbial communities from Luquillo Experimental Forest, Puerto Rico - statanox.12C.anox.44.000.108 (v2)... | ecosystem: Environmental > Terrestrial >...
TCTTGAACGAAATCCAGGTCCCGCGGTCGGACAGCACATAGGCACCCATCGCGTTCGCGGTGTTGAGCGCCGCGCCCATACCCTGCCCGATCGCGCGGTACCAGACGCCCTTGGCGGCGGCCAGATCAATGCCCGCCTCCTTCCACAGTGCAAGCTCGGCCTGATGCGTGCCGGAGCGGTCGCCGCGCGATACGAAGGGCAAGCCCTTGGCCGAGATAGTCCGCAGCGCAGTTTTGATATCGTCACCGCTAATGCCGGCTGGATCGCTGTTCGGGCCGATCAGCACAAAATCGTTGTACATCACATCAAACCGCTTCACGCCGAAGCCTTCGGCGAGGAATTTTTCCTCTTCCGCCCTGGCGTGAACAAAGACGACGTCGGCATCGCCGCGTCGCGCGGTGTCGAGCGCCTGTCCAGAGCCTTGCGCCACCACCTTCACCTCGATGCCGGTTTTCTCTCTGAAGATCGGCAAGAGATATCCGAACAGGCCGGAATCTTGCGTTGATGTGGTCGACGCCACGACGATGGACTTCTCCTCTGCGCATGCGCCGCTCATGCCCGTGAGGAGGACAAACACTCCCGTAAGCGCAACCGACCAAGACCGCGACAGCATTGAAAACTCCCTAAGGGCCCGTCGATTGATAACTAACTCAATTTAATCCGCGACATCAAGCTCACCCCGCCACGCCGTGGGGCACGCTTGCATCGCGACCAAGCGCCGGAGGCTCTGTTCGTTCAGAACAGGCGCCATCTTTCGAAAACGCTTGCTTGCATCGCGCGCTTGGACCGCTCGCGGAAGGTCGTTAGATCACAAGATCACCGCGCAGGAAGGCTGCGGTCTCCGGCATCAGGGGATGGTCGAAAAGCTCGGCCATCGGCCGCCGCTCGCACACAGTTCCGCGCACCAGGAAGATCACGTCGCCGGCCAGTCTGCGCACCTGGCCGAGATCGTGGGTTGTCATCATGATCTTGATGCCGGATTGCGCGGCGCTCAGCACGATGTCCTCGACGGCACGCGTCGCCGCGGGATCGAGATTGGCCGTAGGCTCGTCGAGCAGCAGCAATTCGGGATCGCGCGCCAGTGCACGGGCGAGCGCGAGCCGCTGCTGCTCGCCGCTGGAGAGGCGGCGGGCCGGCCGGCCAGCGAGATCGAGCAGACCGACGCGATCGAGCAACGCCAAAGCTCTTGCGGCGTGCTCACGACGCGGCACGCCGGCCTGCGCCAACGCAAACCGCACATTGGCGGCGACGCTGCGACGCAACATCACCGGACGCTGGAAGACGATTGCGCGGCGGGAGCGTCCTGCCGCGAGGCGGCTGCCCCAGCTCACGCGTCCGCTGGTCGGCACCACAAGTCCCATGCACAGACGCAGCAGGCTGGTCTTACCTGCGCCGTTCGGCCCGACGATCAAGGTCGGTGCACCCGGCGAAATCGTGAGATCGACGCGATCGATCAATCGCGCGCCGCCGACGTCGAGCGAGACGTTATCGAGCACAAGCGGAAGATCAGCCATCAGCGCGTGCATTTCTATCCCATCTGCCGGTCGGCCCAGAGGCGCGTGCCCCAAAGCGCGGCGTTGATTGCAATGACGATCGCGACCAGGATGAGCCCAAGCCCCATGGCCAACGGCAAATTGCCCTTGCTGGTCTCAAGCGCAATCGCCGTCGTCATGGTGCGGGTGAAGCCATCGATATTGCCGCCGACGATCATGACCGCGCCGACCTCTGCCGCGGCGCGGCCAAATCCTGCGAGCAGCGCAGTAATGAGGCTGAAGCGCGCATCCCACAACAGCGTCGTCATGCGGCGCATCGGCCCGACATCCATCGCGGTAAGCTCGTCGCGATATTCGTGCCAGAGATCTTCGATCGTCTGCCGCGTCAGCGCCGCGATGATCGGCGCGATCAAGATAGTCTGGGCGATCACCATTGCACCTGGCGTGAACAAAATTCCGATCCCCCCGAGCGGCCCGGAGCGGGAGAGCAAGAGATAGACTAAAAGCCCAACGACGACCGGCGGCAATCCCATCAGCGCGTTGAGCAGCACCACCAAAACCGGCCGCCCGGGAAAGCGGGTCAGCGCCAGCAGCGCGCCGAGCGGCATGCCGAAGAAGGCGGCAAGCGCAACCGCCGACAGGCTGACGAGCAGTGACAGCCACACAATCGCAAACAGCGTGGCATCGCCGCTCAGGATCAATTGCAGGGCATTTTGGTCTGCCATCGCAGCATTCCTCCGGTCCTGTCCGGCCAAGATTCCGCGCTTTGTCAAATAGTTGAGAGCGCGCAGAAAAGAAATATGCATAATATGCAGGATGGGGTTTCTGCCCACCGGCAAACCCGCCGATGAGCTTCGGATCGGTGGGGCGCAAGCTTGATGCGGTCGCGATCCCCAGAGCGAGCTGACCGGCAATGGCTGTTTCCGCGACACGAGCCGGATCCCCTGGTCTACGCCCCAATCGGGCTCCGGTCTCGCCTCGCTCGAGGGAGGCACAAGGGCGCGCACCAAGGTCGCAGGCGATGTCCATTTCGCTGCTTATGCAAAGGATTCCAGCTCTGCTTTGATGCGGTGCTGGTGGGGCCTCGGGCGATAGCGGAAAAGACTTTCGCTCGGCCTGGGTAACCTAACGGGGCGCTCTGATGTTTTGAAGGCAGCGCGCTGATGATCTCATGCCTCGATGGTGAGCGGATCAAGCAGGGCGCGGCAGAGCACTGGCTACGATATGCCGGGCGCCGGGCAAATTCGCAGAGGCTCTAAGCCGCGAGTGGTACGCTCCACGCATCATAGGCATAGACCCAATCGGCATCGGTCTTTTCCTTGAGCCAGGTGTTCCGGCGCGAGGTCTCCTGGACGCGCGTCGTGCGCTGCTTGCGCGTCGCTTCAAAGCGGGAAAACGCATCGGCGATGCCCTCCCGCTCGACGCCATCGAGGCATCGCGACAGCACCGCGGCGTCCTCGATGGCCATGGCAGCGCCCTGCGCCATGTAGGGCGTCATCGGATGACAGGCGTCGCCGAGCAAGGTCACGCGGCCCTCGGCCCAGTGGTCAAGCGAATCACGTTCGACAATCGCAAATTTATGTACATCCGGACACGCCGCCAGCACACGTTCGACCTCGAACGAGAAACCGGCAAAGGCCTTGCGCAATTCCTTCACGTCACCCTTGGCCGACCAGGACTCGATCCGAAACCCCGGCTCCGGCTGACTGGTGACAAGGTAGACTTCGCTGCGGTCCGGCTTGACGTAATAGATGACGATGTGCCGGTCTTCGCCCCACCATTTGGTGCAGTCGTCGATTTTTTCACCTCCGAGAAGCGATGCGGGATAGGTGGTCCGGTAGGCGATTCGCCCGGTAAAATTTACCGACGAGGCGCCGAACAGGATGTCGCGCACGATCGAATGAACCCCATCGGCACCGACGACGGCGTCCGCCGTGGCTATCGTACCATTGGCAAAGGTCAGTTTGATGCGCTCACTGGTTTCATCCAGTCCGATCAGCTTGTGACCGAGCCTGATGCATCCAGCAGGGACTGCACTCGCAAGCGCCGCGTGGAGATCGCTGCGGTGCGCCAGAAGATAGGGCGCGCCAAATTTCTGTTCAGCGCTCTCGCCGAAGATCATGTCAAACTTGACTTCGCCGGTGCGCCAGTCGCGGTTGTTCCAAGAACGCGGATAGAAGGATTGCTGGCGCATGCGCTGCTCAAGCCCAAGCGTGCGCAGCACCTTCATGGCGTTGCAGCCGACCTGGATTCCGGCCCCCAGCCGGGCGAATTGTTCGGCCTGCTCGTAAACGTCGACCTCGATGCCGACCCTTTGCAGCGCCGCGGCGGCCGCAAGACCGCCCATCCCGGCGCCGACGATCGCAATCCCGAGTGGCCTTGCCATCGCGTCCCATTCCCAGTGTTTGGCTCGCGCGCTGCTTGCCGATCTCTGTAGCCAATCGGGTCGAAAATTGACAGCCCAATACGCGCGGGGGAGGGGTTGCACGAACGGCAGCTGCAACGGGCGCGTTGACGCGAACCTCAAAATAGTCGCAATAGAAACCAACTGAAGCGTAGCGGCCACGAAGCTGACCGAGCAAAACGGGAGGAGATATGATAGTCGCCGGCCGAGTGCCATTGCTCGCAACGCTCGCCATGGCCGTGCTCGGCTCGACCGCGGCATCTGCGCAAATCTCAGACGACGTCGTCAAGATCGGTGTTTTGACCGACATGAACGGTCCCGCCTCGACACCGACCGGCCAGGGCTCGGTTGCGGCAGCACAGATGGCGATCGCCGATTTCGGCGGCACCGTGCTCGGCAAACCGATCAGCGTCGTTGGTGGCGACCATCAGCTGAAGGCAGATATTGGCGCTGCCATCGCGCGGCGCTGGTATGATGTCGAGCAGCTCGACCTGATCGTCGACGTCCCGGTCTCGACCGTTGGACTTGCGGTGCAAAGCATCGCCAATGAAAGGAAGAAACTCTTCATCACCCATTCAACGGGCTCGGCGGACTTTCACGGCAAATTTTGTTCGCCCTACGCGATCCAATGGGTGTTCGATACGCACGCGCTTGCGGTTGGCACCGCGCAGGCAGTGGTGAAGCGCGGTGGCGACAGCTGGTTCTTCATCACCGACGACTATGCCTTCGGCCATGCGCTCGAGCGCGACGCCTCCGCCGTGGTCACCGCCAATGGCGGCAAGGTGCTTGGCTCGGTGCGACCGCCGCTCGCAACGGCCGACCTCTCCTCCTTCGTGCTGCAGGCGCAGGCGTCAAAGGCCAAGATCATCGGCATTGCCGCCGGTCCTCCGAACAACATGAACGAGATCAAGACCGGCTCGGAGTTCGGCGTGTTCGTGGGCGGCCAGCAGATGGCGGCACTGCTCGCGCTGATCACCGACATCCACTCGCTGGGGCTGCCGGCGGCGCGGGGGCTACTTTTGACCACATCGTTCTATTGGGATATGGACGAGAAGACCCGCGAATGGTCGAAGCGCTATTTCGCGAAGATGAAGCGGATGCCGACCATGTGGCAAGCTGGTGTCTATTCATCTGTGACGCACTATCTCAACGCGGTCAAGGAGACCGGCACCGACGATCCCCTGAAGGTCGCGGCCAAGATGCGAGAGAAACCGATCGAGGATTTTTTTGCGCGCAATGGCAAGCTGCGCGAGGACAATCTGATGGTACACGATCTGTGGCTCGTGCAGGTGAAGTCGCCGCAGCAAAGCAAATATCCGTGGGACTATTACCAGGTCCTCACCACGATCTCCGGCGATGAGGCGTTCGGTCCACCCAATCCGGATTGTGCGACGGTGAAAAGGTAGAATCAGCGAAGGCGTGTGCGAATGGAGAGCCTGTTCGCTACTCGCCGTTTGCTATTCGCTGTCATGTGGCCATTCGATCTTCGCGGCTGCGGTCAAAAGGTCTCAGTCACCTTGCTGAGCCATGGCGGGCGGTCTGGATCAAATCCGTACGCGCGCGCGGTCTGTTCTATCATCCGATAGGCTGGGACGAGCATGGCGATCGCGTCGATTGCCGGATGATCGTCGCCAAGCCAGGGCACGGTGCCGTGCGGACCTCCGCACAAGTGGACCGCAATTTTGCTGTCGCTGAGCTCTCGTGCCAAGCCATCCACGGTGGCAGCCGTTTCATCCATCAAGCGCATCATGATGACAGGCGTCCTGGATGACAACGCCGCGCGCGGGCCATGTTGCAGTTCGGCAGCGCTGAAACCGAGCGCGGGCAGCCGCAGAATTTCAGCAAGCTTCAGCGCAATCTCGCGTGCCGAGCCAAGGCCGAGACCGCGCGAGGCGACAAACACGGCGGACGCGCCGCCAAGATCTCGACTGATTGCTGACCAATCGAGTGCAAGGGCGCGGCGAAGACGGTCAGGAAGCCGGACGAGGGCGGCGCTAAGGGCCGGATCATCCGCCAGTTCCGCAATCAGAGCAGCACCCGACGTCATCGAGCCTATTACAGTTTTGGTCGCCGCAACGGAATGTTCGGGCCCGGCCGCGATCGGAAGCACGAATTCGGCCGCATCGGCAACCGGCGACGGCACAGCATTGACGATCGCAACCGTATGAGCCCCCGCAGCTCGCGCGGATTTCGTTGCGGCGACCAGATCGGGGCTGCGCCCCGATTGAGAAATCACAATGAACAACGCGTTCCGCAATGTCAGCGGCTTGCGAAATGTGGTGATCACCGATGGAGCACTGGCGGAGACCGGCAGGTGCAATCTGGTCTCGATCAGATAGCGCAAGAACACGCCGACATGACCGGAGCTTCCGCGCCCACACAAGACGGCGAGCGGCGACATGCCAACGTCAAGCCGTTTTGCGACGTCAGCGATGACACGGCGTTCACGCAGGATGCGCAAGACGACGTCTGAGCTTTCGGAAATTTCTTGGGCCATCGCTGAACAAGCACGCTTGACCATGTTTCGCAGCCTCGATCTTCGCTACTGGCGCTAACCGACCTCACTTGCCATCGCCGGTTGCGAGGTCGGCCAATACGCGACGGAGATTACCCTTGTGGCCGGCGAGAATGATCTCGGCTTCCGCCTTGTCGTAGCCAAGCACCACGAGTGCAGCGATCTTGATGTCCCCCTGGGTCTCTTCAAGCGCCACGCTCGCCTGCGCTTCACTGCACCCCGCGATTCGCGCGACCATTGTTTCCGCGCGTCGCTTCAATTTTGCGTTCGTCGGCGGCATGCTCACCATCATGCCGCGATAGACGCAGCCGAGGCGCAGCATGATGCCGGTCGAAATCAGGTTGAGCACGACTTTCTGCGCGGTGCCCGCCTTCATCCGCGTCGAGCCGGCGATCAGTTCGCGTCCGGTATCGACCAGCACCGGATATCGCGCCGACGCAAGCAGCGCGGTGCCGGGATTGTTGGCGATGCCAATCGTAACTGCGTGTTGCGCACCGGCCTGCTGCAGTGCGGCAACCGTAAACGGCGTCGTGCCGCTGGCCGAGACCGCAAGCACGACGTCGCGGCTTGAGACCTGTACAGCCTCGAGCTGCTTGAAGGCGTCGGCAACATCGTCTTCTGCCCCTTCGACGCTCGCAGCAAGTGCGCTCTCGCCACCTGCGACGACAAAACGAAGTCGCTCTTTTGGCCAGGCGAAGGTCGGCGTCAGCTCGGCTCCATCCTGCACGGCAACGCGGGCGGACGTACCGGCGCCGACGTAAATCAGGCGCCCGCAATCGCCGAGCGCTTGATGTGCTGCAATTGTCGCTGCGGCGATCGCGGGGAGCGCCCGTCCGACAGCGGCGACCGCAGCGAGCTGACCCTCCCACATAGCTTCCATCGCCGATCCTGTCGCCCACGCGTCGAGATCGGCAAAGCGAGGGTCGACATCTTCAGTAGCCATGCGCGTGATCCCGTTGTTTCACGGATTTTAAAACGCGGAACTTTGGAACCGGTTCACTGGTCAGCTGCTGTCTCAGCGACGCCAAAGCGCCGCCGCGCCACCAGCAAAGCGCCAGCAACGGCATCGCCATCCGGTGCTTTGAGCCGGTCACGCAGATCGGGTGTCAGCCAGGCAGCGATTGCATCGGATAATCCCCCGACCAGCGAGAGGCGGTCAATTCCTCGCCGCAAGAATAGGTCGAGCAGATCGCCGACTGCGTCGGCCGCGCGTTCAAAGATGCGCCGGCCGATCGGATCGCCCTGCATGGCATGCCGCAACACCATCGGTGCGAAGGCCGCATAGTCGGTCGCAGTGGCCTGTTCGGACCAGGCCACCGTCTGATAGGCGTCATGGTCGAAGGCGGCGAGGACTTCCTCAAGCAGTGGCGATACCTCGCCGCGCTCATCGGCCGCCCGGAGCGCGAGCCTGATCGCCTGCAATCCGATGTCAGCACCGCTGCCTTCGTCGGAGATCGGAAAACCGTATCCGCCGAAGCGGAGTTCGCGGCCCCCAATCAGACCGACGCCGATCGAGCCCGTACCAGCGACAACGATGGCGCCGTCCGTCCCACTATGGGCCCCAAGACAGGCTGCCAGGCCGTCGCTGATGAAGCGAATAGACGCAAATGGATGAACGATCTCTTTGAGCGCCGCTTCTGCGCCACGGCGTCCGAGACCGGCAATGCCAATGCCGGCGTGCATCCGGGCAAAATCCTCGCGCGCCAGTCCGGCCCGCTCGGAGGCGGCCATGCACGCGTGCATCACCGACCGCCATGCCTTGTCGATGCCGAGCCGAGTGGTCGCCGGACCGGAATTGCCCTCACCGAGCACAGCGCCATGTTCATCTTCGAGCCGGGCGCGGCAACGGCTGCCGCCGCCGTCAATCCCAAGGTAGAGTGCCCCTCTGTTCGCCATGCCGTTCCAACGCGGAAAAATCGGTTCAGACTCCATAGATAGGCACTCGGTGCAGCCTCAGAAGGGCAGAAAGCGTGATTTCGGCCCATGCGGAAGGGCGAGATCGATGTTAGAAGGCAACGCCTGTCTGCTGCGAAATCAAGGTCATGAACGATCCCGAGCTCCCGGCGCAATTCACAATTTCCGCACCGCAATTGTTCGACGGTACGGCGATGCGGGGGCCGGCGCAGGTGACCATATCTGCCGGCCTTATCGAAAGTGTTGGCTTCGGACACCCCTCCCCGCCTGGAGCCATTGCACTTCCAGCCGGCGCAACGCTCGCGCCGGGCTTCATTGATGTTCAGGTCAATGGCGGGGGCGGCGTTCTTCTCAATGATCAGCCGTCCGAGGCGGGCGTTCGCGCCATCGTCGAAACTCACCGCCGAAGCGGGACCACGGGCTGCCTGCCGACGCTGATCACCGACCGCATCGACGTCCTGGAGCGCCTCGCCGCAATCGCGCACGCCTCATTGCGGATTTCGGGTGTGCTCGGCTTTCACCTGGAAGGCCCTGCACTTAACAAGGCATGCAGGGGCATTCACCTCGAATCCGAAATTCGCATACCGGATGAGCGAGACCTGGTTGCGATTAAAAGTTTTGGCAGCTGCGGCCGGTCGCTCGTGACCTTGGCGCCGGAATGCGTTCCGCCCAGCTTAATCGACGATCTGGTCGCGGCTGGACTGAGAATCTCGGCCGGTCACAGTGATGCCACTGCGGCACAAATTAAAGCGGCGGCGGATCGCGGGGTAACGGGCGTTACTCATCTCTTCAACGCGATGTCGCAATTGACGCCTCGCGAGCCGGGTGTTGTTGGTGCGGCGCTGCAGGATGAACGGCTGTTCGCCGGTCTGATTTGCGACGGCCGCCACGTCGATCCCCTCAGCGTGCGGATCGCGATCCGTTGCAAGGGACCTGATCGCGTGATGCTTATCACCGACGCCATGCCCCTGGTGGGTACGGCTCAGCGGCATTTCCAGCTGCAGGGCCGACCAATAGAGTTGCAGGTCGATCGTTTGACCGGGCCTGATGGTACGCTCGCCGGTGCGCACCTGACCATGATGGGGGCGGTGCGCAATGCGGTCACACTGGTTGGTGTTGGGATTGCCGACGCGCTCGTGATGGCCTCCCGCACGCCGGCGACCTTTTTGCGCCTTCAGTCCGAGCTTGGATCAATCGCGCCAGGCTATCGCGCCGACCTTGTCGCGTTCGGCAGCAAGTTTGACGTCTTGGAGACCTGGGTCGCTGGTCGACCATCGGGATTTTGTGCGAAGAGAGAATAGCGCATAGCAATGCTATTCGCTGTTCGCTGCTATTTGACAAGCCCAATCTCCCGCAGATGTCTCAGCACGCCCGGATGGATCAGCGCTACATCGGGTGTGGCGGCAACCGTGTTGGCGGCGGTCGTCTCGCAGGCCTGTACCAGCTTTTTGCAAAACTCGGCTTCGATGCCGTGCAGCGTGTGCATGAGATGATACGCGACGTCATCGGCAAGGTTTTCGCGGACCAGGACAAAGCTCCAGGAGCCGACCGAGTCGATGGCAGCGGACTGGCCGGAATAGCTGCCGGCCGGCACCGCCAGGGGTTTGAGGAAATTGTGCTTGGCGCGGATGCGCGCGATCTCGCTGGCATCGGGCGCGATGAAGCGCGCGCCTGTCGGGCTTGACGCGACCGCGGCGAAGCCCGGCCAACCGATGCCGGCGCCCCACAGCGCCGCCGCGCGGCCGTCCTCGACCATCGCGGGCCCGTCGCCCGCGCGGTCGAGATAGATCGACTTGAAATCCTCGTCCTGCTTCAGGCCGAGGCCGTCGAGCACGTAGCGCGACAGGATTGGCAAGCCCGAGCCCTTGGCGCCGAACGCGACGGGCTGGCCGACAAGGTCGCGAATGGTCTTGTAGGGACTGTCGGCGCGCACGACGAACATCCCGGGCGAGGAGTACATCGCGGTGAGGATTTTCGCAGAGGTCTTCACTCGCCCGCCGAGCCCCATGACGGCTTCATAGAACGGCTCGCCTGAAACCAGCGCGATATCGAGCTCGCCCTTCTCGAGCAGTGCGATGTTCTCGTTGCTGCCCTTGGTGCTACGCGGCTCGATCGACAAGCTCGCGTCCGCAGCATTCATGACTTCGGCAAAGGCATTGCCATAGAGCGGGAAACCGCCGCCGGGCGTTGCGGTGCCGAGGCTGATTGTGGTCTTGCTAATGGCCTTGTCTCCCTGTTGCGCTGCGGCACTGCCGGCCAACAGCAGAATTCCGGCGCAGATGATCGACGCGTTTTTCATTATTGTCCTCGAGCGCGGCTTCGGCGCTACAAAGGTATCAAACCTTGTAGGCAAGTCCCGGATTTTGTGGAAGCATGCGAGCTACGTCAAAAGTCAGCACGAATGACGGTAGGGATCATGATCGCAATATTGCGTGCGGCTCTGCTTTGCCTTGCATGGCTCGGCCTCGCCGCTGGACCGTGCGCAGCCGGCGACTATCCCAGCCGGCCGGTTCACTTCATCAACGGTTTTGCGCCGGGCGGCCCGGTCGATACCACGGCACGGATCGTGGGCCAATGGCTGTCCGACCGCCTTGGCCAGCAATTCGTCATCGAGAACCGCACCGGCTCTGGCGGCAACATCGCCGCGGCGGCTGCGATCGCATCGCCGGCGGACGGCTATACGGTACTTTTCGTCGGCGCCAACAACGCGATCAGCACCTCGCTCTACAAGCACCTCGCCTTCGACTTTAAGCGCGACACTGTGCCGGTCGCGATGTTCATGCAGGTACCTAACATGTTGGTGGTGGCGAACGCCCTGCCGGTCAAGACCGTCCAGGAGCTGATCGACTACTGCAAGGCCAATCCCGGCAAGATCTCCTACGCCTCGTCCGGTAATGGCACGTCGGTGCACATGACGGCGGAGCTGTTCAAGGCCATTACCAAATGCGACATGCAACACGTACCCTATCGTGGCTCGGCACTCGCCTATCCTGACATCATCTCCAACAAGGTGCAGCTGATCTTCGACAATCTCCCGGGCGCGCTGGAGCAGGCGAAGGGTGGCACGGTACGTGCGCTCGGCGTCACCTCGGCAAAACGCTGGCCCGGCGTGCCTGACGTGCCCGCGATCGCCGAGACGGTGCCGGGCTATGATGCGACTGTGTTTTACGGCATGTGCGCGCCGAAAGGCACGCCGCCGGACGTCGTTGATCTCCTCAACAAGGCGGTCAATGAGGCCTTGCGAGACCCGAAGTTGGTGGCGCGGCTCTCGGAATTGGGGGGCGTGCCGAAGCCGATGACCCCTGCCGAGTTCGGCAAATACATGGCCGATGAGACCGAGAAATGGCGCGAGGTCGTGGAGTTTGCGGGCGCGTCGGTAGACTAGGTTAGTCTTCGGTCTGGCCCAATATTTCGCTGTCGTTACCGTATGGCGGGACTTCAAATCAACCGCACGAGCCTGTAAACGGGGGCGGCACCGTTGCCTGGCGCTTGCAAAGCGGCAGCCCGCGGCGGGGCCTGTAGCTCAATGGTTAGAGCCGGCCGCTCATAACGGTCTGGTTGCAGGTTCGAGTCCTGCCGGGCCCACCACATCGTTTGTCCGCCGGTGTTCTCGGCCATTCGTCATCATCCGCTGAGATCATATTTTTGGTTATTT
>Ga0306923_10005925_pt1 | contig 11980 bp, 7 predicted proteins | sample sta12Can44000108_FD_203841 | JGI IMG/M metagenome (GOLD analysis project Ga0306923, IMG submission 203841) | Lab enrichment of tropical soil microbial communities from Luquillo Experimental Forest, Puerto Rico - statanox.12C.anox.44.000.108 (v2)... | ecosystem: Environmental > Terrestrial > Soil...
GGTCATGCGCGACGGGGATCTCTTTGGCGCCGACGAGGCATTCTTGACCAGCACGACGCGAGAAGTCGTCCCGATCGTACGAGTGGACGAAAAGACGATCGGAACGGGCGCTCCGGGACCTGTCACCCGCGCCTTGCTGGACGGCTTGCGAGAAAGGGCGCACGGTGCGCAGGCGCTGCGCGAGGTCGCTCAAAAAACTGTCTGGGGCGCGTGAAAACGTCCGCGGCTATGCCGAACGAACGCCTGTCACGCCCGAGCGGGGCATCATCGCCTCACACGTATTCAGCGACTGCCGGGCACGAGCACATCAGGTTGCGATCGCCGTACGCGTTGTCGATCCGTCCCACGCTCGGCCAGTGCTTGTGCGCGCGGACGAACGGGAGCGGGAACGCCGCCTGCTCGCGCGAGTACGGGCGGTTCCAATCGTCGGCCGCGACGGCAGAGGCCGTGTGGGGCGCGTTCTTGAGGACGTTGTCGGCGGGATCGGCCTTGCCGTCGATCACTGCCTGGATCTCAGCCCGGATCGAAATCATCGCGTCGCAGAAACGATCGAGCTCGTCCTTGGACTCGCTCTCCGTCGGCTCGACCATGACTGTCCCGGCGACTGGAAACGACACGGTCGGTGCGTGGAACCCGTAATCCATCAAACGCTTGGCGACATCCAGCTCGTCGATTCCCGCAGCCGCCGGGCCTCCTCCGCTCCGCATCGCTCCGCTCGCCTGCTTCAGCGGGCGTAGGTCGAAGATCATCTCATGCGCGACACGGCCGTTCTTCCGCGCGTACAGCACCGGAAAATGCGGCTGCAGGCGTGACTTGATATAGTTCGCGTTCAGAATGGCAAAGCGCGTCGCGTCCGTCATGCCGTCCCGGCCGAGCATTCGCATGTAGCCATAGGAAATCAACAAAATGCTGGCGCTGCCCCATGGGGCGGCCGACACGGCATGGATGGCACGGTCGCCGCCTGTCTTGACGATCGGATGGCCGGGCAGATAGGGGAGCAGGTGCGCCGCGACGCCGATCGGCCCCATGCCAGGACCACCGCCGCCATGCGGGATGCTGAACGTCTTGTGCAGATTGATGTGGCAGACATCCGCCCCGATAAGCGCAGGGCTGGTCAACCCGACTTGCGCGTTCATATTGGCGCCGTCCATGTACACCTGCCCGCCGTGCTTATGAACGATGGCGCAGACGTCCTGAATCGTCTCCTCGAATACGCCATGGGTCGACGGGTAGGTCACCATCAACGCGGCGAGGTGGTCGCCGTGCTCATCGGCCTTCCTCGTCAGATCCTCCACGTCGATATTGCCGTCCGCGGTGCTCGCCACGACGACGACGCGCATGCCGGCCATGACCGCACTGGCCGGGTTCGTGCCGTGGGCAGATGCCGGGATCAGACAGACGTCACGTTCGCCTTCCCCCCGGTCGCGAAAGTACGCCCGGATGACCATGAGGCCCGCGAACTCGCCTTGGGCGCCTGAATTCGGCTGGAGCGACACGCCGGCGAACCCCGTGATCTCGGACAACGCCGATTCGAGCTCGCGAAAGACGTGCGCGTATCCCTCCGCTTGATCGACGGGCGCGAAGGGGTGCAGCTTGCTGAACTCCGGCCAGGTGATCGGCAGCATCTCCGATGCCGCGTTGAGCTTCATCGTGCACGATCCAAGGGGGATCATCGACGTATCGAGGCCGATGTCCTTTCGCTCGAGCCCCCGGATATACCGCATCATCTCGGTCTCGGAGTGGTACCTGTTGAAAACGGGATGGTCGAGAAAGGACGAGATTCTGCTCAGATTCTCCGGAAACGCCAGATCAGCAGCGCCCTGTTCGAGTGGAGCGGTGTCGATGACGGTCGGCGCCGGCCTGTTCGCGCCCGCGGCGAACGCGCCGACGATGGCTCGAATGTCGTCGCGATCAACGGTCTCATCGAGCGCCACCGAGATGCTGTGATCCTGCCGGTAGCCGAGGTTGATGTTTGACGCGAGCGCTGCCTTTCGAATCCGACTCACAGACGCTGCACCACCGGGGACGTCGAATCGCGGCGTGTCGAAGTACTGGGCGTTGACCTGCGGGAACCCCAGCTTGGCGATCTCGCACTCGAGAAGCTTGGCATAGGCGTGGACCCGCTTCGCGATTCGGGTCAACCCCTTCGGTCCGTGGTACACCGCGTAGAGCCCGGCGATGTTGGCGAGAAGGGCCTCAGCCGTGCAGATGTTCGACGTCGCTTTCTCCCGCCGGATGTGCTGCTCGCGCGTTTGTAGCGCCATGCGGTAAACGGTATTCCCGTGCGAGTCGATCGACACCCCGATGATGCGCCCCGGCGCCTGACGCACGTGCTTCTCGAGCGTGGCGAAGAACGCCGCGTGCGGACCGCCATATCCGAGGGGCACGCCGAATCGTTGCGAGTTGCCGTAGACGACGTCGGCGCCAAGCTCGCCCGGAGGCGCCAAGAGCACCAGACTCAATAAGTCGGTTCCGACCGCGACAAGAACCCCCGCGTGTTTCGCGCGCGCGATGAACCCGCGCAGGTCGTGGACGCGTCCGGCCTCATCCGGGGTCTGTACGAGCGTCCCGAAGACTCGGTCGTCGAACCGCGCGTCATTCGGGCCAAGGCTCGGCATCATCACAATTTCGATGTCCAACGGTTCCGCCCGGGCTTTGAGAACCTCGAGCGTCTGCGGGTAGCACGAATCGCCTACCAGAAACCGGGGCCGTCCGGCGCCCGCGCCAACGCGCTTGGACTGTACGCGATAGAGCATCGTCATCGCTTCGGCCGCAGCGGTGGCCTCGTCGAGCAGCGACGCGTTGGCGACCTCCATCCCAGTGAGATCCCTTACCATCGTTTGAAAGTTGAGGAGCGCCTCGAGGCGACCTTGAGCGATTTCAGCCTGATACGGTGTGTAGGGCGTGTACCACCCAGGGTTCTCGAGGACGTTTCGGAGGATGACGCTTGGCGTGATGCAGTCGTAGTAGCCGAGACCGATGAACGAACGGAAGATCCGGTTGCGCGAGGCGATCGCCCGAAGGTCGCGCAGGAACTGATGCTCGCCCTGGCCCACCGGCAAGTTCAAAGGCTTCCCGAGCCGAATCCGTTCCGGGATGGCTTCATCGACGAGCGCGTCGATCGAGGGCGCGCCGATGAGGTTCAACATGGCGTCGCGTTCGGCTTCGTCGGGACCGATGTGGCGGGACTGAAAGGGCTCGAAGTCGAAGACAGAAGGGCTCATTTCACCAGGTCTTGATACGCGGTCGCATCGAGCAGCGCGCCGGCTTCGCCGGCGTTGGCCAGCTTGACGGCGATCATCCAGCTGCCGTGCGGATCCTTGTTGACGTTTTCCGGTTTGTCCTTCAAGGCCGTGTTGACCTCGGTGACCTCGCCGGTCACCGGCGAGTACAGTTCCGAGACCGCCTTGACCGACTCGATCGTGCCGAACGATTGCCCTTGCTTCAGCCTCGCGCCGACCTCCGGCAGCTCGATATAGACGACGTCTCCCAGCTGGTTCTGGGCGTAGTCGGTGATGCCGATCCTGCCCGTATCCCCCGCGAGGTCAACCCATTCGTGGTCCTTCGTATATTTGAAGCCGGATGGATAGGCCATCGTCGCTCCTATTTCGCGCGCTTGTAGAACGGCATGGGGACGACCGCGGCGCGGGTCCGGCGCCCGCGGATGTCGACATCGAATTCAGTGCCCGGCGTCGTGTGCTCGACCGGCAGGTACACCATGCCAATGGCCTTCTTGAGAAACGGCGTCTGCGTGCCACTGGTGATCGTTCCGGCAGCGCTGCTCCTGCCCGCGACGTGGACCTGGTAACCGGAACGCGCAATGCCGCGCTCGAGCAGCTCGAAGCCGACGATCTTGCGCGCCGTCCCGTTCGCTTTCTGCGCGCGGAGGGCGCCGGCGCCGAGGAAGTCCTCTTTGTTCCAGCCGACGATCCAGCCCAGGTCGGCCTCGAGCACCGTCGTGGTCTCGTCGATGTCGTTGCCGTAGAGGCGCATGCCCGCCTCGAGGCGGAGGGTGTCGCGCGCGCCGAGCCCGCACGGAATGACGTCGAACGGCTTGCCTGATTCGAGGATGGCTTGCCAGACGCGATCGGCTGACTGAGGCGGCACGAAGACTTCGAAGCCGTCTTCACCTGTGTAGCCGGTGCGCGAAATGGTGCATCGTACTCCGGCGACTTCCCCGTGCGCCGACCGGTAATACCTGATGTGTTCCAGGTCGACGCCGGTCAGTGGCTGAAGAACGTCGGCACCCTTTGGACCTTGGAGGGCCAGCAGCGCGTAGCGCGAGCTCGCGTCGACGGCGACCGCATCGCCTGCCGCCCTGATCTCGCCTGCGATATACGCGTAGTCCTTTTCGATGTTGCCGGCATTGACGACGAGCAGGAAATGCGACGGGGCGAGGCGGTAGATGAGCAGGTCGTCGACGAAGGTGCCCTTCGTCGTCATGAGACCGGAGTATTGCGCCTGCCCGATTTGCAGCTTCGACGCGTCGTTCGATGAAATGCGTTGCACGGCCGCCAGCGCGTCCTTGCCGGCGATCTCAATCTCTCCCATGTGGCTGACGTCGAACAGGCCGGCGCGCTCACGGACGGCGAGGTGTTCGGCAATGATTCCAGAATACTCGACTGGCATTTCCCAGCCGGCAAACGACACCATTCGAGCGCCGGAAGCGCGGTGACGGGCGTTCAGAGGCGTCTTCCGGAGAGATGGGGCGATGCTCGTTTCCATTAGGGACGGCGTGTGAGCTCCGGCGAAGGGACCCGGAGTGACAACGAAACATGGAACGGTACTATGCGCCGTTCGGGAAGGTCAAGGATCGCACCGCTCGTCTCTCAGCTATCCGCTGCATTCGATTCAGTCTTCGACCGGCTTCGCTCGGTCGAGGGCTCCTCGACCCGCTCGCGAAGATAGGCCTGGAGGGTGTGGTAGCTGATCCCTAGCGCTCCAGCCGTTTCGCGCTTGCGGCCGCCGTGCCTTTCGAGTATCACGCGGACGTATCTCCGCGCCCACGCCCGCAATGTGTCATTCCGCTCGAGGGACGGCCCCAAGGCCGACACGTGCGCTCCTCCGACGAGGGGTGGCAGATCCTCCAACTCGATGACCTCCCCCGCTGCCAGCGCAATCGTGCGCTCGACGAGACGCTCGAGTTCGCGCACATTGCCCGGCCAGGCGTAGGTGACGAGTGCGTCCATGGCTTCCGGCGAGAGCCTGAGCTGCCGCGTCGTGCGGTGGCGCGCCAGAAAGTAACGCGCGAGCTCTGGAATGTCGGCACGCCGTTCACGCAGGCACGGCACCCGGACGTCCACACCGCTCAACCGGTAGTACAAATCGGGGCGGAACGCCTTCTGATGTACGAGGTCCGCGAGCCGCCGATTCGTGGCGGCGACAATGCGGATGTCGATCCGGCGCGCGCCGCTCCCGCCGACGCGCTCGACCGCGAGATCCTGGATGGCCCGCAGCAGCTTCGCCTGCGCTGACGGCGAGAGATCGGAGACCTCGTCGAGGAACAACGTGCCGCCGTCTGCGGCCTCGAACTTGCCGCGCCGCGCACGAACCCCAGTGGCGATCCGATCTTCGATGCCGAAGAGCTCCGCCTCAAGGAGCGTTTCGACGAGCGCCGCGCAATTGATGGCGACGAACGGACCCGCGCGCCGCCAGCTCAGCTCGTGAATCTGGCGCGCGACCAGTTCCTTGCCGACACCGCTCTCGCCTTCCAGGAGAACGGTGAAGTCGGTTGCCGCCACGCGCTCGATCGTGGCCCGCAGCGCCTGCATGACCGGTGTGGATCCGATGAGCGGCGCGGCGCCATCGCGTCTGGTGCGGCCCGTGGTCAGCAATCCGGCGCGCGACAGCTGCGAGCGCAACCGCTCCACCTCGAGGACTAACGCCCCGATGCCCGCCGCGAGTCCCAGAATCTGGAAGTCCCAGTCGCTGAGTGCGGTGGGGACGTCGAGCGTGGTCTCCAAAACGCCCGGTCCGCCAGGCTCGGATCCAGGCACCTCGACGACGATCGACTTGGTGCCCGGTCCCCCGCCACTCTTGGGCTCGCCCGGCGCCGACCAATGGGACCAACGGTTGGCCGGGTCTCGCAGGTGGACACCCCGGACGGGCAGCGCGCGTCCAAGGGCTTTTTCGAACGCCGATCGCATTGCCGACGAGCCCTCCCGCCGATCGATCGCGCGCGTGATGGTCAACAAAAGATCGTCGATTGTCTGCCGTCGATCGCGCCGCCGCGTGACCAGCAGTCGGCTCCGGCTCTCGGAAGACGGTGCGAATGCCGCCATGCCATCGCTCCCCATCGACAGTCGGTCCAATTTCGATGCCACCGCCTGTTGCTGGCGCTCCGCGGAGATCGCTCTGTAAATCACCCGATCCTCTATCGCGCGATGACACTGCATGGGTAGGCTCTGCCCGCGTGGCGCAGCCCAAGCTCGATCCGCGAGGGGAAGGTGGGAAGCACATGCCCGTTGGCTTGGCGTGGTCCGTGCGGTTCGCGGACGTCGGCAAGTGGGCTCCGGGACGGCCTCGCTCAGAGCGGGGAGGTCTGGCCCCAACGCGTGATCGATGTCGCCGACCCGGAGCCTGCCGAGTCATTGGCAAGCCGAGATCCATTCTTCAGCGGTTCGAGGCGTCGGCAGAAGTGATTGGACGAATGGGCTTTCGGGGAAGGCGTCCCCGAATCGCGCCGGGCCGTGCGTGGGGCGCGCGTGAGAGCGACGCCGAACGTTACGCTCGGGCGGTCCCCGTCAGCTCGCGCCGGCACCAGTCGAGCGTTCGGCGCAGGCCTTCTTCGAGATCGACACTGGGGGCGTAGCCCAGAAGGGTCTTGGCTTTGGCGATGTCCGCCTGCGAATCCCGGACGTCCCCGGCTCTCGGGCTTTTGTAAACGGCTTCCAGGCTCGTCCCAAGAATGCGGTTCATGGTCTTCAGCAGGTCATTCAGGGAAATGCGGTCGCCCGTGGCAAGGTTCATCACTTCTCCGGCGACGTTGGGCGCCTCGCTCGCGCGGAGCACGCCGTCGACGACGTTGGCCACGTAGGTGAAGTCGCGCGTCTGCTCTCCGTCGCCGTAGATAACCGGCGGGCGCCCCTCGAGAAGGGCTGTCGCAAACAACGAGATCACCCCTGAGTAAGGGGAGCCGGGATCCTGCCGCGGTCCGAACACGTTGAAGTACCGAATCGCGACGGTCTCGAACCCGTAGAGCGTAGTGAACAGCCGGCAGTACTGCTCGCCGACGAGCTTCTGCAAGGCGTAGGGCGACAAGGGATCGGTCGGCATCCCCTCGTGCTTGGGGAGGGTCGCGGTATTACCGTATGCGGATGACGAGCCTGCGTATACGAAGCGCTTGACGCCTGCGTCGCGGGAAGCGACGAGGACGTTCAAGACCGATGTGATGTTCGCGCGATTCGAGGTGATCGGATCTTGCACCGATCGCGGCACCGAGGGGATGGCTGCCTGGTGGAGGACGTAGTCCATCCCCGCGACAGCCCGCTCGGCTACGACCGGCTCGGCCAAGTCACCTTCGATGAACTCCACGGCCGACGCCTCGCCCCTGATGGCGTCGAGGTTGCGGCGCTTGCCCGTGATGAGGCTGTCGACCACGCGCACGCGGTGCCCGCGGCGAACGAGCTCTTCGCAGAGGTGGGAACCGATGAAACCGGCGCCGCCGGTGACGAGGTAAGTCGCCACGATCAGCTGGTGAATGCGGTTGCAGCTACGTGCGCCAGGCCGGGCGTCACCTTCAACGCGTTCTGGTTATAGAGCTTTCGGAGGACCTGGTCGGGGAGGCCCAGACCATACAGCTTCCAGAACGCGTGGTAGTCGCGGTAGTAGTCGAAATATTCGTCGTTGGTTTCGAACACCCGCCAGTAGTACGGGTACTCGTCCGGCTGATAGCTGTCCTTACCGAAGAGAATCCGGTCCTGGTACTTGACGAAGAACTCGTGAGCTGCCCTCGGCTGGCGGCCGAAGTCATAGAGAACCGCCGCGACGTCGTAGAAGACGTTCGGGTTCTCATCGAGGAGCTTGCCTGCACGCGCCAGGTCGTTGGCATGCCACCCGAAGTGGGCGAGGATGAACCGCGTCCGCGGGTGCTTCTTGATCATGTTGTTGCGCTCGGTCATCAGCTGCTCGAAGCGAACGCCTTCCTGGTGGCGGCGATCCGGGTACAGGGCCAATTCGAGCCAGCGCTCGTTGGTGTAGTCCAATGGCTCGAAGAATGCCTGCGGCTCGGCGACGTGAATCAGCACCGGCACGTTCAACCGGGCGCAGGTCTCCCAGATCGGATCGAGCTCTGGATCATCGACGTGCAGGCGGCTTCCATCAGCTTTTCTGTCGAACATGCCGAGGTCCTTGAACACCTTGAGACCGACCGCGCCGGCGCGAAGGTCCTCCTCGAGTTGTCGGGCGGCCTTGGCGCCGAAGCCGGGGCTGCCCGCGTCCCGGAAATTGACATTGGTGAACAGCACCATCCGGTCTTTGTACTTGCTGGCTTTGATGGCCTCGACGCCCTGATGCAAGCGAGTACCCCAGCCGCCGCTCAGATTGACGAGGATCTGCAGGTTGTTCGCCTCCATGCCTTTGACCACTCTCTCGAGCTCGCCGGGCGAAATGGGGGTCGGCTGGTGGCTGTGGATGTCTATGACGGGGAACTTCGCCCGTGGCACGGGGTGCTGGGGCGTGACCAGGGTCGATTTGGGCTTGTACTCGCGGATCGTCGGCGGGTTGAGCTCGGGTTCGCGCCCCTGTGCCGGGCGCGGGCGGACTTGCCCCGGCCCCGCTGGGCCCGCTTGTTCAGCCCTCAATCCGGTCCGCTCCTGCCCCCCACGTTGGCCAAGGCTGAGGGCGGATGCGGCGACCAAGGTGATGAATCCGAGGAGAACGCGCTTGGTGGGGAAAAGTGATTTCATCATGGTTCCAAAGATCGCAGCGAGCCGGTAAGCCGAATTCTGTTCTCCCTCACGGGAGACGACGATCATTCCTCTAGCCCCGCCATCGCTGGCGGGATCAAGCGACCGACCCGGAAGCGTCGAACGGGCCGTCCGTGCCCGATCGGACTCGAGCCCGACCGGGCGTGCTCCCCTATTTGGTCTTGCTCCGTGCGGGGTTTTGCCTGCCACCGCTGTTGCCAGCGGCGCGGTGCGCTCTTACCGCACCTTTTCACCCTTACCCACCGAAAGGCGGGCGGTGTGTTTTCTGTGCCACTATCCTTCAGGTCACCCTGACCGGGCGTTACCCGGCGCACTGCCCTGCGGAGTTCGGACTTTCCTCCCGCTTCGCGCTTTGCAGCGCTTCAGCGGGCGATCGTCTGGCTCACTGCGACTCCGAAATTGTACAACGTAAAGTAAGGAAGTCAGGAAGTAAGGAAGCAGGCGAGCCTAGCCGTCGGTCTCCTGCGTAATCTGATACTGCTCCAGCTTCTTGTACAAGTTGCTTCGCGGGGTATCGATCGCTTCTGCCGTCTTGGAGATATTCCAGCTGTTCTCGCGAAGCTTCTGGACGAGATAGGTCCGCTCCGCGGTGTCCTTGAACTCGCGTAGCGTCCCGGCCCTTACGGCGTCGCCGTCGCCAAGCGCCTTCGCAATTGATCCGGTCCCGCCACCGCCGGTCGAGCCGGCCGAAGGCGACGTTGAACGCACCGCGCTCGGGAGGTCCGCCACGTCAATCGTGTCGCCCCCGGTCATGATGTACAGCCGTTCGACTGTATTCCGGAGCTCGCGGATGTTGCCCTTCCAGCGGTACCGTTGCAGCGCGTCCATTGCCGACGGCGTGATCCGCTTGGGGCGCGCGTTGTTCTCGCTCCTGAACGCTTCCATATAATGGCGCACGAGGAGCGGGACATCCTCAGGGCGGTCCCTGAGCGGCGGCACGTGGATCGGGATGACGGCGAGACGGAAGTACAAATCCTCGCGAAAATGTCCTTTCTCGATCTCCTCTTCGAGGTTCTTGTTCGTGGCGGCGATGACGCGCACGTCGACCTTGATGGTTCGGGCGGACCCGAGCCGCTCGACCTCGCCTTCCTGGAGGACGCGGAGCACCTTGGCCTGCGTCTTGGCGCTCATGTCGCCGACTTCGTCGAGAAAAATGGTGCCGCGGTCCGCCTGCTCGAACTTGCCCATCTGCTTCTCGGTCGCCCCGGTGAACGAACCTTTCTCGTGTCCGAACAGCTCGCTTTCGATCAGCTCCTCGGGGATGGCCGCGCAGTTCACCTGAACGAACCGCTCGCGGCTGCGCAGGCTGTTGCGATGGATGGTTCTTGCCACCAGCTCCTTGCCGACGCCGCTCTCGCCGCTAATGAGGACCGTGGCGTTGGTCGGCGCCGCGCGCGAGATTGCGGCCATGATCTGTGAGAGCACGCCGCTTTCGCCGATCATCTGGTGCCGGACCTCGACCGCCTTCTTGAGCGAGCGATTCTCATCGCGCAGCTGGCGTTGGTCGAGGGCATTCCGCAAGCTCACCAGCACCCGTTCACTGGCGAACGGCTTCTCGATGAAGTCCCAGGCGCCCTTCTTGGTGGCCTCGACCGCGGTGCTGATGGTCCCATGCCCGGAGATCACCACGATCGGCAGCTGGTCGTTCATGTTGCGGAGACGCTCCAACACTTCGATTCCATCCATCCCCGGCATCTTGACGTCGAGCAAAACCAGATCGGGCGCCTCCCGTTCCGCGAGCGCGAGCCCTTCCTGACCGGTCGCGGCGCCCAGGAACTCGTATCCCTCGTACTCGAGGGTCATCCGGAGCGAGTCGCGGATGGCCGCCTCATCGTCTATGACCAGAATTCGTGACTTAGGCATACGCGGGCGTTCGCGTGATGGAGGTGGAGCCTAACGCCCTTCCACGCGGATCGTCTTGAGCTGGCGTTGCACCTGATCCGGCGCGTAGATCCAGAGGGTGAGGATATCTCCCGGCCGCGCCGCGCGTGCGATGCGGCGATAGTCCGCGACCGTCTCCACCCGCTGACGGTTGATTTCGAGCAGCACGGTGCCGCGCTCGATGCCGTTGTCGAATGACGAGCTCATCGGCTCCACGCGGGCGATCAGGACCCCGCGGGTCTGCTTCGGCAGCTCGAGGCGCTCGAGCGTCTGGCGATCGAGATCGCGGACGGTCAGTCCGAGCGGCAGCGGATCCGGATCAACCTTGGCTCGATCGGAGGTCGGCTGTCCACCCGGACGGACATTGCTGGTCTCCGCTCCGTCACGCGGCGGCCGTTCCGTGAGCTTGATCAGGACGCTCTGCTCTCGCCCATCGCGCATCGTTCGGAGATGGGCCGTCGAACCAGGCGTCCGGGCGGCAATCTCGCGGATCAGCTGGTCGTCATTGCGGATCACGTGGTCGTCCAACGAAACCACGACATCGTAGGGGTGGAGGCCCGCGTGGTCGGCCGGCGATCCTTCCGTGACGTCCTCCACCATGGCGCCGTGGCTGACCCCCAATTTCAGCGAGTGCTCGATGTCGGGATCGATGTCGCGCAGCGCCACACCGATATACCCTCGGCTCACCCGTCCGCGCGCGCGAAGTTGCGGCAGGATCGCCGCGGCGCTGCCAATCGGGACGGCGAACCCGATGCTGCTCGCCCGCGAGCTGATGGCCGCGTTGATGCCAATCACCTCGCCGCGCGAGTTGATCAACGGCCCGCCGCTGTTGCCGAAGTTGATGGCGGCATCGGTTTGAATGTAGTTGTCGAGGCTCATGTCGAACAGCTTCCGGCCCAGGAAGCTGACGACGCCCACGGTGACTGTATGCTCGTAGCCAAGTGGGTTGCCGATCGCGCACACCCACTCGCCCATCCTGAGTTTCGCGGAGTCACCGAGAGGCGCAACGGGCAGCCCGGCAGGGGCATCGATCTTGAGGAGCGCGATGTCCGTATCAGGATCGGTGCCCACGATTCGCGCCAGGAACGATCGCCCGTCCGACAGCTTGACGCTGATCCGCTCTGCGTGATCGATGACGTGGTTATTGGTCAGGATGCTGCCATCGACGTCGA
>Ga0306923_10005926_pt1 | contig 11980 bp, 13 predicted proteins | sample sta12Can44000108_FD_203841 | JGI IMG/M metagenome (GOLD analysis project Ga0306923, IMG submission 203841) | Lab enrichment of tropical soil microbial communities from Luquillo Experimental Forest, Puerto Rico - statanox.12C.anox.44.000.108 (v2)... | ecosystem: Environmental > Terrestrial >...
TTACTTCTTCCTAAAGTCCAGCCCGGCGTGCTGCTTGGGCGGATGCTTGCGCAGCGCGTCCTCGTTCGGCTCGGTGCCCCAGCCCGGGCGGTCGGGAATGATGAGATGACCGTCCTTGATCTCCGGCACGTGCGTGAACAGCTCCGCGTCCCACGCGAGGCGGTCGATGTCGATCTCCATGATGCGCAGATTCGGCACCGCGGCGGCGAAATGCGCGTTCATCATCGTGCACAGGTGCCCGTAGAAATTATGCGGCGCGACGTTGACCTCGTGCGCCTCGGCGAGCGCGGCGATCTTCATCGACTGCCACACGCCGTTCCACACCGTGTCGATGATCGCCACGTCCATCGCCTGCGCGCGGAAAAACGGCATGAACTCGCGGGTGCCGAACAGCGTCTCGCACGATGAGATCGGGTGCGGCGACTTGCGGCGAATGTAGCCGAGGGCCTCCGCGTTATAAGTGTCGATCTCGATCCAGAACATGTCGAAATGCGCGATCGCGCGCAGTATTTTTATATATCCTTCGGTCTTGGCGTTGAAATTCAAGTCGAGCAGCAGATCGACGTCCGGCCCGGCGCCGTCGTCGAGCGCCTCGAGGTGCATGCGCAGGTTCCGCAGCACCTTCTTGTCGACGTTGAGCTCCGGATAGAACGGCCGCCCGAAGCCGGGACGCCAGCCCTGCGGCTTGCCGTCCTCGTAGATGAAGATGTTTGTCTTGAGCGCGCCGAAACCCTTCTCGCGCACCTCGCGGCCGATCGATTTGACCCCGTCGAGGTCGGTGATCGCCGGCTTGTAGAAGTTGGGATGGTTGATACGCCACGTGGCGCAATGCGACCAGTAGAGCCGGATGCGGTCGCGCACTCTACCGCCGAGCAGGTCGTAGCACGGCACGCCGAGCCGCTTCGCTTTCGCATCGAGCATCGCGTTCTCGATCGCGCCGATGGCCTCGGCGACCACGCCGCCCGCCGCCGGCCGGGTGACGCAATAAAGCTCGGCGTAGACGCGCTCGTGCGCGGAAACGTCCTGGCCGACCACGCGCTCGGCGAGCTGCTCGATCGCCGAGGTGACGCCGGGCGAGCCGAAGCCCTCGTCATATTCGCTCCAGCCGACGACGCCGTCGTCGGTCGTGAGCTTGACGAAGCTGTAATTGCGCCAGCCCGCGTCGCAATGCAGCGTCTCGATTTTACCGACTTTCATTTTTCCTCCCGTGCAACAAACTCCACCATCATCCTGGAGGAAGGAGCCTGTAGGCGCAATCCTGCGAGCGTTCCCCCGGCGCAGCGCAGCACGCAGTGGTGCGCTGCAGACCCGGGGTCCAGGGGCCGCACGTGTGGACCCCGGATCAGCGGCGCACCGTTCCGCTTCGCTACACGCTGCGCCGCATCCGGGGAACGCGCCCCCTTGCCGCCGCCCGCGCGCGCGGGCAGTGTGCGCGGCAATAATCGTTGCGTACGGGGAGGAAGCCGCATGCCCAGCAACCGCAAGCGCGTCGTCGTGCCCACCAGCATGGGGGCGGGCGGCTACGAGGTGCTCAAGACCCGCGACGACGTCGAGGTGGTGCCGTTCGCGGGCACGATTTCCTCGCCCGACTTCAACGCGCTGCTCAAGGCCGACGGCGAAGTGCACGGCGCGATCCTCGGGCTCACCCGCTTCGGCGACACCGAGGCGAACAACGCCAAGGGCCTGCAGGTCGTCTCGCGCATCGGCGTCGGCTACGACACCGTCGACGTGCACGCGCTCACCCGCCACAAGGTGCCGCTGATGATCGCCGGCACCGCCAACTCGCCGTCGGTCGCCGAGCAGGCGATGCACTTCATGTTCGCGCTCGCCAAGCGCGGCGCCGAACTCAACGCCATGGTCAAAGCGAACCGCTGGAACGACCGCTTCAAGAGCCTGCCGATCGACCTGATCGGCAAGACGCTCATCATCGTCGGCTTTGGCCGCATCGGCACGCGCGTCGCCAAGCGCACCCTCGCCATGGAAATGAACGTGCTGGTGTACGATCCGTACGTGAAGTCGGAAACGATCCGCGCCGCCGGCTGCGAGCCGATCAGCGATCTCGACGCGGCGCTGCCGCGCGCCGACTTCGTCACCATCCACTGCCCCAAGACCGACGAGACCGTCGGCATGTTCGACGCGGCGCGGCTCAAGCGCATGAAGCCGACCGCGTATCTGGTCAACACCGCGCGCGGCGGCATCGTCGATGAGAAGGATCTGCACGCGGCGCTCACCTCGGGCGCGATCGCGGCGGCTGGCATCGACGTTTACGACCGTGAGCCGCCCGACGCCGACAACCCGCTGCTCACGCTCGACAACGTGATCACGGCGCCGCACATGGCCGGCGTCACCCGCGAGTCGATCGACCGCATGGCGGTGCAGGCGGTCAAAAACGTGCTCAGCGTATTCGACGGCGCCCCCCTCGTCGAAAACATCGTCAACCCGGAGGTCCTTTAATCCACCCTCGTCATGCCCCGCGAAAGCGGGGCATCCAGTAATCACCGACGGTACTTTGATTGAACGGTCTGTGTTGACTGGATCGCTCGCTTTCGCGGGCGATGACGACCGATGCGAAATGTAAACGTACGTGAGGACAAACAAATGCGACCCAACAATCTGCGCAAGATTTTCGCCGGCGGCGGCACCGCGCTCAACGGCTGGCTGGCGATCGCCAGTACCTATTCGGCCGAGCTGATGGCGCACCAGGGTTTTGAGAGCGTCACCATCGACCTGCAGCACGGGCCGGTGGATTTCCAGGCGGCGCTCGGCATGCTCACGGCAATCTCGACCACGGCGGCGGTGCCGATGGTGCGTGTGCCGCACAACGAGCCGATCCTCACGCTCAAATTGCTCGACGCCGGCGCCTACGGGGTGATCTGCCCGATGATCAACTCGCGCGCCGAGGCCGAGGCGCTGGTGTCGTCGTGCCGCTATCCGCCGCGCGGCTCGCGCAGCATGGGGCCGAACCGCGCCGTGCTCTACGGCGGTGCCGACTACTGGCAGCACTCCAACGACGAGGTGCTGCTGTTCGCGATGATCGAGACGCGGCAAGCGGTGCAGAACCTCGACGACATCGTCTCGGTCGACGGCATCGACGGCGTCTACGTCGGGCCGTCCGATCTCGGCATGAGCATGGGCAAGACGCCGCCGACGCTCGACCCGCAGGACGCGGAGATGCTGAAAACCATCAAACAAATCTGCGACGTCACCCGCAAGCACGGCAAGATCGCCGGCGTGCACACCGACGGCGCCAAAACCGCGGTGCGCCGCTTCGGCGAGGGCTATCACTTCTGCACCCTGCTCAACGACGCGCGGCTGATGGCGAACGCCGCTTCCGCCGCCGTGCGCGAGGCACGCGGCCAGGTGCCGCAGGTGGGTGCGAAGACGTATTGAGGCGTTCCCCGGGCGCGCTGCGGCGCGAAGTGCCGCGGCGCAGACCCGGGGTCCACCTTCCCGGGTCTGCAGTGCATCACTTCGCGTCGCTCGTGCTGCACTGCGCCCGGGGAGCGCGTCACCGTCCCTCCATCAGCTTCGCATACCCGCGATTGTGCGTCGGCGAGATCACCACCTCGTTGATGCACACGTGCGGCGGCTGGCGCGCGATGAAGGCGATCAGCTCGCCCATGTCTTCCGATTGCAGCATGCGCGCGATGTCCTCCGGCTTCTCGGGCGGGTCGCGGTACTGCAGGATCGGCGTCGCCACCTCGCCCGGGCACAACACGCTCGAGCGGATGCCGTAGCGGCCTTGTTCGAGATTGATCGAGTGGCTCATGGCGACGACGCCGTGCTTCGCCGCCATGTAGGCCGGCCCCGATATCGGGCCGATGAAGCGCCCCGCCCACGACGACGTGTGGATCATCACGCCGCCACGCTCGCGCATGAGCGGCAGCGCCGCCTGCACCACGAGAAACGCGCCGGTGAGGTTCGCGCCGATTATTTTTTGGATCCCCTCCGGCTGCAGCTTCCCCCAGCGCCGCTCCGGGACGTTGAGCCCGGCGTTGTTGACGAGCACGTCGAGCCGGCCGAACGCCGCCGCGATCGCGTCGGCCGCGCGCCGCACCGCCTTGGCGTCGGCTACGTCGGCGGTCTCGACCACCGCTTTGCCGCCGGCGGCGGCAATGCGCTTCGCCACCTCCTCCAGCGGCTCCTTGCGCCGCCCGGTGAGCACCACCGTCATGCCGGCGCGAGCGAGCGAAAGCGCCCCTGCCTCGCCGATGCCGGTCCCCGCGCCCGTCACCCAGGCCACTTGTCCGCTACCATTTGTCACGCTATTCTCCGTCGCAGTTCCTCCAACCGACCGCATTCAACCGGGGAGCCTGTCCGATGCGCAATGTCGTGCTCGCCTTCGCCCTCATCGCCGGGCTCGCCGCGCCCGCCGCCGCCCTCGACCTGTCGCCCAACGTCCCCGGCAACCATCCTTCGCTCGGTAGTGGAAGCGGCCGCTGGTCGTTGTGCCGCGTGCATCTGGAAAAGCAGGGCTATCCCTATTCCTATCTGCGCAAGCGCGGCAGCCGCGGCGTCCTGAGCGCCTGCTCGCGCGAGCTGTGGCGCAAGCATCACCGAGTGGTGTGACGGGTTCCCCGGGCGCGCTGCGGTGCGCCCGAGGAATGTCGCGTTGATTGTGCTAGCCTCGCTGCATGCGAGTCCTCACAGCATTCTTCCTAATCCTCCTCGCCGTCTCCCGCGCCGCCGCCGAGCCGTGGCCGACGCACGCGGTGCGCGTCATTGTGCCGTTTCCGGCGGGCGGCCCAGCCGACACGCTCGGGCGCGTCATCGCCGATAAGCTCGCGGCCGCGTGGGGCCAGCCGGTGGTGATCGAGAACCGCGGCGGCGCCGGCGGCAACCTCGGCGCCGAGCTTGCCGCGCGCGCCGCGCCCGACGGCTACACGCTGCTGATCAATCCCTCGAACCACGTCATCAACGCGAGCCTCTACGCCAAGCTCCTGTTCGATCCGCTCGCCGACTTCACGCCGCTCACCGAGATGGCGTCCTACATGCTGGTGCTGGTGGTGCATCCGTCGGTGCCGGTGCACTCGCTCGCCGAGTTTGTTTCTTACGCGCGCGCGCAGCCCAAGGGGCTTACCGTCGCCAACGCCTCGAGCGGCTCACCCACCCATCTCACCGCCGCATTGTTTGCCCAAGTGGCCGGGATCAACCTGGTGCACGTCTCCTACCGCGGCGCCGCGCCCGCCACAACCGACGTGCTCGGCGGGCAGGTGCCGGCGATGTTCGACAATCCCCTCAACGCGACGCCGCACGCGAAGTCCGGCGCGCTGCGTGCGCTCGCGGTCACCGGCGAAGGACGACTGGCGCTGCTGCCGGACGTGCCGACCGTCGCCGAGTCCGGTTACCCCGGATTCGTGTCCGGCACCTGGTACGGACTTTTTGCACCCGCGCGATTGGCGCAGGAACTTGCTGATAAAATCAGCCGCGACACGATCGCCGCACTGCATGAGCCCGACGTCCAGCAAAAACTCGCCGCGCAAGGCTTCGACGTGATCGCGAGCGACTCCGCCGCCTTCGCCGCGCACCTGCGCACGGAACTGGTGAAATGGGGCGCGGTGGTGAAGGCCGCAGGCCTGAAGCCGGAGTGACGACGCGTTCCCCGGGCGCAGCGCAGCACGAGCGACGCGAAGTGGTGCGCTGCAGACCCCGGGCCAGGGGCCACACGCATGGACCCCGAGTCTGCACCGCAGCTCTACGTGCTGCGGTGCGCCCGGGGACCGCTGCTACGCGTCCCCCCATATCTCATCGGCCACCTCGACAATCATGGCGAGCTTCGCCCATTGCTCGTCCTCGGCCAGCACGTTGCCCTCTTCGGTCGAGGCGAAGCCGCATTGCGGCGAGAGACACAGGCGGTCGAGGTCGGTGAATTTCGCCGCTTCCTCGATGCGCCGCTTGATGATGTCGCGCGACTCGAGCGCGCCGGTCTTGGTGGTGACGAGGCCGAGCACCGCGCGGCCGCCCTTGGGCAAGAGCCGCAACGGCTCGAAGCCGCCGGCGCGCGCGCTGTCGTATTCCATGAAATAGCCGTCGACGTTGATGCGGTCGAACAGCACCTCGGCGACCGGCGCGTAGCCGCCCTCGCCCATGAAGGTCGAGCGATAGTTGCCGCGGCACATGTGCATGGTGACGGTCATCTCCGGCGGCGCGTCGGCGACCGCCGCGTTGATGAGGTCGGCGTAAAGCTCGGCGAGCTTCACCGGATCGTCGCCCTGCGCCTGCTGCTTTGCTCGGTAGGCCTCGTCGCACAGCATCACGATGAACACGTCGTCGAGCTGGAGATAGCGGCAGCCGGCGTCGGCGAACGCGCGCACCGCCTTGGCGTAGGCGGCGCCGAGGTCGGCGAAGAAATCGTCGAGGCGCGGATAGACCGCTTCGCTGATCGGGCCGCGGCCGACCCGGCCGTACATGGCGGAGGGCGCCGGCAGCGTCATCTTGGCGGTTTGTTTGGTGCGCGCCTGCACGAATTTGAAATGGTCGAGCATGGGATGGCCGGTGAAATCGACCTTGCCGGTCACGCGCACGCCTTCGGCGCGGGTCTGCACGCCGGCAAACGCGATGCCCTTATCCATGACGGTGCGCTCGGTGCCCGCGAGCCCCCACAGGAAATCGAGATGCCACCACGAGCGGCGGAACTCGCCGTCGGTGATCGACTTGAGCCCGACCGCCTCCTGTTATTGGATGGCCGCGGCGATTTCGCGATCCTCGGTCGCGGCGAGCGCCGCCGCGTGGATCTCGCCGCGGGCGTATTTGGCGCGCGCCTCTTTGAGCGCCGCCGGGCGCAGCAGGCTGCCGACGTGATCGGCGCGGAACGGCGGACGGACGGCGGTGGGCATGAACGACTCCGTTTTTAACGCGCGGCGACTTTGTCCAGCAACGTGATCAGCCCCTGCAGCAGCGCGGCCGGGCGCGGCGGGCAGCCGGGGATGTGCAGGTCGACCGGCAGGACCTTGTCGACGCCGCCGAGAACCGCGTAGCTGCCCTCGAACACGCCGCAGCCGCAGCCGCAGTCGCCCACCGCCACCACCCATTTGGGATCGGGCGTCGCCGCGTATGTGCGCTCGAGTGCGACTTTCATGTTGCGCGTCACCGGCCCGGTGATAAGCAGCACGTCGGCGTGGCGAGGCGAGGCGACGAAGCGCAGGCCGAAGCGCTCGACGTCGTAGACCGGGTTGTTGAGCGCGTGGATCTCCAGCTCACAGCCGTTGCACGAGCCGGCATCGACCTCGCGGATCGCCAGTGACCGGCCGAACAATTTGCCGGCGCGCGCCTGCAAGGTACGGCCGAGCTCCTCGAGCGCGTTCGCGCCCGGCCGCGGCGCCCCCGTGGTGGCCGCGCCCTGCAGGAGGGATTTGAGCAGGAGGGTGCGCATTAGTTAGACCTGACCCGATCTCGACATGCCCCGCGAAAGCGGGGCATCCAGTAAACACCGGCCTGGAATTTTAGCTGACAGGCCGGAGGTTACTGGATCGCTCGCTTTCGCGGGCGATGACGAAAGTTGATCTTTATCCATCGTGTCCCGAGTAGGAGCAGTTGAAGGATTTGTTGCACAGCGGAAAGTCGGCGACGATGTTGCCCTCGATCGCGGCTTCCAGCAGCGGCCATTGGAACACCGAGGCGTCGCGCACGTGCGCGCGTTCGACCTTGCCGGCGGCGAGCCGCAGCCAAACAAACACGTCCCCGCGGAACGCCTCGGCGACCGCCACCCCCTCGCACGGCGCGTCGACCAACGGCATCTCCGCGCGCAGCGACCCCTCGACCGTCGACCACAGCCAGTGCCGCAACAGTCGCGCGCTTTCCTCGACCTCGCGGATGCGCACCCACACCCGCGAGTTCACGTCGCCCGCCTCGAAGGTCGGCACCGCGAACTCCATGCCGAAATAGGGCGCGTAAGCCAGCTCGCGCCGCGCGTCGAACGCGCGTCCCGAGCCGCGGCCGACGAAGCCGCCAGCGGCCCAGCGCGTCACGAGATCGTTCGAGACGATGCCGGTCAGACACGTGCGGTCCTGCAGCGACGGCGTCTCGTCGTAGACGCGCACCACGTCGGCAAAGCGCGCGAGCGCGTCGTCGAGCATGGCGAGCAGCATCTCGCGCGCGTCGGATGAGAGATCGTGCGTCACGCCGCCGGGCACCACGCGGTCCATCATCAGCCGGTGGCCGAAGGCCTCGTCGCAGGCGGCGAGCACGCGCTCCCGGATGAGGCCGCAGTGGGCGTGCAGCAGCGCGAACGCCGCGTCGTTGCAGATGGCGCCGACGTCGCCCACGTGGTTGGCGATGCGCTCGAGCTCGGCCATCACGCCGCGCAGGACGTGCGCGCGCAACGGCACGTCGATGCCCAGCGCCGCCTCGACGGCGCGGGCGTAGGCGATGGAGAGCGCCACGGTCGAATCCCCCGAGGCGCGCGCGACGATGCGGCCGGCGCGGTCGAGCCCGGCGCCGGCGAGCAAAGACTCGATGCCCTTGTGCACGTAGCCGAGCCGCTCTTCGAGCCGCGCCACGGTCTCGCCGTTGGCGGTGAAGCGGAAATGGCCAGGCTCGATGATGCCGGCGTGCACCGGGCCGACCGGAATCTGATGCAGGCCGTGCCCGTGCACCGGGAGGAACTGATAATCGGCCGGGCTGCGCGCCGGCGACGGCCTGCGCGCGGTAAGCGGCGCGGCGATCTCCCAGGCGCCGTGGTCGAGCCACGGGCGATCGTCGGGACTGCCGATGGGCGCGAGGCCGTAAAGATCGCGGAGCGCGCGTTCGGACCGCAGCGCCGGGGCGTGGTGCTTGCCGATCGACGGGAAGGAACTGTTTGTTGCTTTGATCGAAACTACTGCGAGGGTCAGATCCGCCGCGCGCACGGCGAAATGCACGTGGCCAGGCTCCGCCCACAGCGCCATCAGCTCACCGTCGCCCGCGCCGAGCGCTTCGCCGATGCCATCCCACGTCGCCGCGTCGACCGCATAGCGCGGCCACGGCCGCAGCACGTCGAGCGGCGTCAGGTGCGCAAGCAATGATGCAATGGCGGTCATTGCGGCGTTCCCCGGATGCACCGCAGCAAGGAGCGCAGCGGAGTGGTGCGGTGCTGATCCGGGGTGCAGGTTTTTGTTTGTGGCCCCTGGACCCCGGGTCTGCAGCGCACCGCTTTGCGCTGCGCTGCGCCCGGGGAACGTTTCTCGCGTCCAGCGCACATTCTTCCTACCCCAGCAGTGCCGCGACGCTGCGGAACCAGGCGACGACCGGCTCCGGCAGCCACAGACCGGCGACGAGCACCACGGCCATGTGCAGGAACAGCGGCACGTAAGAAGCCTTCACCCGTCCGGTGGGCCCGGTCGGCTCGCCGAAAGTGACGTTCTGCAGCCGCAGCATCAGCGCGCCGAATGCCACCAGCAAACCCGCGACCAACACGATCGCCAGCAGCGGCGCCCGGGCGAAGGTCGACGATACCAGCATGAACTCGCTGGTGAACACGCCGAACGGCGGTAGCCCGGCGATGGCGACGACGCCGAGCGCGAGCCCGGCCGCGAGCGCCGGGTGGGTCACCGAAAGGCCGCGGATATCGGCGATGCGCTGCGTGCCCTTGACCTGCGCGACGTGGCCAACCGCGAAGAAGATCGCCGATTTGGTGAGCGAGTGCATGGTCATGTGCAGCAGGCCCGCGAAATTCGCCAGTGGGCCGCCCATCCCGAACGCAAAGGTGATCACGCCCATGTGCTCGATCGACGAATAGGCAAACAGCCGTTTGATGTCGCGCCGGCGGTAGAGCATGAAGGCCGCGAACACGAGACTCACAAGCCCGAGCGCGATCATGATGCGGCCGCCGTCGAGCGTTTCTGGGTTGGCGGCGAGCACCATCTTGAAGCGCAGCAGCGCGTAGAGCGCGACGTTGAGCAGCAGCCCGGAGAGCACCGCCGAGATCGGCGTCGGACCTTCCGCGTGCGCGTCCGGCAGCCAAGCGTGGAACGGCGCGAGCCCGACCTTGGTGCCGTAGCCGACCAGCAAAAACACGAAGGCGAGCGAGAGCAGGCGCGGGTCGAACTGCGCGGCGCTCGCGACCATGCGATCCCAGCGCATCGCCGGGAGGCCTTCGCCGAGCGCGTCCTGCGCCGCCACATAGGCGAGAATGGTGCCGAAGAACGCGAGCGCGATACCGACCGAGCCGAGGATGAAATATTTCCATGCCGCCTCGACCGCTTCGGGCGTGCGGTAGATGCCGACCATCATCACGGTGGCGAGCGTCGCCACCTCGACGCCGACCCACAAGAGGCCGACGTTGTTGGCGACGAGCGCCACCACCATGGCGCCGGTCATCGCCTGATAGAGCGCGTGATAGAAGCGCAGGAACGTCGGCGTGAGCCGACCGGTCGACAGCTCGTGGCCAATGTAGCTCGCGGAAAAGATCGAGGTGGTGAAGGCGACGAAGGTGGTGAGCGCGATCAGATAGATGTTGAAGTCGTCGATGATCAGCATGTCGGTGCGGATGCGCGGCACGAACAAGAGGCCGACGCCGGCCGCGAACGCGAGGCCGGAGGCGAGCACGTTGATCGCCGCGCCGATCTTGTAGTTGGGCACGAACGCCAGCAGCAGCACCGCCACCGCGGGCACGATGAGCACGGCTTGCAGCGCGAGGCTCATCACACGGCGTCCCCGCGCTCGCCGCGGAAGCGGTCGAGCGCGCTCACGTCGACGGTGTCGAAACGCTCGCGGATGCGGAACACGAACACTCCGAACACGATGAAGGCAATGAGGATCGAGAAGGCGACCGAGAACTCGACCACCAGCGGCATGCCCTTGGCGCCGGTGGCGGCGAGGATGAGGCCATTCTCGAGCGACATGAAGCCAACGATCTGCGTGACCGCGTTGCGCCGGGTGATCATCATCAGCAGGCCGAGCAGGATCACGGCGAGCGCGAAGGCGAGGTCCTCGCGCGCGAGCGGATCGACCCCTTCGACGCGCGGCAGCACCAGCATGATCGCGAGCGCGACGATGGCGAGGCCGAGCAGCATCACCGGGCCGGCGCCGATCACCTGCTCGATCTCGCGGTGGATGCCGAGGCGGCGCACGATGCGATGCAGCGCGGTCGGGATGATGAAGCCCTTCACCGACAGGGCCACCGCGGCGGTGACGTAGAGGTGCGGCGCGTCCTGCGCGTGCGCCTGCCAGGCGACCGCGCAGGCGAGCACGATCGCCTGCATGGCGAACACGTTGAGCGTGGCGAGGATGCGGTCCTGATAGAGCAGCAGGAAGCTGAGCACGAGCATCAGCCCGGCCAGCAAATGCCCGACGTCGAAGGCCAGGGTGGTGATCATGCGGAGCCCCCATCCCTCCCCCTCAGGGGGAGGGTGGCGTCGCGGAGCAGCGCCGGGTGAGGGTTCTTTTCGCACACTGCACGCGCCCCCACCCGGCCGCGCGCTGCGCGCGCGTCCACCCTCCCCCGCTGCGCGGGGGAGGGATTGGTGCGTGCTTCACCGCTCAGGCGCATCGTCAAAAGCCCTTCGAGACGAACAGCAGGAACACGGCCAGCGCGGCGGCCGCGAAGGCGCCGCCGAGGAACACCGGGTAGCGGAACACGCGCATTTTCGCGACGGTGGTTTCGCCGATGGGGAGCAAGACAGCGAGAGCGAGAAGCTTCAACAAATAGCTGACGATCCCGACGGACAGCGCCAGGAAACTCTTCTCCCCGGTCGCCATGCCGAACGGCACGAACAGACAAGCGATGAGCGAGAAGTAGAGCACGAGCTTGAGCGCCGCGGTCGCCTCGATCATGGCGAGGTGCCGGCCGGAATATTCCAGCACCATGGCCTCGTGCACCATGGTGAGCTCCAAGTGCGTCGCCGGGTTGTCGATCGGGATGCGCGCGTTCTCGGCGATAGCGACGAACACGAAGGCGAACAGCGCGAGCGCGAGCGACACGCGCAGGCCCACCGGCGCCACCACGAACGAGGTGGCGATGGTCGAGAGTTGGGTGGTGCCGATAAGCAAAGCCACCGTGAAG
>Ga0306923_10005928_pt1 | contig 11979 bp, 11 predicted proteins | sample sta12Can44000108_FD_203841 | JGI IMG/M metagenome (GOLD analysis project Ga0306923, IMG submission 203841) | Lab enrichment of tropical soil microbial communities from Luquillo Experimental Forest, Puerto Rico - statanox.12C.anox.44.000.108 (v2)... | ecosystem: Environmental > Terrestrial >...
TCTTGAAAATTTCCTTCTTTCGGTCGGTGATCTTCAAAAACTTGCCGTCAAATTCACCGACATCGCCCGTGTGCAGCCAGCCATCGGCGTCGATGGCTGCCGCTGTCAGGTCCGGCCGTTTGTAATATCCCAGCATCACGTTGGGCCCGCGGTAGAGGATCTCGCCGTCCTCGGCAATCTTCACTTCGCCGTTGCTGATCACCGGCCCGACCGTTCCGATTTTTGTATCGCCACTCGGCCGGTTCACCGAGATTACCGGACTGGCCTCGGTTGGACCGTAGCCCTCGTAAACGGGCATCTTCGCCGCCCAGAATACCCGGGCGAGGCGAGGCTGCAGAGCTGCTGAGCCGGAGATGATCCCGCGAATGCGACCGCCCAAGGCGTTGCGCCACTTCGAGAACACCAATCTGTCGGCGACCATGAGCTTCATTCGGCCCAACCAGTTTTGTGAAGTCGCGGGATCGAACTTCAGTCCGAGGCCGAGTGCCCAGAAAAAGATCTTGCGTTTCAGGCCGGTCAATTGCTCACCGCGGTTCAGAATCCTCTCGTAGAGTTTCTCCAGAAGCCGCGGCACGGTTGAAAAAAGCTGGGGGCGCACTTCGCGCAAGTTGTCGCCGATGGTTTGCAGACTTTCCGCATAGTAGACCGAGGTTCCGGAGCCGAGGTAGATGTTAATCACCGTCCGTTCATAAATATGGCAAAGGGGCAGAAAGGAGAGAGCGCGCTCATGGGCACTGCTGGCCACAATGTCCGCGCACTCCAGGCAGTTGCTGAGGAGGTTCGCGTGAGAAAGCATGACTCCTTTGGGAGGTCCGGTGGTTCCGGAAGTGTAGATCAGCGTTGCCAGATCGCCGGAAGCGACGGCAGCCTTCCTGGCCGCAAGCTCGGTCCGGTTAGCTTCGTTCCGTAATTCTTCACGGCCGCGATCCCGGAGTTCGCTCCAGAGCTTTGCGCCTTTGATCTGGTCATAAGTGTAAATGCCAAGCAGATCCGGCATTTGCTCCGCGATTGGCCGAATTGTTTCGAGAAGGCGGGTCCCCGAAACGAAAACCAGCTTCGAGCCGGAGTGAGCGAGTATGAACTGATATTCGTCGGCCGAGATATTCGGATAGATGGGCACGTGCACCGCACCGAGACTCATGACAGCGAGATCGATAAAGTTCCACTCTGGCCGGTTCGTTTCGGTGACGTTGGCAACCCGATCGCCTTTTTGGATCGATAGGAGATGGAGTCCCCAGGCGAGCTGATCCACGGTGTCGACAACCTCCCGGGTAGGGTAGGCCTTCCAGATCCCATTGACCTTATAAGCGAATGCGTCTGGCTTCGGGAAGTTCTCGAGCTGATGGCTGAGAAGATCGAAGACCCTGGTCGGGGAGCGCCGCGACAATGAACAACTCATGGAACGGTTGCGAAGGTCAAAGTGGTTACGGCTTCAATGTATTTCAGTTCAGGATGATCATCCACCGGTTCTGTGGCAGACCCCAGAAGAGGCATTGCCGGAATTGAGTTGTAATTCTGAGGATTTCTGCTTTTTCTACCAAGACCTTAACCCTCCGGAACCGGTCATGAAGTCTGCGAGAAGTCGAGTCAGGACTCTCTTAATTGTAATCAACGCAGTTGCGTTTGGACTGTTTCTTCCGGTCCTCGCCAGGGCCGGCAGCTTCCAGCTGAGCGAAGGGAGCGTGAGCAGCCTCGGGACCGCTTATGCGGGTGGCGCCGCGTCAGCCGAAGACGTTTCAACGATGTTCTTTAATCCAGCCGGGATCGCGCTTTTGGATCATGGCGAGTTTCAGGCAGCGGCGAACGGAATCCTGCCGTCGGCCAATTTCAGCAACCAGGGTTCACGCCTGGTGGCGCCGGGCACACCGTTTAACGGGGAGCCGCTGACGGGAGGGAACGGAGGCGATGCCGGGGTCTATCATGTCATTCCCAATCTTTATTTGTCCCAGCCAGTGTTTCGTAGCCGTCAGTATGGCGACCTGTCCGTCGGGATCGGGTTGAATGTTCCCTGGGGGCTGGAGACCGATTATAGTCCCGGCTGGGTCGGGCGTTACCAGGCGCTGAGGTCAAAGCTGACCACTTTTGATATCCAGCCGACGGTGGCCTACCGGCTTTGGGATCGTCTATCGCTCGGCGTCAGTCTGGATATCGAGTACGCTTCGGCGCGCCTCTCCCAGGCAATCGACTTTGGTGCGCTGGGGCTGCAGCAAGCCTTGACGCCCTTTTTTAACGCCCTTCCTACGCAACTCGCGCTTCAAGGCGTGCCGGCCACCGCCATTCCCGGGGTTGTGGCCGCGACAGAGCGCGCTTTTGCGAATAATGGCTTCGTCCCCCAGGGCCGCGATGGCGTGTCGGAGCTCAGCGGCTCCGATTGGAGCGTCGGTTTCATGCTTGGCGGAATCTTCGAATACCTGAGGCCGGGTCAAAGCTCGTTCTTCCAGGAAGGACGTATCGGTGTCAGCTATCGTTCGGGGATCACTCACGATATCCAAGGTTCCGTCGAATTTCGCGGTGTGCCCGCCCTGACGGCGCCCGGTTCGCCGGTGTCGTTTCCAGCGCCGGGCGCTTTGCAGAGCGTGTTCGTCAATCAGAGTGCGACTGCGGGCCTCGAGTTGCCGGAGGTCTATCATTTCAGCATTTATCAACGCTTTCTGCAGCGGTTTGCGGTGATGGGAGACATCAACTGGACGCGTTGGAGCCGTCTCCAAGCTATTCCCATCACGTTCAGTAGACCCGGAATACCTGGCGAGACGCTGCCTCTGGCCTACAAGGATACAGAGCGTTATGCGATCGGCTTGGAATGGTACGCAAACAACTGCCTGACCCTGCGACTGGGTTTTGCTTACGACGAAACGCCGATCAGCAGCTCCGACCGGAGTCCGCGTATTCCGGACGACAATCGCTACTGGCTAGCAACAGGGTTTCAATGGAAACCGGTCGACTGGATGGCGATTGACTTCGGTTATGCCCATCTGTTCGTCAATAATTCCACGGTCGATACCACGGACGCTTTCGGTCACAATCTTCGCGGCAAATTTGATGCGGGCGTGGATATTGTGAGCGCGTCCGTCACGTTCCTCTGGGGTGGGCCGCGCCAAGCTCCGCCGCCTGCCGAGGGGAAAGCATACGGCGGCAAGACATCCTTGAAATAGGGTCAGGTTTACAAGTCGTATACGGCTGATGAGTCCTGTGCCATTCCAGGGTTCGCCGCCCTTATCTCCGTTTACTGAACGCAACCTGCGCAATGATGTTGGTCAGGGTAACCAGGGCGACGAGAACCAGCGAGGCTGTCCACGCCATCTGGATTTGATGCGCATATGGCAGCGTCGAAAAATTGAAAATCAGCACCGAGAGAGAGGCCGCTGGTTGCATCACGGACTGGAGCCAGTACTGGCTGAATAGAGCAGTGAAAAGTACCGGTGCAGTTTCGCCGGCCGCGCGGGCGACGGCCAGCATGACGCCGGTCATGATCGCCGGCAGGGCCTCCGGAAGGATGACGCGGTAGATCGTTTGAAACCTAGTCGCGCCCAGTCCGTAGGAAGCTTCGCGAAGCGCATGCGGAACTCCCAGTAGCGCTTGCTCGGCAGTCAGAAGAATTGTTGGCAGCGTCAGCACGGCTAAGGCCACGCCGCCGGCCAGGGCTGAAAATGACCCCGTGGTCTCTACGACCACTGCATAGGCAAACACACCGCAGATGATCGACGGAATGCCCGTCAACAATTTGGCGACAAACCGGACTGTGCCGGCCAGACGCGCCTTTCGATTGTACTCGCAGATGTAGACCGCCGAAAGAATCCCTAACGGCACTGCAATCGCCAGCGCAATTAAAACCATGAGGAGCGTCCCTTGAATGGCATTTCCGAATCCACCGCCCTCGACACCAGGTGCAGGGGGCAAATCCGTGAACACGTTCGGCCTCAATAGAGGCAGTCCGTTTTGCACGACGAGATAAATGATCGAAAAGAGGGGAACGAGTGTCAGGAAGGATAGGAGGATACAAATAATACTCAGGATATTGTTCGCGACCAGCCGGCTCTTATCGCGCACAGTCCGGCTCTTGATAGCGATTGGCTGAACGGAAGCTGTGGCCGTGCTCATGGTGCTATTGGATTCCCTTGATCGACTTTTGAGCTCGCCGCAGCACTGCTTCGCCGATCATATTCACCAGCAGTGTGAGCAGCACCAAGGCAAGCGCCGCATACATCAGAGCGCTGACTTGAATGCCGGATGCCTCCGGAAACTGATTGGCCAGAAGGCCGGCCAAGGTTCCAGCAGGAGACAAAAGCGACCAGGTAAGGCGAGGGCTGTTTCCGATCAGCATGGCCACTGCCATTGTTTCCCCCATCGCGCGCCCGAAGGCGAGGATTGTGGCAGCTACAATCCCGGGTGCCGCCGTCGGCAACAGCACTCCGAATATCGTTTCCCATCGGGTAGCGCCTACCGCGTAAGAACCCTCGCGTAACGTCTTCGGCACCGCTACCAAAGCCGTCCGGGAAATCGCTGTGATCGTCGGCAGTACCATCAGCGCCAGAACCAGACTCGCTGTCAGCATGCTGTTGCCGAACACCGGCCCGGTAAACAAGGGGATAAAGCCTAGCGCCTGGGCGAGAAGGTTCCCCCACTTTTGGACCAGCGGAATAACCACTGCAATACCCCAGAGTCCGTACACAACGCTCGGGATTGCCGCCAGAAGCTCGACCACAAACCGAATAGTGTGCCGGATGGGCGCGGCCAGAAAATTCTCGCTCAGGAAGATGGCAATCGCCACACCGAGCGGAAGGGCAAGACAAAGTGCAATCAAGGAACTTAGTGCTGTCCCGATCAAGAACGGCAAGGCGCCGAACTTCTCCCGGTTCGAATCCCACACGGAGTTTGTGAAAAAGGTCAACCCGGTCTTCTGAATGGCGGGAAACGCCGCCTCGAGAATACTGGCGACAATCCAAAGCAGGGTGACAACCGTTGCGAGCGATGCCAGCCAGGTCAACACCCGGAAAAAGTCGAGCCGAAACCCCCGACGCCTCAGGGATCCCGGCTTCTCAACTGTCGCGCTTGCGGTCGTCATCAGGTTTAACTCGGACCTGCGTGCAGCTACTGAATTGTGTTCAGGGCGTCCTTGGCTTTTGTTACGACCTCCGCGGGCAAAGGAATATAACCCAGGTCGTTTGCGAACTTCTGCCCGTCCGCCAAGCCATAGGTGACGAATTTTTTCAGGGCGTCAAGCTTCGTCTTGTCGTTGCCTGTTTTGTACAGGAGCAGCCAGGTAAAAGTAGCGATCGGATAGTTGTCTTTTCCGTCAGGGTCCTCCGGCCAGCCGCGCAGGAGCCCCGGTGCAAATTGAGTCGTGGAAAGAGTAGCCGCCCCGCTTTCCGGTGTCGCTTTGACGAACTGCCCCGCCTTGTTCTCGAGTTCGGCGAATGTCAGCTTGTTATTGACCGCATAGCCATACTCGACGTAGCCAATTGCTCCCGGAGCCTGCTTAATCAGAGCGGTCACGCCGTCATTGCCCTTGCCGGCGACTCCGGTCGGCCAGGTCACAGTCGTTCCCTTTCCCACCTTATCCTTGAATTCGGGGCTGACGGCTGACAGGTGCTGGGTAAAAACGAAATTGGTGCCGCTGCCGTCGGACCGTGTGCAGACCGTGATCGGGAGATCGGGCAGCTTAACGCCCGGGTTTGCCTTCGCGATAATCGGGTCGCTCCACTTAGCTACTTTCCCGAGAAAAATGCCGACATAGGCTTCCCGGGAAAGTCTGAGGCTCTCTACGCCCGGCAAATTGTAGGCAAGAACAATGCTGCCGGCAGTGGCAGGCACTAGAACTACCCCCTGCTTCACCTTGCCAATCTCCTCATCGGTCATCGCTGCATCGCTGGCGCCGAAGCTTACAAGACCCTGTGTGAATTGCTTGATTCCAGCTCCACTTCCAATCCCTTGATAATTGATCTGAATGTCCGGGTTCAACTTGCCGAATTCTGCGATCCAGCGTTGATACAAAGGCGCCGGGAACGTCGCTCCCGCTCCTTGCAGTTGCGTAGCGGCCATGGCCGAAGACGCGACCAGCGAGGTGCAGAAGAGAGAAAGGAGCACTTTAAGTGACAATTTGCGCATAAAGTTTAGGGATTTACCTCTTTCCACTTCTCGAATATCCCGCGACGAGCAAACGCTCGATTGTTACAATTGTGTCACAAATGGCAGCGCTCGTATAGTCAAGGCATTTCGAAATTGCCCTGGAGGGCACGTCCAGACGCGTCAACCTAACCAGGAGAGCATTTGTTGGGGTGAATCTGATCGGTTTTAAGCCCCGGAAAGGGCGAAATATTTATAGCCTTGACCCTGTCTGACCGCTCAACGATAGGGGCGATGTGTCCAGCCCGGCCCGATCGATGCGTGTAACCCGGCTCAGCGCGACGAAAAAGGCTGCAATCTGGCTCGGCTCATTGCTGGTCAAGCTGCTCTGCGCGACTTTGCGGTACACGCTGATCGATGAAGCCGGGTTTCTGGATGGACCGTTCCCGAAACCGGTCGTGATGCTGATCTGGCACAACCGGATACTAGGCATGCCCACAGTCTTTCGGCGCTATTACCCCAAGCGTAAAGGCTTGCTCGTCCTCACCAGCGCAAGCAGGGACGGCGCTTATCTCTCGGAATTTGTGAAGAACTTTGGAATGGGCTCCGTGCGCGGTTCGAGCTCCCAACGGGGGGCTGCGGCGCTGCTTGACCTGGTCCGGAAACTCGAGGAGGGCCACGACCTCTGTATTACGCCGGACGGTCCCCGCGGCCCGAAATACAAACTAGGCGGAGGCGCGGTGCTGCTGTCGCAGCGTTGCCAGGCGCCGTTAATGCCGTTTCTTATTGATTATACCGCCTATTGGCGACTCAAATCCTGGGATGGGTTTGCTATCCCGAAACCGTTCTCCCGTATGCAGGTCACCATTCTCCCGCTTATTGAAATTCCTGCCACCGCCTCGGATCAGGCATTCGAAGCCGAGCGCCAGCAAGTCGAAAAAGTCATGACGGAGCGGATGAAGATGTATTAGGAGTGCGAGTGCGAGTGTGAATGCGGATCAACCTTCGCCTATCTACAACAACAACGAAATTTCATCTCCCCGGGTCGCCTTATGCTCTTATCGTTGGTGCCCTCGCTTGTGGGCTCCGACTCACACACTCTCACTCTCACCCTCACTCTCACTCATCCCTCTCCCTCTCCCTCCCTCTCTCACTCAAAATGAAGTGCCACGAGATCTTCGGCAGGTGCTCGCCCGAGCTGGTAAATGAAATTTTTTCGCATCTGCTGGAGCATGAGAAGGCAGTCTATAAAGCCACTGTCCATAACCTTGCCGGCCAACAAAAGCTCAGGCCGGTTTTTGTCGAACGAAAACCAAGGCAGGAGCGGTATCTTTGGCTGCAGCAAGCCTTATCGCGGAAGGCAGCCGACAATTTAGCGGCGCAATTGTTTCAGATCTGGCTGCTCGGCGCCCAACGCGACATGATTTGCGGCTTTCTCGACACACTTGACATACCCCACGACGGAAAGGGAGTCTTCGAAGATCTCCCGGCGGAACCATCAAAGGAGGCCTTGGAAAAGGCAATAAGCGAATTGCTGGAAAAGCATCGAAACGAAGTCGTGTCAGTTTACCTGAACGTGTTTCAGGCCATGGACGAAAAGGGATGGAAAACCCTTGACGCACTACTGGAGTCGGACTCGAGACTAGCGCTCCCGCTAAAGGGAGGATAGCCCGACACCAGACAGGTAGGGTCGCATTTCCAATGCGACCGATTCCAGGGGATGAGGCTGTAAATTTCGGTAAACCGGGCGCGTCGGAAACGCGCCCCTACCATTCCGGGTCGCATTTGTCATCGTCATTCTCGCTCTTTGCCGTCTTTCGCCCCGGAGCGAGTGCGGAGATTGAGCATCTCCACGGCGGTCGCAAAGGCCATAGCGAAATAGATGTAGCCGCGGTCGATGTGCTGGCCCAGGCCGTCCGCAAACAGCACAACGCCGATCAGGATCAGGAAAGCAAGAGCCAGCATCCGGATGGTCGGGTAACGGTTAACAAAGTCGCTGACTGTTCCGGAGGCCACCAGCATGACGAACATCGCCAGAACGATGGCGATGATCATTACTGGCAAATGTTGCGCCAACCCCACTGCAGTGATCACTGAGTCCAGCGAAAACACAATGTCCAGAAGTGCGATCATAACGACTACTCCGGCGAAATTTGAAGACTCCCGGCCTGCCTTTCCCTCAGCAGCTCCCTCGACTTTTTTGTGAATTTCGTGAGTGCTTTTCGCAATCAGGAAAAGACCGCCCCCGAGTAAAATCAGGTCTTTGCAGGTGTATTCGTGGCCGAAGAGCGTAAATAGCGGCCAGGTCAATCTCATCAGGGTGGTAATGCTCAGGAGGAGCAGAATACGCGTGATCAGGGCCAGGGCGAGACCGGTAGTTCGGGCTCGCGCCTGCTGGTTGCTGGGAAGTTTGCCGGCGACGATTGAAATGAAGATGATGTTGTCGATTCCAAGGACGATCTCGAGAACGGTGAGAGTAGCCAGGCTGATCCAGGCGCTCGGTTCAAAGATCCAACTGAAAAACCCCATAGCCAGCGGATGAAAACGGCGTTGACTTCCCTCAGAACCGACGGGAAGTCAAACTGGAGATAAAAGCTCCATGAAATCCTATCGAAAGGAACTTTGGTTTGAGACCACGCAGCGGCGCGAACTGATCCGGATCACAGAGCAAGTCCAAGGTTGTGTCCGCGAAAGCGGCGTTCGCGAAGGAATTGCTCTGGTGAATGCCATGCATATCACGGCAAGTGTCTTCATCAATGACAACGAATCCGGACTCCATCGGGACTACGAGCGCTGGCTCGAAAAACTCGCTCCGGAGAAGCCGCATTCCCAATATGAGCACAATGGGTTCGAAGATAACGCCGACGCTCATCTTAAGCGCACGGTCATGGGGCGCGAGGTTGTTGTCGCGATTACCGATGGGAAACTGGACTTCGGCCCGTGGGAAGAAATCTTTTACGGTGAGTTTGACGGAAAGCGACAAAAGCGAGTTCTGGTAAAAATCCTTGGCGAATGATTCATCCTCTCGAGGAAAGGATTCTGTATTTCCTGGGCCATCCCCAGGAATCCGAGTTCGAAGATCTGGCGTTGGAAATTCATTGCTATCAACGCACGCACAATGCCGCGTTCACCCGGTACTGCGACTTCGTCGGCCTCCCTCGGCGCTTGAATTCATGGCGGGAGATTCCGGGTGTGCCCCAGCAGGCTTTCAAACAAGCCGAGCTGCGTTCGTTCCCCCCCGCCCCGGAGATGGTCGAGTTTCGGACCAGCGGAACGACCGGCGAGGGTTACGGGAGGCACCTGTTCCCTTCGCTCAAGCTTTACGATACGGCTGTGCAGCGGGGCTGGGACTATTTCGGGCTACCGCGGCACGAGTTTGTTCTGCTGATGCAGCATCCGGATGACGTTCCCCATTCTTCGCTTTCGCGGATGGGAGGCGTGCTTTCGGGTTTCGCCAAGAGGGCCTTCTTCCTGACCAGGGAGGTAAAGCTTGCATTCGACCGGTTGGAGGAACACTTGACGGGCCGGAGCGCTCCTGTCGTTCTCTTCGGGACCGCACTGGCGTTTCTGAACCTCTTCGAGCAGGCGTCGGCGTTGAATTTCTCCCTCCCTGTGGGGAGCATCATCATGGAGACGGGCGGCTTCAAGGGGACAGGCCGGGAGATAGCCAAGGCCGACCTCTATTCTCAAATCTCTAACCGTTTCAATTTGCCCGTCAGCTCGATCTGGAATGAGTACGGAATGACGGAGTTGAGCTCGCAATTCTTTACCTCCGGAGTCGGACAGGCCCACCAGGCGCCGCCGTGGATGCGGTTCAGGGTGATCGAGCCAAATCGAAATGAAGAAGCAGCTCCCGGAGAAATTGGACTACTGCGGATTTTTGATCTGGCGAATCTCTGGTCAGTACTCGCTGTTCAAACGCAGGATCTGGCTATCGCGCAGCCGGCTGGCGGATTTCTCCTGCTTGGCCGGGATCCGCGTGCCATGCCTCGTGGCTGCTCCCGCGCGATCGATGATGTGATCGGAACATACGCACAAGGTAGCGGCGCGTTTCCAACCCGCCGTGTATCCGGAAAAAGCGTCCTTGGCTGAAATCGGTCGGTATGGAAAACCGACCCTACCGAGCTGTTCCTGGTTGGGTTAAGGTGCCTCGCGCCTTCGCTGCTCCGAACGCTCCATGATTGACATCGAGAATGCCAACGAGTTGCTAGGTTATCTGCGCGAGAAGGGGCACATAGGCTTGGGCGAAGCGCCGATTCTGCGAACTCTTCATGGAGGCGTTTCCAACAAGACGGTGTGGCTGCGGCGTTCTGGTCATGCTGCCTGGGTTTTGAAGCAAGCGCTCCCGAAATTGCGCGTTCCCTCTGACTGGTACAGCGATCCTGCGCGGATCCGCGTTGAAGCTGAAGGCTTACGGTACCTGCCCTCGATAACTCCGCCGGGCAGTATCCCGGCATTGGTCTTCGAAGACACCGAACAACGCATCCTCGCGATGGAAGCAGTGCCGGAGCCGAACCAGAACTGGAAAGAGCGGCTCCTGGGCGGTGAGATCGACATCGGGCTGATCCGGCAATTCGGCCAGTTGCTCGGCATGATTCATCGTAAGAGCGCAGAGTCACGACAGGTTTTCGCTTCCGTTTTCAAGGACCGGCGGTTCTTCGAGACGCTGCGGGTGGAGCCGTACTACGAATTCAGCGCCCGGCGAGTCCCCGCCGCAGCCGATTTCCTGCTGGCCTTGACCCAAGAGGTCCGGCACCATAGTGACACGCTGGTTCATGGAGATTACAGCCCGAAGAACGTGTTAATTCATGCGGGACGGCTCGTGCTGCTCGATCATGAAGTCCTGCATTTTGGCGATCCGGCATTCGATCTCGGCTTCAGCCTCACCCACTTGCTTAGCAAAGCGAGCCATCTTCCTCGCCACCGTGCTTCGCTACTGTCGGCTGCAGTCGCATACTGGAAAACCTACGCCGCAGAAACTCAGAGTGCTCCATGGTTCCCTCAACTCGAGAATCGGGCGGCAAGAAACACTGTGGCATGCCTCTTGGCCAGAGCCGCAGGCCGCTCTCAGCTTGAATATCTTTCGCCTTCCGAAAAAGCCAGGCAGCAAGCGCTTGCCCTGCAACTGGCGCACCGGTGCCCGGGCAGCATTCCAGACTTGGTAGCGATGTTCTCCGAGGGGTTGCGGGATGGCTAGGATCGCGGCTATCGACGCATGGGAGATCCTCGACAGCCGCGGCCGGCCGACCTTAGCGGCAGCTTTGAGGTTGGATGATGGAGCCACCGCGTCCATTTCCGTGCCGTCCGGAGCCTCGACTGGCCGAGCCGAGGCCAAGGAACTCCGCGACGGAGGGAAGCGATACCGAGGCTTTGGCTGCCAGAGCGCTGTAGCCAATGTCCGAGGCCCAATCGCTCAGAGTTTGCTCCATGAGAGTTTTCAGGACCAGCAACAATTTGATCGTCGTTTGTTGGAACTCGACGGCACCAGCGACAAGTCCAGGCTGGGTGCGAATGCTCTCGTTGCAATGTCGCTGGTTTTTGCTCGAGCCGTTGCCGGACAGCAGCAGAAGCAACTCTTTCAGTATTTTGCCGCGTTGCTGGCCGACGCGGCGCCCCGGCTGCCGCGCTTGACCATCAACCTGTTCAGCGGGGGTAAGCACGGGTTCGGCCAGGTCTCAATTCAAGACGTGCTGGTCGCGCCGCGATCAGGGCTAACCGTCGCCCAGGGACTGGCTCTGATGTATGATGTCTATCAGGCGGCCGCAGAAATTTGCGCAAAGCGATATAGCGTTCGGCCTCTTACTGCGGACGAGGGGGGCCTGGCACCGCCATTTCGGAGCAGTTTAGAAATGCTCCAAACGGCTGCAGAAGCAATCCAGGCCGCTGGATACGTGGTTGGACAGGATGCGGCTTTGG
>Ga0306923_10005930_pt1 | contig 11978 bp, 7 predicted proteins | sample sta12Can44000108_FD_203841 | JGI IMG/M metagenome (GOLD analysis project Ga0306923, IMG submission 203841) | Lab enrichment of tropical soil microbial communities from Luquillo Experimental Forest, Puerto Rico - statanox.12C.anox.44.000.108 (v2)... | ecosystem: Environmental > Terrestrial > Soil...
TTGTCGATCGTGTTTAAACGATGCGCGATGATGACCTTGGTCGTTTGCGAGGGGAGCTTGGCCAGAATCTCTTCGAGAAGCTGCTCCGTAATGGTGTCGATGTTGGCAGTGGCTTCGTCAAGGATCAGCAGCTCGGGATTCCGCAGAGTGGCGCGCATGAAAGCAATCAGTTGTTTTTGGCCCAGGCTGATGCTGTTGCCGCTGCTGGCTACCTTCGTTTCGAGGCCTTCCGGGAAACGGGAGAGCAAGCCGGAAAGATTCGATCTCTCTAAAACGGCAACGAGTTGCTCGGTCGAACAATGGGCGTAGTCTTCATTCCCGTACACGATGTTGTCGCGAACCGTTCCAGTGAAAAGGAACGGCTCCTGCGGAATCACGCCGATCTTGCGCGCACGCTCGGCTGGAGGAAGGGACCGGATGTCCCGGCCTTCGAGGAAAATCGATCCCGTCGTCGGATCGTACAGACGGGCCATCACCGACGCCGTGGTCGTCTTTCCGCCGCCGGTTGGGCCGACCAGCGCATACACGGTTCCTTTCTCCAGCTCCAGCGTGATGTCGTGGAGGACTTCCTTGCCGCCGGGATATTGGAAATGAACCCTCCGGAATTGGAGAATGGACGTCGATTCGGGCGGACCCGCCGCCAATACAGGCATGTCCGACTCGAGCGCCAACACCTCCGAGATTCGATCGAGCGCCGCCAGCGCGAGCTGGAACGACGACCACACCGTCGCCAGTTGCCGCATCGGCCCATAGAAATTGTTGACATAGAGCAAGAATCCGATCAGAAGGCCGGCTGTGGTTTCCGTCGCTCCGATCAGAATGATGCCGTATGCCAGCACCAGAAGCATCGCCAGGTTATGCGCAAAGCCATACATCGGCATGAATATGTTGTTAGCGAAGCCTGCCGCCACGGACGCCGCATAGTTGGTGTCGTTGGCGGCCTTGAATTTCCGCTGGAAATAATCCAACCGGTTGAATGCCACAACCACTTTGAAGTTGTGAAGGCTTTCCTGAACCTCCGCACTTAACCCGCCCAGAGTCTGCATACTCCGCATGTTCCGGCGTTTCACCCACGCGCCGGTCGCCTTGGTGACCGCGAACACACCGATCGCCGGCAAGAGGGCCGCGATTCCCAGGCGGAAATTGAGCGATAGCACAAATATGGCCACGCCCGTCATCAGAAACAGGCTGCTGACAAACTGCATCAAGGCCTGGGCGACGAACTGATTCAGCTTATCGGTGTCATTGTTGAGCCGCGAAATCAGGTCGCCGGCCTTGTTTTCGGTGAAAAATGCCAGGGGCAATTCCTGCAGTTTGGCGAACACTACATTGCGTACGGTGAACAAGACACGCCGTCCCACGCCGCCCATGGTGCGGATCTGGGTATAGCTGGCGACCACGCCGATTACGTACACGGCCAGTAATAGCGCCGCGGACAGCAGCAGGCCACGACTGTCTTTCAGTCGGACGTAAGTATCGACCGCACGGCCGATGATGACCGGGCCGATCAGTGTGGCGCCGGAGCTGACTAGCATGGCGGCCACCGCAACAGCGAGATAACGACGCTCGGGAACGATCACCGGGACGAAGCGCTTGATCCCGGCGCGCAGGGAGCGCTTCGCGGCAACTGCCTTGGTTGTTTCAAGCTTGTACTTCGTAGACATTCGTGCTCCGCTGTGAGTCGTAGATCTGCACGTATTCCGGCGAAATTTCCATCAGCTCCGCGTGAGTCCCGGTAGCGAGCATCTCGCCTTCCATCAAAACAACGATCTGGTCGTAGTTCTCGACGGAGGCGATCTTTTGCGTTACTGAAATCAGAGTGATGCCGGGGTATTGTTCCTGGATGTTCCGCAGAATGGCGTGCTCGGTGCTGGTGTCGACGCGCGCGGTGAAATCGTCGAGCAACAGCACCCTGGGATTCAGCGCCAGCGCGCGGGCCAGCATCACGCGCTGTTTCTGACCGCCGGAAAGAGTACTTCCGCGCTCCGAGACAACTGTTTCGAGGCCCTCTGGCAGAGTTGCGATGAAGGCGTGCAGTTCCGCCGCCGTAATCGCCTTTTCCAGATCCTTGTCCGGGATGTCCGCGCTGAACGCGATGTTCTCCCGGAGCGTCAGATTGAATAGGATACTGTCTTGAAACACAAAGCCGACCTGCCGGTGAAGGGCCTCCTTCTCATAGGTCTCAAGTCGCTCGCCGTCGTAGCTGACGGTTCCCGCAGTCGGCTGCAGCAGCCCGATGAGCACGTACAGCAGCTGTGTCTTACCGGCAGCGGTGGGGCCGATGATGGCGGTTTTCGTCCCGCTCTTGACCGCGAAGGAAATGTTCTTGAGGGCTTCCTTGTCGCCGAAGGCGAGCGAAACATTTTCGACGGCGACGTCGCCGCGAAGATCTCGACGGAGCGTGCCCGATTTTTTGGCTTCCGGCGCCATCAGGACCGCGCCCAGGCGCATATAGGAAGCACCGGCCTGCGCCATTATGTTACTCATGAATCCGAGCAGGATGATCGGAAAGATGAGAAGCGCCAGATAACTGTTAAAGGCGGTGAAATCTCCGAGGGTCATGTTGCCGAGGATTACGAAGCGGCCGCCGAGGAGCAGAATGATGATGGTGGCTAGATTAACGGCCAGGGTGATGGCCGGGATCATAGCGGACATGATCCGGAGGATGGCGAGGCCTATATCCCTGGATTCGGCGTTCGCAGCAGTGAATTTTTCAGCCTCGAAGCGCTGGGAATTGAGGATGCGGATGAGCGTCGCTCCAAGGATGCTCTCGTTGATGACCCGGTTCAGCCAGTCGATGGCTTCTTGGCCTCGCTTGAACAGAATTCGGACCTTCCGCAGCGCGAAGAAGAACGTGCCTCCGACCACCGGCACCACGCCCAAAACACTCAGCCCCAGGCGCCAATTGATGGTCAGCAGCATCACGCTAGCACCGACAATCAGGAAAAGCGAGGCAATGATAGTGGCCACCGCCATGGAGACGAACAACTTCACGCCATCGACATCGGACGTGAGATTCGTCAGCAGTTTGGCGGGCGTAAGCCTCTCGATGCTGCTGTAAGACTGGGTCGCGATCTTGGCTGCCAGTCGGGTGCGCAGGTCGCGCGCGACGCGCTCGGATGCATAGGTCTGCGCGATGTTCTGCAGATAGTTGAAAAGGAATACCAACAACGCCACGACGAAGAATTGCAGCACTACCGTCGGGAGGACAAACGTCCGCTGCGTGTAGGCGTCGATAGCGCGCGAAATCAGTTTGGGCACGACGAGCGTAAGCCCGTTTCCAGCAATCGTCAACACGACGAGCAGGGCGACCAGCCACCGGTAGGGTTGGAGCAGAGCGAACAGCCCTCCTCCCGGCGGTCTTCTTTGTACACCGGTGCGATTTGGACTCATAGAAATAGGGTCCGTTCAATGAGAACGGTTTGTCGTGGGAATACCAATAGATTGAAACAAACTCAGACAGGTGTCAAGGCTGAGCTCCCTGTCTGAGGTCCCTGTCTGAGGTCCCTGTCTGAGGTCCCTGTCTGAGGTCCCTGTCTGAGGTCCCTGTCTGCGGTCCCTGTCTGAGCTCCCTATCTGAGTTCCCTGAATTTCGACGTAAAGCAACGCCGCGCAGAGAAGCAATGCTTCAGCATCCAAGTCGGCGCGAGTCTACCACCGAGCGCTTGATCGAGGTCGCGGATCTGGCGCGCGGCGTCGGAGGGCGAGCCGCGAAAAAATCAGGACGAGCGTTCGAATCTGATACAAAACGACCGTCCCGGTTGCCAGCCGTGCTGCTCCGCGTCGCCGAAGTATCTATTACCGCTGTACAGGCCGTATTCTCTCAGCTGGCCGCGGATGCGTGATCCGGGCCGACGTTATCGAACCACTTCATGCCTTCCAGCCGCACATAGCTCGATTCCATGCCGCCTTCCATACCGGTCGCAAGCATGGCCGCCCGTGTCTGGGCATCTGGCAGGGTCATGCGCATGGTCATCAACGTGCCCGTGCCGTCCGGTTCGAATCGCGTTTCGATATGGTTATCCGGCGTAGGATCCGGCAGGTGCATCCGCTCGACATGTACAATCCTGCGGTAAGGCTCAAGTTCCAGAAATTCGCCGGTGAGGTAAAAGCCGCCGCCTGTGCCATTCGCCCACTCGTAACGGATCTTTCCACCTGGCTTGAGCTCATTGATACAGACAGGCATCGTCCAACCTTCCGGACCGAGCATCCACTGCTGAACTAGTTTTGGGTCCGTGTGGGCTCGATAGACGGCCTCCGGGGACGCGGCAAAACGCCTCGTCACAACCACATACTTATCGCCTTCCGTCTTCAACGTCATCTTGCTCATCTTTTTGTTCCTTTCTTGCTCTTTTTCATTCCGGCAAGAACTTCGTCCAGCCGGTCGTAGTTCTTCTCTAGCGCTTTTCGCAGCATTGCCAGCCATTGGTCCATCGCTTCAATACCGGCTTTTGCGAGACGACGAGGGCGTTTGGTGCCGTCGATCCGCCGAACAATGAGTCCCGCGTCTTCGAGCACCTTCAGATGTTGTGAGATCGCAGGCTGCGTCATCTCGAATGGTTCCGTCAGTTCCATGACTGTCGCCTCTCCCTGGGCCAAACGCGCAAGAATCGCTCGTCGCGTCGGGTCGGCCAGAGCCGAGAAGGCGGCATCAAGACTATACATAGTTCATAGCTTATATAAGTATTCACTTATTGTCAAGGAAGTTCGCGGCCTCACGGAAATTGCGGAAGCCTTAACACGTCTGGCCCGGCGGGCATCTTCGCGAGTCACTATCGCACGTACGTTGACGGCCAGCGTTTTCCTGGCCTGAACCAGAGTCTCGATGACGTGCGAATCAATGGAATCTGTTATGGGCGAGTGACGCGATATCCGGAAACGATCTGCCGATTGATCCCTAAACGCCGTTCCCTGAGACTGATGGCGTTGCGCGGTGCTGTAGCGGACCCCGGCTTTCTGAAGGACCTGAAGCACTCTGCACGCATGTTCCCTCAAACACCGGGCTTCACCATCGTGGCGATCGCCGCTCGCTTTGGGCAGCGATTTTTTCGGTGGTGAATACCGTTCTGCTGAAACCGTTGGCTTTTCCAGATGCCCGAAAAGATCCTACTGTTTCAGAACCTATTCAAACAGGGGGGCGCATCGCCGAGCGAATACAACTTCTGGCGGCAACAGACGCAAACGTTTCAAGATGTGTCGTCTTACGCATTCAACGTGGCGAATCTCACCGGGGAAGGCACGCCGGCACAGATTCAGATCACTCGTGCCAGTGCGAATTTCTTTCGGCTCTGCGCAGCTGACGTGGGTCGCGGCCGCACCTACGCGGCCGAGGAGGACCTGCCCCACGCGCCGAAGACCGCCGTGCGCACGGAGTCGGCCAGTGTTGATCCAAGTTTAGTGCTGTACGGGTGTTGACCCATAAACAACGTCTTGGGCGCCGGTTTCCAGCAAGAAAAATCCAGGGGATTCCAGTCATGCTGAAGCTCGCCACATGCCGTTTGTCCTAGCGGCGCTGCAAGCAACAGTGATTCCCGCCTGGCACGCGGCAGGCGCAGAGGCCATGGCTGCATTTCGAACCGAATAAATAAAGGCCAGGTAGAAATGGACTCCAGCCACACGTACTACAGTGCCCACTACCAACCCTGGCTCTCCATGAACTTCGCCTTTGTCGGACACCCCAAGTGGCAAGGAAATTCTGGAACACAAAACCGGAGTGTTCACAGTTTCTCCTGAGCTGTAAAGCGTAGGTTTCTGGACAACGCCGGACCGCCCTCACATCAACATCTACGTGCGTGCGTGATCTTCCGGTCGCGTGGTTCTGACCGGCGACCGCTTCGGCAAACCCTACTCGTACCTCAGCGCCACGATCGGGTCGACCCGCCCCGCGTGGCGCGCCGGAAGATAACAAGCGAGGAGCGCGACGAGCGTCAACACGATCGCAACGGCAGCAAACGTCAAGGGATCTTGCGGCGCCACGCCAAACAGTTCGTTGACCATGAGACGCGTCAAGCCCAGAGCGGCGGCGGTCCCGCCGGCCACGCCGGCCAGCGCCATTTTCGCGCCCTCCCCGAGCACCAGCTGCATCACGTCCCGCTGTTGCGCGCCGAGCGCCATTCGGAGACCGATCTCATGCGTTCGCTGGCCGACCATGAAAGAAATCACGCCGTAAATCCCCACCGAGGCAAGAACCAGCGCGAGCGTGGCGAATACGCCGAGAAGGAACATGGTGATCCTGCGGGCGGCTAAGGAGCCCGCGATCACGCTGTCCAGGGTTTGCACCCCGTAGATTACCTCGCGAGAATCGTGTTGCCCCACGGCCTTCCGAACTTGACCCATCACCCCTGCCGGATCTCCCGCCGTCCGTAACACCACCGCAACTCCTTCGGCAGCCAGAGGCATCAATTTCTCGGGCAGCTGCATGAACGGGTAGAAGAACTGTGTTTCGATCGCAGTTTTTTGTTCCCCGCCCGGCCCCCATTGTTTGATATGCCCCACCACCCCGACGATTTCGGCCTGCACATCGAATTGCTGCAGATTGACCCGCTTGCCGATGGGATTTTCGTTCGGGAAATACGTGCGCGCAAAAGTATCGTCGATGTCGATCACCACGGGGGCATATTCGTTATCTTGCGGAGCCACGAAGCGGCCACGTTGAACAGTAATTCCCATGGCCTGGTCGAAGCCGGCCTCGACCAGGTAGAACATCGCCTGAGCCATTTCGTTCTCATTGGCAGGTCTCGGCCGGCCTTCGATCCAAAAGGGCAACGAGGAATCGTGAATCATCGGCCGTGAACCGAGTGTGACTGAAACGGCCTGCACGCTGGGGAGCGCGCTCAGCTGCTCGTCGAGCCGGCGCAGTCGAGCACGGGTCTCGGCGGAGGTAGTTCTGGCGGTGGCCGGAATCGACAAGTTAAAGGTTACGGCGTGGCTGGGATTGAACCCGGGATTCATGCGCCACAGCGCGGAGAGACTGCGCAGCATCAGTCCCGCACCAATCAGGAGAACCACCGCCATGGCGACTTCGATCGCCACGAAAGTGCCTTGTAGCCGCTGGCGTGCAATCAGGCCGCTGCCGCTATCCTTGAGGATCTCTACTAGATTCACCCGCGAGCCTTTGAGCGCAGGCGCTAGTCCTGAAATCATTGCGGCGAAGACCGAAGCCGCAAGCGTGAAGAGCAGTACGCGTCCATCGAGTGCGATTTCTTCCACGCGCGGCAATGTGATAGGTAAAGTTCTGCCAACTGCCTGGACACCAAACCATGCGAGCAGGAGTCCGATCGCCCCGCCCAAGCCAGCGAGCAGAGCGCTCTCGGTGGCCAATTGGCGGAATACGCGCCAGCGGCCGGCACCCAGCGCCGCGCGAACCCCAAACTCGCGCGAGCGGCCCATCAAGCACGCCAATAAAAGGTTCGCGACGTTCGCACACGCGATCACGAGCAGGAAACCGACGGCGGCGAGAAGCACCAGCAGGAACGGCTGGACGTTGCCGACTATATCTTCCTTCATGGAAACGAGCGCTACGCCAGCCTTGTTGTCGGCGGCCGGGAACGCCGCCGCCAGGTTGCGCGCCACCACGTCCATGTCGGCTTGGGCCTGCGGCAACGCAACGCCGGGTTTCAGCCGGGCGACCGCGTGTGCGCTCACCGAGATCCGGCGATCCCGAAACGATGGATCGTTCCACTGGCCGATGGGAACATAGACGTCGCGGTCCCGCCCGTAAAACGTGAAACTGGCCGGAACCACGCCCACCACAGTGTAAGACACGCCATTCAGGGTGAGTGCCTTACCGATGATGTTTGGCGAAGAGCCGAATTTGCGCGCCCACAACCCACCTCCGAGAATGACCACAGGGCCTGCGCCCACCCGATCGTCATCGAAGCGGAAGGCGCGGCCGAGAATCGGATGCACGCCAAGCATCGAAAAGAAGCCCGCAGAGATCATGTAGCCGCTCAGCCGCTCGGCTTCTGCTGTCCCAGTGAGGTTGTAATCCTGGTTGCGGTAAATCTCCATGGACGAGAAGGTCCGGTTGTCTCGCTGCCAGTCGAGGAAGTTCAGATAGACGACGGGACTGCGCTCTGCTCCAGGCGTGCTTCCATAAACAGCCACAAGCTGCTCGGATTGGGGATACGGCAGCGGATTGAGCAACACCCCCTTAACGACCGAAAAAAGCGTCGTGTTCGCACCGATTCCCACCGCGAATGTGAGCACCGCGATGGCAGTGAAACCCGGCGACTTTCGGAAGAGTCGGATTGAATAATGCAAATCCTGTGACAATGCCGTCATCGACCCATTTTACGCGCCGCCCTCAGCTCGCGTGCCAATTCTGGCCAGATGGTTACAGATCTGGGCGCAATGTAGTGGAGCGAATGGTCGCCAAACCCTGAAATAAGGAGCGGCCCAGGGTCTCTGCACATACAATTGTGGGCTGCGGACGCGTGAAGATTCTATGAGTTGCCCACCAGATGGTCCGGGGATCTCCCTTCCATCCGTTTCTCAATCCGTCGCCACAATCCAAAAGGGGAGGATTGTAACTATTCGTTGGATTTTGCATCCTGGTAACTGAGCTACGCTATGCCTCTGTACGAATATCGCTGCGAGAAGTGCGGCACGTCCTTCGAGATGCTGCGCCGGATTCAGGACGCCGACCGAGATGTGGAGTGTCCGCAGTGCAAATCTGAACAAGTCGAGCGGCTGCTATCAACATTCGCCGCTGGGGGATGTGTCACCTCATCGAGGGCGAGCCGGTTCACTTGAGCGCGGTAGGCAGGCGGCCGGTCGGCCGCCACAAAGGATAAACCCGCCGATTTTGGAGCCAGCAGCGCGCACCATAGGCGGTCAATGATGAATTCTTCGTTCGGCGCGCCGCCATGTCAGCGCAGCTTCGTTCTGGGCGTACCCTCATCGCGCCATCCGTTCCCAGGTGTGAAGTAAGCCGACGATCCCAAGCTCCTCTAGCCTCGAAGTTGGCGGTCTTGTGCCAAAAGACATTTACTGTGTTGCCGAGTGGTCGCTACGCTCCGGAGTGTACAGTCCGCACTGTCGGCAAACGGCGCGGGTTTGTCGTGCTAATTGGGCCGGAACTGGGAGCGGTCCCATCCGTACAGCGTAACTCGTAAAAGTGGCGCACCCGTCGACGGTGCGACGGTGGGTTAGGCGCTTGCTGCAGATAGCTCTGCTTGGCTCCGAAGCTCTGGCAGCCTGCCGGATTGCAGTGCCTCGACCCGAAATGCGTGTTCGGCTTTGGCTTGCGCTTCATCCCTCAAGCGCCAAGGTCGCACAGAACGCGAACCCTGTGGCACTCGCGGAAAGAATTACGACTGCTGCGCCAATCCCAACCCATCGGCGCAGTCTCCATCAGCTTCGAAGCATATCAAGCTCTTAAAGTTTTCCCTGGCCCGTCGGCGCTCAAGCCTTGCAGACCGCAGGTGCCTTTGCAATTCAGGCACCTTGCATCACGAAGCTCCGCCCCCACCGGCTAATCGCCGTCGCCGTTTGGAGGACATGCCGTGTCCTGGCGGCAACGCCCGCGTGTCAGTCCACCAACACCTGGATGCAACGCGCGGGCGCGATCCTTCCACTGTCTACTTTGGGCTGCAAAGTGCTACGTCGGCAGCATGCTCGCACGCATAGCTGCCATCACATTCATCTTGGGTTGCACCAGCGTCGCCTGGTTCATTCTGGGCGGAACTATAGGCCGCCGAACTGCCGAATCTGATGACAAAGCGAGACCGGGCGTCGTGTCGATCTGGGGAGCTGCGCAAGAACAGAGCCCCCCATCAGCGTCTTACGAACAGACGGAGCAGAAGAAGATCGAAACCGAAACGGACGGACACAAGACCATCCGGACGGTAAGCCAGACCCACAGTGTCCAACTTTCGCTCGACGCCAGCCGCATCACCACTACCCTCGCTCTCGAATACCGGCAAAGGGGGCTTCTCTGGTACAGCACGTACGTCGTCGATTTCGTGGGAGCGTATACGTTCCGCAATCCCACGTCGGATCCCCAGTTGGTGACTTACCGATTCAGGTTCCCCGCCGCGCACGCGACCTACGACGGCCTTGGCATGGAGCTGAACGGACGCCCGTTGCCTGCGGCGTCGGAGAAGGAGGACATTTCCATTACTGCGCCGCTTGCGCCGCGTGAGATCGCCGTCCTGCGAGTTGTGTATCGGTCTCATGGCTTGGGGAGCTGGCGGTATCGGCTTGCGGAGGAGGTCGGCCAGACTCGGGATTTCACGCTCACCGTCAAGACCAATTTCAAAGAGGTTGATTTTCCCTTAAACGCCCTCTCCCCGACCGAGAAACGGGAAACTCCAACAGGCTGGGAACTCACTTGGAGGTACGCCAACTTGATCAGCGGGTTCCAGATCGGGGTTACGATGCCGGAGAGGCTCCAGCCCGGCCCTTTGGCGGGACAGATCAGCTACTTCGCACCGGTCTCTCTGCTGTTGTTCTTCTTTCTCATGTTCATCATCACTACGCTTCGGGGAATCGACCTTCACCCGATGAACTACTTCTTCCTGGCCGCGGCATTTTTCGCGTTCCATCTGCTCCTTGCATACCTGGTCGACCATATTTCGATTCACGTGGCATTCTTGGTTTGCTCCTTCGTCTCGGTTTTCTTGGTCGTCAGCTACCTGAGGCTCGTGGTGGGGCCGCGCTTCGCGCTGGTGGAAGCCGGCGGCGCGCAGTTCATCTACCTTGTGTTGTTTTCGTACGCCTTCTTTCTACATGGCTTCACGGGCCTCGCCGTAACAGTAGGCTGCATCGTGACTCTTTTCGTGGTCATGCAGATGACCGGACGCATCTGTTGGGCGGACAGGTTCGCCAAGCCCGACCGTACGCCGGTGGGTGGAGGGCCGAAAACGCAAGCACGATGAACCTCGCGGGAACGTTGGGCCTCTCTCCAACGTATTTCATTGGTGTTGAGGCGCTCGCGGGTACTGCTCATCGGAGGTCTCTTCGCCGCCACGCTCGTCGTGCTGACGGTCGCATCAGCAATCTTCTGCGAAGCAACCCTGCATGTGCCGCGGCCGCCGCGCGAGCCTACCATCCCGATAACCACGTACCCCGGCGCTGTATGGCGCCTGGTCACAATCCGTGCGCGCGATCACGCGGTCATGGAGGCGTGGTTTGTCGGGCCGGGCGACCGTGGCAACAAAAGATGTGTCTTGGTCCTGCACGGGATTGCCGATTCACGGACGGGCGCAGCGGGGTTCGCGACCATGTTCCTGTCGCAAGGCTACTCCGTCCTGTTGCCGGATAGCCGGGCACACGGTCGTAGCGGCGGCGAGTTCGTAACCTATGGCCTGCTGGAGAAGTATGACGTCCTGGGATGGACCCATTGGCTCCGAGGGGAAGGGTGCAGGGACATCTACGGTCTGGGCGAATCACTCGGCGCATCGATTCTGATTCAGGCTTCGGCCCTCGGGCCAGACTTCCGCGCCGTCGTGGCGGAATGCCCTTATGCTGATCTCCGAGCCATCGCCGAGTATAGAATTCGACAGGTCCTTCGGCTTCCCGGACCGATCGCTAAGCTGATCGTCCGCGGTAGCATGATGTATGCTCGGTGGCGCTACGGGCTGGATTTCGCTCAGGTCGAGCTCACGTCAGCAATGTCAGCGAGTACCACCCCGATTCTGTTAATCCACGGACTAAACGACACGCGAACGCCGCCCTGGCACTCTCAGAAATTGGTTCGGGCGAACCCGAAAGCTGTGCTGTGGCTCGTCCCTAATGCCGATCACGTAGCCGCGAGCACAGCCGATCCCGGGGGGTTTCGAGCTCGAGTGTTGGGCTGGTTTGCCCAACACAGGCCTCCAGAGCAACACCTTCCAGGGGCCGACAGATGATCGGATGATCTAGCGGGAGTTTACTGCGGGCGACAGAGGTAAGGCAGTAAGGCGTTGAATTGTGAGGCGGTTATGCACGCCGACGGGTATTACCCACGTTGGGTAATATGCAACTGATCCAAACCC
>Ga0306923_10005932_pt1 | contig 11977 bp, 6 predicted proteins | sample sta12Can44000108_FD_203841 | JGI IMG/M metagenome (GOLD analysis project Ga0306923, IMG submission 203841) | Lab enrichment of tropical soil microbial communities from Luquillo Experimental Forest, Puerto Rico - statanox.12C.anox.44.000.108 (v2)... | ecosystem: Environmental > Terrestrial > Soil...
GTTGGAACATCCAGCAAGGCGGCCTCAAAGAACTTCAACTCGCTTTTTGCTTCGCAGAACATGTTCCCGATTTCCAATGGGGCGATGTTGACGTCAAAACGCGCCATTTCTTCCGGGAGTTGCGGCAAGGGAACAATGGTACGCCACTCGATCTGGTCTTCGATTCCCCGAAAGCTTGGGAATTTCTCGATCTCGATGGCGGGCAGTGTGGCCGCCAGCCCAATCTGGAGCCGGAATAACACCAGACGGCACGAGGGGCGTTCCCGCAAAACTCTTGCGATCGCTTCGGCCGCGACTGAAAAGTCGCGCTGATGGGTCCTGGTGCCCGCCGCGTAACCGATCCGCACCATTTCTTCCGGTTTCTCTTGCCGCCGGCGCCGAACGAAACGACGCGAGACCTGGTAACTGGTACGATCAAAGCCGTTCGGCAGAGTCATTGTCGGAACCGAGAACCGGCGCATACTCGCCGCCAGTTCCTCGGTCGGGGCCGTACAATAATCGGCAGCCAGCATCGTGGAATGAAACCTGGCACAAGATTCTCGCCACTGATGTTCGCTTGTGCCGTTCGTACGAATTCCATCAATCACCTCAACGCGCGCCAGATCCGGGTCCACCAGGAGATCGTCGATATCGAACACGATTTTTGCGCCGGCGCGGCGGGCGGTCTTCACCACATCTTCGACTGGTTTACCCCAGGGAGCACGCCAGATGATGAGTATATCGGCTCTGGCTATTTCATCGGAATGTTGGTTCACCTGATCCAACCGTATCCATGAGGCTTGCCAGCCGGCAGCATTTGCGGCTTCGACGTAACGAACCACCCGATAGAGGTTCCCGGGAGTGTCGGGTTCGCCGGAGATGTAGAGCAAACGGGTTCCGGTGGTGGGCGAAGGCAGGTCTGTCGTGGGTCCGGTTGCGACGTTCTTTGCGACGGCGGTCGCTGCCTCCGCACGCGCCTGCTCCGCACGGTGTGCTGCTCGTGCCCTCAGCTGCTTTTCGCAATGAGTTAGACGCGCAAGCTCATTTTCCAGCGAAGCGATGCGCGCTTCGCGGGAGGTCAACTTTTCTTTAAGAGACTCAATACGCGATTGAGTCTCCGCTAATTCTGCCTTGTGCTTCAGTTCTTGCTGCACAGGCAACGACCACCGTTCGCCCAGCAGCGAGAATCGCTCACGGACTGCCTGGATCGCCGCGGGATCGCGCAGCATGCAAAGTTCGCGTACCGCCCGAGGCGTCGAATGTCCGACGGCGAGTACACCGAGGCCTTCACCATGCAAAAATTCAAACGAGGGAAATTGCGCGCGCAATTCTCCCCAAAAGCGCCAAACGGCAAAATCTCGTTCTGTGACGTTCGTACCGTGAAAAAGGACCGCTGCGCTTTCGGACAACTTTGGCTGCCAACTTTTAAAATCATGGCGCGCTGCGTCATAGGTGTGCAGACCATCAAGGTGCAAAATGTCGATTGAAGAATCGGCGAAAGACGAAAGAGCCTCGTCAAATCTGCAACGGAGAAGTTTGGAAAAGGCGCCATAGCGCCGGTCGTGGAAGCGGGAAAAGTCCAGATACATTTCTTCGCGATAGAATCCCGAATAATCGTCATCCTTCCAGGGGTGGACCGCAAAGCAGCGAGTCTCCAATTTACCGTTCACCACCGCCTCGCAAAACGCAGAATAGGAGACTCCGTTGTGAGCGCCGAGCTCGACCAGGAGACGCGGCCTGGTAACTGTGACTATCCAATGGGCGAACGGTACATGCGCATACCAGGCGCTCTCGACGCCGAGGCGCCTGGCGCGCCAAAATACAGGGTCCAGATCATGCGAAAAAAGCCAGCGCATTGTTTCTGTATCGGCGGAGTCAGTAGCAGCTGTATGCATCTGGTATTCGAATCAGCTGGGTCGTTGTTGGTGAAGAGAATCCGCCTCAGTCGAAAAACAGTTCTGCAAATCAGAAAGATTCGAAGCCAACCGGTGCCACGGCCTTTCGCGGCGCGGTGAAGACGGCGCTTCGAAACAGGTGGGGTGAAGGACCAGATTCGGGTTGTGAAATGGGTCCCCGCATTCCAGCATCGATCCCCACTTTTCCTTCATGTGCTGCCATTCGCGGAGGAATCGTGCCTGCGTGACGGATTCAGCATCTTCCTTCCCACGGGACGCTGATTCCAGGTGAAACAACTCTGCGAATGGGGTCCAGACCACTCGATACCCGTGGTCTCCAAGGCGTAAACAAAGATCGATGTCGTTATAGGCGATCGGTAAATTGATTTCGTCGAACCCGTCGACTTCAAAGAAAACCGATCGCCTGATGGCGGCGCAGGCTCCCGTGACCGCAGAGAGTGTGCGAACGTGTACCAATTGACCAAAGTAGCCGGGGTCACTCCGGGCAGCGCGGTGGTGCACATGAGACATATATCCGTGCGGTCCGAGCACCACGCCTCCATGTTGTACCTGGTAGTTGGCATAATAGAGTTTCGCACCCACGATGCCGACATCCGGACGAAGAGCTTGGGACGTCATTTCTCGCAGCCAACCCGGGTCGATCACACGAATGTCGTTATTAAGAAAGACGAGGATTTCGCCACCCGCCTCCCTTGCCGCCGCATTGTTCATCGCGGAATAGTTGAATGGAGCGGGATAGTGAAGAATGCGGACTCGCTTGTCTTCCCGGCACAGACGCTCAAAAAATGTTAAGGTAGCCTCTTCAGCGCTTTCGTTGTCCATGATCAGCAACTCCAGGTTGCTATAAGCGGTTTGATGCAGCACTCCTTCGGCACAGAGCTCCAGAAGATCGATACGATCCCGCGTGGGAACGATTATAGAAACCAGCGGCTCCGATGTTGGGAGCGGCCAAGTAACGCGCAAGCCGGCTTTAATCTGATCGATATCGGTTTCCGAATCGCCGCGTGTGTCCAGACAATCGCGAACCGCTCGGCGGGAAGCATTGATCGCAAAAAGCTCGGGTGAATCTGCCGCGCTGTTTTGTTTTCGCCGGTGCAGCAGTATCGCCGGAATATGAAAGATGTGCTCCGCGGGCGTGACCGCCGTCCCGCGTAACGCCAAATCATAAAACTCTGCTCCTTCAAAACTCGGCCGAAGGAATCCGATCTGTTCAACGACCGTTCGGCGGTACACGGCAAAGTCGCTAAAGTAATCCTGAGTTAGAATCAGATCGGGATCCCAGCCTGGCTTAAACCAGGGATTACTCCGCCGCCCCTGGGTGTCCAGGTAGTCATGATCGCTATAGACGATGTCCGGCCGTTCACCCCTCCCCAGCGCAAGTGCCACCTCGTAAAGTGCATGTTCCGGCATCCTATCGCCATTACGCAGGAACGTCACAAATTCGCCGGTAGCCATCTTCAATGCCGCGTTAGTTAAGGCGGCATTGCCGCCACTCGTGCCGAGTTCGGCCAATCTGATCCTTGGATCCCGGGCCGCCCAATCGCGGAAAGACGCGCTTCTGCGCGGACCGACTGCGGCGTCGAAAGCCAAACAAAGCTCCCAATAGGGATAGATCTGGGTGATCACCGAGTTAGACGACTCCAGAAGTAAGGATTCAGAATGCCTGTTAACCGTTGTCACCACTGAAATCATGGGGCGGTAGGGGAGTCCGGCAATGTGGGTCCGAATCAGGAGCCGGTCCAGATCGCTAATGGTGTCGTTAGCTTCAACCCAACGACTATAAGGCGGATCCTCGTCAACCCTGGACGACTTGTCATCAGGTTTGGCCGACTCAACAACTCCAGGTGCCTCTTCGGAACCTGCTATCGCAGCTAGTATTCCGGCTGGAAATGGCTTGAGCGCAGGACGCCCTGCCGCTTTCAATAAGGGTTGGTTCGCTCCCGTACGAAGTAGCTTCAACGCCACGCGTTTTGCCATCTGGCGGAAGCCTCCGCCGGTGACCCGATTCCCTGAATCCCGCAAGCGCGCCAGTTCTTGTCGAATGATCTTAACCATGCCGGAGCCATTGAGATCGTTGGTAAGCTGGAGGATCCGTCCCATGGCCGAACCGATGCTGGCTCTTTGCCGGAATACAAGGCTCGTTTGATTCGCGTTGTTTTTCCCTGCGTACCGCGACTCCATATCGAAGCCGTATCACTGCATTGGGCTGGATTTCAACCCGAATATAAAATTTATCACAGTTCAACGAGGAGACGCGGGACCGGATCCAGTAGAATACAGAATACAGAAGTGCGAACGGTGAACGGCGAACGGCGAAGTGGCCTCCACCGATCTTTTTTGTCACGAGGTTGTTCGGTGCCAGGAATCCTGGGCTCGAGAGAAAGGTCGTCGCAAGCTTAGAACTTGCTCGCCGAGATCACGCCATGGTTTTCGCCGGCGCGGCCAGGCCGGGATTTCGAACCCTTCCCAGGAAAATCGCAAATTCGGATTGTGGAACGGGTCCGCGGAGTCGAGTAGAGATCCCCAGGTCTTGCGCATGTGCTCCCATTCGCGCAGGAATCGCGCGCGCCCAGCCGGATGTGCCTGGTCGGATTCGCGCGTGGCGCACTCCAAATGGAAGAGTTCCGCAAATGGTGTCCAAACCACGCGGTAACCGTAATCTCCAATTCTAAGGCAAAGATCGATGTCGTTGAAGCTGACCGGCAAATTGACTTCATCAAGTCCACCAACTTCGAGGAAAACCGCACGGCGAATCGCGGCGGAGGCGCCGGTCACCGCCGAAAGGGTGCGCGACAGCGCGAGTTGACCGAAATAACCGGGATCATTCCGGTCAGCGAACCGGTGTATATGAGCGACCGCGCCCTCTGGCCCTAGCACAATGCCGCCGTGCTGGACTTGCTCGTTTACGTAAAGGAGTTTTGCCCCAACGATGCCCACATCCGGCCGAATAGCGTGCGACACCATCTCGCGAAGCCAGCCGGGATCGATCACGTTAATGTCATTATTCAGCAGCAGGAGAACTTCGCCCGTAGCCTCCCTCGCGGCTTCATTATTCAGCGCTGAATAGTTGAACGGGCCGGGATGGCGCAGAATGCGAACTGCGCTTTCCTCGCGCATAAGGCGGTCAAAAAGCGTTAACGCAGCGGGTTCGATACTCCCGTTGTCGACGATCAGCAGCTCCAGATTGCGATAATCGGTTCGGTGCAGGACCCCCTCGACACACTGTGCCAGAAGATCTGCCCGATCACGGGTTGGGATAATTACGGACACCAATGGCTCGGGCGAGGGAAGCGGCCAGACTACGCGCGTGGCGCTTGGAATCTGTGTTGCCGGCTGGATAATCGCGTCCGGATTTCCCTGTGAGTCCAGATAATCGCGTACGGTCCGTCGGGAAACGTTGGAAGAAAGGTGCTCGGGTAGTGCGCTCTCTGGGTTGACAGCTCCGTTCTGTCCCCGCTTGTGATAGAGGATCGCAGGTATATGGCGGATATGATCCGGAGCCGAAGCAGCAGTAACGCGCAATGCCAAATCGTGAAATTCGGCCCCTTCAATTTCGGGTCGCAGGCCTCCGGCCGCTTCAACGAGGGTCCGGCGATACACCGCAAAATCGCTCATATAGTCCTGACCCAGAAGCAGATCTGGATCCCAGCCGGGCTTGAACCATGGATTAGCCCGCTGCCCGTCAAAATTTAACTGGTCGTGGTCGCTGTAAACGATGTCTGGCCATCCACCTCCACCGAGTGCGAACGCCGCCTCATAAAGCGCATGTTCCGGCAAGATATCGCCAGCCCGAAGAAGGGACACAAATTCACCTGTGGCCAGGCTTAAGGCCGCGTTCGCCGCAGCCGCAACGCTCTTGACAGTGTCGAGCTCGATCATCCTGATCCGCCGATCACGCGACATCCAATCGGGGAGGATTGCTCTCACGTGCGGGTCCGCAGCAAGGTCCACGGCGACACAGAGTTCCCAAAATGGATAGAGTTGTGCGCGTACGGAATTGAACGATTCGCGAAGGGCGGTTTCGGAGGTCGCGCCGATCGGCATTAACACCGAAATGATGGGGCAAAAAGGTAACACGGCAATGTGCGCGCGGATCGCGGCTCGGTCCCCATCGCTGATCGTGTCGAATGCTGCAACCCAGCGGCCGTAATCCATCCCAGGTTCCGGCGCCGGTAAAAGGGCTCTTGCCACAGCCTCGTCTGAGCCGGCGATCTCGGCCAGTACTTTGGCACGTGTTGCTCCCTTTTCTCCTTTCGCCAGCCAGAATGCCAGTTCCTCCAATTTTGGCGGGCGACCAAGCCCATCCCGGTAAAGAGCGGTCACATAATTGATATCCACCTTTTCGCTCGAGCCATGCCGTTGCTGGAATTCAGCCATGCGAACAAAGTGTTCAGCCAGGAGGTTTGCGGACATTCCCGATCTGAGATCGCGCACCCAGGCCGCCAGGCCGGCCTCTTCAGCGACGCAACCAAACGCCGCCTTATAAAGAGAGTTAACCAACGATTTTGCGGCGACAGCGTCCGGTACCATGGCAAGGCGATAGAGATGCGCCGAGAGTTTTGGAAATGGCCTCAGCATGCGGCTCCCTAGCGCCTTCAAAAACGAGTGGCTCATAGCGCCTCGGAGGGAAGTCGAAAGCAATCGTCTGGCTAAAGCCCGCAAACCACCTCCAGTGATCCGATCGCCGGCGGCGCGCAGGCGTTTCAGTTGACGGTTGGCCAAACTTCGGAAACCACCCCCGGTAAGACGATTGCCGGTTTCGCACAGATGATCCAGCCCGGTCCGGATTGCGGGACGCATCTGGAGAGGCTTGCGACCCGCTTTAAGGTGCCGTTCGGGTTCCACGGAGTAATTTTCTTCCGTCTTAGATGCAGCCTCCATTTTCCCTAGGGGCGGACATATTGCTGCGTCCCAGCCTGAAGTCAAGACTTTATTAGATCGGAGTGGACGGGGGTCATGTCTCAACTTTCAACATGCGCCTCAACAAAAATGCCCAGATGCCCGCCATGAAATGAATAGCGCGCAGCTAATGTTGAAAGTTGAGGCATGACCTGTCTTTTACTTCTCCGGGGATCGGCTAGCGATGGCCCGCGCGGTGACAGCAACGATGATCGCTGGAAGCTAGGAGGGCTACGATCCCTCGTAGCCGCGGTGCCGATGTCAATGCCGTTTCACGGCGCCGACGGAGCGGACGCCCTCCAGGGGGATCGGCCAGCAATGGCCCGCGCGGTGACAGCAGCGATGATCGCTGTAGGCTTGGAGGGCTACGGTCCCTCGTAGCCGCGATTCCCAATGTCAACAGCATTTCACGGCGCCGACGGAGTCGGGCGCCCTCCAGGTCACGGTTTGGAGTTCAGAGTTCGGAGTTTGGGGTCCTTCTGAATTCTGAATTCTGTATTCTCCGCCAATGCGTTACTTCGGTTCCAGACTCAGCGTAACCGACATCTGCCGAGAGCCGTAGCCAACGCCAAAGGTAGCATTCGCCGTTACGGTGATCGAGGCATTGGCAGGGATGCTAATTGTCTTCGAGTCGCCGTTCCCAATCAAAAAGCGCAAAATACCTGCGTCATCAGCCAGCCGGATTTCGACGGGTTCAATTCTTGCGGGCCGGTACTGACCTGTGATGCGCAGTTCCAGCGGCTGCCTGTGCGTCACGATTCTCGCTGTTTTACCCATCCATTTGTCTGCAGGCCAATAGTCACCCGTTACATAGTAGAAACGGAGGGATCTCTGATCGGGGACACGCAGAACTTGCACGCCGTGATTGTCAGTTGTCTCCCAGTTCAGCGCGCGCATCGCGTCGATCAGGGGTTGCGTTGTGCCGGGACCAATCAGGATAAAAGAAACATTGTGGGCAACACAGAAGCCGGAGATGTCGTTGGCGAATGTTGGACCAACAACGGCGTTAGTCAGGCTCTCCAAGACGGGCCAGTTCGACGCGGAGGGGGGCGTAAGGCCGACGTATCCGCCCGATTGTGTAAAGGCCATGCCTGATTGCCACTGCCAGATCATGCCAGGGCCGGTGGCACCGTAGGGCAGAACAAGGACATTTCTATTGTGCCCTAGCGTTTTCGCGATGTAGTCGGCCTCGAAGAAGGGCGCCAAGGGTAAATCTTTCCATTGGAACCGTGCCGGATTCGGAGCGACGAAAAGGCAGGCTACCAATGCTAATGCAAAGCGCGCTGCTCGAACCCGGTTTTGACTGGCTGCCGCGAGCCAAAGCGCCACAGTCACGGCGGCAACCAGGGAGACGTACATGGAGAACCGACTGGGAAGCGCTTGGTGGATCAGGGGTAGATTGAGCGCAAGACGCCACGGGAGCCAGATATGCGTACTTAGGCCCGCCACATGGAGGCTCGGGCCAAGGCTGAGAATCAGGATTGATATCAGGCTGATCAGAAGAGGTTTCAGGTACGCCCGGGCGGAAATATCGCGCAGCTGCAGGACGAAAATAAGGATAATCGGCAACCCGAGGTAGGCTCCCTGTTCCGCCAAATTGCCGGTAAACCGGCTTGTGATCTCGTCGAAAAGAGTGCCACCAAGCAAAGTCAACGGCGTAGGGATCAAATAGTTCAGCAAATCAGCCGAGTAAAATTCTGGCGGGTTGATTTGAACCGGGACATTTCCCCAGCCTTTCGCAACAAAAAAAAGAAATGGTGCGGCTAGAAGCATCGCGATTGCCGTTGCCAACATAGTCTCCCGGGCTAGAGCCCAATAACGGTGACGACCCGCTGGCTTGGCACACCCGAGAAAGATCAACCAGACAACTGCTCCGAAAAAGCAGGAAGTCGCCAATAGCTCGGTCGAGAGGCCGAGTTGAACGAGGAGTGTAACAGCTAGAGTTGCAACGAAACGAGGACCCGAAATATCGTCTCTGAATCGCTGCACGACAAATAGGACAAATAGCGGCACTGCGAATGCCAGGTTGAGATTCAGGTGACCAAGCATCCGGCCGATTTCGTACGAAGAGAAACCATACAAGTATCCGCCGATAAGCGCCGCTGGAGTGTTATCAGTGAGGTATCGTGCCAGGAGAAACCCGGACCAGGCCGAGAGAGCCGGGGCCAGGAGCGAGAGGATATTATACGATACGACGGCGTTCGATAACGCCGTGATTGGCCATATTGCCAGCGCACCGATCGGAATTGAGCAGGCCCACGTCATGTTGAACCCCTCCGGATACCAGACATATTGGCTGATGAATGGGTTAACTCCATGGGTGATCGCCCAGGGCCACCAGTTCAGGAACCAGATAAAGCCAAAGGGATCGGTACCTATGCCGAAGTAAATTTTCCGATAGTCGCCTATCTTTCCGAAGTAAATCAACGAAATGCCGAGATAGAGGGAGAAAACGAGAGCGGCAAGCCCGAAGCGCATCCTTCTATTCATGGTCGAAGTTTATCACCGTTCACCGTTCACCGTTGGGTTTTGGGCGGTGACTTCTGACTTCTGTATTCTGACTTCCGTATTCTTTAAAAAGCGGTCCCTTGTAGCCGCGGTGGCCGATGTGAACGCCGTTTTCCCGGCGCCGACGGAGCGGGCGCCCTCCAGGGATCGGCCAGCAATGGTCCGCCCGGGGGCAGCAACGATGATCGCTGGAGGCTTGGAGGGCTACGGTCCCTCGCAGCCGCAGTGGCCGATGTGAACGCCATTTCCCGGCGCCGACGGAGCGGGCGCCCTCCAGGGATCGGCCAGCAATGGTCCGCCCGGGGGCAGCAACGATGATCGCTGGAGGCTTGGAGGGCTACGGTCCCTCGCAGCCGCAGTGGCCGATGTGAACGCCATTTTCCGGCGCCGACGGAGCGGGCGCCCTCCAGGGATCGGCCAGCAATGGTCCGCCCGGGGCCAGCAACGGTGATCGCTGGAGGCTTTGAGGGCTGGTCTGGAGTTGGGGGTTTGGAGTTCGGGGTTCTGAATTCTGAATTCTGAATTCTGTATTCTGGCAAAGCACGAATATCCAGCTTGACGGTGTGAGCGCCATGATGCAATAAGCGGGCTGAATGGAAGGCGCAACGGAAGAGGGGATCGAACTGTCGGTGGTGATCCCGGTTTACAACGAAGAGGATGTTTTGCCGGAATTGTTCTCCGATTTGAGCGCAGCCTTTGACTCCTGGGTGACCGGAAGGTGGGAAGTCATCTTCGTCGATGACGGGAGCACTGATCAGACTGCGTCTCTCATCGCCGGACAGAATGCGACCGATCCACGTTTCAAGTCAGTGCGGCTATCCCGGAACTTCGGCCATCAGGCGGCTGTCTCAACCGGCCTGGGTTTTGCCGCGGGACGATTTGTCGGCGTTATCGATGCAGATCTGCAGGATCCCCTCGCCATCCTTCACACGATGTATCAAGCCTGCCGGTCTGGCGCCTGCAACGTGGCCTATGGCGTTCGTAAGCGGCTCGAGGTTCCAATCCTGCTCGATCTGAGTTACAAAACGTTTTATCGATTCATGAACCGGTTTTCCGATCATCCCTGGCCGGTTGACGCCGGCGATTTTTGCGTTCTCGACAGGAAAGCCGTGCAACTTCTGCTTCAGCTTCCGGAAACGACAAGAATTTTGCGCGGGCTCCGTTCCTGGATTGGTCTTCGGCAAACGTCGTTTCCCTATGACAGACCGAACCGCGCCGCGGGGCGTTCGAAATATAGCCTGGGCCGTTTATCTAGGCTGGCGTTGGATTCCGTCATTGGATTCAGCACGGCGCCCTTGCAATTCGCTGTGATCGCGGGACTTTCCATGAGCTTCTTCTGCGTCGTGATCAGCGGACTTTTTCTGCTGAACAGGCTGGTACCCGGTTTTACGCTTTTTGGTTATTCCGTAGGAGCCAGCCGGGGTGTGGCGACGATTGTGATTTCTTGTGTCGCTCGTGTCTGCAATTAACTTTTTCTGCCTTGCGATTATCGGCCAGTATCTTTCCCTGGTTCTTCGAGAAGTGAAACGGAGACCCCAGGCGATCGTCCAGCAACTTATCGGCGATGTTCGGCGGCAGCAGGTCGCATATCCCTTGCATGATGATGAATAATCCATCGGCAGTCCGGAAACGAATCGAATTCATCTCCGAACCGATTTCGGTGAATATGGCTGATGACTGGTTCGAAATTGCCACCCTGGATCATTTCTGGATCCGGCGCCGATTTGACGTTGCCAGAAGTATGTTGCGCGGATGTGATCTAAGCGGTTGGCGCGTCGCGGAGGTCGGCTGCGGGCATGGGCTAGTTCAGCGACAATTCGAACAGGGTTTCGGTGTCGCCGTTGATGGATTTGAGCTTAATCTGGTTTCTCTGGAACAGAATCTCAGTACGCGTGGACGGTTATTACACTATAACGTTTTTGACAGACGCGCTGAATTTGGCGGTCGATACGATCTCGTGATCCTTTTTGATGTGCTCGAACATATCGAACGCGAGGAACAATTCCTGGATGCGACAAAGTTCTTAATTAAAGAAGGGGGCAGGGTGTTGATCAATGTCCCGGCGCTCCAAGGCCTCTATTCGCAATACGATCGGCGCGCCGGACATCTGCGCCGTTATTCTTTGCCAGACCTTGTGAACCTTGTCAGCGCGCAGGGGCTCCAGGTTCGCGCATGCACATACTGGGGGTTGCCTCTGCTACCTTTTCTTTGGGTTCGCAAGTGGCACCTGCGGTTCGTTCGTTCGGAGAATGTCATTCGCCGCGGTTTCGATCCTGGAAGCAAGCTGGTTAACCGGGCGATGCATCTTCTTAGTCTTGCAGAGCCGATTCCGCAAAAATTTTGCGGAACTAGCGCAATGCTCCTGGCGCGCAAAATTCGCGAGCCAGGGCGCTCGTGAATGCGGAATTCAGACGCCGAACTCCAAATCCCGAACTCCAAACCACGAACTGGAGGGCGCTCGCTTTGTCGGCGCCGGAACCCGATGCTGATATCGGCGCACCGCGGCTCGCCGGAGGCTCGCCCTACCGATGCAGGCCGCGGAGATGTCACACGGGTAGATGCCATGCTGAGCCGCCGAAAGTCCTGAAAATGCGGCTCGTCCGGCAAGGCCGAGCTCGGCTCGCCGGAGGCTCGTACCGACCGCAAGGCACGGGGGCGTCATACGGTAGATGCCA
>Ga0306923_10005934_pt1 | contig 11977 bp, 13 predicted proteins | sample sta12Can44000108_FD_203841 | JGI IMG/M metagenome (GOLD analysis project Ga0306923, IMG submission 203841) | Lab enrichment of tropical soil microbial communities from Luquillo Experimental Forest, Puerto Rico - statanox.12C.anox.44.000.108 (v2)... | ecosystem: Environmental > Terrestrial >...
TCTATCAGGGCAGAGACGATACGAGCTGCCTATCGAGGGCTCAGGCAGGTGATTTCCATGACCATTAACACCCTTGACGCGCCCCAGGCCGTCACCGGCTCGAGCACGGACACGACCCGTCCCCGGGTCGCCCGGAGCCCTGACGAGACCAGGCTCATGTACGGCGCCATACTGATCGGGGCGGCGTTCCTCCTGCTGGGCGTGGTGTTCGGCATCGGCATCTCCAAGATGACCGGCGGCGCGGACATGGTCGCGGCGCTCGGCTCGGTGACCACCGTCGTCGGGACGATCATCGGCACGTTCTTCGGCGTGCAGATCGGGTCGCACGGCAAGGAGGCGGCCGAGAAGGCCGCCCGCACGGCGCTGGGCAAGCTGGACCCCGACACCGCCGACGCCGTCATCAAGCAGCTCTGAGCAGCTCGAGCAGGGTCGCCTCGTCCGCGGGGACGTCACTGACGTACAGCGGCGGCGCCAGCGTGCGCGAGTCGGCCGCGACGATCTTGACGTCGGACCGGGCGATGGCCAGGTCCGCCGGGTCGGCCGCGAGCTTGTCCCGGACGGCGGCGGTGGCCCGGGCCAGCGCGCCGGCCGGGGCGCCGGCGTGGTACCCAACCACCAGGTGCATGTCGTTGTCGACGTCATCGGCGCGGGCGTGGTACCGGTGCAGCACCCCCGCCGCGTTCATCTCGCGCCGCAGCTCATCCAGCGGCCGGGCCGCTCCGGACAGCGAGTCGGCCGGCCATCCCATCAGCACGAACGCCTCGCCTTGCACAGAGAAGGTCCGTTCGGCCAGGTGCCGGCCCCGGCTGGTGAACGGGATCGCCTGGTCCGGCCGGAACCCGCCGATCCGGACCCGCAGCGGCGCCGCGAAGCGCCGGGCCAGGATGTCCATCACCCGGGGCAGGTCCATCTCGCGTCGCACACCAGCGTGCTCGAGCAGGTACTCGTTGACGACCGTGCCACCCTCGCGCACGCCGTTGAGCGCGATCAGCGTGGCGTGCACCTGCTCCAGGGTGTACGGACGGAAATCGTCCCCGACGTGCTCGGCGATCAGCGCCTGCACCCCGGTCAGGAGCTCTCGCAGCCGGCCGGCCTTCGGCCCGTAGAAGGCCACGGCCGAGATGAAACGGCTTCCCATCGCCTTCATCCTGCCACCCTCCCGGGTAGGTTGCGGACATGAGGTTCGGGCTCTTCTACAACACCGGTTTCTACGGCACCGACCCGGACCGGATGATCACGGTGGCCCGGCACGCCGAGCGGTGCGGCTTCGAGTCCTTCTACGTCGGTGAGCACATCGCGCTGTACCCGGGCGCGAGCGTCGGGCCGGTCACCTTCCCGCCGTCCACGCCGATCGCCGACCCGCTCGAGTGCCTGGCCTTCGTCGCCGCCGTCACCGAGACCATCCTGCTCGGCACCGGCGTCCTGCTGCTGCCGTACCACCACCCGGTGGTGCTGGCCAAGCGGCTGGCCACCCTCGACGTGCTGTCCAAGGGGCGGATGCGTCTGTTCACCGTGGGGGTGGGCGCGCTGCCGGGCGAGGCGATGGCGGCCGGCGTCGACTACGCCAGCCGCGGCCGGCGCGCGGACGAGGCCATCGACGTGCTCCGGCTGCTGTGGGACGGCGACGAGAACGGGGTCAGCTTCGACGGGGAGTTCTTCTCCTTTACCAGCTTGTGCAGCTTCCCCAAGCCGCTGGACCGGCTGCCCATCCACGTCGGGGGCTCCAGCCCGGCCGCGGCCCGCCGTGCGGGCCGGCGCGGCGACGGCTACTTCCCCGGCGGCCGGCTCACCGCGGCCGAACGGTCCGCCCAGCTCGACCTGATGCGGGAGACCGCCCGGGCCGCGGGCCGGGACCCCACCGCGCTCGAGTGCACCAGGTTCGGCTCGATCGACATGACCGCCGGCGACGTGGCCGGCCACGCCGCGAGCGGGACGACGCGCCTGGTCCTGGGGCCCGCCTCGGCAGACCTGTCCGAGCAACGGGACCAGATCTCAGCCCTCGCCCGCCGGCTGGCCCTGCGCTGAGCGGGCCGGCGACGCGCGGGCCAGCTGCCGGGGAAAGGGCCTGAGGAAGGTTTGCTCCTCCAGCCAGCCGAACTCCCCGCCGGTCGCGTAGTGCGCCAGCAGCGCGACCGGCACGCCGAGCGGCTCCTCGCCGCGCCGGTAGGCCTCGATCCTGGCCAGCAGGTCCAGCCGCCGCGCCCGGCCGAGCCGCCGGCCGATCCGGCTGTACGCGTGCTGCAGCGCGTTGGCGGTGCGGCCCGGGGTCGCCCGGCTGGCCATCGCGCCCAGGAACAGGTCCCGGTACGCCACCTCCGTCCCCCCGCCGGCCACCACCCGGCCCGCCGCCCGGTACCGCGCCGGGTCGTGCGCCAGCAGCTGCAGCGTGTGCCGGGCGTGGAAGGCCATCAGATCGCGCCGCTGCCACGGCCTGCGCAGCAGCTCCCGCAGCCGGGCCGCGGCGAAGATCCGCTCGCAGAACGCCTCGCGCAGCGCGGCGTCGTTCAGCCGTCCCTCGTCCTCCACCGCCAGCAGCGGGAACGCCCGCAGCACCCGGTCGGCGTACAGGCCGCGTCCCGGGCCGGCCGTCGTCCCGTCCGGGCGGTACCGCGGGATGGCCCGGATGCCGCAGCTCGGCGACTTGGCCTTGAACACGTACCCGTCGAGGTCCCCGGGCGGCAAGGGCAGGGCCGCCATGGCCGCCGTGTGGTCGGCCGTGCCGCTCCGGTTGACCAGGCGCCCGTTGTCGGTGAGCCGGATCGGCTCGCGCGGCGTCCCCAGCCCGATGGAGACCTCCGGGCAGTACGGCACCCAGTCCACGTACGGGCCAAGCTCGTCGGTGAGGAACCGGTACCGCTTGTGCCCGCCGCTGAACCGGACCTTCTCGCCGAGCAGGCAGCTCGACACGCCCACCCGCGGCCTGCCGCTCATGCCCTCACTGTAGCGGCGGCGGTCTCCAAGATCAGCTCGCCGCGTTCCGCGTCATATTCGAACAGCTCGCCGTAGCGGCCCCAGTCGATGGCGATGTCGAGCTGGCGGCGGGCCTCGTCGGCAGAGAAGCCGCGGCGCAGCAGGTCCAGGAAGAACCCCTCGCGCAGCGTGCCGTCGGCCGTGGCGCGCAGAGCCCGCAGGATCGCCTTGATCAGCGGGGCGTATTCGGAAATCTGCTCACCGAACAGCTTCTTGCTGGCGTCGATGTCGGCCCGGGCGAACGCGCGGCCCGCCTCGGTGATCTCCAGCCGTGCGTCGTGCACCCGGGCCAGGCCGAGCATGACGGCCGCGTCCACCAGCGGGAGCAGGTCGTCGACCTCAAAGCTGAGGTCGTCGGCCAGCTCCGCCAGGCCTTCTGCGCCACCCTTGGCGGCCAGGATCTCCAGTAGCCCGGACAGCCCGCCGGGCGAGACCTCGGGCAGCGGCAGCTCGGCCGGGGTGGCGGCGGGACCCCCCGCGGAGGCGCCGGGCCCTTCGGCGACGGCCTGCGCGGCGGCTTCCTCCCGCCCGGTCAGGATGCCGTAGACGGTGTCGACCAGCGCCTCGAAGGCGGGTTCGTGCCGGTCCCTGGGGCGGGGGAGCCGGACCGTCAGCTCGGCGCGGATCCGGCCGGGGTTGCAGGACAGCACCAGGATCCGGTCGGCCAGCTGGACGGCTTCCTCGATGTTGTGCGTGACGATCAGCACCGCCTTGACCGGGAAGTCATGGCCCTCCCACAGCCGGGTCAGCTCGCCGCGCAGGTTCGCCGCGGTGAGGACGTCCAGGGCGGAGAACGGCTCGTCCATCAGCAGCGCGTCGGGCTCGACGACCAGCGCGCGGGCGAAGCCAACCCGCTGGCGCATGCCCCCGGACAGCTCCTTGGGGTAGGCGGACTCGAACCCGTCCAGGCCGATCAGGTCGATCGCCCGCGTTGCCTTGTCGTGTCTGGCCTGCTCGGGCACGTCGCGGGCCTGCATGGCGAGCTCCACGTTCTGCTGCACGGTGAGCCAGGGCAGCAGGGCGAACGACTGGAAGACCATGGCCACGCCCGGGTTAGCGCCGTTCAGCGGCGTGCCCCGGTAGGTCACGGTCCCCGACGACGGGAGGATCAGCCCGGCAATGCAGCGCAGCATGGTCGATTTCCCTGACCCGGACTTGCCGAGCAGCGCGACGATCTCGCCTTCGTGCAGGGTCAGGGAGACGCCGTCCAGGACCGGCAGCGCCTGTCCGTCCGGGGTGGTGAACGTCTTGGTGACGTGGCTGGCCTCCAGGATCACTGGCCCGGCGCCGCCCTGACCGGTGGTCACATCGAGTACCTCGTTTCCGCCAAGCGGTACAGCCGGCGCCATACCAGCCGGTTGAGTCCGACCACGTACACGCTCATCACCGATACGCCGATGAGGACCTGCGGGAAATTCCCGACCCGGGCCGCCTCGGCGATGTAGGCGCCCAGGCCTGTCGCGACCAGGTGATGGTGTCCGTAGGTGACCACCTCGGCCACGATCGAGGCGTTCCAGGCGCCGCCCGCCGCGGTGATCCCGCCGGTGACGTAGGCGGGGAAGATGGCGGGCAGGATGAACTTGATCCAGCGCAGTCTGCCGTGCAGCCCCATTAGACGCATCGCCTCGCGCAGGTCGCTGGGAATCGCGGACGCCCCGGCGATCACGTTGAACAGGATGTACCACTGCGCGCCCAGCGCCATCAGGAAGATGCCGCCGATGTTCAGGCTGAGGCCGGTGTACACGAAGAACGCCGCGGCGAACGGGAACAGGAAGTTCGCCGGGAACGAGGCGAGGACCTGCACCACCGGCTGCGCCAGCCGGGACACCCGCGGGTTCATCCCGATCCACACGCCGATGGGCACCCAGATGACGCTGGCCACGATCAGCAGTATCACGACCCGGACGAACGTCGCGGCCCCGTCCACGAAGGCCGGGCCGAACGCGCCCAGGCCGACGTGCACATGCACGTACTCCAGGGCCTTCCAGGCGCCGAACACCACCACCACACTGACCGCGCCGAAGAAGAACACGTCCCCGGTGCGGGTCCGGAGCATCGGGCGCTGCAGCGGATGCTCGGCCAGGCCGAACGGCCGGGTGATCCGGTCCAGGAACCGGCCGACCGGCCGGGCCGGGCGGCTCACCAGGTCGGGGACCACGGAACGGCGCAGCAGGTCGAGCACCACGCTGCGGGGGCGCTCGGCCGAGGCGGACTCCTCGGTGCGGAACCGTTCGGCCCAGGCCACCAGCGGCCGCCAGAACATGAAGTTGACCGCGATCACCAAGATGACCATCACGACGATGGCGATGCCGACGTGGCTCAGGCTGCTCTGCTCGATCGCCGCGGCCACGTAGGAGCCGACGCCGGGCAGCGCGTAGGTGTGGTTCAGCACGCTGATGGATTCCGAGGCGGCCAGGAAGAACCAGGCCCCGCCGAAGCTCATCATCCCGTTCCACACCAGCGGGATCATCCCGCTGGGCACGTCCACCTTCCAGAACCGCTCCCATTTGGTCAGCCGCATGATCCGCGCGGCCTCGTCCATGTCGCGCGGCTGGGAGATCAGCGAGTGGTAGAACGCGAAGGTCATGTTCCACGCCATCGAGGTGAAGATGGCGAAGACCGCCGCGAATTCCAGGCCGAGCTCGGAGCCGGGGAACAGGTTAATGAACGCGGTGACGGTCACCGTGAGGAAGCCGAGAACCGGGACGGACTGCAGGATGTCCAGCAGCGGGATCAGGACCTTCTCGGCGCGGCGCAGCCGGGCGGCCGCGGTGGCGTAGACGAAGGTGAACAGGATGGAAATGCCCAGCGCGACGAACATCCGCAGCAGCGACCGCGCCGCGTAGTACGGCAGGTTGGCCGGGTTGGTGGACACCAGGCTGGGCGCGGTCTTCGGCAGGAACGGCGCGTTCAGCGCGGGCGCGAGCCGCAGCAGCCCGAACAGCAGGGCCAGCAGCGCGGCGAACACCAGCAGGTCGACCGCGTGGAGGCCGGGTCGCCGCCACACGCCTCGTGACGGGAACACGCCAAACACCGGTCACCTCCCAGGCCGCGGTGATCCGATAGCAGCGTCTCACGGCTACCCATCGCGAGCCCACCCGTTCGGCCCATCCGGACGCCGCCGAGCCTCGAATAGGGGGCATGAGCAGGCCTCAGATCCGTCAATGGCAGCCTGAACCGGCCCCGCCCCCCGACCTCGCCGCGTTGCTGGCCCAGGTGGCGCGCGGCGACCACCGGGCGTTCGAGCTGGTCTACGCCGAACTGGCCGGGCCGGTGTACGGGGTGGTACGGCAGGTGCTGCGCGACCCGGCCCAGTCCGAGGAGGTCGCGCAGGAGGTACTGCTCGAGATCTGGCGTACCGCGTCCCGGTTCAACCCGGCCCGGGGCAGCGCCGCCGCCTGGGCGCTGACCATCGCGCACCGCCGCGCGGTCGACCGGGTCCGGGCCGAGAGCGCGTGCTCCCGCCGGGAGCAGCAGGCGGCGGACCCGGGCGCCGGCGAGGACGACGTGGCCGAGGTCGTCGAGGCGACGCTGGAACACCAGCGGGTGCGCCGCTGCATGGACGGCCTGACCGAACTGCAGCGTGAGTCGATCAAGCTCGCCTACTACGGCGGTTACACCTACCCGCAGGTCGCGAAGCTGCTCGGGGTCGCCCTCGGCACGGTCAAGACCCGGATCAGGGACGGGCTGATCAGGATGCGTGACTGCATGGAGGTGCCCTGGTGAAGGTCATGCGTGACGATCTGCACGTGCTTACCGGCAGCTACGTTCTCGACGCCGTCAGCGACGCGGAGCGCGAGGAGTTCGAGCGTCACCTGCAGCACTGCCTCAGCTGCCGGGCCGAGGTCCGCGGCCTGCGCGAGACCGCGGCCCGGCTCGCCATGGCCCGGGTCGTCGTCCCGCCGGCCCGGCTGGAGCAGCGGGTGCTGGCCGCCACCTACCGGACCAGGCAGCTGCCGCCGCTGCCCAGCGAGCGGACCCACCGGAAATTCCCCTGCCGCCTGGCCATCCTCGCCGCCGCGGCCAGCGTGGCCGCGGCCGTCGCGCTCGGGGTCGGCGAGCTTTCCGCCCAGCATCAGCTCGACCGGGCGCGGGAGACCGCGATCTCCCGGGTAGTCACCGCGCCCGACGCCCGCGTCGAGACCGCGCGGACCAGCGCGGGCGGGAGCGTCACCGTCGTCACCTCCGCCGCGCTGCGCGACGCCGTGGTCAGCAGCACCGGGCTGGCGCCCCTGTCGTCCGGGCGGGTGTACCAGGTGTGGGTGATGAGCCCGTCCGGCGCCCGCTCCGCGGGTCTGCTGCACGGCACCTCCCTGCTGGCCACGATAGCGCCGGGGGACCGGATCGGGATCACCGTCGAACCCGCCGGCGGCGCGGCCCGCCCGACCACCAACCCCGTCGCGATCCTGCCCGTCTAGCCCAGCCCAGTGACCCCGTGGCCGCTATCATGCCTTGCGCTATATCGGCTTGCGGTATAGTGTGAGGCGCTATAAAGTGAGCTGGTATACGCCGACCGGGGAGAGCAACGTGACCGACAGGCTGGACCGATGGGCCGATCCGCCGCTGCTGGTGCTGGCCAGCCTGGCCGACGAGCCGAAGCACGGCTACGCCATCACCCAGGACGTGGCGGAGACCATGGGCGTTCGGCTCAGCGCGGGCACCCTCTACGCGGTGATCGCCCGGCTGGAGGCGCGCGGCCTGATCGAGCCGCTCGAGTCGGATGACCGCCGCCGGCCGTACCGCATCACGATGGCCGGCGCCGAGGCGCTGGCCCGGCAGTCCGAGCGGATGAGCAAGGTCGCCTCGGTGGCCAGGGAGCGGCTGGGCACCCGCCTCGGCTGGGCCGGCGCATGAGGGCGCCCCTGGCCCGGGCCGCGCTGGCCCTCTACCCGCCCTCCTGGCGGGCCCGCTACGGCGACGAGGTCCTGGCGCTCCTGGACGACTCCGGCGGCGGCCCGGCCGCCGGGGCCAGCCTGGCCTGGCACGCGCTGCCGGCCTGGATCCGGCCACCCCTGCACGACCGGTCGGACCGGATGCGCGCCAGCCTGGCCACCGCGCTCATGTCCTGGTCCATGCTGACCGGCCTGGGCCTGGTCTTCGCTCAGCTCACCCAGCTCCAGGGCGTCAACGCCCCCGGCCACCCCGAACTCCGCTGGGCCTACGCCGTCTTCGACGTCACCCTCGCCATCTCGGCGCTGGTCGCCGGGCTCGGCGGGCTGCCGCTGTGGCTGCTGATGCTGCGCCGCGCGCGCCGCGAGCAGCGGACCCGCGACGCGGTGTACCTGCTCCTGCCGGTGATCGCCCCGGTCGCCTACCTGGCCGCCCTGATCGTGACGATCCGGCTGGTCGGCAGCGCGAACGGGGTCAGCCAGGGGTGGTTCGGCGTCGTCACCCTGGCCGGGTTCGCCGCGGCCGCCGCCGCGGCGGCCGGACCCGGCCTGGCCCTGCGCAGGCTGCAGCCACGGGGGCCAGCCCTGCGCCTGGCCGCGACCGCGGCCGGCGTGTCGGCCGCGGTCATGGCGATGGCCGCCGTGGCCATCGTGGCCGCCGTGACCAGCCTGAACCTGTGGGCCCGGAATTTCGCGGGCTATCACGACGGCACCGTGTCGGGCATCTACCTGGCGCTGGTCGTCACCGCCGCGACCGTCACCACGGTGAGCGCCGCGCGCGGCACCCGCGCCGCCCTGGCCCAGCCCTAACCGGCCAGACCGGTCTTGCGTCACTCCGGCACCACCCGCACGGCCTGTACCACGTCCGTCCAGGCCGTTACGACGTGGATGCCCCATCCACGTCGTGTCAGCGACATGGCTGGGACATCCACGCCTTATACCGCCGGGGCGACTGGGCAGGGGCTACGCACCACCAGTCACGGCAGCCTGATGAGAGCGCAGCAGCACCGGCAGGCCCACGCCGAGCACGGGCCAGACCGCCCGCGGCCAGACCGCCCGCGGCCAGACCGTTCGGTACTCACCATCCCAGACCGTGTGGCACGGGTTCGCCGCGGGCCGCTATCTGCCCAGCCAGCCGGGACGGCCCGGTGATCACCAGGGCGCGGGCCGGGCCGGCGCCGCGGACGGTGAAGCCGTGCGGCTGGTCGCGGGGCACGAAGACGAAGCTGCCCGCGCCGACGGTCCAGCGGCTCTCCCCGCAGAACACGTCTATCTCGCCCTCGAGCAGGTAGAACATCTCGTCCTCGCCGGCGTGCACGTGCTCGTGCACGGCGAGCCGGGCCGGGTACACCGACTCGATCACGCCGAGCTGGCCGAGCGTGTCCTCCCCGGACGCCTTGATCACGGCGACCGAGCCGTGGAAGCCGTAGGCCGGACCCGCGCCCGGCCCGAGTACGAACCCCGATGTCATGCTGCCTCCCGTTCAGCCCGGTGCTCGACTTCCCATTCTCAGCCGGCCCGAACCCCGCCGTCAGATGGCAGCGTCGCTCATGACGGGCGCGCTGGAGGATAATCCAGCGCGTGGGCGAGGAAAAGCATGAGCCTGGTCATGCGGTCCGGCAGGCGGCGCTCGCGGCCGGGTGGTCGCACCGGCATCGTGACGTGGCCGGCGGCTGGCTGCGGCCGACCGTGTTCGGGGCGGTGGACGGGCTGGTGACCAATACCTCGCTGATCGCCGGGCTGGGCGGCGGCGGGGTCTCGGCGCACAACGTGATCCTCACCGGCGTGGCCGCGCTGGTGGCCGGGGCGTTCTCCATGGGCACCGGGGAGTACGTGTCGGTAACCAACCAGAACGAGCTGGTGCACGCCGAGGTGGCGACCGAACGGACCATGCACGCCCGTTTCCCCGCCGCCGAGCAGGCAGAGCTGGCCGAAACCTTCGCCGGCTACGGCGCCGACGAACAGACCGCGGCGCGGATGGCCGAGGCGGTGTCCAGGGACCCCGACACCGCGCTGCGCGTGCACACCCGCGAGGAGCTCGGCGTCGACCCGTTCGAGCTGCCTTCGGCCCTGGTCGCGGGCGTCTCGTCGCTGATCGCCTTCTCCGCGGGGGCGCTCATCCCGCTGCTGCCCTACCTGGCGGGAACGGGCGCTGCGCTGGCCGCCGCCCTGGGCGTCGCCGCGGTGGCGCTGCTGACCGGCGGCATGGTGGTGGGTTGGCTCACCGGCCGCCCGCTACTGCGTTCGGGCCTGCGCCAGCTCGCGCTGGGCGCCCTGGCGGTCGCGGTGACGTTCGCGGTAGGCAGTCTCATCGGCGGCGGTCACGCGGTCTGACCAGGGCGTCCCGGAATTTATCGTTAACCGGCTGAACCATCTTCTGATCTTGGACGTGTCCATGTCGGAGGCAGAGTGACGCACAAGCAGGGCGCCGCCGCCGGGTCATCCGCGGCCGGCTCGGCCTGCCCCGCCCGATACCAGCTGACCGCCCCAGTTGACCGCGGTGAACTCGCGGTGAACTGAACATACCGATCGCACGTGATCTTTAACGGGAGATCACGTGCACTGTGAAGTGGAGATAATTCGAATGCGAAAGATATGGGGTGCGGCTGGCCTGGCCGCCGCCCTGGCCCTGACCGTTTCCGCCTGCGCCAGTTCGGGCAGCACGGCCAACACGCCCGCCGCGGGCGGCACCAGCAGCGCGGCCGCGGCGGCCGGCGGGAACGCCGTGACCGAGAAGACCATCAGCGGGCAGCAGGTGGTCGTCGACTCTCAGGGCATGACCCTGTACTGGTTCGCCCCGGACACCTCGAGCAAGTCGAATTGCTCGGGTTCCTGCGCGACCTACTGGCCGCCGGTCAAGGGCCCGGTCACCGCCGGCTCCGGCGTGACCGGCACGCTGGGCACCATCACCCGGTCCGACGGCAGCATGCAGGCGACCTACGACGGGCACCCGCTCTACACCTACGTCGGGGACAAGGGCCCCGGCCAGAACAAGGGAAACGGGCTCAACCTCTCTGGCGGCCTGTGGTACGAGATGACGGTCTCCGGCTCGACGCCCGCACCGGGCGCGACGGCCTCGGCCACCTCCGGCGGCGGAGGTTACGGCTACTGATCTCGCGCTCACCGTCCGGGCGCGCAGTGTCCGCGGCGGGCGTGGTCTCGGACCGCGCCCGCCGCGGGCATTTTTTCATGCCGAACGGGCTGGGTTCCCGCCCGTCGGCCCGCATCCGCCAACTCCTTACCAGCCGCTTACGTGACCCGCGGCCCTCCCGCCGCGTGCCGGGAATTTGCGTATCACAGACGAAAGGCAGCATCCGGTCCACGGATCCAGCGACCTGGCGAATGGAGAACCCTGATGCGTAACCGAGGATGGGCGGGAGCCACGCTGATCGCGGTGGCCTTGGCGATCACCGCGTGCGGAACCGGCTCGGCCGGCGGCGCCTACGGCTACGGCAACCAGGCCACTCAGGCCGCCCCGGCCACGCCGGCCTCCCCCTCCTCCGTCTTGACCGCCGCCCTGAAGACCGAGACCACCCGCGCCGGCCGGGTGCTGGCCAGCAGCCGCGGGCTGACGCTGTACTACTACGGCGAGGACAAGCCGGGCAGCGGCAAGTCGGTCTGCACCGGCGGCTGCGCCACCGCGTGGCCGCCGCTGGTCGCGCCGGTCAAGGCCCCGGCGGGCGTGCGCCTGCCCGGCCCGCTCGGGATGATCACCCGGCCGGGAGGCGTCCGCCAGGTCACCCTCAACGGCTACCCGGTCTACCTGTACGCCGGGGACAAGGCCCCCGGCCAGGCCGCGGGCAACGGCATCGAGGGCGCCTGGCACGTCGTCAAGATCCACACCGCCGCCGCGACGACCTCACGGGCGAAGGCCTTGAAGGTCACCCATACCCGGGTCGGGACCGTCCTGGCCAGCAGCCGCGGGCTGACGCTGTACTACTACGGCGAGGACAAGCCGGGCAGCGGCAAGTCGGCGTGCACCGGCGGCTGCGCCACCGCGTGGCCGCCGCTGGTCGCACCGGTCAAGGCCCCGGCGGGCGTGCGCCTGCCCGGCAGGCTCGGCGTCATCACCCGGCCGAACGGCGTCAAGCAGGTCACCCTCAACGGCCACCCCCTCT
>Ga0306923_10005937_pt1 | contig 11974 bp, 10 predicted proteins | sample sta12Can44000108_FD_203841 | JGI IMG/M metagenome (GOLD analysis project Ga0306923, IMG submission 203841) | Lab enrichment of tropical soil microbial communities from Luquillo Experimental Forest, Puerto Rico - statanox.12C.anox.44.000.108 (v2)... | ecosystem: Environmental > Terrestrial >...
TCAAACTTATGCCTCGGGACTGTTGCCTATAGGCGATAGAGTAAGAGGCATTCGGCGCGGAATTCCGAATGGATGCGGGAGCCCGGCAGCCATTAATCGCGCAACGCACGCGCGGGATCGATCCGGGTAGCGCGCCAGGCGGGCCAAAAACAGGCAGCCAGGGTGGCAACCATCATCACCACCAAGGCCAACCCAAATGCAAACGGACTGCGGGGATTGACGTCATAGAGCAGTTTCCCGATTAGCCGGGTCAATGCCAGTGCTGTTACCGTTCCCAGGAGAACACCGCTACCCGTAAGCACGACGCCATGCGACACGACGAGCCGCACCAGGTCGGATGCGCGCGCGCCGAGTGCCATCCTCAGTCCCAGTTCGTGTGTGCTCTGGGACACCGCATAGGACATCACTCCGTAAAGTCCGATAGCCGCCAACAGCAGGGCCAGTCCACCAAAGATGCTGAGCAGAGCAACTGCAACCTGCTGCGACGACAGCGCGGTGACGTCGATATGTGCGCGCATCGTGATCACCTCTGACGGTGCCAGATTTTCATCGAGTGCATGGATCTCGCGCGCCAGCTCGGTGGCCACCGTCCCCGGATCCTGCATTGTGCGAGTGTTGAGACTGGTTCTCATCGAGAAGTCCTGGCGGAGGGGCACATAGAAGAACGGCTTTGGTGGCTCGCCGAAACTTCCGTACTTCGCAAGCCGGGCGACACCGACGATACGTAGCCATTTGTCCTTGACCTGAAGGCGCTTGCCTACCGGGTCCTCACCATGCCAGTACTGCGCGACCATCCTTTCATTGACGATTGCAACAGCAGGAGCAGTCTCGTCATCAGCGGGCGTGAAATCGTGGCCCGCGAGAAGTGGAATTCCCATGGTCTGAAAGTACCCTGGGCTTACCTGGTTGTACTCGGAGGTAGGCCGCTCGTCAGGCGCTGGTTGGTAGCCGTCGACAGCGATCGGCGCAGAAGAATACGTGGCGTAGCTGAACGGTCTGACTCGTGCGAAGGCCGCCGACTCAACTCCGCCGAGAGTCTTGACACGATCAAGCAGAGCGTCTTGAAAGTTTCTGGCACGCTGCACATCGTATCCTGCCGAGCGGAGATTCACCGCTGTCGTCAATACATTCCGGGTGGCGAACCCCGGATCAGCCGTCCGTGTTCGCTGCATGCTCTGAACCAGCAGAACCGCTCCCACCAGCAAAAGGAAGCTGAGCGACACCTGCACCACAACCAGGCTCGATCGAAGCCGCGATCTTCCCCGGACCCCGACCACCGCACCCGATTCGGACTTCAACGATCCAGCCATATCGATCTTGGTGGCTTGGATTGCCGGAACCAGCGCAAAGAGCACCGTCGACATCAGGCACACGCCGGCGCTGAACGCCAGGACGCGCCAATCCATCTCACCTCGAAGATGGGCAACCATTCCGCCGGATGACGGGAAAAATACAATCAGCAGATTACGGCAGCAATAAGCAACCAGCAGTCCCGCAGCAGCGGACAAGGGTGCAAGGACCAGGCCCTCCGTCAGAAGCTGCTTCAGGATCCTACCCCGGCTGGCGCCAATGGCCAGCCGAACGGTCATTTCGTGCCCTCGCGCGAACGCCCTGACGAGCAACAGGTTGCTGACGTTGGCGCATGCAATTAAGAGGACGAGGAACACCACGACGAGCGCGATTTCGAGCGTTGGAAGCAGTGTCCCAGCCTGGTTGAAGGGTGTCTTCCAGAGCGGCAGAATTTCAACGCCACGCCCGCGATTGGTTGCCGGGTACCGGGTTTGCAATCGTTCCGCGACAGCAGAAATCTCGGCTCGCGCCTGCTCCATCGTCACCCCGGGCTTCAACCGGGCGAACCCTTCGACCCAAAGTGCGCTGCGATCTTCCAGCTTGTATCCTCGGGGAATGAAAAGTTCTTGCATGGACGCCGGTACCCAGAACTGAATTGGCCGGCCGACGAAAGTCCCATAGAATTCGTCGGGCGCTACGCCGATAATCGTGTGCGGCATGCCATTGAGCGGCTGCGTTTTCCCAATGATTGCCGGATCACCGTGGAAGCGTTCTTTCCACATCCAGTGGCTGATCACGGTGACAGGGTGGCCGTTGCGCCCCCAGTCTTCTTCAGGCTGGAATCCTCGACCAAGTAGAAGGTGGATCCCAAGTGCGTCAAAGTAATTCGAGGAGACAACGCTACCGGCCACGAGCTCAGCCCGATCGCCGATGCTGAGGGTGGTTCCCATGATGGGATCGGCAATAAATGAATCGAACAGCGTGCTGCTCTTCTGGAAATCGAGCCAATCCGGCCAGGAGATGCTGTTGTAGTTAGACCCGCCTGCTTGGTTCCCCGGGGGTTCCGTCGCGACGACGGCGACCAGCCGTTCCTGGTGGCCAACTAACGGAAACGGACGGAGAGAAATTCCTTCGATCCAAGTAAAAACCGCAGCATTCGCGCCGATTCCCAAGGCGAGGCACAGGATCGCCACCACCGAGAAACCCGGATTGCGCCACAACATGCGAAAGCCAAAGCGCAGATCCCGAAGGAGGTTCTCGAGCAAACTTACGCTGCGCATATCGCGGCACTCCTGCTTCACCTGCTCCAACCCGCCCAGCGATCTCAAGGCCGCAAACCGGGCTTCTTCCGGGTCCGTTCCTTGTGCAACGGACTCTTCGACCTGATGTTGAAGGTGAAACCGGATCTCTTCGCTCAGATCCTGTTCCACCAGTTGCGGGTGAAACGATGAGCGCAGTCGCAGGGACAATTTGTAATACCAACGCACCGTGGCATCTGCTATGTGGTTTCCAACACCAGGTCAATTGCAACCGACAACCGGCTCCACTGGGCTTGCTGTTGCCGCAAGTACTCGGCTCCATCCCGGGTAAGCGAATAGTATTTGGCACGGCGGTTATTTTCCGATTCTCCCCACTTGGCTCGAATCCAGCCCTGTTGCTCCAACCGATGTAATGCGGGATAGAGAGCGCCCTGGTTGACCTGCAAGACATCGGCAGAAACCTGCCGGATTCGCTGGGCGATTCCCCAGCCGTGCATTGGCTGGAGGGCGATCGTCTTAAGGATTAACAGGTCAAGCGTCCCCTGGACCAGGTCTGTCGGTTTCCCCATTTGGCTCTCCTGTCGACAGTTGACAAGACTGTATCTTAGACCCCTGTCAATCGTCTAGGGAAGCAAGAATCGGGATAATTCCTGCGCTAGGTCACACCTCCGCAGCAGCTGCTGATCCCAGAAAGTTCGTGCCCCCTTGACAAGCTCTGGAGCCTAGGCTATTCTGCTCTAGGTATTAAGCAACCTAGTGTCAAAGATTTCAGTTTCCAGGAAAGGGCACATGAAACAGGAAAACGAGCGGGATTTATTTCCTGGGGCCTTGGAGATGATGGTTCTCCGCACCCTCCGGCGGCAGCCACTTCATGGCTATGCGCTCGTTCAGTCGATTAAGCGGGCGTCGGACGATCTGCTCCAGATCGAAGAAGGCTCTCTGTACCCGGCCCTTCAGCGTCTCTTGAAGGAAGAGCTGGTGAGCGCCGAGTGGGGCGTCTCCACCACTAATCGGCGGGTTCGAATCTACAAGTTAACGCCCAAGGGAGCAAGACATCTTGAGCGCGAGGTGACCAGCTTTGAGCGCATGTTGCAAGGCATTACGCGCGTTCTGGCTCCGGTGAAGTCATGAATTCGATCGCTCGGTTATTTAAGAGGCGGCGGCTGTACGAGGATCTGTCCGAAGAGATCCACGGGCACCTGGATGAAAAGACCAACGAGTTGATCGACAACGGAATGCCAGCTGAACAGGCCGCCTTGCTAGCCCGGCGTGAGTTTGGCAACGTGACGGTGATCGAGGAACGCGGCCGGGAAACCTGGCACTGGGCTTGGCTCGAGGCCCTGCTTGCCGACGTGCACTATGGCGTGCGTTCGCTGCGCAAAAACCCCGGCTTCACATTCGTGGTGATCCTGACGCTTGCCCTAGGCATCGGCGCTAACAGCGCGATCTTTAGCCTGGTGAATGCTGTTCTGCTTCGTCCATTGCCCTTCGCGAAACCCGATCGAGTGGTTAGCCTCAGCCGCAACAACTACTATCCCCAGGCCGGCTTCGTCGAAATGAGAACAACACTTCGGACCATGGATGTGGCTGCGTACCTGGAAGGATGGGGCGATGCCCGGGTTGATTTCAACCTGACAGGCGAAGGGGAGCCTGAGAGACTCTATGGAGCAGCGGTGTCAGCCGAGTTGTTTTCCTTGTTGGGGGTTCTGCCGGAGCGAGGAAGAGTGTTTGCTCCTGGAGAAGATCAGCCCGGCAAGCATAGGGAAGTGATTCTCAGTTATCCACTATGGGAGCATAAGTTCAAAGCCGACCCCAATGTCATTGGCCGGCAAATTACGCTTGCTGGCACGAGTTATGAAGTGGTCGGAGTGATGCCTGCTCACTTTCAGTTTCCTTCCTCGAAAACTGAGGTTTGGGTTCCCTTGAACCTTGATCCGCGTGCCAATAGCTATTGGGACGGACCGTGGGTTCCGGTAATCGGCCGCTTGCGAGATGGCGTTTCCATCGAGAGCGCGCGCGCTGAAGTCGAATTGTTTCAACGCCGGCTGCTCCCGATGTTCCCGTGGAAAATGCCAGCGGACACCTGGAAAGCTGTGAGTGTGATTCCCTTACGACAGGTGATCGTTGGCGACGTTCAATCGAAGCTGCTGATCCTTCTGGGGGCCATCGCTCTCGTGTTGCTGATCGCATGCGCCAATGTGGCGAATCTGCTGCTTGCCCGCGCGACGACTCGGCAACGCGAGATGGCTGTACGGGCGACACTGGGTGCAGGCCGCTGGCGAATCTGCCGGCAATTGCTAACCGAGAGCATTCTGCTCGGAATCGGTGGCTCAGCGGCAGGGCTGGCCCTTGCCTATTTTGCGATCTCCTGGCTCAAGGCGATCCTGCCTGCAGACGACATACCCCGTCTGGCGAGCGTCTCTATCGATTTTCGCGTGCTGCTGTTCACCGCAGCGATTGGGGTTCTCACCGGCGTTTTGTTCGGCCTTGTGCCGGCGCTTGAGCTTTCTAAAGTGGATCTGTCGGGGTCGCTAAAGACGGGTTCAAAGAACGTCGCAACGAGCACACACTGGCTGCGCACTTGCCTGGCTATCACTGAGATCGCGTTTGCCGTTGTCCTCGTGACCGCCGCCGGACTGATGGTAAAAAGCTTGTGGCAGTTAGTGCACGTCGATCCCGGCTTCTCGCCGGAATCAGTAGTCAGCGGGCGGATCACGCCGGATCAGGCCTTCTGCAACGACTTCAGCCGCTGCCAGTCTTTCTACAACACCGTGGTCGATCGGATGCGCGCGGTGCCAGGTGTCCGCGGAGCAGCCTTGGTAAATGCGTTGCCGCTGAATGGCCGGGTCGGTTTCATTGCCGCCGATTTCGAGGGCTATCCCGAGGAACATGATCAGAAGCTCTCGCCGCTTCTCTTTGACAGTGTCATCACTCCGGACTATCTCCCGGTTATGCAGATCCCGCTGCTTGAGGGTAGAGGATTCGTCGACTCCGATACTGGAGGGCAGGCCGAGCCCGTCGCGTTGATCACCCGCCCGCAAATTCTGGCCCGGCCAGGATCCGGTTGGCAAGCACATCAAACCAGCCTGGGAAAAGCAGTGGCGCCGAATTGTCGGGGTGGTGGCGGACGTGCATGAAGACAGTCTTTCATCAACTTTGCCTTCGTGGATCAATGGCGCAATTTATGAACCGTACAGCACCCACGCGGTTCTGATCGACCGCCATCCCGCAACGGAAATGACCTTGGTTGTCCGCGGAACGACAGATGCCACAAGCCTTGGGGTGGCGTTGCGCGGGGTCGTCAGGGATCTGGATCCGCAGGTGCCGGTGACTGAGCTGCAAACCTTGCGTAATGTCGTAAGCAAATCGCTCTCTGTCTCACGCTCGATCATGGCGCTGTTTGCCGTCTTCGCTGCCCTGGCGGTTTTGCTGGGAGCGGTGGGGGTATATGGCGTGATTTCGTATTCGGTGGCCATGCGTACTCCAGAAATTGGCGTACGCATTGCCCTAGGTGCTAAACCCCGCGACATTCAGCGCCTTGTACTCGGCCAGGGAGCGCGCATTGCCACATGCGGAGTGGCTTTAGGCGTGGCCGGGGCATTGCTTGCGACTCGACTCATGACCGCGCTACTTTACGGCGTCACAGCCACCGATCCCACCACCTTTGTCGCGGTAACGATCCTGCTTACCTTCATAGCCGTGATTGCCTGCTACGTCCCTGCACGTCGCGCGGCACGACTGGATCCACTTGTTGCGCTGCGCTATGAATGAAGGCGGCCGAATCGGGAGAGCTGAAACCCGCTCCTTCATGCCGGTCGACCATCTGCTGACACGCCAACGAAGGGTTGGCGGAAAGGCTGGGAAAGACTTGGTCCTTCAGGATCGAGTCCTAAGGACTTCCCTCCACGATCGATTCTTCCAATGGCTGAGTTCTTCTTTCGTACCAGGCGAGATGAAAAACCGCGTCGTGGTTGTAGTTGGCACGAGAGGGGGTTGCACAGCACAAGCCAGCCGAGCCGGTACCGGTAGGTATCTAAGCGTAGTCGATCGGATTCATTTCCAGCCAGTGCTCGTCACGCGCCCTTCTTAGTTCTCGAGCAGCTGAGTGAGCGAGAGTGGATGCCACCTTTCGTGTTTTCCAGCTAAATGCGGCGACAAAGCCCACGGTGCTGCCCAGGGCACCAAATGCAAGCACGGTAGAACAACGCCGGCGTCTTCCCAGGATATAAGTAGGCAGCAAACTAAGGCAGGCGCCAGCCACAGCCAACTTGAGCGAATCCCGGGCAGAGTCGGCGGCGAGTGCGGAAAGGGGTTGTCCGTTAAGAGCCGAGTCTTGTCCCCTGCGAATTCCCGCAATGCCAGCGTCGACGAGTTGTTTTCCGTAGGTCAAGGTACTAGCCAGTGAGTGTGGGCTGTTCATAGTTGTAATCCTTGCTGTGGTTTGAGCTTCCTCGATTGCGCCTTATCCGATAATACCCTGATCTCCATCAACATCGCATACTGAGGGGAATCATCCATAGCGTGGCATCTCGATGAGAGGCTTTTCGGTGACGCCAGGCACACGTTACGGTGATCTTGTTACTAGCGAATCGATAGTGTCGGCGAAAGGACCCACGTCGGAGTGGGCCGCGGATTGCTTCTTCGAGGTGCGGAAGAAGTTGATGAATGTGGACAGCCACCAGGTCCATGCGACGCTGAAGACCACCAGGCGTGGAATTGAAATGATTCCGCCGATTCCGTATATTGCCATTCCCGACCTTACCCGTGAAGGGGTGCGGGGCTTTGTGGATGCGGAGAAGGCGGTGATTGTTTCCATGACGAGGAAACGGGCTGAAGCCAGGCCTTGGGGCAGGGCGGTGAGAAGCTGTCCATCCCGGATTAACCGAGCCGAATGCAACATGGCGGGTGAAGCGAGCACTTCGGTGACGTGCCGTTGCCTGGGCAACGGCACATCTTTGCTGTCTTGGGATCAACTGCTCGGAGGTCAGCTCGAGGCAGCTTAGAGAAATGGGACCGAAGCAAGAATCGAATCCAATATTAATGTTGCGGTGGCCATAACTGGTGCAATAGGCATTGCATACTGAAAGAAAGCGAATGCGGTGGACCCTCATCGCCACTCGTCTAATTGCTGCAATCTGCTGCGCGACAAAGGTGGCGGTGCCTTTCACAAAGTTTGCGTCGGAAGGGGCGAGCCCCCGTCTAACTGAATCACTCCAAAATAACATTGCTCACGGGGATCGCAAATAGGCTGCGTGATGCGTCTCTGCCTTGGGGCACTCGGGCCTGCCGAAGTCAACTGCGGTCGAGGCCCTGTGCAAACCGCTGGGTTGCATCGATGTCGCGGCGGAACAGTCTTTGTCTTAATTGTGGAAGACGCAATTCGGAGGAGTCCCTCTTACAGTCACGCAGAAATCCAGGGGAGGAACGCATAAGCAGCGAAACTCACAGGTAGACGTGATGCCCGTCACAGTCCAGGGGATTTAGCCGATAGATACTTGATTTCGTCATGTTCCCGACTCGGCCCTTGGATCCCAGAGACGAGTGTGAGGGGCATCCGGATGAGTGATCAGATGGCGTACGTTCGGGAAAGTAAAGGAGGGTAGACGGATGCCAAAGAGCGCTCCCAGCCTGGATGAAGAGCGAATTGCTGCTCTGGAAAAACTTGTCAGCCAGGCCCGGACCGCCGCTGCGGTCTTTACACAATACAGTCAGGAAGACGTGGATCGTATTGTCAAGCCTATGGTCCTTGCCGGCCTAAAGCAGGCGCAATATCTTGCACGCCTGGCCATCGAGGAGACCAAGATCGGGGTCCTGGAGGACAAGGCCATCAAGAATATGGTGGCCACAGAGTTTGTCTACAACTACGTCAAGGACAAGCGCACCGTGGGCGCGATTCGCGAATTTCCCGAGCGCGGCTTGGTCGAGGTTGCCGAACCGATCGGTGTGATCCTGTCGCTAACCCCGATTACGAATCCGACTTCGACCGTCCTGTTCAAGTGCATCATGGCGATCAAGACGCGGAATGCAGTGATCTTCAGCCCGCATCCCGGCGCCTGGCGCTGCTGCGCCGAAGCGGTACGAATCATGTATGAAACTGCAGTCGAGCATGGCGCACCGGAAGGCGTCTTCACTTGCCTGGAATCCCACACCTTGGAAGACAACACATTCCTGATGCAGCATAAAGACATCGGCCTGATTGATGCTACCGGCGGCCCGGGTGTCGTGAAAGCCGCTTACAGCTCGGGCAAGCCTGCGTTGGGAGTCGGGCCGGGCAACACGCCAGTCTATGTCGAAAAGTCAGCCGACCTCGACATGGCCGTAGTCGACATCATCACCTCCAAGACCTTCGACAATGGAACCATCTGTGCCTCGGAACAGACGGTGGTGATTGACGACGAGATCTACGACCGGGTGCTGCAGAAGTTCGCTGGCCTCGGTGCCCATATCTGTAACGAAAGCGAAGCTGAGTTGCTGGGACGCACAGTCATTGATCCTGCTACCGGATTCATGCAGCCAACGGCAGTTGGGCAAAAGGCGAGCAGGATCGCCCGTTTTGTCGGCATTTCGGTCAAGCCGAAAACCAAGCTGCTCATTGCGCCAATTCAGGGTGTGGGTCGAGAGCATCCACTGTCGGTGGAGAAGTTGTTCCCGGTGCTGGCGGTATATCGGGCGAAATCGGTTGACGAAGCTCTGAAAGTATGTGTCGACGTCAACCATTCCGGAGGCCTGGGTCATACCGCGGTCGTGTTCTCGAACAACGACGATGTCATTCAAAAATTCAGCGAAGTGATCAATGCGGGTCGAATCATTGTCAACTCGCCGGGATCCATCGGCGCCCTTGGCGGGGTGTACAACGACATGGTTCCCACCTTCTCGTTCGGCTGCGGGACGGGCGGCGGCAACAGCACCACCGACAATGTGAACGTCTACCACTACCTCAACATCAAGCGCGTGGCGCGCAGGACGCAGTCGCATATGTGGTTTCGTGTTCCCAACCAGATCTACTTCAACATGAATGCGGTCGAGAACCTGCGGAACTTCCCGTCGCGTTCAACCCTTATCATCACCAACCCGGCCCTGGAACAGATCGGCCACGTTGACATTGTCCGGCGGTACCTGCCGCCGCAAACACCGGTCCGCATATCAGTCGTACCCGACACCGAACCTGATATCAAGATCATTATCCAGGGGGTTGAAGCCCTGAACTTCTACAAGGCCGACCAGATCATCGCGCTGGGAGGCGGTTCGGTGATCGATGCGGCTAAGATCATGAAGCTGAAGTACGAGTCGCCCGAGGCGGACCTTGAGGAGCTGGCCACACCCTTTCTGGACATTCGCAAGCGCGTCGTGCAATACCCCACCGAGAAGATCAACCAGGCGCGACTGATTGCTATCTCAACGACCAGCGGAACCGGCAGCGAGGTCACTCCGTTTGCCGTCATGACGGACAAACAGCGCGGGCTCAAGGTGACGCTCGCAGACTATTCGTTGACTCCGGATGTGGCGATTGTCGATCCGCAATTCGTCATGTCGATGCCGAAAGGCCTCACGGCCGATACCGGGATCGACTGCCTGACGCACGCACTGGAGGCCGGCGTCTCAATCTTCGCCTCGCCGTATACCGACTCCAATGCCATGCAGGCGATTCGCCTGGTGTTCAGGTACCTGCCCACGGCCTATGAGCATCCCCAGAACGAGGAAGCGCGCAACATGATGCACAACGCCGCCTGCATCGCAGCCATCGCATTCTCCAACGCCTCGGTGGGGGTGAATCACGCGCTGGCTCATGCCTTTGGCGCGCGCTTCGGGGTCGCGCACGGCCGGGCGAATGCGCTGATGCTCCCGCACGTCATCGCCTATAACGCGTCGGTGCCGACCAAGTTCATGCCGTCACCCAACCAGCGAGCCTACGTGGCGCACAAGAAATACGCCATGATTGCCGACCTGCTGGGACTCGGTGGGGGCACGATCGAAGAGAAGGTGCAGCGGCTGGTTGCCGTGACAGAACAGTTGCTGGACCAGCTGAATGTTCCGCGATCGATCGCCGAACTTGGCATCTCCAAGGAGGAATTTGAGCAAGCCATACCTGACTTGGCCAAGACTGCCTTTGACGATCCGTCGTGGCGCTCGAATCCCCGCATGCCACTGGTGAGCGAGCTGGTCGAGCTGTTATGGAGCGCCTATCGCGGACGAGGCGACGGGAAAGCGGCGAGTGCTGCTCGAGAGAAGAAGGCTGATGAAACGGTGTGCGTATGACAACGACATTGCCCGTGTGGCTCAAAGTGGATGAAGGGCGCGTAGTCGAGGCTTTGCAGGAGGCCGGGCAAAAGCTGGTCCAAGGGGCGGGCGAAGTTGTGCTGGACTTCTCGGCTGTGCACCGGATCGCTCCCAGCGCGCTTCTAGCGATGGAAGAGCTAGCTGATCGCGCCGCTAAGAATGCGACCAAGGTTGTGCTTCGCGGCGTGAACGTCGATATCTACAAGGTGCTCAAGCTGGCAAGGCTCACAGCGCCGTTCCTCTTTGTGGACTAGGAAGAAGCGTTTGCTCGCTGATTCGGCGACAAAATGAAAAAAGATTACCCTACTAGACGCGGTTCCGGTCCGCTGCCAATGCTGTAATTGCACGGTTGACTAATTTTCGGCCCTAGACGCTAGTCCCGCCCAGTGATTCGGCCTGGTTTACAGTGCAAACCCCCAGGAGTCTTTTTTATCGCACCGTGATGAGCTCAGTGCGTTCCTCAAAGAGAAGCCGGCGCAGGCTCCGAAGATCGTTAAGCGCACGACGGCTTCGCCTCATGTGAAGTTCGAGCTTTTGCAACGTGTATACAGCCAGCCGCAGCGCCTCCAAACGACGTGAAGAGCTCAAAGGCACTTCCCGCTGAACATCGTCTTCGATGTCTCGTTTAGCCTCTCCAACCGCCTCCGTCAATAGTGCGACGAACTCATGCGCATTCTCGATAGTGTCAAACGGAGTATCAAGCCTTCCACTCATAAGCGTTCTCTCCCTCAAGGGTACCTTTCGACGAATGCGGCCTGCTGGAATTGAGGGTTCCAGTTAATGAACCAACTGTCTGTGATGAACGTCACAACAGTCCGTGAGAGCGTTGCCCCTCGTTCGGTGATGCGATTCACAGACGCGACCCAACCGACAACTCATAATCAGCCCAACAGCTGGACGAGATTCCACTAGATGCGGTTTCAGCAATCCCATCGGAATCCTGTAATAGCACGGTCTGAATGACCGGTTACGACGCCCATTTGCGCAGGGCGCAGCTGATCTCAGCAATGTGCCAACGTCAAACTGGCCAAGAAGTCGGAGATCCGCGGTTATGTTTGGAGGCATGCCGTCGCCCGCGTACGCGATCTACTGGTCTATACCAGGGCCGGCCCTCTTTATCATCATTCCCCTCCTCGGAGTGACCTCTT